>Ga0105044_10002105_pt1 | contig 27024 bp, 14 predicted proteins | sample MAT01_FD_78092 | JGI IMG/M metagenome (GOLD analysis project Ga0105044, IMG submission 78092) | Freshwater microbial communities from Lake Fryxell liftoff mats and glacier meltwater in Antarctica - MAT-01 | ecosystem: Environmental > Aquatic > Freshwater > Ice > Liftoff microbial mat | place... | reverse complement strand
CGCGTAAAAAATTCTCCCAAATTAGCAGCAAGTGTAAAATGATTGGAGGCTCCTGCCAGATGATAGGTGGATCGGCCATAACTGATATGAAACTTAGAAATGCGAAATCCGAATCCATAACTAATACCCACTGTTGACATTTTAGTGTCGATTCCCAGTTCTTGACGGCGTTGGAAATTATAGCTTCCACGAATATGAAAATTCTTTGATAGCAATAATTCCGCACCTATGATAAAATGGCGTGAGAGCTTATCATAAAAAGTAATTTTTTCAACATTGGTTTCGCCGGTGATTGGATCAATCTCATCTTGTGACGGATCCTTATAAGTGAGATCAAATTTTTGCAAATGGTGAGCGATTAAAGAAAACCTGAAAGGTGCTTTTGCAAGTTTTTTAGAGACTCCAATTTGCAAATCAAAAGGCAATGGCTCATTATTTCCGTCGGTGTAATATTTAACCTGCCTGCCTACATTTTTTGCAACAAAGGATAAATTTATCAATTGCTTTTCGAAGTAATAATTGGCTCCCAAATCAAGAGCCAAACCAACAGATGTGTAGCTCTCTAAAGAAGAATAAATTGTTTTGAGGGTAGCGCCTACAGTAAAAGAACTATCGTAAAGTGGTCGGGCATAAGAGATGTTGAGTGAATATTCAGCAGCTTTAAACTCGCCTAACACCATTCCGGTTTCATCAGTTTCAGTAAAATCGCCATAATTCACATAGTGCATTCCGGCAGCAAACATGCCTACTTTTTTTATCTCAGCTGCATAGGCAGCATACCCATATTTTATATCAGCAAAATAACCAACACCACTAAATGATAACTGCTTGTCCATTTCCGATGTTAACAGTGCGGGGTTTGCAAACACCAGGTTGAGGTCATTATCTTTTACAGGAACCAACTTCCCTCCCATGGCAGCCAGCCGAGCTGAAGAAGAAAGATTCAGAAACTCATAGGTGCTCTGTCCTCCTATCTGCCCCCTGGCGGAGAAAGTTGCAACTAAAACAAACAGGAGTAAAAGTAACTTACGCATCACAGAAATAAGAAATTATAAGTGGATTTGATTTCCAAACTTTTCGAACAACACATCAAAAACAAAATCTAAACGTACTTTTTTACATTTTAGTATAATGGAAATTGTTTCGTCCATTCCTGGACTTCTTTTTTCACTTCACGGATAACCTTTTTATCCTGGTAGTTCATCAATACCTTATCCATCAATTTTACCACCTGAACCATGTCGTTTTCTTTCATTCCTCTTGAGGTAACTGCCGCAGTTCCCACTCTTATTCCGGAAGTTACAAACGGAGATTTATCATCGAAAGGTACCATGTTTTTATTAACCGTAATTTCGGCTGCTACGAGTGCATTTTCAGCCTCTTTTCCATTCAAGTTTTTAGATCTTAAGTCGATGAGCATCATATGGTTGTCGGTGCCTCCGGAGATCACATGATAACCCAGTTTCATGAATTCTTCTGACATCTTTTTGGCATTTTGAACAACCTGCAAACAATATTCAAAATATTCATCACTCAACGCTTCATTAAATGCAACTGCTTTGGCAGCAATTACATGCTCAAGGGGTCCACCTTGCGTACCCGGAAAAACGCCACTATCTAAAATAGCAGACATCATTCGAACTTCCCCTTTTGGAGTTTTTAGTCCCCATGGATTTGGAAAATCCTTCCCCATCAAAATCATTCCACCACGCGGACCTCTTAAGGTTTTATGAGTTGTAGTAGTGATGATATGACAATGAGGAACAGGATCATTAAGCAACCCCCGAGCAATTAAGCCTGCAGGATGAGAGATATCGGCAAGCAACAAGGCACCAATTTTATCAGCAACAGCTCTCAAACGCACATAATCCCAATCTCTGGAATATGCTGATGCGCCACAAATAATTAATTTTGGCTGTTCAAGAATTGCTTTCTCTTCTAACTTATCGTAATTGATGGTTCCGGTGCTTTGCTCCACACCATAAAAACAAGGCTCATACAGTTTGCCCGAAAAATTTACCGGTGATCCGTGTGTAAGATGACCACCATGAGAAAGATCGAATCCCATAATTTTATCACCCGGCTTCAAAACTGCCAACATCACAGCAGCGTTTGCCTGAGCGCCTGAATGAGGCTGAACATTTACCCATTCTGCATTGAAGAGTGTTTTGGCTCGATCAATAGCCAACTGTTCAATTTGGTCGACAATTTCACATCCGCCATAATACCGCTTTCCGGGAAGACCTTCAGCATATTTATTGGTCAAACAAGAACCCATTGCTTCCATCACTTGTTTCGAAACAAAATTCTCCGAAGCAATCAATTCAATTCCTTGACGCTGCCTTTTAAGTTCCTTTTTTATGAGTGCAAAAATTTCTTTGTCTTTCTCCAAAGTTCCTTCTGTAACTGATGCCGGCATGGTATCTTCCATAAAATATTTTTTAATTAACTGAAATCGATTTCTGTACTGTCGCCAATATTCAAACTCTGGCTTAGCCCTTTGAGATAAGCATCGCTTCCAACAACCGATTGATGTAAAACAGCAGTTTCAAGTTGAGAAAATGATCCAATGATAGAATTTTTAATGATAGACGAACGAACGATAGTGCGCTCACCGATAGAAACATTGGGACCAATTATTGAATCACTGATATCACAATCGTTACCTATGCTCACCGGATGAATAATAATAGTATTTTTAAAATCATACACTTTTTTAAGGTCGGATGATCTTTTCAACAAAACTGCATTGGTTTCCAAAAGATTCGCTTTCCCTCCGCAATCATACCAGTTTCCCACCTGAAAAGTGGCAACACGGGATCCTTTCTCTATCATTTTCATGATTCCTTCGGTCAGATTATATTCATCTTTAGTTTTTTGTTGGTTTTTCACCATGTGTTCAAGAATCTCAAAAAGCTTGAAAGATTCTCTGATTAGGTATACACCTACTAAAGCAAGGTTTGATTTGGGAATATTGGGTTTTTCAGAAAGTCGGGTAATAAAACCTTCACTATCAATTTCTGCAACGCCAAAATTCCTCGGATCATCAACCCTTTTCACCCCTAACAACGAAAATTCGCTGGTGATAATCGATTTCAGATCAAAATCAACAATGGTATCACCTAAAACAATTAAAATTTCTTCATTATTTTTAACATGATTCTTTGCAAGCCAAACAGCATGGCCGGTTCCCTCACGTGGTTCCTGAACTACAAATGAGGCTTTTATTTTAGGGTATTTCTCTGAAATAAAAGATTCAATCTTATCACCAAGGTAACCGATAATAAAAATAAAGTCATCAAATCCGGCATTAACCAAAGAGTCAACTATATGAGCCAGAATAGGTTTGCCGGCAACAGGCACCAATGCTTTAGGCTGAGTATGGGTATGAGGCCTTAATTTGGTTCCGATTCCAGCAACCGGTATAATAATTTTCATTGCGTATTTATATGTGCAGGGGCTATAATTTTAGAGACCCCTAAAATACAAAAATACGAGATATTCTGATACAAGAATAAATTGGCCCCAAACCTAATCAAGTATTCTGTTAATTTGCACTTTGTTAAATTATGAGCATTAAGAAGATTATTTTAAGAGTTCTGGTGATAATTTTTTTAACTCCTGTATTGGCAGTTACCGGTGTGTTTTTAAACTATCATATGATTTCCTGGATTGCATCGGGAAGAATATATGACCAAATTGACCAATTACCGGCGGGAGAATTTGCCTTGGTAATGGGAGCAGGAAATTATGAACCCGACAAATGGATCAATCACTCATTTGATCACAGGATGATTGCTGTAGAGATGTTATATTCGAAACGGAAAATGAATAAAATAATTGTAAGTGGCAAAAATGTAGCAGGTAATTATAATGAACCGGCAGAAATGAAATCCGTTTTGGTCCAACTTGGAATACCATCCGATAATATCCTCATGGATTTGAGTGGTGAAAGAACATGGCTCTCTGTTTTGGGAATAAAGGAAAATTTTAAAGTCAAAAAGGTACTGATTATAAGTCAGAGAGGGCAACTCGAAAGGGCCATCTTTCTGGCCCGAAGCATAGGAATTGATGCAGTTGGTTATGTTGCAGAACCTACTCCCAGAAACTGGAGGTATTGGCAAATAAGGGAATACCTTGCGCGCTTAAAATGTGTTGCCGATTGTGTTGTATACTATCTTAAAATATCTTAATATCGCCCGATATGAACAATCGGATCTGTAATCTGTTTAAAATTGAATTCCCGATAATTCAGGCCGGAATGATCTGGTGCAGTAATTGGCAACTCGCTTCTGCTGTAAGTAATGCCGGCGGATTGGGTCTTATTGGGGCCGGATCAATGTATCCTGATGTACTCAGGGAACAAATAAGGAAATGTAAAATTGCTACACAAAAACCATTTGGGGTGAATGTGCCTTTGCTTTATTCCGACATTGATCAACTGATGAATATTATTGCTGAAGAAAAGGTAAGTATAGTTTTTACATCGGCAGGAAACCCATCAACGTGGACGAATTTTCTTAAAAGTAATGGAATTACTGTTGTTCATGTAATTGCCAATTCAAAGTTTGCTTTGAAAGCGGAAGATGCGGGTGTTGATGCAATTGTTGCTGAAGGTTTTGAAGCAGGTGGACATAATGGTAGGGAAGAAACCACCACCATGTGTTTGATTCCAATTATTAAACAAAATATAAAGACTATTCCGGTGATTGCTGCCGGAGGAATTGGTTCAGGGAAAGCAATGTTGGCGGCGTTTGCGCTTGGTGCGGAAGGTGTTCAGATAGGTTCCAGATTTGTTCTTTCAGAAGAATCATCCGCCCACATAAATTTTAAAAACAGAGTGCTTGCAGTAAAGGAGGGAGATACAATGCTTGCTTTGAAAAAACTCACTCCGGTACGTCTCATTAAAAATGAATTTTATACAAAAATACAGGAAGCAGAAAACCGGGGTGCCGATTTGGAAGAGCTAAAATTAATTCTCGGCAGAGCACGTGCAAAAAAAGGGATGTTCGAAGGTGACCTTGCTGAAGGTGAACTCGAAATTGGACAGGTGGTATCTTCCATAAATACAATAAAACCTGCTGCCGAAATTGTACATGAAATTTGGAAGGAATTTTTACAGGTAAAAAAAGAATTGTCTATTTTATAATCCTCACTATGGTTGATTTTGAAAAATTTGAATTAGCGAACGGACTGAAGGTAATTGTGAATACCGATACCTCCACTCCTTTAGTTGCAATGAATATTCTTTATAAAGTTGGTGCGAGAAATGAGCGACCCGACAAAACAGGGTTTGCGCATCTATTTGAACACCTCATGTTTGGTGGATCGGTTAACATTCCCAATTATGACGAACCTTTGCAAATGGCCGGAGGTGAAAACAATGCCTTTACGAGCAACGATTTCACCAATTACTATCTAACAATTCCTGCCGAAAACCTGGAAACAGCTTTCTGGCTTGAATCAGACAGAATGTTAAGCCTGGCTTTTTCAATGGATAGCCTGGATGTACAACGTAATGTAGTGGTGGAAGAGTTCCGTCAGCGCTATTTGAACCAACCTTATGGCGACGCCTGGTTATTACTCCGTCCGATGGCCTTCAAGGTCCATCCTTATCAATGGGCCACCATTGGCAAGGAAGTTTCACATATAGAAAATGCTACTATTGAAGACGTAAAATCATTTTTTTCGAAGCACTATCATCCGGCAAATGCCATACTCACATTATCGGGAAATATCACTACCGAGAGAGCCAGACAACTTACCGAAAAATGGTTCGGCCCCATACTTTTTCAACCGGTAGAAACATTGGAAATCCCGGTTGAACCGTTGCAACAATCCAGGAGAGAACTTCGGGTAGAAAAAGACGTTCCTTATGACGCAATTTACAAAGCATGGCACAGTTGTTCACGGTACGATAAAAACTATCATGCAACGGATTTACTTACCGATGTTTTATCAGGTGGTAAATCGTCACGACTTTATAATTCACTCGTAAAAGACAAGAAATTATTTTCTAACGTAAGCGCCTATATGCTGGGTGATCTCGACCCCAGTCTGGTGGTTGTGGAAGGCAAATTGGTGAGTGGCATCACACCGGAAATTGCAGAAAAAGCACTAGATGAGGAATTGAAAAAAGTTATTGATGAACCCATCAACGAAAGAGAACTGGCAAAAGTTCGTCAGAAGGCGGAATCGGGTTTAATTTTCGGCGAAATGAACCATGCCAACAGAGCCTTAAACCTCGCTTATTTTGAGATGCTGGGAGATGTGAATTTAATCAACAATGAACTGGATGCTTACCGTAATGTTACCTCCGAAAACATCCGGCAAACCGCACAATCAATTTTCACAGAATCGAATTGTTCGGTTCTGAATTACATGGCTAAAAAGTGATTTATATGAGTATAAACAGAACATTGCAACCGGAACTAATAGCTCCTGAAAAAATTAATATTACCAAAGCAAAAAAAGTCATTTTAGATAACGGCTTTGGCATATATGTTATTAATTCAGGGACTGACGCTGTAGTGAAATTTGAAATTATTTTTCCTACCGGTGCCGTTGACAGGAATTCATATGCATTGGCAGCTGCTTGTCATCAGTTAGCCGAAACCGGAACATCCACCAAGGAAGCCATTGAAATTGCCGAAAATCTTGATTTTTATGGAGCTTATCTGCAGTCGGAAGCAGGGCCCGATTTTAAAGGATTTAGTTTATTTTCTTTATCACGCTTTTTTAATGAAACGCTGCCATTATTGAATGAAATTTTAGAAGATGCGTCGTTTCCGGAAAACGAATTAACAATATGGAAAATGCGGAGTATTCAATCCTTAAATGTGAATAGTGAAAAGGTTTCGTGGCTTTCAAAAACTGCATTCAACGAGGCTATTTATGGCAGCACACACCCATACGGTTATACACCGGATGAAAACTCGTTTTCTTCTATCACGACCGATGCATTGAAATCGTTTTTTAAGACCGGTTATAACAAACATGAAGCAATCATCATCGTGTCGGGTAGAGTGGATGATAATGTAATAAAAACCATCAATACCGTTTTCGGATCAACCCCTTTTTCTAAATATGGAGTAAATAAAAATCTGCTTCCTTCAATACAGGAATTTGTACCCGGGAAACTGAAAATAGAAAAGAAAGATGCTGTTCAGTCAGCCATAAGAATCGGTAAAAAAATGTTTGGAAAAGATCACCCGGATTACTTACCTATGTCGGTAGTTAATACCATTCTCGGTGGGTACTTTGGATCCCGATTGATGTCGAACATCAGGGAAGAAAAAGGGTACACATACGGTATCGGATCAGGGATGCATCCGTTCAGAAATTCAGGCTCATTTTTTATATCTACAGAGGTTGGTACCGATGTGTGTGACGCAACAATCACAGAAGTTCATAAAGAGCTTATGCGATTGATTACAGAGCCTATTTCCGTGGAAGAACTCGTATTGGTCAAAAATTATCTTCTTGGCTCATTTTTGAGAAGCCTTGACGGTCCTTTTTCGCTTGCCGACCGTTTCAAAGGACTGATTTTGCATAGCCTGAATTATGAATTTCTTGAAAACTATCTTCACTTGCTTCATACCATCACCCCCGAAAACATCTTGGAAATATCAGAAAAGCATCTTCACCCACAAACTATGACTGAGGTGGTGGCAGGCTAAAAAGGCGCTTTTATAAACAGGTGTTGATAAGTTTTTTAGCTTTGTAGCTGATTTCCAATGGGTTTCAAATCAATCATTTAATCACCCTAAGGTGCAACTCAATTAGATTTAAGGGCGTCTTAAAGGTGTTAAATCAAATATTTGTAATATTCGATATAAAATTTACTATATTTGTTTGTTAATTACCTACACTAACTCACCTAAAACCAATGAACTTGAAACGAATTGTTGTACTTCTGTTCTTCCTCTCAGGACTATTAACCCATTCTTCCGAGCTTTATGCCAGCCATGGCATGGGAGGAGAAATTACCTGGACCTGTTTGCCAAGTGGCCAGTTTAAATTCAAAATGAAATTTTATCGTGATTGTAATGGGATTGATGGTCCACTTAGTGTAGATCTGAATACCACCGTACCGGGAGTTCCTACAATTAACTGTCTGAAAATAGCGCAAAACGATATCAGTCCGAATGGAGTAGCCTCTAACGGAACAACTGCCTGTCCTAATTGCCCGGCAGGTGGTGCACCTCCAATTCCGGGTTTGGTAGAAGAATTTATTTACGAATCAGCACCGGTCAACCTTCCGGGAATTCCACCTGCGGGCGGATGGACTTTTTCTTGGGGTACTTGTTGTCGGAGTAATTCCTTAACAAATATCACAGGTGGTGGTGGAATTGGATTTTCTAACAGGGCTGTGATGTTTCCTTACAATGGCCAAAATACTTTCCCTTGCTTCGATAACTCACCGTATTTTGCAGAAAAGCCATCTACAATTATTTGTACAGGTTACCCATTTAAATATAATCCTAATGCGGTTGATGTTGAGTTGGACTCATTGGTTTATTCATGGGGACAACCTTTGGATGATGCAGGAACAATAATTCCATTTGCCCCCGGTTATAATGTAAACAGCCAACTTCCTTCAGCCACACAGAATCCTCTGAATATTGGAGCGGTTATCAACCCGCAAACAGGTGAAATTACCTACACATCCTATACAGGTGGATATTTTGCCACTGTGGTGAAAGTAACGGCTTATAAGTGCCAACAAAAAGTTGCTGAAATTTTCCGTGAAATCAATGTGGTTCTTAACAACAACTGCCCTCCTATTTCAGGTCTACAAAACACTCCACCTATTGTAAATGCTCCATTCTATGATCCTGTGACGGGTCTACAATCATCTTACATTGATACAGTATATGCAGGTGACACGGTTAATTTTGTATTGACTACAACAGATTTTCAATTTTATAATAATGGTAATGGTCAAGTGATCACCATTGAAGCTTCTGGTAGTGAATTTGGAACTTTTTTCACCAACACGAATGCCGGATGTTTGATACCACCGTGTGCCACTTTGGCTTCGGTAAATCCCACTACCACCATTGCCAACCCGAATTTGGTTACGTCATATCTTATAGCCGGTGAAGTAACTTTCAACTGGGTGACCACATGCGACCATGTGGCCGGATTGGATACCAATTGCACCAGAATTTCTAACACTTACAACTTCGTTGTAAAAGCCACCGACAATTATTGTCCGGCCAATGCATCTAACGTGAGTACATTTTCAATAGTTATTTTACCGCCTCCAAAATTAAAACCTCCAGTTCTGCGATGTGCTTCAGTAAATACCAACGGAGGTGTTACACTTTCGTGGACGAAATCGACTCCGCGTGATTCGCAAAACACATTTCATTCTTATGAAATATATGCTTCGCTCAATGCAGCCGGGCCATTTCAGGTAGTGGATAGCGTAAAAACACCATTTCTCACTCCTGCTACTTATACCTACACGCATTCATTACCAAACTTAACAGCATTGTTAGGAACAAATGCACAGCAGCAATCTATCTACTATTATATCAGAACACGTTCAGGCTGTAGCGGAGATAGTATTTCTGTTCCTTCAGATACGTTGAGAACAATTAAACTTGATGCTGTGGTAGGTGGTGCAAATCAAACTATCCTTACCTGGAATGCGCTACGTGTTCCTCTCCTCAGCTCTCATGCCACCAAGTACAAGATTTATAAAAATTTCCCAATAGGAACCTGGAACCTCATAGATTCAACTGCCTTATTGACTTATACCGATACCACAACAAAACAACTTTGCAGCGATACTGTGGCTTATCGGGTTGAATTATCGGATAGTAGTGGTTGTATTTCGGTTTCATCATTGGATGGGGTGCAAATAACCAACCCCAACCCCATTGCTGTCATATCACCCATTAATCCTGCTTTTTGTATCGGAGGTAACGTTACTCTCACCTCTACCACAATTGGAAATAGTTACTTATGGAATACAGGTGCAGTTACACAGTCAATTAACGTCAGTGCTACTAATACTTACACAGTAACGGTTACGCAAAACGGAGGTTGCACATCAGTAGGTAGCACCACCGTCACCGTTAACCCGTTGCCCAATCCAATTATAACGGGTACAAATGTGATTTGCGCCGGAGGGTCAACAACTTTCAATGCCGGTCCGGGTTTTACCAGTTATTTATGGAGCGGTGGTTTACCTGCTACTCAAAACGTTACTGTTAGTGTTGCAGGAACTTATACGGTAACTGTACAAAATGCCAACGGTTGTACAAAAAGCACCACACGCATTCTTACCGTTAACCTCAACCCTGTTCCGAATATCACTGGAACCATCTCTATCTGTCAAGGGCAAACAACCATTTTGAATGCAGGAGGAGGATATACAATTTATCAATGGAATGCTGGACTTCCGGCTACTCAAACTGTAACTGTAGGTACAACCGGTAACTATACAGTTACTGTAACTAATGCCAACAATTGTACAGGAACCGCTACAACAGCTGTGACGGTAAATCCACTTCCAAATCCGATCATCACGGGTGATAATTCAATTTGTACCGGACAAACCACCACGTTTGATGCAGGTCCCGGATTTACAAATTATCAATGGAGTGGCGGACTTGGTGCTGGACAAACCATTACAACCGGATCTGCCAACACTTACACGGTAACCGTTACTAACGCTAATGGATGTACGAAATCTACCAATGTCACTTTAACGGTTAATCCGTTACCTGCACCCGTAATTACCGGAACAAATATTATTTGTGCCGGAACATCAACGATTTTCAATGCCGGACCGGGTTACACAACTTATTTGTGGAGCAGTGGATTACCTGCAACTCAAAATGTATCAGTAAATACTGCAGGAACTTATACAGTTACTGTAACTGATGGAAATGGATGTACCAAAACCACTACAAGAAATCTTGTAGTTAACGCTAATCCCACACCATCAATCACCGGTATTACCACTATTTGTTCAGGCCAAACCACTACCCTCAATGCAGGTGGCGGCTACACCAACTATCAATGGAGTGGAGGACTTCCCGGCACACAAACAGTATCGGTGGGAACAGCAGGAACTTATACAGTTACGGTTACTAATGCTAATAATTGTACAGGGTCAACATCTACACCTTTAACTGTAAACGCTTTACCTGCTCCGGTAATCACAGGACCATCATCTTTCTGTCAGGGTTTTAATACCACACTCAATGCCGGTAATGGATTCGCTACCTACCTCTGGTCAACAGGTGCCGCAACACAAACTATTAATGTGAGTACTGCCACCACAGTTACGGTAACAGTAACTAACGGTAACGGATGTGTGAATAGTACAACAGCTTCAACTACCATCAATGCTAATCCTGTCCCTAACATCACAGGAACATTTACTACTTGTAATGGTTCCACCACTCAGATTGATGCCGGAGTAGGATACAGCAATTATTTGTGGTCAACAGGAGCAACCACTCAAACGGTTAATGTTGGAAATGCCGGACCCGTAACAGTAACTGTTACAGATATAAATGGTTGTATTGGGACTGATAATACCAGCATAACAGTCTTTAACATACCAACCGCTGCATTATCGGGAATTGATACCATTTGTGCCGGACAGGGTACCAACATCACGGTGAATTTCGGAGGTGCTCCCGGGCCATTTACGTATTCCTATTTTGACGGATCTGCTAATCAGGGACCGTTTTTAACTGGTGCAGCTGTAGTAAATATCCCTGTTTCTCCAATTTCGACCGCTATATATACTTTAGTAAATGTTTCCAATAATAATTGTGCGGGAACAGTGAGTGGTCAGGCAAATATTTCGGTAACACCATTGCCTACTGCTCAAATTTTAGGAACAACCGGTATTTGTGTTGGCGATAACACCAACATCAGCATCAACTTTACAGGTGTTGGTCCTTATACTTATAGTTATACATCAGGAGCAACTGTATTTGGCCCATTCACTACCAGCAACGATCCTGAAATTATTAATGTTGCTCCGTCCTCTACAACGGTTTATGGACTTACAGCAACAGTAATAGGTGCCGGATGTTCCGGAAACACTAATGCTGCCACGGCAACAGTTACTGTTAACGCCTTACCTTCTGCCTCGATCACAGGAAACAATACTATCTGCGCAGGAACAAGCACCAATCTTAATTTCAATTTCGTTGGCGCCGGTCCATACACTTACTCCTATTCAAATGGAACAAGCACATTTGGTCCGTTTACCACGCCTAATAATCCTGCAGTAATTCCAGTTACACCCGGTTTAACTACTACATACAATATGGTTTCTATTTCCGATGCGAATTGTCCGGGTTCAGTTTCAGGAAGTGCGCTTGTAAATGTGAATCCTTTACCAACGGCGAACATCTCCGGTTCAGCATCTATTTGTGATGGCAATAACACCAGTCTTTCGATTGTATTTACCGGTTCAGGACCTTATAATTACAGTTACAATGATGGTACAAATGTTTTCGGACCTTTTGTTACGAATCAGAATCCGGTAACTATTAATGTGAGTCCTAATGTAACCACCACTTATGGGGTAACTACCATTAGCGATGCAAATTGTGCAGGTACAGGTTCCGGAAGTGCTGCAATCACTGTGATTCCTCTGCCTACCTCATCATTGACAGGTACCACCGAAATTTGCAGGGGCGGTAACACTAATATGACATTGGCATTTATAGGAGTGCCTCCGTTCGAATATTTATATACTGATGGTGCTGCCTCATTTGGTCCTTTCACAACAAACAATTTTAGCACCTCAATTAATGTTGCACCTGTTAGTAATACAAGCTATAATGTAACCACGTTAACGGGCTCCGGTTGTCCGGGAACACCTTCCGGAGTGGTTGATATTGTAGTCAATGCAATTCCTGAAGCTGAGGTAATATTAAGTGGTGATAATGTAATTTGTAACGGAGAAAGTTCTGAAATTAAAATTGATTTCATTGGCATCGCACCGTTTACTTATTCGTATTCAAACGGCTCATCAACGTTTGGACCATTTACTACATCAAACAATCCTGAAATCATTCCGGTAACACCAAACTCAACTACCACATATAGTTTGGTGAACATGGCTGATCAAAAATGCGCAGGGCTTATTTCCGGAACAGCACAAATTGTTGTGAATCCTCTTCCTGTTGCTAATGTAACCGGCAATCCTGCTATCTGTAACGGATCGAGTACTTCCTTTACAGTTGGCTTTACTGGTACGGCACCTTATACATACACCTATTCTGATGGATCTGTAACTTACGGGCCGTTTACTACTTCTAATAATCCTGAAACAATTGCTGTAAGTCCTTTGGTTACGACTTCTTATAATGTCGTAACAGTAAATGATGCCAATTGCGTAGGATCAGCAACAGGAGTGGCGAACGTAACAGTGAATCAAATTCCATCGGCTGTGCTCACAGGTACCACTGCAATTTGCTTTGGTCAATCGACCAACCTGAATATAAGTTTTACCGGAGTTGCTCCATTTAGCTACACATATACTAATGGAACTATCACTGTTGGACCATTGAACACCAACAATAGTTCACTTAATATTGCGGTTAATCCCGGTACATCCACAGGCTATTCTTTGGTTGCAATAAACGATGCCAATTGTCCGGGAACTATTGCAGGAAATGTAACTGTAACAGTCAATCAGCTACCTGAGCCTCTTATTACCGGAGATTTTGTAATCTGCGATGGCGAATCATCAACTCTCAATACAACACCGGGGGGATTTGCTTCATATACCTGGTCAAACGGAGGTACAACACCATCAATTGTAGTAACTCAATCGGGCATATTAAATGTTTCGGTAATTGATATCAATGGATGTGCCGGAGCTTCACCTGCAATTAATTTTATTGTAAACCAAACTCCGGTTATCAGCTTCACAAACGATACCAGTTTGACCTGTGAAATTCCTGAAATCAATTTCACCAACAATTCAACATTCCCTCCCGGATCAGAATTCATGTGGGATTTTGGAGATAACAGCTCTTCGAGTTTAAGTAATCCTTCACACATTTTCATAACACCCGGTAACTATCCAATTTCATTAACTATCACCACTACTGAAGGATGTTCTGCAACGCTTTCCCAATCGGTAGATATTATGTTCTTCCCATTACCGGAAGCCAAATTCGTGCCTTCTCCTTACATAACCAATGTGTTCAATTCAAAAATCGTGTTCGCTGACGAATCACTGAATGCGGTTTCATGGCTTTGGGATTTTGGTGATGGTTCACAATCCTTCGAACAAAATCCTTCACATTACTACAATGATATTGGTGAATATGTGGTTAAATTATTTATCACCAATATTGCAGGATGCGCAGATGAATATATTCAACCGGTTGTAATAAATCCATTCTACATACCGAATGCATTTACACCTAATGCCGATGGAGTGAATGATTACTTCTTCGATGCAGGTTATGTGTTGGATATACAATCTTACAATATGTCAATATTTAACCGCTGGGGACAAAAAGTGTATGAGGTAGACAATTATACCAAATTCTGGAATGGTTACGACAGAAAAGGAAATATTGCTGCTGAAGGTGTTTATGTGTACTCCATTGAGGTGACTACTAAAGGAGGAAAAACACACCAATTCAACGGAACAGTTTCATTGATACGATAATTAAAATGCTCTCATAAAAAAAGGAAGCCCCATCAGGCTTCCTTTTTTTATGTTGTAAATCCGTCCTTATTCTCTGATTATCACTACCTTTGCTTTGAAAATTCATTCTAAAGAATAACCTGTTATCATTGTCGTTTTAATGATGCCGGACTATTGATGAAATCCAGACAATTAGTGAAAACAAGTGTGACTACATGCTACCTTATCAGAGCTTTTTTGATACTGCTCTGCTGTTCAATTTTTGTTAACAGCAAAATGGCCTTTGCTCAACCAACACCACCATCATTACGATGTATAAGTGTTGAGGCCAACGGTGCGGTTACTTTGAACTGGCTGGCTCCCTCTGATACCGGAAACGTATTTGGAGGGTATCACATTTCATACAGCAATACTATAAATGGCCCTTTTATCGGTATCGATAGTGTGTTTAATTATTCTATCCTAACCACTACCATTCCGGGAGTGAATGCAAATAACACCACGCTCTATTTTTATATCCGTACCCGGGAAGGTTGTTGTGCCATCTATTCCATTCCATCCGATACACTTCGTTCTATGAGAATGATTGTGACTCCATTGTCGAATGAGTCGGCCAGATTGAACTGGAATCGCATACACACTCCTCCCCTACCTTCAACACTTTCCAACTTTATTGTTTCAAAAGAGCTTACTCCCGGTGTATTTACTACATTTAAAACGACATTAGATACTACTACCATCGACACAAATATTTACTGCAGTAAATTCATCAATTATAAAGTTACGCAGGGCGATTTTTCCGGTTGTATTTCTGTTTCATCTGTTGATGGGGAATTGTTCAGAGACACAAAAGGACCAGCACAACCATTAATTGATACAGTGAGCATCAACCTTGTTTCTGGTGACATGAATATTTCATGGTTCCCCGATTCAAGTGCAGATACTGATGGGTATGTTATTTATGAATTCAACGGATCGTCGTATGACTCAATTGGAGCGGTATATGGAATTAATACGATTTCTTTTATTTATACTTTAACCAATTCAGCAACAACAGTGGAAACTTACACTGTTGCAGCTTTTGATACGTGTAAAAATCTTAGTCCGTTAGCAGCGAATCACAAAACAATGTTGCTGTCAACATCCTATCAAAAATGTGCGGCAACTATTTCACTTGACTGGACCCCATACGAAAACATGAACGATGGAATACTTCGTTATGAAATCTGGTTTAGAGTGAATGCAGGTAACTGGGTCAGAGATGCCTTTGTGCCTGACAATGTTTATTCACATGAAAAAATTCTTACTGTTCAGGGTGCGTTGTATGAATTTTTTATTCGCGTAGTAGGCAATGATGGTCAAACAGCTTCATCGAATATAAAAAATATAACTGCTGATATTTTCGAACAACCGGATTACCTCTATATACGATCTGCAAGTGTGATAGGTACCGGAGTTGAAGTAACATGTTTTGTGGATAATTCAGGTGATGTAATTTCATATAGGCTATACCGTAGTAATTTTGCTTCTGGACCTTTTGAACTCATTAAGGAAATACCCTACACCAATGCAACAGATATAAATTTTTCAGATCCAGATGCCGCTGCGGATAAACAACAAAAATTTTACAGAATTTCTGCCACCGACAGCTGCAATATTGAGCAGGTATTCAGCAATGTTGCAGGGACTGTTTTTTTAACTGCCGAAGGAGGAAATGATTTTATTAGTGATATTAGTTGGATTGATTATGTAGGATGGCAAAGCAATGCCGGATATTTCAACATATACCGTTATGCAAATGGAATGATAGCCTCTCAACCTTTCGCAACTATTTCGGGTGATACCCTTTTTTACAGCGAAAATGTTTCAGATTTTCCTAACGGAGATGGAAACATCTGCTACGTGGTTCAGGCTGTTGAAGACTCCATAAATTCTTATGGATTTAGAGACAGTGCGTTTTCAAACGTGGCCTGCGCTCCTCAAAATGCAGCTGTCTACATTCCCAATGCCTTCACTCCGGGAGGAAAAAATCCGATTTTCAAACCTTATTTGCTCTATGACGACCCTTCCACCTTCTCGATGCAGATTTTTAACAGATGGGGCCAAAGAGTCTTTTTTTCAGAGAACCCTGAAATAGGCTGGAATGGTTCATATGAAGATCGGGAATCGCCCAGCGGATTATATGTTTACATATTGATTTTCAAAGGATTCAACAAAAAAGAAATTCGAAGAACGGGAACAGTTACCCTCTTACGGTAATTGATTATTAAGTACGTCTTCAAAGGTTTTAGCTTGACTGTTTTTGCTACCTTTGCACCCCAAAGTGCATTTTTAAAAAACTCCCTCTTAAAATTCATCTTAGCCAATGAAAAACCCTATACCCAAAATACTGGAAGAAGGCTTAACCTATGACGATGTTTTATTGGTCCCTGCTTATTCAGAAATTCTTCCACGTGAAGTAGATATTTCTAGCCTTTTTTCGAGAAATATAAAAACCAACGATCCGATTGTTTCCGCTGCTATGGATACTGTTACAGAATCTTCATTGGCAATAGCTATGGCACAAGAGGGCGGATTAGGAGTGCTTCACAAAAATATGAGCATCAGCAACCAAGCTGCTGAAGTCCGTAAAGTGAAAAGGTCTGAAAGTGGAATGATTCACGATCCTATCACCCTCAATGAAAACGCTACTATTCAGGAGGCTCTGGATATTATGAAAGAACAAAAAATTGGAGGAATTCCAATTGTGAATGCACAGAGTATTTTGGTGGGTATACTTACCAACAGGGATCTTCGATTTGAAAAGCAACCTCAGCGGAAAATCAAAGAAGTGATGACTAGTGAAAACCTCATCACTGTGGAGGGTATAACCAGTTTGCAAAAAGCAGAAATTATTTTACAGGATTATAAGATCGAGAAACTCCCTGTAGTGGATAAAAAAGGGAAATTGATTGGACTAATCACCTATAAAGACATCATTAAATATAAGTCAAGACCAAACTCCTGCAAAGATAAATTAGGAAGATTACGAGTGGCTGCGGCCATAGGCGTAACTACTGATATGCTCGAAAGAGTGGAAGCATTAGTAATTGCCGGAGTAGATGCCGTAGTACTTGACACCGCACATGGCCATACAAAAGGTGTAGTTACTGCACTCAAAGCTGTTAAGAAAAATTATCCCCACCTTGATATTGTGGTAGGCAATATCGCTACTGCTGAAGCCGCTAAAATGCTGGTCAAAGCCGGTGCCGATGCTGTAAAAGTGGGAATTGGACCGGGTTCCATTTGCACCACACGGGTTGTTACAGGCGTAGGTGTACCTCAGTTAACTGCCATACTGGAAATTTCAAAAGCCATCCAAAGTTCGGGAGTACCAATTATTGCTGATGGAGGGATTCGATTTACCGGAGATATTCCTAAAGCGATTGCTGCAGGCGCTTCCTGCATAATGGCAGGTTCGCTATTTGCAGGTGTTGAAGAATCTCCGGGAGAAAGCATCATTTATGAAGGTCGTAAATATAAGGTAATCAGAGGAATGGGATCTATTGAAGCTATGAAAGAGGGATCAAAAGATCGTTATTTTCAGGATGCTGAAGAGGATATTAAAAAATTAGTTCCCGAAGGCATTGTGGGCAGAGTGCCTTACAAAGGAACCTTATCGGAAGAAGTATATCAACTTATTGGAGGTTTGCGAGCCAGTATGGGATATTGCGGAGCTCCAAATATTAAATCACTTCAAAATGCCCAATTCATAAGGATCTCAATGAATGGAGTGAAAGAAAGTCATCCTCATGGTGTGACCATGATTAAAGATGCCCCCAATTATTCACGGTAAATTCATTGTGAATAAAATAGTTTTACCTCCATTTTTATAATCAAAATAGATTCATTTTATTAAATTTGCATCCCAATAAAACTCAATTACATAATAACCAAAACATTATGAAAAAAATTAAAATCGGTATTCTTTTATTGCTGCTTTGCGGAAGTCCAAGGTTAATATTAGCCCAAGATGCTAAAAACCCTGTTTTGATGACCATAGCAGGGACTCCTGTGACTCAATCAGAGTTTGAAAAAGTGTACAAGAAAAACAATAACAAAGAAGGCGCGTACGACATGAAGGATGTGCGTGAATACCTGGAATTGTATATCAATTACAAACTGAAAGTTAAAGAAGCTGAAGAAGAAAAACTGGATACCAGCCTCACCTTCATCAATGAACTGAAAGGCTATCGAAAACAACTATCACAACCTTACATGACTGACAAAGAAGTCTCCGATGCATTAATCAAAGAAGCTTATGACAGAATGTTGAAGGATGTAAGAGCCGCTCACATTTTAATCAATATGGCTCCTGATGCATTACCAAAAGATACTTTGCAAGCCTACAACCGTGTTCTCAAAATCAGGGAACTGATTGTGAAGGGTGCAGATTTTGAAAAAATGGCCCGTGATTCCTCCAACGATCCTTCTGCAAAAGAAAATGGTGGTGATTTGGGATATTTTACAGGAATGCAAATGGTATATCCTTTTGAAACTGCTGCCTACACTACCAAACCCGGTCAAATGTCGATGCCGGTTAGAACCAAATTCGGTTACCATATTATAAAAGTTATAGACATTAGAGATGCACAGGGAGAAATCAAAGTAGCACACATTATGATTAAGTCGCCTGCGAATTCTCCTGATTCAATTGCCTTGCAAGCCAAAGCAAAAATCGATGAGATTGATGGTAAACTTAAAGCAGGAGAAAAATTTGAAGATCTTGCTACCAAATTTTCTGACGACAAAGGTTCAGCAAAAACAGGCGGAGCCTTACCTCCTTTTGGAACCGGACGAATGGTTCCTGAATTTGAAAAAGCTGCATTTGCTTTGAAAAATGACGGCGACTTTTCTGGACCGATAAAAACAAGTTATGGATGGCACATCATAAAGAGGCTCGAAAAGAAACCAATTCCTTCATTTGAAGATAAGAAGAATGAGTTGAAGAATCAGGTTGCTAAAGATAGCCGGGCAGAAATCAGTAAAAATTCGATGATTGCAAGAATTAAGAAAGATTACAATTTTAAAGAAGTTCCAAAAAACAAAGATCTTTTTGTTGCTGCACTTGATACTAATTTGCTGAATGGTGAATGGACTCCAGAGAAAGTTAGTGGCATGAATAAACCGCTGTTTACTTTGGGAACTCAAACTTACACACAAGAAGATTTTGCGAAATACATCAATAATCATCAGTCGAAAAAACAAAATACTACATCTAAACAAGTAGGCTATACTTTGTATGATCAATTTGTAGAGGAATCATGTTTGAATTACGAAGAGAGCCAGCTCGAAAATAAATACCCTGAATTCAAATCGTTGATGCAAGAGTACAGAGATGGAATTTTGTTGTTTGATCTTACCGATAAAAAAGTTTGGTCGAAAGCAGTGAAAGATTCTGCCGGATTGGTAAGTTTTTATGAAACCAATAAAACTAATTACATGTGGGGTCGCCGGGTTGATGCAATCATTTACACTTGTGCGAATGCTGATATTGCATCTAAGACCCGCAAGCTTCTTAAAAAGCAAAAACCACTGGTTGAAATTCTGACTACCATCAACAAAGATTCACAACTGAACCTCAACACTAAAGATGGTAAATTCTTAAAAGGGGAAAATGAAATCATTGATGCCATCACATGGCAAAAAGGTTTATCTCCCAACATGAACCGGAATAACTCTGTAGTATTTGTTGATATTCTCAACATTATTGAACCAACTCCTAAAACACTTGATGAAGCTAAAGGAATTATTACAGCTGATTACCAGAATTACCTTGAAAAAGAGTGGATCAAAGAATTGAGAACTAAATATCCTGTAACAGTTAATCAGGATGCATTGAACTCCTTAGGTAAATAATTGGGGCAACTATTGATTGAAACCCGTTTAATATCGCCATTAGTATTCTCGTTGCCCCGTTCTTGCGGGGCAACGGTTTTATCAGGCCTGATCTGTTTGTTGTTGTGTTCGTCGTGTAATTACCTGAAAAAACGCAATCAGGAAACAACAGGAAATGCTGTTGCACGGGTTCATGATAAATATTTGTATGCTGAAGATATCAGCAGAATGATTGGGCAGGGAACTTCCAAAGAAGACAGCGCGCTTCTGGCAAACAGTTACATCCAGAACTGGGTCAAGCAACAGGTGATTCTTCACAAGGCTGAAACCAATTTGGATGACGAGAAGAAGGATGTAGAAAAAAAACTGGAAGAGTACCGCAATTCTCTCATTACCTTTATCTACGAAACAGAACTTATCAGGCAACGGCTTGATACTATAGTGTCTGATCAGGAAATAGCAAAGTATTATGCTGACAATCAAACTAATTTTGAGCTAAAAGACAATATTATTAAAGTTCTTTACCTTAAGGTTAAGAGAGATGCTCCAAAAGTTAAAAAGGCAAAAGACTGGTATAAATCGTCCAATTCAAAAGATCGTCTGCTGCTGGAAGAATATTGTTATCAGTTTGCGAGTGACTTCCATCTGGATGATGAAACCTGGCTTCTTTTTGATGAATTGCTGAAAAAAGTACCAATTAAAACCTACGATAAGGAGTCCTTTTTAAGGAACAATAAATTTATAGAAATAGAGGATTCTACTGAACTATACCTGATCAACATTAAGGAAATGAAAATAAGGGAAAGTCTTTCTCCTTTAAGTTTTGTAAAAGATGATATCAAAGTACTTATTGTAAACAAAAGAAAACTTAGCCTGATTCGGGAAATGGAAAAGGCTGCTTATGACGAAGCTCTTAAAAAAAATGAATTTGAAATATATTAAAAATCTCCTTACTGCTTGTGTTTTTATTGTTCTCCTTAAGGGAGGTACTGTGCAAGCACAACCAGAGCAGATAATCGACCAGGTTGCCGCTGTGATTGGAACCAAAATACTTCTGAAGTCGGAAGTTGAAACTCAGTATCAGCAAGTGCTTTCACAAGGTGTTGACAACAATGATGAATTAAAATGCCGTATCCTCGATCAGTTGCTTGTAAACAAATTATTGCTCAACCAGGCTATTCTGGATAGTGTTGAAGTAACCGATGCTCAGGTTGATAATGAACTTGACAGAAGAATTGGATATATGGTGAACCAGATTGGTTCCGAAGCTAAACTGGAAGAATATTACGAGAAGAGTATTCTCGAAATCAGGGATGAATTTAAACCTCTTATCAAAGAACAATTGCTGATGCAAGCGATGCAGAGCACGGTTACGCAAAACGTTACTGTATCGCCTGCCGATGTAAAAGAATTTTATAACAGTATCAGTGAAGACAGTTTGCCTTTCATAAATGCTGAAATAGATTATGCACAAATAGTTATTAATGTTCCGGTGAGTGCCGAAGAAAAGAAAAATGTAAAGGATAAACTGGAAATCTACAAGCAACGTGTTGCCAATGGTGAAGATTTTGCTACACTCGCAATTTTATATTCTCAGGATGGATCTTCAAGGAACGGTGGCGAGCTCGGTTTCGTGAATCGTGGTGATTTGGTACCTGAATTCGAAGCTGCAGCGTTCAAACTCAGAAAAAATGAAGTTTCTGAAATTGTAGAAACAAAGTTCGGCTTCCATATTATTCAATTAATAGAACGAAGAGGTGAACAAATCAATGTTCGGCATATTCTTTTGAAACCTACTTTTGCAGCTTCCGATATCAACAAAACTTTTGCAAAAGCTGATAGTCTCTATCAGCAAATACTAAAAGATTCACTCTCATTTTCAGATGCGGCACAACGATTTTCGAATGATGGCGATTCGCGTTACAACGGTGGAAATGTAGTGAACCAAAAAACAGGAACTACCCGTTTTGAAGCTGATGAGGTGGATCCAACTGTATTTTTTCAGCTGGAGAAAATGAATATTGGTGAAGTTTCTATTCCTATTCAGTCACTTTCGGCAGAAGGAAATACTGCCTTCAGGATATTGCTGCTTAAGGCCAGAACCACACCTCATAAGGCTAATTTATCGACCGACTATCAAAGAATTCAACAAGCTACACTTACTGAAAAAGAAAACAAAATCCTGCTCGACTGGGTTAAAAAGAAAAAAAGAACCACCTTTGTTCAAATATCGGACGATTTTAAAACATGTAAAAGTCTGGAGCATTGGTTTATTAAAGATTGATTTAATCAAATGAAAAGAAATGGCAAAACAATATAATTCAGATGTAGATGCTCTTAATGATCTTGTAGTTAATTACAAAAAATTAAGATCTGAAATTGGTAAAGTAATTATTGGTCAGGACGAAGTTGTACGTGATGTAATTATTTCGATTTTTAGCCAGGGACATTGTTTGCTCGTAGGAGTGCCGGGATTGGCAAAAACTTTATTGGTTAACACTATTGCCAGGGTACTCGGATTGAGCTATAACAGAATCCAATTCACGCCTGATCTAATGCCTTCAGATATTATTGGCACAGAGATTTTGGATGACAGCCGCCATTTTAAATTCATTAAAGGCCCTTTGTTTGCCAATATCATTCTGGCTGATGAGATCAACCGTACACCACCAAAAACTCAGGCTGCTCTTTTGGAAGCCATGCAGGAGCGTGCGGTAACAACAGCAGGTAAACGCTATGAACTCGATAATCCATTTTTTGTTCTTGCTACGCAAAATCCAATTGAACAAGAAGGTACCTACCCTCTTCCGGAAGCTCAACTCGATCGTTTCATGTTCAATGTGATGCTCGACTACCCAAGTGTGGAAGAAGAAATTCAGGTTGTGAAAAATACCACTTCCGCATATAATCCGGAACTATCAAAAGTTATTTCCGGAGAAGAAATAATTTATTTTCAGCAACTCATCCGTAGAATCCCCATTCCTGATAATGTTTTAAATTATGCAGTGAATCTGGCCACCAAAACACGTCCCAATACTCCTGCTGCAACCGAAATGGTAAATAATTATCTTTCTTGGGGCGCAGGACCAAGAGCATCACAGTTTCTGGTTGTTGGTGCTAAATGTCATGCTGCCTTCAATGGGAAATATTCACCCGATATTGAAGATGTGAAAGCAGTTGCTCCTGCCATTTTGCGTCACAGGATTGTGAAAAACTATAAAGCAGAAGCAGAAGGCGTGAGTGTGGAGAAAATTATTGATAGCTTGTTGAAAAGCTGATAGTATCAGGGCTGCCGATTTGAGTTGACCTAATTTTCATCAATTAACAATTCTTTTTCACTTCAGTCGTTAAGTTCCATGAGTTTAAAACACTCTAAATGGAAAAACGCACTACGCTATTTGTTGTTCTAATTTTAACAACGCTTTTTACCCTACTTTTTCACAATCAATACCTCGGTTTAAACTTATTAATTTTCGAATTGGTAGTTATTCTTTACCTTATTTTCTCTAAATCAATTAAGGGCATCTCTCCAAACCTACCAAACTCACTTTTTTTCGGAGAGAAATTAAGGTTGAGGAATCTAAAAATGCAGGTTTGGAGAGATGCCGGTAAGTTGAGCACACCCAAATTAAAAATGATATCTGCTGCACTGGTTATTACAGGAGTTGCAACAGTGTTAACCTCTTCAAATTTTAGTTACACAATTCATTTCCTCATCTGTTTCCTATTACTGGGAATTCTCATTTTTCCAATAGTAAAATCACCGATAACTTCAATTGAACTTTCGATATATAATTTAATTTCCTCACAGGTTACTTTTTACAAAAAAGCAACACAAGTTCAAATTCTGAACAAGAAACCGGCAGCTTTTCTATGGGATCTCCGCCTATATATAATTCCAACGGTTATTATTTTTATATTCATTTCCATTTATAATTTTTCCAATCCTCTTTTTAATGAAATGACTTCAGGAATTTTTTCCGGGATGATTGACATGATAAGTGAATTTCTGGAACGTTATGATTTAAGTATTGCATTTACAGTAATATTCGGGCTTGTAATCAGTAACGCTATTCTTTTTCGTAATTCGAATACTAAAATAATAGAAAAGGACATTTCATCACTTGATTTCCTAATATCAGTTTCTTCAAATTCAGCTGATGAAAGGAAACATACTTCCATTAAAAATGAAATTACTGCAGCGGTATTTCTACTGACTTTTCTTAATATCGCTCTGCTAACATTGAACATTATAGATATTAACTGGGTTTGGTTCGGTTTTGAATGGCAAGGACAATACCTGAAACAGTTTGTGCATGAAGGAACATGGTTATTGATTTTCTCCATTATGCTATCCATTATTATTATTCTCTATTTTTATAGAGGCGAAATAAATTTTGCTGAAAATAAACTATTAAAGTATCTTAGCTATTTCTGGATTTTGCAAAATGTTGTTTTGGCTATTTCAGTTGGTATCAGAAACTATTATTATATAGAATATTTCAATCTGGCTTATAAACGAATAGGTGTTATAATTTTTCTGATAATGACCATTTATGGTCTATACACCGTGCTACGGAAAGTGAGATTTAAACATTCTGCATCCTACCTCATCCGCACAAATGTGAATGCTTTTCTAATTATCATTACGGTAGCTTCTCTGTTCAACTGGGATGTAATAATTGCTAAATATAACTTTAATCATAAGGAAAGTGCTTTCATTCATTTTAATTATTTGGTGACGCTTTCCGACAAAGCTCTTCCTTTTTTAAACAAACCTATTGAAGAACTCAACCAAATTGAAGCTTCGCAAGAAATAAAATATCCGCAAGAATCGAATCTTATGTCTGCAGAAATATATTTTAACCATATTGAAAAGCGAAAAATCAGATTTAAAAACTCATGGGAAAATAAAAGTTGGTTAGCGTGGAACCTTCCCGAACAACTTGCCTACACTAAATTAAAAAAATCTGAAAATTGGTAACATTATCTGATATAAATCCATAAAAAAACGTCGCGATATTTTCGCAACGTTTTTTTATGAAGGATAAATTTCTAGTAATATGTTAATCGGATCACATTCGCTAAATATTTCGCAAACCTGATTACCTGCCGACTGTAACCATATTCGTTATCGTACCAAACATACAGCACCAAATTCTTATTATCTTTAGAAACGATTGTTGCAGGGCTATCCACAATACTCGGACAAGGATTTCCAACCAGATCAGAAGAAACAGTTTCGTTAGAATTCAAGAATTGAATTTGCTCCACCAATCCTCCGTTAAGAGCAGCATCACGAAGAATTTCATTCACTTGTTCCTTGGTGGTTGTTTTATTGATAGCAAGATTTAAAATTGCCAACGACACATTCGGGGTGGGTACGCGCACTGCGTTTCCGGTGATTTTTCCTGCTAATTGTGGTAATGCTTTAGAAACAGCTTTGTCGGCTCCCGTTTCAGTAATAACCATATTCATGGCAGCGGAGCGACCTCTTCTGTATTTTGGATGGTAGTTATCTAACAGATTCTGATCGTTGGTATACGAGTGAATAGTTTCGATATGTCCACGTTCAATACCAAGTGTTTTATCGATTACAGCAAGTACAGGCACAATTGCATTAGTGGTACAGGAAGCAGCAGAATAAATTTTTTCATCAGCCTTATGCTCACGTTGATTGATACCATAAACGATGTTTGGGATATCACCTTTACCGGGAGCGGTTAATAAAACTTTACTAACGCCCTTTGCATTAAGATGTTTACTTAATCCTTCGCGATCACGAGATACACCGGTATTATCGATCAACAATGCATCATTGATTCCATATTCAGTGTAGTCAATATCTTCAGGATTTTTAGCCGAAATCATATGCACTTTGTGGCCGTTAATAATCAGCGCCCGGTTTTCGAGATCCTCAATTACTGTTCCCGGAAAAGGCCCGTGCACTGAATCGGCGCGAAGCAAATCGGCACGTTTGATAATATCCTCATCAGATTTATCTCTGGTTACAATGGCTCTTAGACGCAATTGTTCACCTTTACCTGCTTGAGTAACCAGTTCTCTTGCCAGGATTCTTCCAATCCTTCCGAATCCGTAAAGGACAACATCTTTAGGAACTATTTTCTTTTTCTCTTTACCGATGAAATCATGTAGCTTATTTTCTACAAAAGATTTTGAGACATTAGAAAATTTCTCTTTTTCATTAATCCACTCAGAGGTCAATCGTCCCAGATCAATTCTGGCAGGAGCCAATTGAAGATTGGTGATCTCTTTTGCAATGCTCAGAGAATCATAAATAGAGATTGGTTTTTTTACAATCTCTTTAGCGTACTGATGCAAAGCAAGAATCTGGCTGGCACTTCTGTCTACCATTTGGTTACGGAACATTATGAGTTCGACAGATTTGTCATACCACAAGGATCCCAGGATGTGGATCAGCTCAATGGCAGCTTTTTCCTGTTTGATCCAGTCATTAAGACCGGTTTCGTATTTTT
>Ga0105044_10002104_pt1 | contig 27038 bp, 19 predicted proteins | sample MAT01_FD_78092 | JGI IMG/M metagenome (GOLD analysis project Ga0105044, IMG submission 78092) | Freshwater microbial communities from Lake Fryxell liftoff mats and glacier meltwater in Antarctica - MAT-01 | ecosystem: Environmental > Aquatic > Freshwater > Ice > Liftoff microbial mat | place... | reverse complement strand
TCAAGAATCGACAGCATGTCGTGGGCTTCGAGTCGCATGGATTCCGCCAGGTGCCGACCAGTACGGGAGCAATGTGGGAGGTGGGGCGGTTGGAGCTTGTGAGCCTGCTGAAACACCCGGAGCCGAGAGTGTACGTGACCACCCGCTTACCGCGGATGGAAGAATTGAGTGGCGCAAGGTTGCGTGATCTTGACGGATTCGAGTCGGCGAGCCTCGCGAACCTTCGAAGGGGTGACGATCTGGTGGTGGAGGGCTCGCGGATGATGGGCGCGATTCGATGTGCGAAGCAGTGCCAGGCTTGCCACGGCGGCAACCGCGGCGATCTCCTGGGCGCCTTCTCGTACACACTTCGACCAACAAAAGATGAAAAGGCGAGGGGCGAGTGAAATCTAATCATTCCGATGCGCCAGCGAGGGTCAACTCTTCACCAACTTCGACGCCCGACCCGCGTGGCTTTAACGACAGGCTGAGGCTCGGCGTCAGGTTAAGGTTCGACAGTAGGCTGAGTTTCCATGTGCCGTCGCACGGCCTTGCGACTCGGTATCCGTCCCTTAGTAGCACTGTCCAGCGCGATCACATCGAATGGTGGGGCGGGACGACGATCTCGCGATCCGAACCAGGTGACCGCGCTCCGCCGCGAGCGGCTGAAAACCGCAAGCGGCCGTCGACTGTGATCCTGAGTGATTTCGCACGTTGACCGTCAATCGCTGCTTTCGGAGGCTACTTCTTGTACTTCTTGGTACTGCGAAGCTTGTGCTTGCGGTTCTTCCGAAGTCGCTTGGCAGCAGTACGTTGTGCCTTCGGCTTGTGTTGAAAACCCATATCAGACTCTCCCATGGCCCGTGAATTTCTTGGTTCGATACCGGGCTATCAGTATAGAAACGGAACTCCGCCCGGCCCAGCCCTCAGCGAAGATAAGGACAGCGAAACCCAAGAACGGCTGTATCATTCCCTGTCGTGGGGTTGGTGTCACCCGATTCGAAGGAATCGCGATTCCGCCGTGGAGCGGCGACCACAGGTTCCTCCATGTCCCGCGTTCGACTCCTGATCCTGGTCGTGCTCTTCCTGGCACCGCCGCTGTTCATGATGAGCATGGGCGCGTACCACCTCTGGGCCGCCGGCCACGGCTTTCTGGCCTGGTGGCCAATGGCCCTGTGCATGGCAACGGGGTACCTTCTCCTTTACCGCTGGACTCGCTCGAAGAAGTACCTCCTGCCGGACACGGGGACCGATCCCCTCGAATACTGGACGGATCGCGATCGTGCTGCCTGGAAGAAGGTCCATGCCAAGGCCGAGAGTTATTTGTCGATCAGCCCGATGCAACTCAGCGATCCCCAGCATTACGCGAAGGTGTCGGTCGACCTGCTACAGCAGGTCGGGGAGCTTTACAATCCGGGCCAGGAGAACCCCGTCGGTCATCTCACGATTCCGGAGCTCCTTTCTTGTGTCGAGCTGGCCGCGTCCGACCTGCACGCGAAGGTGGAGAAGTACCTGCCCGGCTCGCACATGTTCCGCATCAACGATATCCGGATGGCTCAGAAGGCGATGGACTGGTATCAGAAAGGCCGTTCCGCGTACTGGCTGGCCGCCGGCATGTTCAATCCGGTCAAGGCGGGAATCCAGTACGCCGCCGCGAGGTTCGGCCTGGGCACTATGTTCGACCGCGTGCAGGGCAACGTGCTCCTGTGGCTGCACACGGCGTACATCCACGAACTTGGCCGATACCTCATCGAACTCAACAGCGGCCGGCTCAAGGTTGGCACGCTTCGCTACCGCGAATTGCTGGCCTCTCATCGCGAGCCGCCCATCGAGACGGAACCGGCCGCCAGCGGCGAGGCCATGCCGCCTTCCTCGAACGAGGCGAGTGAGCACCCGCCCGCGAAGGGTGCGGTCATACGAGTGGGCGTCGCCGTGCTGGGTCAGGTGAAGGCGGGGAAATCGAGCCTTATCAACGCACTCATCGGCGAAGCGAAGGCCACGGTGGACGCGCTCCCGGTGGAGCACACGGGTACGAAGTATCGGCTCGGCCTCCGCGGGGGTGGAAGCGTGGAGCTTCTCGACACTCGCGGCTACGGCCAGGAAGGCCCCAGTGAGGCCGAGTTCGAGGACGCCGTCACCGCTGCGTGCGATGCGGACCTGATCCTGCTGGTGGTGCCAGCCCGCAATCCGGCGCGGAAGCAGGATCTGGATCTGCTGGATCGCCTCAGGACGTGGTTTGCTTCGCGGCCCGCTCTTCGCATGCCGCCGGTGGTGGCGGCGGTGAATCAGATCGATCAACTCACGCCCGCGGCCGAGTGGAAGCCGCCTTACGACTGGCGAAGCGGTGCCCGGCCGAAGGAGGCGAACATTCGCGACTGTGTCCTTGCCGTGCGGGAGACATTCGGCCCGCGCATTGTCGACGCGGTGCCAGTCTGTGCACTTGAAAAGGAGTGCACCGGCATCGCGGAGGAACTGACCCCCGCCCTGGCCACGCAGTTGACCGATGCCCGTGGGGCGGCGTTACTCAGGGTGTTCCACGCCGAGGGCGCCGCGGACCGCTATCAGAAGCTCGGATCGCAGCTGCTCGAAGGCGGCAAACAGGCGATCAAGGTGCTCTGGGAGAACTGGAAGAAGTGAGACTCGGATTCAGCACTCAGCTTTCACCGCCTCTCCCTTTACGGACTGGAAAGATTCTCTTCAATCTGCACGGCGGCGGGGCCGGCCTGGAGCATGAAGATCACGGGCACGCAGAAGAGGATGAAACAGCCAATTCCGAGCAGTGAGGAAAGAAGTGTGCGATCCGATCCACGAAGGTAACGGTTCACGAGAACGCAGCCGAGCAGATAGGCCCCAACCCCGAGTAGCAGCCAGACGCTCGCAGCCAGGGTCAGGCGTAGGCCCATCGGCGTGGAAATCAGGGCATCCATGTAGCCTGGCAACTGAGAATTGAGAGTGACAACGACCGCAGCCAGCACCGTGGCCGGGATCGAAAGCGCGAAGTACTGGCTTCCCGTGACCCACGGTCGCGAGCTGGTGGAGGAAGGTGTTTGCTGGGCGGTGCTCATCGCAGCGTTCTCTGAGTGGCCTGCTTCGCGAAATACACGGAGCCAAGGCCGAATTGTCCGCACCCTAACCCTAGAACATAATCCGGGAGTTGCCAGCACCCCGGACTCGGAAGCGGCATCTCTGGGACGGTGCTCGGTTTGTAATCCGGTATCTTTCCTTGTCCCGCTTCGCGATTCCGGGGCGCAACAGCTCTTTCAGGTGGGATCGTCCATGATTCTTCGCATTCTCGAACCCGAAGTGATGGACACGCCCGACGAGGCTCGCGACTACGATTCCATGGATCACCGCGAGGTGAATCGCCGCTTCGTGGCAGACTTCCTTCACGCGGGGCCGGCACGCGGCACAATCCTGGATGTCGGCACGGGGACGGCTCAAATCCCGATCGAATTCTGTCATCAATCCCACGAGGGTCGCGTCGTCGCCATCGATCTTGCGGACGAGATGCTGATCCTCGCGAGGCGGAACGTGGCCGCGGCTGGGCTGGAGGCTCGGGTCCAGATTGAGCGTGTCAACGCTCGCGGCCTGCCCTATGCGGACGGAGCCTTTGATGCGGTGATGTCCAATAGCATTATCCACCACATCCCGGAGCCAGCGACCGCGTTCGCGGAGATGGTGCGGGTTTGCAAGCCGGGCGGTCGACTCTTCGTTCGCGATCTGTTAAGGCCGATGGACCAGGAATCGCTTCTGAAAATCGTAGAGATGTACGCCGGGGGAGCGAATGACCATCAGCGGAGCTTGTTCGGGAGCTCGCTCCACGCCGCCCTGATGTGCGACGAGGTTGGTGGTCTTGTCGCGGCTCTCGGGTATCCCGAATCGAGTGTTCAGGCGACATCCGACCGCCACTGGACCTGGCTCGCGACGAAGCCGTGACTCTCCACAGTTCGCAGGTGCCGCTTGCTTCCGACGCGCTCCCCACTCGACATTCTCTCGTGGATCGGCCAGGCCTTCGCCTTCGGCGTACGCGCGGGGTTGGCCTCGATTCGTGCCATTCTCCGTCCCTCATGGTGGCTGCGGCCGTTCTATCACGTGCTTGTGGGTGCACTGCCGCTCGCGTTCGTAACCGGGCTATGCCTTGGCGTCGTGATCTGGATGCACACGCGCTCGTCTCTGGAACGCGCAGGCGCGGAGGCCGCCGAATATCTGCCCACGGTGCTCTCGGCGGCGGTGCTGCTCGAACTGGCGCCGATTGCCGCGGGCCTGATCCTCTCCGCCCGCACGGGGGCGAGCCTGGGCGCCGAACTGGCCTCGATGAAAGTGAGTGAACAGATCGACGCTCTCGCGATGCTTGGCGTCTCGCCGCTTCGTCGACTCATCGGCCCGCGTGTTCTGGCCTGCGTCCTGGCGGCGCCCATTCTGTACGCCATCATTGCCACCGTGGCCCTGACGAGCGGCTACGGTGCCGAAGCCCTCGGCGGCCAGACGACGTTGCTGAAATACCAGACCGCCGTGCTTCGTGAGCTTTACCTCGCGGACGTCATCCCCGCCGCGGCGAAGACCCTCGTCTTCGGCCTCATTGTCGGCGTTGTCGGCTGCTATCTCGGCGTCACCGCGAGCGAGGGCTCCGAAGGCGTCGGCCGTTCGGCCACGGATAGCGTCGTCGTCTGCTCACTCCTGGTGCTCCTGGCGGATGTGATGCTGGTGGGCTTGATCAAGGTGGCGATGTAGCCGAACAAGCGAGAGGAACCCCCACTGACACCTCTTCGCCTGACGCTTGACACGTCTCAGCGTGGCTCTCCCAGATGCTTTTTGAAGAAGCCCACCGTTCGAGCCCACAGCTTCTCAGCCACGGCGGGGTCTGCACTGTACATGTGCGTGACGCCTGGTAGCGGCAGCACGTCGAACTCGCGACCGGCGAGGAACAGGGCTTTCGACAGCTTCAAGGTATGGCGATAGTAGACGTTGTCGTCCGCGGTGCCGTGGACGAGCAACAACGGCCGGCTCAGATCTTTCGCCAAAGGCAGCAGCGATCCCTCGTCGTAGGCTTTCCGATTCTCCGGTAGCAGGCCCATGTAACGCTCGGTGTAGTGCGTGTCGTAATCCTCCCAGTCCGTGACCGGAGCCCCGGCCACCGCGGCCTTGAAGATGTCCGGCTTTCGCAGCACGGCGTTCGCGGCCATGTACCCGCCGAAGGACCAGCCGACGATGCCAACGCGGTCCCGGTCCATCTCGGGATACTTGTCGCACAGAGCGTGCAAGCCCTTCACCTGATCCTCGATCGGCACGGTGCCAAACTTCTCGTAGACGGCCCGCTCCCAGTCGCGGCCTCGGCCCGACGTGCCACGGTTTTCGATCGCCACGACGATGAAGCCCTGGTCCGCCAGCCATTGAGGAATCAGCCAGTTCCGCATCGCCTGCACCACATGCTGATGCTTCGGCCCGCCGTAGACATCGACGATCACGGGGTACTTCCTCGTCGCATCGAAGCCTCGCGGGCGGACCACCGCGGTCCAGTAGTCGCCGACCTTCTCGACCTTCACCTGCGGCACGAAGGGCGGCTCCATCGCGACCGAGGCGAGGTCGCCCACGCGGTTCGCGTCGCGGTTGAACGCCCAGGTCTCCGGCATCTTCTTCAACGACGTCGATGTGATCGTGTACCGCCAACCGTCCGGAGCGAAGGTCGCCGTGTGAACGCCATCGCCTCGGCTGAGAATGTCATCCTTGTCCGAGCCGGGGTTCACGTTGCGGCTTGGCTCCTTGCGGCGGTAGATCCACTGCTGCGTCGGGTCCGGATTCGCTGCGTAGTTGATGATCGTGTCGAATCGCGAGGAATGCACGTCGAGAATCGAATCCGGGTGATGCTTGGCCGCGACCATCACATCCGTGAGCTTGCCGGTCCCTCCGAGGCGAAGCTGAATCTCCGGGTTGCCTTCGGGATCGGCGCCGAGCCAGAAGAAGCCGCCCATCGCTCCCGAGAACCACGGCTGGTTCTGTTCAAGGTTCACCCATGCGTTGTCTCTTTCGAGGAGCAGCTGACTGGATTTTCCCGTCTTCGGATCGACCGAGAATAGTCCCAGAGTCTGCTGCTTGCGATCCTGAAGCTGGATTGTCAGCGTCTCCTGGTAGTCCTTCCATCGAACCGCGGCGAGGTATTCCCAGCGTGTGCGATCCCAGTCGATCCAGGTCGTCTTGCCGCCGGTCGCGGGGATGATGCCGAGCCGCACTTTCACGTTGGCCTTGCCGGGCCGGGGGTAAAACTGTTCCTGCGGCTTGATGTCGGGCTTGAGAGGATCGGCGATCCACCACGTCTCCACGCCTGTGTGGTCCGCTTCTTCGTAGATGATGGTCTTCGAGTCCGGGCTCCACCAGTAGCCGCTGAAGCGACTCATCTCCTCCTGGGCCACGAACTCGGCGAGTCCGTGGGTCTTGATCGCGGTACCGCCGGTGGTGACGGGCGACTCCTTGCCTGACGCCAGATCGTAGGTGTACACGTCGAACCCGCGAACGTAGGCAATCCTGGCACCGTCCGGGCTCCACTGCGGGTCGATGGCGCCGCCCTCACCGGTTTTCAGTTCTCTCGACTTGTCCGTGGTGCGGTCGAAGACGAAGAGCCGGCCGGATAGCGAGACGAGCACGAACCGACCGCTGAGGTCGAGGTGGTAGTCCGCGAAGCCGCCGACGCTGACTCGCTGGCGTTCGCGGCGAGCCTTCTCCTCGGGCGAGAGGTTTTCGTCGGCCCCCTTCAGCAACGATTCCGGGGAGAGGCGTTCGCGTGTCTGAAGCGTGGCGGTGTTGAACTCGAACAGCCTCAGCTTGGCTTTCTTCGGCCCCTCGGCTCGCAGGAAGAGGACCGCGTTGCCGTCGGGCGTGATCTTGGGCTTCACTGGTCGGCCAAGCATGAAACCACGGGTCTCGGCGAAGAGCTTGAGAAACGACGTGTCCACGTCCGGGCCTTTCGGGTCGGCGGCGAAGGCAGGGGTCGCGACTGCTAACAGCACGGCCAAGGTGAGCCGGCGAGCGAGAGTGTTCATGCCACGAGAGTATCACAGTGAACGAGCGGAGTGAATCAAGAACCCGACTTACCGCCAGCCGTCGGGCAGCTCAGCCGGCGGGTGCTGCCCGACGGCTTCACACGGGCCATCGGAGTTGACTCGCGACTTGCCCCCGTGGCGATTGGCGGGTACGGTACAGTCAATCCTTCCGCAGTCCGCTTCGCCCGCCCTCGCTGCGGACCGTCCTCTCGGGAACTGTCATCGTGGCTCGACTGCTCGTGATCAAGGGCGTGGACGAAGGAAAGCAATTTGAACTTTCCAGCCCCACCGTGACCGTGGGCCGGCATTCGTCCTGCACCATCACCCTGCACGATACGCAAGTCTCGCGTCGACACTTTGAACTCCGTGCCCTGCCCACCGGTGGCTACGAGATCCTGGATCTGGGCAGCGGCAACGGATCGCTCGTCAACGGGCAGTCCGTCAAGAACGCACCGCTTCGCTCGGGCGATTCGATCACCATCGGCCAGACGCAGATGGTCTACGCCGCGGGGCGAACCGAAGCGTCCGAACTCACCGAGAGGGTTCGCATCTTTCAATCGCAGGATGATCTTGCGTCCGCGATCGTTCGGCGTGTCCCCGCGGAGGCTGGCAGCCAGATTCTGGCGAATCCCGATCGTGCCGGCACCGACTGGCTCAAGGCCCGCCTCGCCAGTCTGGCCACGCTGTACGAGACCGCCGATGCCGTCAGCAATATCCTCGATACGGATCAGCTTCTGGATCGCGTCATGGATCTTGTCTTCCGCTCCGTGGATGCGGACCATGGCTGCTTCATGATCCGCAACGAGAGCGGTCGGCTCGAACCTCATTCGGTGCGCTATCGTCAGGGTTTGGACGTCCAGGAAGAGATCGGCGTGAGTCGCACGATCGTGGACCACGTGCTTCGCGAGGGGCACGGCGTGCTCGTGGCGGACGCCCAGGAAGACGACCGCTTCCGGGCCAACGACAGCGTTCACCGCCACAATATCCGCGAGGCGATCTGCGTCCCCATGCAGGGTCGGCATGCGGTTATCGGCGTCCTGTTCCTCGATACGCATTCGACGCTCAAACAGTATGTCGCTCGCGGTCAGGCGAATGGGAAGTTCACCGACGACCATCTTCACCTCGCCGTCGCCATCGCACACCAGGCCGCCATCGCCGTCGAGGAAAGCCGTTACCACAAGGCCCTGGTGAATGCGGAACGCCTAGCGGCGATCGGGCAGACCATCGCGGGGATGTCGCATCACATCAAGAACATCATGCAGGGCGTTCGCTTCGGCTCGGACATGGTTCGCACCGCCCTGCTGGAGAACGACCGCGAGTTGCTGCAAAAGGGTTGGAAGCTCGTCGAACGCAACCAGACGCGAATCGATCAGATGATTCTGGACATGCTCTCGTTCTCCAAGGAGCGCGAGCCGATGATCGAGCCGACGAACCTGAACGACCTTTGTGACGATGTGCTCGATCTCGTTCGCGGCCGGGCGGAGGAACGCAAGGTCTCACTGGACTGGCGGCCGGGCAAGGGCCTGGAGACTGTTCCCTGCGATTCCGAGGGGTTGCATCGCGCCGTGCTGAACATCGTGAGCAACGCCGTCGAGGCCGTGGAGGGGCATGAGGGTGCGAGGGTGGGCGTGCAGACGCTGCTTGAAAGCGCGGGCGACTGGGCTCTCATCGTCGTTCTGGATAACGGCTCGGGCATTGCGGAGGATCAGATTGACGACATCTTCAAGCCGTTCGTGAGCACCAAGGGTTCTCGCGGCACCGGCCTCGGCTTACCCGTGAGCCGAAAGATTCTTCGCGAGCATGGCGGCGACATTCTCCTTCAAAGCGTGGTCGACAAGGGCAGCAAGTTCGTGCTTCGACTCCCGATGAAGAGCGCCTTCGCGGCCGACAGCGTGGCCGCGACGGGAACCTTTCCCGTTCTGCCGCCCCGCGGGGAGTGAGCGGCTTGGAATGACCGGAATCACGCGATCGGTCACTGCATGCGAGGCTTTCATTTCGCGACGGCCTTCGCTCGTTTCTCGAAGTGCTCGAGCCATTCCACAAGGATGGCGTCCCGAATTTCCTTCGATTGGCGAAGCTCTTCGGGCGGTTTGCCCCAGTAGAAACTGATCCATCCCGCTGCGTCCTTCTGCGACTTTTCGACGAACCCGGCGAGTTCCTTCGGTGAGCACTTGAGGGGGAAAGTCTCCTCCACGATCACGGGTTTACCGACCGCGAAGCCGCTGAGTGTTTTGAGGGCCGCGTCCATTTCCCCGGATTCGGGGTACAAATGAACCGCCAGGAAGTCGAGCTTCTCCATCACTTTCTCGGGGATGAACCCCGAGGTCAAGCCAGGGCGATCCAGGCTCCAGTCCACGAGTCCGACGGTGACGAGGTGCCGTTGATCGACCTTGCGAACGGCGGCAACGAGGTGCTCAATCCACAACCGGGCGATGTCGGATCGCGACCGATCTTTCTGGTCGAGTGTGATCAGTTGAACGAAGTGCTTTCCGCCAAACGCTGGGCCGAGCCAATCCCCGTCGTTTCGACGGCCGCCTGGCACCACGGGTTCGTTCATCAGGTCATAGCAGAAGATCGCCGGGCTTTTCGCACACTGACCGGCCACGATCTCCCAGAACCGGGCCTGTACCGCCCAGCGATCGTTCTCCGCGAGCTTGTCGTACCAGGCCGGCACGTCCCGCTTGTGGTAACAGCCAAGCCCCGTCAGATCGAGATAGAGGCCAGTGGACTCTGCCAGTTGGACGAGCTTCGCCAAGTGATTCAGTGACTTTACGATGGGCTTGTCAGGCCCCTGCATGAACTTACCGAGTTGCAGGTGAACACGAACTACGTTGGCCCCAAGCTTCTTCATCTGCACGAAGTCGTCTCGAACCTTCGGCCACTCCGTTTCCCAATAGTCTTCGAGGAGTCGGCCAGTGTCGTCGTGGTCGTAGTTAAAACCCCACGGAACGAACGGCTTACCTGAAGGTTGCAGTACGAAGCCTGTTTTGGACTTCGAGATTTCTACCCAGGGTGTGTCCGCCGCACCAAGCGGAGCCGTGGTGAGAAGCAAGCCATAAACCAAAAGCCCTGGGAATCTCATCATGGGAAAGCTCCTACATGAAATTCGCTGAGGCACGGAGACCACCACGGCCCAGGTGAGGCTCACGCGACGATCTCCATCATAGCCCCGCGGACCATTCGACTTCACGTCAATGCCGTCCGACTCATCTTGGGATTGCGTTCCAGAGGCTCGGCTTCCGGTCGGAGCGGGTTTATCGTGGGAACGGGCCATCCGGGTAAATTGTTCTGGCCGGTGGCCCAATCTCCTTGAAGAGGCTGAGCCGCCGCGGTACCTTACATCTAGTCCGTCGACCCCACACGAATGCCACGGGCAGCAGACGCCCGTCGTTTCGTGCACGGGGTGGAAATCGCTTGTTCAGGTTTTCGGGAGTAAACTCCGCGTGTTGACAGCCAGGACAATCCGGGACACGGCCCCGACCCCTGACCGCCCCGTGCGCGTCGGGATGGTCCAGATCAACAATAGCTTCTCCGGTCAGAACTATTTTCCATACTCCGTCGGCATCCTCCAGGCGTTCGCCCAAAAGCACCTGAAGACGCCCGCGGCCTATGAATTCCAGTCCCAGATCTACAAGCGGATGCCAGTACCCGAAGCGGTCGCACGCCTCGAGGGAGCGGAGGTCATCTTCTTTAGTTCGTACGTCTGGAACATCCGCATCTCTCTGGCCATCGCCAAACAGGTCAAGCAACTCCACCCGGAAACACTGATCGTCTTCGGCGGCCCACAAGTGCCCGATCGCGGCGAAGAGTTCATCCGCGACAATCCGTTCATCGATGTCGTCATCCACGGTGAAGGCGAACAGGTGACGGTGAAACTCCTCGAAGAAGGCCCCATCGGCAACTGGGACGCTGTTCCTTCGATCAGTTATGTCCTGCCCGATGGCAAGGCCGTTCACAATCCGATGGTGACCCGGCTCAAGAACCTGTCCGAGGTTCCCTCCCCTTACATGGCAGGCGTATTCGATCGGCTTATTCAAGAGAATCCGGACGAACGATGGATCGTGATGTGGGAGACCAATCGCGGCTGCCCGTTCTCTTGCACGTTCTGCGACTGGGGGTCCGCCACGGCGAGCAAGGTCTCGCAGTTTGAACTCGATAGGCTTTTCCGCGAGCTCGACTGGTTTGCCGACCACAACATCGAGTTCATCTTCTGCTGCGACGCGAACTTCGGCATGCTCCCCCGCGATCAGGATATCGTCGAGTACGCCGCCGGCAGCAAGAAGAATCGTGGGTATCCGAAGGCCCTCTCCGTGCAGAACACGAAGAATGCCACGGAACGGGCCTACAAGGTGCAGAAGACCCTGGCCGAGGCGGGGCTGAACAAGGGCGTCACGATCTCGTTCCAGTCGGTCGACCCTGGCACGCTCGAGGCGATCAAGCGGAACAACATCTCGACCGATAGCTTCCAGTCGCTGCAACGCCGCTTCACCGCCGACGGCATCGAGACTTACTCGGACCTGATTCTCGGCCTGCCGGGCGAGACGTACCACACGTTCGTGGAGGGCGTGTCGAGCGTCATCGAGAACGGCCAGCACAATCGCATCCAGTTCAATAACCTGTCGATCCTGCCGAACGCGGAGATGGGCGATCCCGAGTATCAGAAGCTTCACGCCATGACGATGGTGACGACAAAAGTGGTGAACATCCACGGCGCTCTCACGGAAGCGGAGTGGGATGTCCCCGAGACGCAGGAACTGGTGATCGCCACGCGAACGATGCCAAAGCCCGACTGGGTGCGAACGCGGGCCTTCTGCTGGTGGGCCGCTCTGCTGCACTTCGACAAGCTGCTCCAGATGCCTCTGGTCGTGGTTCGCGAACAGACCGGTTGCAAGTATCGCGAACTCTTCGAGCAATTCACCGAAGGCGATCTGACGGACTTTCCGACGCTGTCCGAGCTACGAGATTTCTTCTGGGACAAAGCCCACGACATCCAGACGGGTGGCGCCGAGTACGTTCGCTCCGAGGAATGGCTCAACATCTGGTGGCCTGCGGACGAATACGCCTACATCAAGCTGACGACCGAGAACAAGCTCGATGCCTTCTACGAGGAAGCCGGCGAGATACTCTCAAACTTCCTGAAGGAACGAGATCGTTCCGACTTGCTCCCGGCCCTGGCGGACGCCGTGAAGCTGAACACGGCTCTGCTCAAGCGGCCGTTCCAGACGGAAGACATCGATATCGACGTCGACCACAACGTGTGGGAGTTCTACAAGGGCGTGCTCTTCGGCAAGACGGAATCGCTGGAACGCCGCGAGTGTCGTTACCACATCGACCGCAGCAGTCAGTCCTGGTTCACCTGGGACGACTGGTGCAAGGAAGTGGTGTGGTACGGCAACAAGAAGGGGGCGTACCTTTACAACAATCGCCCCGCCCACCGCGAGATCGCGGGACACTTCTGATTGTCGTTTAACCGCGACGCGAAGTCTTCGGAGCTGAGCGAGTTCTCCTCAACCTCCCCATGAGCAGAACCATGTTCGACGGCCAGAACGTTCTCGTCACCGGCGGCTCAGGCATGATCGGCCGGCAACTCGTCGAGTTGCTCCTTCAACGCGGGGCCCGGGTCCGCGTGGCCTCACGCGAGCCCGCCGAGCTGGCCCCACGTGGTGTGGAATACATCTCCTGCGATCTCACCGACGCGAAAACCTGCCACGACGTCTGCATCGGGATGGACTACGTTTTTCATCTCGTCGGCGTGAAGGGTTCGCCCGCGATGACCAAGAGCCGACCCGCGAGCTTCTTCGTACCGGTGCTGCTCTTCAACACCCAGATGATGGAAGCCGCCCGGCAGGCGAAGGTGAAGTGGTACCTCTTCACCAGCACCGTCGGCGTCTATCAACCGGCAGAGATCCTTCGCGAAGATGACGTCTGGAAGACGATGCCTTCCCCCAACGACTGGCATTCCGGCTGGGCCAAGCGCATGGGCGAGCTTCAGGCGGACGCCTACCGCATCGAGTACGGCTGGAACGTCTGCTCGATCGTCCGCCCCGCGAACGTCTACGGGCCTTACGACAACTTCGACCTCGAGACAGGCATGGTGGTTCCTTCCATGATTCGCCGAGTTGTCGATGGCGAGAACCCTCTCAAGGTGTGGGGCGATGGCACGCCGATTCGCGACTTCATCCACGCGAAGGACGTCGCCCGCGGCATGATCTTCGCCGTCGAGAATCGCATCACGGACCCGCTCAACCTGGGCAGCGGCACGGGCACTTCTGTTCGCGAGATCGTCGAGGTCGTCACCGGCAACGTCGCCGCGAAGCCGGACATCGTCTACGATCCGACGAAGCCCTCGGGGGACAGACGCCGCGTTCTCGACATGACTCGTGCGTTCGGCCACGGCTTCAAGCTGGAAGTGCCGATTGACACTGGCATCCGCGAAACGATGGCGTGGTACCGCGAGCATCGCGAGATCATCAACAAGCGTTACAGTGTGTTCAAGTCGTAGAACAGGCTTCTATCCTGTCCAAGCTTCTAGTGTGTGCGAACGAACGACAGGCGAGAAGCCTGTCCTACGAAAGAGGAGCGGGCCTGATGTTCTTCGCTGGTAAGCGAGTCCTGATCACCGGCGCTGCCGGCCTCGTGGGCAGCCATCTGCTGAAGGCCCTGCACGCCCAGAGAGCGAAGATTCGGGCGACGTTCCTGAATCGTCGACCGCCGCTGCTCGAGGGTGTGGATTACTGCATGGGAGCGGACCTCACCAAACGCGAAGTCTGCGACGAGGTCGTGAAGGACATCGACTACATTTTCCTCGCCGCCGCCAGCACTTCGGGGGCCGCGGCCATCAATGCGACGCCGTTGATTCACGTCACTCCAAACATCCTGATGAACGCCCAGATGCTCGAGGCGGCGTACCTGGCGGGCGTGCAGAAAGTCATGTACGTCGGCAGCACTACGGGCTACCCCGTGACGGGCCGACCCTACCAGGAGGACGACATGTTCCACGGCGACCCGTGGGACAAATACTACCCCGCAGGTTGGATGAAGCGGTACACCGAGATTCTTTGTCGGATGTACACCGAGAAGTTGCCAAGATCGATGCCAAGTCTGGTGGTACGGGCGACCAACATTTACGGCCCCGGCGACAAGTTCGACCCTGAGCGATCGCATTTCCTCCCCGCCTTGATTCGCCGCGTGGTCGAGCGACAGGACCCGCTCGTGGTGTGGGGCACAGGCGAAGATCTTCGCGACATCATCTACGTGGACGACATGATCGACGCCATGTTAATGGCGATGGAGAAACTTGACCGCTGGGAACCGCTGAACATCGGCGCCGGCGTCTCGAAATCCATCAAGGAGATCCTCGCGGTGCTCTTGAGGGTGGAGGATTATGAACACGTAAAGCTGATCTTCGACACCACCAAACCCTCGACCGTGCCTCGCCAGGTGGTGGACTGCACGAAAGCCGAACGAGTCCTTGGCTTCAAGGCAAAGATGCCGCTGGAAGAGGGCATCCGCCTCACGGTCGCTTGGTACCGAAAACATCTGGCTTCTTGTGTGGGATAAGCGGATCTGCGAGTTTCCGGGGCCATGATCCCATACGATCTCATGGCAGGTGGAAATCCCGCCTGAGGTGCGATTCGTGCCGTTTCGTCATTGGCTTCGGGCTGTCTCGATCGTTTCCATCGAGTCGCTCTTGGCCATGTCCATGGAGAGATCCCCGTGTCCCAGGCGAGCCCAAAACCGATTTTGACCCCGTTCCTGAAGCGAGCGGGCCGATTGAATCAGGTCCGCATGAACATCTGCATGATCGGATCTCGTTTCGAAGCCCAGCATGACATGCATCTCTTCACTAACAATTCCTGGGATCGCGATGTCGTCTTGCTGCAACAGGAATATTCGTTCTCAGGCTTCTCCCATTCTACCATGGATCGCCGAGCCAGCAATCGGTTGTACGCTAGCGTTATCCCGAGTGCGCAGACGTGGGGAAATGCGCTCTACCTTCTCGATTTGGTATCGAAGAATTGGCTTCCATCCCAATGGTGAAAAAACTGCAACCCTTCATGAAGCGATATCATCTGCCATTCCAGGCTCAGCCAGTTCCTTTCCGATATATGTACGTGAACGACCAACAAGGTTAATCATTCGCTTGAGGGGGATACACTCATGCCGACAGATACCATGCCGAACCTGAAAAACCTTCTGGACCAGTACCATCGCGAGGGATACTTTGTTCAGGCAGGGCTCTGGACCGCCGAACTCGTCAACGAGTTGAACAGTGCCGCGGACCAATTGACCACAGCCAATTCGGGCATCTTCGCGCCCGAGATGCATCCGCATCGTCGGCATCCGGCTTTTCTGAAGGCGATTTGCAATCCTGGCATTGTCGCGATCATGGAGAGGCTGCTCGGTGGGCCCGTCAGCGGCTTGCAGACGCAATACTATTTTTGCCGGCCTGGCACTCAAGGCTTCTCCATGCATCAGGATAATTCCTATGTGCAGGCTCCGACGGATGCCTTTGCTTCCGTATGGACGGCTCTGGAAGAAGTCGATGTCGAGAACGGTTGCCTTACGCTCTATCCCGGCACCCACAAGGAACCCATTCTGCCGGTCGAGGATTGTCCTCATCACATCGTTCAGGAAGGACAGGACGTGAATGCGAACCGCATTCAATCAGTGCTCCCGCCACAGTTTCGCGGCAAAGGAACGAACTGTATCCTCCATAGTGGCGAGTCGGCTTTCTTCCATGGCCACACCGTGCATTCATCGAACCCGAATCGATCAACACGATTCCGCCGATCACTCTTGATGACCTATCTCCGACGCGGCGAGCCCTTCCGGGCCGGTTACAATTCTAAACGCGAAGAAGTTGATGTCTACATGTAGGCTCGGTAAATCGTTGCCACAGGGGAATCGTCAGGCCATGCGATCACATCTCAATACACCTCCGCCCGGGAAGCGAGCCCCGCTGCTTTCGTTGATCTTCAACGCGCGCAACGATAACTACATGGGCGACTTCAAGTGGCGGATTGCCACGGCCTGCAACTACATGGCTCGGGGTCTTACTGCCATTGGACGGCTTGGGGATGTGGAAATCGTTGTGGGAGACTGGAATAGTGATGTGCCCCTTCACAAGGAATTGGTTCTTTCGCCAGAAGCCCAGAGCATGACGCGATTCGTCGTCGTGCCGGCACAGTATGCAATTCCGATCCAGAAGGAGAGCAAGTTCCCCAACTGCATCGTGTATAACACCTCGATTCGTCGTGCGTGGGGCGAATATATCGCGCTCGCGAACTCAGATGTGTTGTTCCCTCCCTCGACGCTATTGTTATTGCTTCTGATCCTGGAAGGGAAAATTCCCGGCGTCCCCGTTCGAGAGTCGCTGATGACGGCGGCACGGGGACAGATTCCCGTTTCTCAAGTGACGAAGACTCCGCCCTTGCCGGAACTCGAAGAATATGTCAATCGCAACCTGGGGCTGTTCCCCACGGACAGCCAGCACGTCGGCACGGCGGCACCTGCGGAATTGATGATGCTTCATCGAGATATCTGGCACGATTGCGGCGCTAACGACGAACGCTTTATCCACTGGGGATGGATGGATGTCGACCTGGCACTCCGGATCACGCAAAAGTATCCACTCGTTCATCTCAATAACTATGGCGTGCGGTTGCTTCACCTTGAACATTACACTGAGCAGCGGAACTATGATCCCAAAACGTTCCATCGCAAGGTGAACAAATCGGACGACACGCCTCGATTCCGCGTGAACGATGAGAACTGGGGCCTGGGCGATAAGCCGCTCGAATGGTTCTACGCCGAGAAGACGGCTTCGATCGAAGCCGTGGTGACGCCTCCGCCGGGAGCCGTTGAGGTGTGGAACGCGACGCTTCCACAGATCGCCAACGGCTTCGGCGACCAGGGCGTGGAAGAATTACTGCGAACCGCTCTCGGGCAGAATGGCGGCCTGGTACAGCCCCATGAGGTGAACGCTTATCGGGCCCTGGCGTGGTATAGTCTCTCGCGGCGGCCGAGATCCTTCGTTGATGTCAATATGCGTTATCCCATGGCTTCCGCGCTGGTGGCCCGCGCTTCGCCCGGCGTCGAGATTTACGGCATCGTCGACTGGGAGCGAAACCGCGCGGACGAGGCGATGTTCGCCGATCGCGATGATGCCTGCTTCACGTTCCTCGCTAGCAACACGCTACGAGGCCTGGGCCACTGGGCCTATACGCGCTTCATTGGCGACGACCCCGCCACGGCAATCGAACGCCTGGCCCACTCGTCCCTGGGCACGTTCCGCATCGAAGTCGCTCTTCTCAGAGCGGACGCACCACACGCGGTGGGGCAGGCGATGCAGTTGCTGAATTATCTTCGTCCGGGTGGTGCCCTCGTGGTGACGGCGAGCCGGCCTGCGAGCTTTCAAGCGGTGGTCGACGCGGTGCGTGCTCGCTTCCCGCATCTTGCACTCATCAACTTTGAAGACCGACTCAATGGCATCTTCCTGGCGATGAAACCTGCGGCGTAAGAAATCTCTTCAGGAGTTCCTCCATGTGGCGTTCTTCCCTGGCTCTCGGAATGCTGTTCTTCTCGACGATGGCCTCCGCGGCGGAACCGGGGTGGAAGGCCGGCTTTGGCCGATCGAAGATCACCCCGGAACACTTGATGTGGATGTCCGGCTATGGAGCCCGCACCGCGCCGGCGGAAGGCAAGGAGACCGAGCTTTGGGCCAAAGCAATCGCACTCGAAGCCCCCGACGGAAAGCGACTCGTGCTCGTCTCACTCGATCTCGTGGGGATTGGTCGCGAGATCTCGCTTCGAGTCTGCAAACTCATCCAGCAGAAGTATCAGCTTCCTCGCGAGGCGGTGGTGCTGGAAGTCTCCCACACCCACTGCGGACCCGTTGTCGGCACGAACCTTCGTTGTTCCATGTATCTTCTCGATGAAACGCAGATGCAACTTGTCCAGGCGTACACCGAGGGACTGCCCGGGCTTGTTCTCAGGGCTGTCGATGCCGCCATGGCGGACCTGAGCCCGGCGACGCTATCGCAAGGCGTGGGGGAGGCCGTCTTCGCGGTCAATCGACGTGAGAACAAGGAGGCCGAGGTCCCCATGCTGCGGGCCAAGGGACTGCTGAAAGGCCCTGTCGATCATGCCGTCCCCGTGCTCGCTGTTCGCGATTCGGCCGGGAAGCTCAAGGGAGTTCTCTTCGGTTACGCCTGCCATGCCACGGTGATGAGCTATCAGAAGTGGAGTGCGGACTATCCCGGTTTTGCGTCGCTCGATCTCGAGGCGGCTTACCCGGGGGCCACCGCGATTTTCTTTGCGGGATGCGGCGCCGATCAGAATCCCCTTCCCCGGCGAAACATCGATCTGGCCAGGGGCTATGGCCGTCAACTGGCCGATGCCGTCAACGCCGTGATCGCGAAGCCGATGACGCCTGTCGCTCCTGAGTTCGCCGCCGTCTATCGCGAAATCGATCTGCCGCTGCAGGAAATCCCTGGCCGTGAGGCGATTGTCAAAGACTCGTTGGACGCCAATAAATTCGTAGCAGCCCGGGCCAAGATGCTGCTCAAGATGCTGGAAACCGCCGGCTCGCTACCCACGTCATACCCTTACCCCGTGCAGACCTGGCGGCTTGGCAAGGATGTGGCCCTCACGATTCTTGGCGGCGAGGTGGTCGTCGATTACTCGCTACGATTGAAGAAGGAACTCGGCCCCGGCACCTGGGTGATGGGTTACGCGAACGATGTGATGGCGTACATCCCTTCGGCACGCGTGCTCAAGGAAGGCGGCTATGAGGGGGCGACCTCCATGATTTACTACGGCCTGCCGTCGATCTGGGGCTCGAAGGTCGAGGACCTGGTGATCGACGAAGCGACTCGCCAGGCCAGGCACGTTCGTGGGCGGTGAACGTCATGGTGCCTGTTCCTCGAAGTCGGCTGGCACCGTCGCCCACGGGGGCCCAGCATGTGGGAAACGCCCGCACGTACCTCATTGCCTGGCTTTCGGCACGCTCACAAGGTGGAAGCGTTCGCCTTCGCATTGAGGATATCGATTCCCCTCGCATCAAAGCCGGTGCCGCGGATCAATCTCAGGACGATCTTCGCTGGCTTGGCCTCGACTGGGACGGCGAACCGGTCGTGCAAACGCAGCGAGTGGAACGATATGAATCGGCCCTGGTGGAGCTTCGCCGCCAGGAGCGAGTTTATCCGTGCACCTGCACCCGCTCGGACGTGGCCGCGGCCGCCAGCGCCCCTCATGCCGAGAACGAGGGGCCGACGTATCCGGGCACCTGCGCGAGCCGGCGAGTGCAGGACGCAGAGGCTCTTACGCAAGCGGGCGTGCCGTTCTCCTGGCGATTCCGAGTTCAGGAATCGCCGAGATTTGTGGATGCTTATCGTGGGCAAGTGGCACTCGATCTTCGCAGCAACGGCGGCGACTTCGTGGTTTGGAAGTCCGCGGGCACTCCGGCGTATCAACTGGCCGTGGTGGTGGACGACGCCGAGATGGGAATCACGGAAGTGATCCGCGGCGACGATCTACTCCTGTCGACGCCACGACAGTTGCTGCTTTACTCCGCCCTGGGCTGCTCGCCGCCGAGCTTTGCTCACATGCCGCTCGTGGTGGGCACCGACGGCCGGCGGCTGGCGAAACGCCATGGCGACACGCGGCTCGCGGCCCTGCGGAATGCGGGCGTTCCCGCGGAGAAGCTCATCGGCCTGCTCGCATGGTCCTGCGGTTGGGCGGAGAAGGGAATCGCGATCTCGCCAAGAGAATTGCTCAAGAGATGGTTACAAAACCACTCGGACTGTGGTACCGGCGACTCGCCGGCGCAAGATTCCTCTCACCGGAGAGACACCGGTGCCACAGTCCAGAGAGGTGATTTGAGTTTTGAACTGACCTCCAAGCGATTCACGCTGGAGACGATCCCGCGATCCCCTTTCGTGCTCTCGCCTGAGTTGCTCGAGTCGATCGGGTACAACGCCTGAGTTGAGTCGAAGTTCGTCAATTCGTGACGGGCTGAACGGTCTCGGCGCCCTTGATGGAATCAAGAGAACTGAAGCCGTCCCACGGCATCTCCACGCCACAGACGATCGTCTTGGTGTTGTCCTTGGGATCGGGCAGTGCGAACCAGTGCTTGTCCTGCCCGCGTGTCGGGATCTGCTGCCCCTTGCCCGCCGGAAGCAAGCGAGCCGAGGCCCCGAATTTCTCCTCATCGTTGAAGATGATGGCGGCGCCCGTGTCCGTGACGACCACGGCAACGAATGTCGAGGTCCACGCCGCGGCGACGGGGTTCCCGATGTCCTTCGGCCAGCGAAGCGTATAGGGGTTGGCCTCGCCATTCTTGAAGCGAAGAATCGCTTTTTGGGGAGTTTCACCCACGGTCTCAATCGCCACGATCATGCGCTGGTCCGATCCGCTTTGCCGAGCGATCGCGAGGTAACGGCAGGGCCCACCCAGGTTTTTCTTGGCCGTCTCGGTGATCTTGGCCGGCGTGATGGCGGCATTGCCTTCGGGGATCTTGGTGGGGAAAGGAACGGAGTAGACCTCGCCATTAACTCCCACGAGCACATTCTTGCGCCCTTCCTCCAGGGACACGGCCCGATGATCGACCGGGATCGCCGGCGCGGGGGCCGGCGGGCTGAATGTGCCGAGGAGGCGAGCATTCTTTACGTCCCACATCTGGACATCGCCGGTGGCGGCCACGGTCGCGACGAGGAAGGGATTTTGTGAGAAGTACACCGCCACCACCCCGCCGGTGCGGAGGTTCAAGAATTCCGGCCGACCGTAGACATCGAAGGGATCGGCGATGGGAGCCTGATCACTGATGTCGTACACGGAGAGCTTGCCAGCGTTGATGTTCGCGAAGTGGGTCGCATCATGCGACAGGTCGCAGACTGGCGCCTTGCCATCGCCTTCGACCTTCAAGGTTCCCTGACGGCTGCCCTGAAAGAACCGTTCGAGGAGCATCTGTTGCGGCTTCCCCAGCCCTGCCTCGCCAGTCTGGTAGAGGACTGCGAATTTCTCGGCATCTTCCTCGGGCGGGAAGACTCGCTTCAGCGCGTCGAAGGAGGCGTTGACCTCGACTCGAAATGCTGGCTGGTTAATCGGGGAAATGGCTTTTTTGCCCGGAGGCTGCACTCCGAACTCCTTGACGGTTTTCGGCAGGGATAACGCTCCCGGGATGGGTTGCTGCCCCAGGTTTTTGGGCGGGACCTCTGCCTTCGGGGCAGGCGTGATTCCCTTGGCCGGCGTCACTGGCGGGCCACCCGTCGGGGCTGCCGGGCCATTGGCGGGAATGGGAGCTACGGATGCCTTGGGCGCGGGAGGCGTGGGGACCGCAGGCGCTGGCGTGGCGACCGGAGGCTTGGGAGCCACCGGGGCCGCTGGCGTGGGGGCTGGAGGCGTGGGGTCCGCGGGTGGCGGTTGGGGGTTCTCGGCCGCCTTTCGCTTCTCTTCGTCCTGACGCCGAATCTCCGCTTCCTTTTTGCGATGGTCGATCATGGCGATGATCGCCGAGGCACCTCCCAGAATCGCCACCAGGCCCACGATTCCTGCGATGATCAGCATCCGGTTCGACCCGCCACGAGTCGGGCCGCGGTAGCGAGGGCCGCCCTCACCGGTCTCGGCGGCTTCCTCCGCTGCCTTCCGGCGGCGTTCTTTCTCCGCCTTCTCCGACAGGGTTTCCGGAGCGAGCAGTTGTGTAATCGCAAAAGGATTGTCGGCTACGGAATCCGCTGATGGTTTGGCCTTCCCCGCCTTGGCGGTCTTGGCTGGCTTTTTCGCCTCCTTCCCGCCCGAGGAAACGCTGAAGTCAAAAGCAGTATCCGCCTCGGACATCGACGGCGGTTCCTCGTCTTCCAGCGGCAGCGGCTCGGCGTCAGGCTCTAAAGCAGGCGCGGCCTTCTTGCCCGGTGGTGCTTCCGGCGAGGCTTTCGCCGCGGCGGCCCTGGTGGGAGCAGGCTTGATGGAAGCAGGCTCCCCTGCGGGCTTGGCAGGAGCCTCAGCCGGCGGTGCGGCAGGCTTCGCAGGAGCCGTGGCTGCGGGCTTCGCCGGGGCCTCCGCCACCGGTGCGGCAGGCTTCGCAGGGGCCGCAGGCTTCGTGGGGGGGACTGCTGCGGCAGGCTTCGCTGTCACGGCTGGCGCTGCCGGCTTCGCGGGAGCGGCGGCCTTCGCAGGAGTGGCGGTTGCGGCTCGGGCCGGATCAGCTGGTGCCGAGAGGGCATCGAACGACGAGAGCATCATCGTCGAATCTTCTGAGGCCGCCGTGTCGGCACCTGGGATCACGAACGGGGTCGAGCACTTCTTGCAGCGAGCCTTACGGCCCGCCATCCCGTCGGGTGCGCGCAGCTTGGTCTGGCAATTCGGACAAGCGACTTCAACTGGCATGGGGTACGTCCCGCCGGAGGCTGTCTCGAGTCAGGTGGAAATGATCAACGATCCCTTCAACGTACACAACTCTTGCGGGTGAAGCAATGATGAAGCGAAGAGAAGCCCGTTTTCCTCAACTGCTGGCAGGCCCTGTTGTTGTGAGAGCAACCATCCGCGGATCCTCGTCAAGACCTGGACCATGGAACGGCCGTTCACGTACGCAGACGCGAAGCCTGAAGGTCGGCTCTCAGCGATTCGTGGGGTTACTATCGATCGATGCCACCCTCTCCAACGTCATCAGCGTGAAGTCCTCGGGTTCGCTGGATTCCAATTGCAGCTCTCGAACGAGTGCGTCGACGAATTCCTGGTCGCGTTGCAGGCGCTGCGGTTGGATCCTTTCTGCAAGCCTCTGCGCCGCCTGGACGGCGTCCGCGGGAAGGCTGCCATCGCTGCTGAGAAGGAGGCGGTCGCCGACTTCCAGATGGCCCTGGCCGGTGGTGTACTCGGCAGGAAAGCTGCCGAGATAGGGGCCTGGCGTCAGCCAGACGACCGGCGGCCCCGAGGTCGGCAGGTAGACCGGCGGCGGCAACCCTGCGCGGGCGAACGTGACCCCGCCCGTCCTCAGATTCATCTGGATGTAGCACATCGCCACGAAGGGCGGATCGTCCAGGCCGAGCGCCAGCAGATTCTGATGGACCTGGGCGAGTACGCGATCCGGTGACGGCAGGGGGTCCGTGGCGGCCTCGCGTGTGGGGACCGAGAGGCGTGCGTAAGTGCCGATCAGGCTCGCGATCCCCGAGGCGGGGCCCACCGTGTCCGCCAGGAAGACACCGAGATGATCCGCATCGAGCCTCGCGACATCGTAAAAATCGCCTCCCGATCGGCCGCGCGGATCATGGCCGACGGTGATGCGAACTCCCTCGAAAATCGGCAGGGTTCGCGGCAGCATCATCTGCTGAACCAGTCGCGCCAGGTTCTGAGCCAGTTCAAAGTCTCGCTGCGTCTTCTGCAACTGTTCGCCGAGAAAACGAGCCTCGCCACCGCGAGCGTATTGATGAGCAAACGCTGCCTGCTGACGCACTCCCGCTCGCACTTGGGCCGTCAGCACTGCGACTTCCAGCGGCAGGGCGAGGCAGACATCCGCCCCGGAGTCCAGCGCCAGCGTGTGCTGTTCCGCCGACGCCACCGGAAGCACCCAGATCACGGGCAGGTGCACGTCGCCCCGTTCGATCCGCCAGCGTCGAGTCTGAGCCGCGGCGGCGTCCGGCCGATCGCCGACCTCCACGATTGCGACTGTGACCTCCTCGAAATCGATCGCCGCCGGCGAACCGAGGATGTGATCAACGATCGTAAACCCCGCTGCTTGAAGCGGCCAGCGAAGCGTCGGTGCCGAGTTCGTGCTGAGAAGGATCGCGGCCATGGGCATCATCCGTGACAAGGGAGAATTCGCGGGATTCCAGAGACTGCGTCCCCGTGCCAGCCTGCGGCTGTTAGAGATCCGTCATCGCTTCAACGCGAGCACCGCATCGGCGGGAACGGTTGTACGGTAGCCCAGCACTTCTGCGAAGCCCACTCGCTTGAGCAACGCCTCGTACTCCGCCAGGTTGCGTTCCCGCCCTTCCGTGCAGGTCAGCATGTTCAGGTCCTGCATCTGGGCCCATCGTGGGCCCGTCTTATCTTCAAAGATCATCTTTTCCACCACGAGCAGGGCTCCGCCCGTCGGCAGCGCGTCGTAGATCCGCTTCAGCAGCGTCACGCATTTCGCTTCCGTCCAGTCATGGAGAATCCGGCCCAGTGCGTAAAGATCGCCGTTGGGCAGCGGGTCCGCGAAGAAATCCCCCGCGGCGATGGTGATGCGATCGCTGACATTCGAGTCATCAATGATGTCTCGTGCGAGCGGCCCCGCGTCCGGCAGGTCGAACAGAACCGCCTGAAGTTGAGGATAACGCTGGCACGCCGCGATGCAGAGATGGCCCGTGGCGCCGCCCAGATCGACAAGTGTGCGGAAGCGGCTGAGATCGAAAGCTCCCACCACTTGCGGCGAGGTGATGCAGCCGAAGCCATGCATGCCCATCAGGAACTCGCGCTTGGCCTCGTCCGTCTTGAAGAAGTTCGAGAAGATTGGCCCATCCCAGCCGAAGGTTTCCTTCCAGCGGTGCGTTCCCTCGCGGATAGCCCCCTCGAGATTCGCCCAGAGTTTCCAGCCCACATCGTTCGAGTAGCGGATGTAGCCCGTCATGCGGTCGCGACTGTCCGAAGTGAGGTACGCCTTTGAGGCCGGCGTCAACGCATAGCCTTCGGCATCGCGTGTGAGGAGTTGCAGCCCCACGCAGGCGTTCAGCAGTCGGGCGAGCGAATCCTCATCGGCCTTCAGTTCAGGGGCCAATTCGGACGCGGACCGGGCCCCCGTTGCGAGAGCGTCGAAGACGCCTAGCGACACGGCTGCGAACATCACCTTGGAACGCCGAAAGGCTTCGATGAGGTCCAGCACGATGCCCGGGTCGGGGCGGGTGAGGTCTTGGGCCACGGCCACTCCTGATGTTCGAGGGATTCTCGCTCAGGCTGTTTTAGTGAACGGTATATCATGGGAGGATCACCGCGCCGCAGGATGTTGCCGATACCCGCCTGGCGAGCAGCCCAATCTCAGGTCGCCGTGCCTGCGGAATCGAGCGGCCGTGCAGCATCCGTGAAGCACTCAACGACGCCCGGAGGGTAAACTTGGACTCCTTCACGCTCACCGGTCGGATCGTCGATGTGCTCGCGGGCCGTATCTACCCGGGCCAAATTCGAGTCGCGGGAGGCCGCATCGCCGAGGTCCACGAGCTTTCGGACGCTCCACATGATCGCTTCATTCTGCCAGGCTTTGTCGATTCGCATGTGCACATCGAAAGTTCGATGATGGTCCCCTCCGAGTTCGCTCGCTTTGCCACGATTCACGGCACCGTCGCCACCGTCTCGGATCCGCACGAGATCGGCAATGTGCTCGGCGTCGCGGGCATCCGCCTCATGGTGGAGAACGGCAAGCGGGTGCCGTTCAAGTTCTGGTTCGGCGTGCCGGCCTGCGTCCCCGCGACGGAGTTTGAAACCGCCGGAGCACGTCTCGACGCCGCCGTGGTCCGCGATCTGCTTACGAATCATGGGCTGCATTACCTGGCGGAGGTGATGAACTTCCCTGGCGTGCTCGCGGGCGATCCGGACATGCTTGGCAAACTCGCCGCAGCACGTGATCTCGGCCTGCCGATCGACGGCCATGCTCCGGGCCTCCGCGGGGAAGACGCACGGCGCTACGCCGCCGCGGGCCCTTCCACCGACCACGAGTGCGTCACACTGCCCGAGGCGCTGGACAAACTCGCCGCCGGGATGAAGATCCTGATCCGCGAGGGCTCCGCCGCCAAGAACTTCGCCGCCTTGCATCCCTTGCTCGCGTCGCACCCGGAATCGTGCATGTTCTGTTCGGACGATCTGCACCCGGACAATCTTCAGGAAGGCCACATCAACCTGCTCGCCGCCCGGGCCGTGGCGGAAGGGCACGACCTGATGAACGTCCTCCGCGCTGCCACCTGCAACCCCGTGAAGCATTACGGACTGCCCGTCGGCCTGTTGAGGCCGGGAGATCCTGCCGATGCCATCGTGGTCAACAATCTCCATGACTTCCGCGTTCGGCAGACTTTCGTGGACGGAAGGCTCGTGGCCGAGGCGGGGGTGAGTCGAATCGAGCGAGTTCCGGTCGAGCCGCTCAACCGCTTCGGTGCGATCCCTCGCGAGGTGGCGGACTTCCACATTCCCGCACGCGGGAACCGTGTTCGCGTGATCGAAGCTCTCGATGGCCAGCTCATCACGGAGGAGTTGCATCTGAGCGTTCCCGAGGCGAACGGCCGATGGGAATGCGATCTCGGTCAGGATGTGCTAAAGATCGCCGTCGTGAATCGCTACGCACCCGCGACACCCGCGGTAGGGTTCGTGAAAGGCTTTGGTCTTAGGGAGGGGGCGATCGCGTCGAGTGTCGCCCACGATTCGCATAATATTGTCGCTGTGGGCACCTCGGACGAATCGCTCGCCCAGGCGGTGAACGCCCTCGTGGCCGGCCAGGGCGGGCTCTCGGTGGTCGACGGTCATGGTGTTCACGTCTTATCGCTCGAAGTGGCCGGTCTGATGAGTGTGGATGGCGAAGCGGTGGCCGCGGGTTATGCCCAACTGGATCGCCTGGCCCGCGAACTGGGGACCACGCTGAGAGCCCCTTTCATGACGCTCTCGTTCATGGCGTTGCTCGTCATCCCTTCATTGAAACTGAGCGATCGCGGCCTCTTCGACGGCAGCAGCTTTCGTTTCACATCCCTCGATTGCGAATGAACCAACCTGAATTTCAAGCCGTGATCTGCAAGCTGTCACTGACGGTCAGAATGTTAGCACCACTCCTTCAAGGGAAGGGTAGCCGCTTGCGGCGAAGCGTTGCCCAGCGCGATCACCTGATACGGTGGAGCAGAACTGCGGTCTCGCGGTCATCACCAAGTGACCCCGCTCCGCAGAGCTAAGGGTCAAGGTATCAACAACTGTCCGAGCAATGAGAAAGCCGACTCGTCGCACACCGGTTGATTCCAGCGCCGACCCTCCCACCCCCTGGTGGAATCATGTCGAAAGCTGGAATCACTTCCTGCT
>Ga0105044_10002101_pt1 | contig 27064 bp, 20 predicted proteins | sample MAT01_FD_78092 | JGI IMG/M metagenome (GOLD analysis project Ga0105044, IMG submission 78092) | Freshwater microbial communities from Lake Fryxell liftoff mats and glacier meltwater in Antarctica - MAT-01 | ecosystem: Environmental > Aquatic > Freshwater > Ice > Liftoff microbial mat | place... | reverse complement strand
CGAAGGTCAGCCCGGGAGCCTCGACGCGCTCGTAGAACTGGCCGTTGCCGCCCGAGGCGACCGGCCATTGCACGGGCTGGGCGTTCGCGCCCGCCGCGACACCGAGGGTTACGGCGAGGGTCAGGGAGCGGAAAATACACGCTGGGATGAAGCTGGTCGAGGCTGGCATAGGAGCGGTCCTTGGTAAGACCCTCTCGCCGCCGTCTGCATACATACTACTCGATCCGCCGGCGGACGCAACGCCCTTGAGCAGGCGGGGAGATTGCCCATTGTGGCGTTGGGGGGGGTGTGATAGCGATCTTCGCGCTTCGTGAACTCGGGTCTCCGGTACCATCGACATGACCACGCCCCCCCAAGGAACGTCGCTGGGTTCGAGCGGTTCGCGGGATTCAGCCCCCTCACCGCCGACGATTCTGGGTCGGACACTCGTTCGGCAAGGCCGCAAGTTCGATTTTGAGCTCGTCAAGGTCGCCCAACCTCTGGGGAAGACGACCGATCGGGAGATCGTCCGGCATCCGGGGGCCGTCGTCGTGGTGCCGATTCTCGATGAGTTTCGAGGCAGAAACGTGGTGCTCATCCGCAACTTCCGCTTTTCGGTGGGCGAGGGGCTGCTGGAGTGCTGCGCGGGGACGATCGAGCGGCCGCGCGTGCGAGATGTGGGCGTGGGGGGCTCGGGGGGCGAGTCGGCGGGCTTCGGCCCGGGCGAGGATCCGGCCCCGTGCGCCGCCCGGGAGCTTGTAGAAGAGACCGGCTACCTGGCAAGCACGCTCACGCCGCTTGGGGACAAGGGCTGGTTCTACACGAGCCCGGGTCTGAGCGACGAGAAGATGTTCGCGTACGCGGCCACCAACCTGACGCACGTGGGCCAGCAGCTCGAAGAGGACGAGCACATCCAGGTCGAACTGGTGCCGGTGGCGAACATCGTGGGCTTGGTCACGTCGGGAAAGATCGTGGACGCCAAGAGCATGCTGGCGATTTTGTTGGCCGAGCGGGCGGGGTATTTGAGCTGATCGTCTCCGATCCGAGGAAACGCGGGCGCGGGCCGCGAATGATCTGAAACATGGGCTTTCAGGACCGACGCTACGACACGGGCGACTACGGCGAGGGCGGGGGCGTCCGGCGGGCCCTCCGCCGAATGTTCGTCGAGGGCGACGACTTCTTCGGTTGGTCGCTGCCGCTGTTCAGCGTGCCGCGGGGGGTGCCGGGGATCGGCGGGATCGCGGTGCGGATCCACCTGCTGTATGTGCTGTTCATCGTGGTTCAGCTGCTGGTTTCGCTGCGGCGTGACGGCTTGGGGGTGCACTACACCGCGGCGATGATGGCGACGCTGTTTGTGCTGGTCCTGCTGCACGAGTTCGGGCACTGCCTTGCGTGCCGTCGGGTGGGCGGCGAGGCCGACCGGGTGCTGATGTGGCCGCTGGGCGGGCTGGCGTTCTGCCGCCCGCCGCACCGCTGGGACGCTTCGCTGATCACGACCCTGGGCGGGCCGGGCGTGAACGTCGTGCTTGTGCCGGTGCTTGGCGGGGCGCTGTTGGCGGCCGGGGCGGGGTGGGATGCGCTGATCTTCAACCCGTTTGATCCGCGGTCGGTGCTGCTCAGCGGGTGGTTCACCGAGTACTGGCGGATATGGCTGTGGTCGGCGTATTTCACCAACCTGGTGCTCCTGGGCTTCAACATGCTTTTGCCCATGTTCCCGATGGATGCGGGGCGGGTGGTGCAGGAAGTGCTCTGGGCCCGCATCGGCTATCGCAAGTCGATGACGATCGCGGTCAATCTCGGGCTGGTGCTCGCGATCGCCGTGGGGCTCTTTGCTCTGATGGGCGGGACGAACATGCTGTTTGCCGTCGCGGTGTTCGCCGGCATCACCTGCTTCGCCGAGAAGCGGCGGCTAGCGATGATGGAGGACGCCGGACCGCTGGAGGGCTACGACTTTTCCCGGGGCTACGGCGGTATGCCCAATGTCGCGGGCGGGGGTGGGCGTGAGGGGGGGCGCGAAGGTGGCGGACGGAGGGCGAGCTCCGCCGAGGACCGGGCCTTCGCGGCGGCCGCCAAGCGACAGGAAGCCGATCGTCTGATCCAGGTCGAGGTCGATCGGATTCTCGAAAAGATCGCCCGCGAGGGGATGGGAAGCCTGACGCGGAAAGAGCGGGCGACGCTCAAGGACGCCACCGAGCGGAAGCGGGGAAGCTCGCCTGTCGACCCTCGCGGGCGGTGATGGTGAAGGGCGATTCGCACCGATGAACACCCCCGGGCGTACAACCGCCGACCCGGGTTGACCCACTCCTTGTTCGGAGCCGCCAGCCTCAATGGGCATCGCCGACCGCCATTACGCCCGTCCGACGCCCGCCCGCGCGGGATCGCGCTTGCGCATGCTGTCGGTCAACACGTGGCTGATCATCATCAATGTCGCGGTGTTCGGGCTCGGGCACCTGCTGTTCCCGGCGATCCAGCGGCTGGCGGGCCCCTCGCCCGCGACCGACGCGCTCACCGTCCGGATGGCGGCCGGGCAGGTGTATCTCGCGGGCGTGACGCCCGAGCAGCAACGCCGCGGCGTGGTCGATCGGTCGGTCGTCAAGCCCCTGCCCAACATGCCGGGCTTCCTCTACTACCCGATCAACGATCCCCAGGCGGTCATCTCCGATCCGAACGGCCGCGTGCTGGTCAACCCTCAGAGCGGTCGGCCGGTGCCGGTCGAGATCGGTGGCCAGCGGCTTCTGCCGCTGCCGGTTCTGGATGCCTGGGGTCATTTCTCCACGGGCAAGGCGTTTCTTGAGCTGCAGGTCTGGCGATTCATCACGTTCCAGTTTCTGCACGTTGATATCACGCACCTGCTGTTCAACATGCTCGGGCTGTGGTTCGTGGGCTGGATCGTCGAGGAGTATCTGGGCCGGCGGCGGTATCTGGCGTTCTATCTGGCCTGCGGCATCTTCGGGGCCGTCGGGTATCTGCTGCTCAACTTCCTGGGCAAGATCGTCTTCCCCGGAATGGCCGCGAGCTTTCCGGGGCTGTTGGTGGACGATGTGTTCACGCCGCTGGTTGGGGCGAGCGCCGGGGTTTTCGGCGTGCTGATGGCCGCGGCGTTCATCGCGCCGACGGCGATCGTGGACGTGTTCCTGATCATCCCCATGAAGATGCGGACGGCGGTGTACCTGTTCCTGGGCTTGGCGGCGCTCAACCTGCTCCGCGGGGGCAGCAACGCGGGGGGCGACGCGGCACACGTCGGCGGGGCGCTCGCCGGGGCCTATCTCATCCGCCACACCCACCTGCTCCGCGATTTCTTCGATATTCTTGGCGATTCCCGCGGCTCGCGCCGCGCGGCGAAGGCCGAGCGTGTCGACACGGCCGAGATTGACCGTATCCTCGACAAGGTCAAGTCCGACGGGCTGGCCAGCCTGACGCCCGCCGAGCGGGCCGTGCTCCGTGCGGCGACGGGGCGACCGTAACGCCGCGTCGTCCTACACACCGCATGCCGCTGAGCTTTTCCATCTCCGCACGCTCGACGTCTACCCGGGCCCGCGTCGGGCGCGTCACGACGCCCCACGGCTCGTTCGACACGCCCGCGTTCATGCCCGTGGGCACCCGCGGCACCGTCAAGGGCCTGCTCCCCGGCTCCGTCGGCGCCACCGGGGCCCAGATCATCCTCGGCAACACGTATCACCTGCTGCTGCGCCCGGGGCCGGAGCTCATCGCAAAGATGGGCGGTTTACAGCGATTCACGGGCTGGGCCGGGCCCATGCTCACCGACTCGGGCGGGTATCAGGCGTATTCGATGGCTGGCATCAACACGGTGAACGACGACGGCGTCACGTTCCGGTCGATCATCGACGGTTCGATGGTGACCATGACGCCCGAGTCGGCCACGCAAACCCAGAATCTTCTGGGCGCCGACATCATTATGGCGTTTGACGACTGCCCGCCGAGCGTTGACCCGGGCGCGGGGCCGGTGAATCAGACGCGGATCCGGCTCGCCGCGGCGCGCGACTCGACTTCGACGCGGACGCCGGGGCTCAAGGCGCGGAGCCGTGTGTACGACCACGCCGCGCGGCTGGCACTGGCCAACGAGCGGACGATCCGCTGGCTGGAGCGTTGCAAGGCCGAGCACCACCGGCTGGGCGGGCATGAAGCGAGGGCGCTCTTCGGGATCGTTCAAGGCGGGACGGACCTCGAGCAGCGGACGTGGTCGGCGAACCGCGTGTGCGGCGTCGAACTGCCGGGCTACGCGATCGGCGGCGTGGCGGTGGGGGAGCAGTCGGGCGACATCGCCCGCGTCGTCGAGCACACGGCTCCGCTGCTGCCCGAGGACAAGCCTCGATACCTGATGGGTGTGGGGTATGAGCGGGATATCTACGCCGCTGTGCGTGCGGGAGTGGATATGTTCGACTGCGTGCTTCCCACCCGGAACGGGCGGAATGCCAGCGCGTTTACCCGGACGGGGCAGATCAGGCTCCGGAACGCAAAGTTTGCCGACGATCCGCGTCCGATCGACGAGACCTGCGACTGTCCGGCGTGCGCACCGGGCCCGAGCCGGGGGATGCCCTGGGCGTCGGCCGGTGATTTACCTTTCACCCGCGCCTATATTCGTCATCTGTTCTTGGCCGAGGAGATGCTCGGTCCGATCTTGGTCAGCCTGCACAACCTGCGGCACTTTCAGCGGTTCATGTCGGACCTTCGGGCCGTCATCGCCGAAGAAGGGCGGGGAGTGTCGCCGGCTGAGGCGTGGGGGCGGTTCGAGACGGCCTGGCCGGTAGCGGTCGCGCCGTCCGGGCCGGGACAGCCGGCACCCGTGGACGGGGCGTCGGGGAAGATCGACGACGAATAAGGACCCCGAAGTCATCATGACCGACACGACGCTTTCGATGTGGACGCTGGCCCAGGCGGGCGGCGGCTCCGTTTCCGGTACCGAGGCCATCACCGGCGCCAGCGGCGCGGCTCCCGCGACGGGCACCGCCAGCACCGGCGCGCCCGTCCCGCCCCCGGGCGGCGGGTCGGCATCGCCCTTCGGCGGCCCGTTCATCTTCATGATGTTCGGTTTGCTCGGGCTCATGATCTTCATGCAGGTCATGGCTGGGCGGAGAGAGAAGAAGAAGCGGGCCGCCCTGATGGCCTTGCTGAAGCGGGGCGACAAGGTCATGACGATCGCCGGCATCATCGGCACGGTCGACAGCCTGCGCGACGACGAGGTCGTGCTCAAGGTCGATCAGAACTCCAATGCCAAGCTGACGTTCGCCCGCTCGGCGGTGCAGACGATCCTGAACTCGTCGAGCTCCACCCCCGACGCGGCCCCGAGCGTCGAGGTGAAGACCAAGGCCGAGAAGGCCGCGGCGCGCTGAGTCCGCGCCCGACCGATTCCGCGTCCCCGCTCCATTGCCCGAAGACTCTTGCGAGAAGCCGCCCGAATGTCACCGCTCATCCGCAACGGCCTGATCTGCCTTGCCGTCCTGATCCTGTCGGTCGTCGCCATCACCCCCCCGGCGCAGAAGCTGCGTCTGGGCAAGGACCTGGCGGGCGGCGCGAGCCTGGTGTACGGCGTTGACGTGCCCCCCGGGCAGTCGGACGTGATGGAGCGTGTGAAGACGGTTGTGAAGGAGCGTCTTGATCCGCAGGGTGTGCTGGAGATCTCCGTGGTGCCGCAGGGCTCGGACCGGCTTGAGATCACCATGCCGCTGCCGGGCGAGGATGTGAAGAAGGAGCGGGCGAAGTTCGAGGCGGTGCTAGCCCAGTTCAGCGCCGTGAGCATCTCGCCCGAGGAGTTCGAGTCGGTCGTGCAGCGCAGCACGGAGTCGCGCCGGGCGTGGATCGATGCCAAGGCGGGTACGAACAGCGAGCTCAAGACGCGGCTGGAGCAGGCCGTCCGCGATGCCGAGGCGGCGACGACCGCGCGGGCGGCCGTGACCAAGGCCCTGGACGACGAGCGGGCCGTCCGCGACCAGATCCGCAACCAGAACCTGCCCGAGGGCGACCCGACTCTGGCGAACCTCAACCTCGCGCTGGCAGCGGCCCAGGCCGCGTCGCGCGAGGCCGTGGACGTTGCGGCGAAGGCGAACATCACGCTGGAGACGACGCGGGCCGCCGCGCTCTCGACGGGGCTCTCGGCGGCGGACCTGCGCCGGGCCCTGAACCTGGACAACCGCCCGCTCAAGCTTCTGGACAAGAACAAGGAGCCGGTGATACGCGACTCTCCGCGTGCCGCGGCGCTCAAGGCGATCGAGGAGCGTTATCCCGATCAGAAGGGCAAGGTCGAGCAGGTCGTGGCCGCCTGGGGCGACTATCAGACCAAGCGGCGGTCGCTGGACGACCCGGAGGACATCGTCCGGATCCTTCGGGGCGCGGGCGTGCTGAACTTCCGCATCGCGGTGCAGCCCGGCGAGTATCAGCAGGAGGGGGACCTGCGGTCGAGCCTCCGCGAGAAGGGCCCGACGGCGACCCCGCCGGCGAGCGAGGCCCGCTGGTACAAGGTCAACAAGCTCGAGAACTGGGTCGAGACCGTCGAGCAGCTCGATGATCTTCGCAAGGCCCCGGCCCTTTACTTCTCCGGGCGCGGCCTGGTCGCCGATGAGTACAAGGGTCAGCCGTTCATCCTGCTCTGGGACCGTCCGGGCTCGCGCCTGCTCGAGTCAGATGGGCAGGTCTCCGGGGGCAGTCAGGGGGCGGACCAGCTGGGTCGGCCGGCGATCGACTTCACGATGGACCCGATCGGGGCCGACCGCCTGGGCGATCTGACGGGGCGAAACGTCGGCAAGCAGATGGCCGTGCTGCTGGACGACGAGGTGTACACCGCCCCGCGCTTGCAGAGCCGCATCTCGAGCCAGGGGCAGATCACCGGCAGCTTCTCGCAGACCGAGCTCGACTACATCGTTCGCGTGCTTTCGGCGGGCTCGCTTCAGGCCAAGCTTTCACCGGGCCCGCTGAGCAAGAGCGTGCTGGGCCCGCAGCTTGGTGCCGACAATCTCGACCGTGGGCTCAACGCGGGCCTGATCGCGTTCGCGGTCGTTAGCGCGTTCATGCTCGTGTACTACTTCTGGTGCGGCGCGATCGCGATGGTCGGGCTGATGATCAACCTGATGATGATCCTCGCCGCGATGGCCTTGAACCACGCGGCGTTCACGCTGCCGGGCATCGCGGGCGTGATCCTGACCTTCGGCATGGCGGTGGACGCCAACGTGCTGGTCTATGAGCGCATGCGCGAGGAGCGTGAGAAGGGCGCGGACGCCAAGACCGCCGTGCGGCTGGGCTACGCCAAGGCCCTGTCGGCCATCGTTGACGGCAATGTCACGACGCTGATCGTGTGCGTCGTTCTGGGCTTCACGGGCACGCAGGAGATCCGCGGCTTCGCCCTGACCTTGGGCATCGGCACCGTCACCACGCTCTTTGCCCAGCTTTTCGTCACCCGCTACCTGTTCAGCGTGCTGGTCGGCAAGTTTCGGTGGCGGTCGTTCCCGATGCTGGCAACGATCAACAACAACTGGCTGGGCAAGCGGCTGGTCCCGAAGATCGACTGGATGAGCCTGCGGTATGCGACCCTCGCGGTCTCGGTCCTGCTGACGGGCGTCGGACTGTTCTTTATCGTTTACGAGGGCAAGGGCCTGCTTGGCACCGAGTTTCGCGGCGGCACGTCCGTCACGATGCAGCTCAAGGCCGACCCGGCCGGCGAAGCGTCCGACGGGCGCATGCTGATGTCCCGCACGGTCGTCGAGGACCGCGTGAAGGGGCTGGGCAAGGGCCGGACAGAGTCCGATCCGCTGAGCAACCTGAAGTTCGCGGAGATCATCGCCGTCAACCCCGAGAGCGACGGATTTCGCTCCAGCACGTTCACCGTCAAGACGCTGGTCACCGACTCGGAACTGCTGCAGAAGACGCTTGTCGGGGAGTTTCAGAACGAGCTCGACAGCCGTCCGGCGCTGGCCTTCGCCGGGGCGGGCGGCGCGACGCCGCAGGCGTTTCCGATCACCACGCCAACGCTCGGCGAGAGCATCGAGCGGCCGGGCGTGCGCGAGGCGGTGGGCGAGTTCCGCGGCGGCGTCGCCATCGTGCTGAACAACATCACCCCCGCGACGACCAAGGCCGAGCTCGAGGCCCGGCTGGCCACCAAGCGGGCCCAGCCCGATTTCCAGGACGCGGCGGCGAGGCAGAGCCGCGTGGTCGTGCTCGACGGGACCGACGCGGCGGTCAAGTCGGCGGTGGTCATGGTGAAGGACCCGACGGTCAGCTATTTCGACGACCCGCGGCGATGGGAGACGGACGTCTCCGAGCGTGAGTGGTCGCTAGCGACCGCGGCGCTGACCACCGCGCAGACGCAGGCCGAGGTGCAGAGCTTCTCGGCGGCCGTCGCCGACACTTTCCGCAACCAGGCGATCTTCGCCGTGCTGCTCTCGGCGACTCTCGTCGTGATCTATATCTGGGTGCGGTTCAACGCTTTTCGGTATTCAGCAGCATCGATCATCACCACGCTGCACGACTGCCTCGTGGCCGTCGGCTTCGTTGGTCTGGCGACGGTGATCTACCGCAACATGCCCGAGTTTGCCGCCGCCACGGGGATCCTGCCGTTCAAGATCGACCTGAACGTGATGGCGGCGATCCTGACGATTCTGGGCTATTCGCTCAACGACACGGTGATCGTGCTCGACCGCATCCGCGAGTATCGCGGCAAGTCGATCTTCGCTTCGCGGGCGATCATCAACAAAGCCATCAATCACACCATCAGCCGCACGATCATCACCTCCGGCACGACGCTGGTGGCAACGCTGATCCTCTACATCTATGGTGGCGAGGGCGTCCGCGTGTTCGCGTACACCATGCTGGTGGGCATCATCGTGGGGACGTATTCCTCGATCGCCATCGCGGCCCCGCTGGTCTGGGTTCGGAAAGCCGATCCGACCGGCGGTTCGGCGGAAACGAAGGTCGAAACTCGCGAACCGGCCCTGGCGGTTTAACCCCAGCGAGGGACCGTGCCGATGAGCGGTGATCGGAGCCGTTGAGCATGACCGACACGCCGAGTCGACTTTTCGGGCTTCTCTTGGTCATGGTCGCGATCTGGATCGGTGTCTATTGGCTGTGGGAGCCATCGGACCGGATTGTCACGATCGATCCGCGGCCGCCGCTGGCGGGCGATGTCGAGGGCCCGCGACCGGGGTCGCCGGTGCTGGCGCCGTCGGTCGATGTTCCTCGGACCGACCTTTTACCGCTGCCCATCCGCCCGCCGGTGGTCGAAGCGCCCTCGGAGGCGCGGAAGGCGACCGAAGCGGCGAGTAGGCCGGTGCCGAGTGGCAAGCCGGCAACGCGGAAGGTGGCGAGGGTCATCAGGCCCGAGTTTCGAGCGTACACGGTGCAGGCCGGCGACATCTCGTGGGAACGTATCGCGGCCCGCAGGGAGGTCTACGGCGACCGGCGGCTTTGGCGGGCCGTGGCGCAGGCGAATCCGCTGACGACCTCCGATCGATTGCGGGCTGGCGTGAAGCTGAAGATCGCCGTGGACCCGGAGAACAATCAGGAGGGAAAGACGGTCTGGGTGGACGAGCCCGTTCCCGGATCAGCGCGATCCGCCGGGGGCTCGGGAGCCAAGGCCGAAGTGACCTACGAGATCAAGGGGGACGACACGCTGTGGTCGATTGCGCGGCAGTTCTACGGGTCGGGGGCCAACTGGCGGAAGATCTATGACGCCAACCGCGAGGTGATCAAAAACCCCGACCGGCCGCCGACCGGAGCGATGATCCGCATCCCCGCGAAAGACGATGAGTAACCTACCGGCCCGTCGGGGTGATCCGTGACGGTGTTGAATGAGCGATCGCCCGGTGCACGCACCGGGCTCTAGTGGAGACCGACCTTGGCGGCGACCAAACGCATCCTCGTGACCGGCGGGGCCGGCTTCCTGGGCTCGCACCTGTGCGACCGGCTCGTGGCTCAGGGCCATGATGTCATCTGTCTGGACAACTTCTTCACCAGCCAGAAGACCAATGTTGCGCACCTGCTCGGCAAGCCGAACTTCGAGCTTGTGCGGCACGACGTGACGCACCCGATCTGGCTCGAGGTCGACGAGATCTACAACGCCGCGTGCCCCGCGGCGCCGGGGCACTATCAGTACAACCCCGTCAAGACGATGAAGACGTCGGTGATGGGGGCGATCAACATGCTCGGGCTCGCCAAGCGCTGCCGGGCCCGGATCCTGCAGTTTTCGACCAGCGAGGTCTATGGCGACCCGACCGTGCACCCCCAGCCCGAGAGCTATCGCGGGAACGTGAACCCCATCGGCATCCGGGCCTGCTACGACGAGGGCAAGCGGGCCGCCGAGACGCTGTTCTTCGATTACCAGCGGATGAACAATGTCCAGATCAAGGTCGTGCGGATCTTCAACACGTATGGGCCCCGCATGCACCCGTTCGACGGGCGCGTGGTGAGCAACTTTATCCGCCAGGCCATCCGCGGCGAGGACATCACGCTCTACGGCGAGGGGCAGCAGTCCCGGTCGTTCTGCTTCGTGGACGACCTGATCGAGGTCATCAACCGCATGATGAACTCCGACAAGGACTTCGTGGGACCGGTGAACATCGGCAACCCGACGGAGTTCACGATCAAGCAGCTCGCCGAGCTGGTCGTGCAGCTCACGCCCGAGGTGACGGGCAGGCCCGTCAGCAGCAAGATCGTTTTCAAGCCCATGCCGGCCGACGACCCCACTCAGCGGCAGCCCGACATCACGCTGGCCAAGGCGAAGTTGGGCTGGGAGCCCAAGGTGCCGCTGCGCGAGGGCCTGAAGAAGACGATCGCGTACTTTGCGGGCGTGGATATCGAGAGCTTCCGGGCGCCGACGCCGAACTACTAGTTCTCCGGGAGGCCGGCGCGGGCGCGTTCGCCGCGGCAGCTTTGTGCGCCCGGCGAGTTCGGGATATCCGCGTCCGATGATTCCTGCGAAACAGCCCGACGGGCGGGCTGGTTGGCGGCTTCCTGCCGCCGCCGCTTCGGCGAGCCCGAGTGGACCCGGCGCTGGCCGGTTGTAAACTCTACGGTCCCGGATCCGGTCCGGGTGGCATCGGCGGGGTTCCGGGGTCATGGAGCTTGTCATGCGCGCACGCGGTACGTCGCTGGTCGCCCTGAAGTGTCTGGTCGCGGGTCTTGCCCTGTCGCTCGCCGCGGCCGGCGCTCTGGCACAGGAGAACGGAAGGGGCCAGCGCGTCAAGGCGCTCGCGGGCGGTGAAGCCTCTTTCGCCATCACACGCTTCCATCCCGCGGGCGACGACCCGATGAAGTATCCGCCCTCGATCGCGCTGAAGAACCCGGTGCAGGAGTTCGCCGGCGACGCCGGGGCCGACGCGAAGGTCCGGCCGCAGTTCTGGAAGACGGCCGACGGCCGATTCGCGTCGCGGGTGGACATTGCGGCGGGCACGAGCCTGTATGGCACGGGCGAGATCGCCGGCCCGCTGCTTCGTAACGGACGCAAGACGGTGTGCTGGAACACCGACGCGTACGGCTACACCGAGGAGTTTCCGTCGCTGTACCAGTCGCACCCGTGGGTGCTGGCGGTGCGGGCCGACGGGACCGCGTTCGGCGTGCTGGCCGACACGACCTGGCGGGTGGAGATCGATCTGACGGGCGCGGAGAAGTCGTCCGAGGCGTCCGGCTCGATCGTGTTCCGCGGCGAGGGCGCGAGCTATCCGGTGTGGATCATCGAGGGGGCCACGCCGCAGGACGTGGTGCGGGGGCTGGGCAGTCTGTCCGGGACGATGCCGATGCCGCCGCTCTGGGCGATCGGGTATCACCAGTGCCGGTACTCGTACTACCCCGAGGCCCGCGTCCGCGAGATCGCGCAGAACTTCCGGGACCGCAAGATCCCGGCCGACGTGATCTGGATGGACATCGACTACATGGACCAGTTCAAGGTCTTCACGTTCGACAAGTCACACTTTCCCGATCCCAAGAAGCTCAACGACGACCTGGGCGCGATGGGCTTCTCGAACATCTGGATGATCAACCCGGGCGTCAAGGCGGAGAAGGGGTTCTCGATCAACGACCAGATGGAGGCCGGCGACCTGATGGTCAAGGACGCCGCTGGAAAGCCCTACCGCGGGGAGGTCTGGCCCGGCTGGTGCATCTTCCCGGACTACACGCGCCCGGACGTGCGGCTGTGGTGGGAGGGGCTGTACAAGGAGTTCATGGCCCAGGGCATCGACGGCGTGTGGAACGACATGAACGAGCCGGCGATCTTCAACGTCAAGAGCAAGACGATGCCCGAGGACAACCTTCATCAGGGCGGGGCCTGGGCATACGGCGGGACGCTCCCGAGCGGGAACCACCTGCAGTACCACAACGTCTACGGCCTGCTCATGGCCAAGGGCACCTTCGACGGCATCCAGAAGGCCAACCCCGACAAGCGGCCGTTCGTGCTGACGCGGGCCGGCTATCTCGGCTCGCACCGTTATGCAGCGACTTGGACGGGAGACAACTCGGCGACCTGGGCCGACGTCGAGAACTCCGTATCGATGGCCGCGAATCTCGGGCTCTCGGGCTCCCCGTTCATCGGGCCGGACATCGGCGGTTTCAATGGCAACGGCGACGGGAAGATGTTTGCCCGCTGGATGGGCGTGGGGGCGCTGCTGCCGTTCAGCCGCGGGCACACGGGCAAGGGCAATATCGACAAGGAGCCGTGGTCGTTCGGGCCGGAGGTCGAGCACATCAGCCGGCTCGCGCTGGAGCGGCGGTACCGACTGATGCCGTATCTATACACCCTGTTCCGCGAGGCGAGCCAGACGGGCATGCCGGTGCTGCGTCCGGTGTTCTTCGCCGACCCGGCCGACCCAGCGCTCCGTTCAGAGGACGACGCGTTCCTCCTGGGCTCGGATCTGCTCGTGGTTCCGAAGCTCACGCCCGAGGGCGATCGACGGTCCGCGCTGCCCAAGGGTGTGTGGAACGAGGTCATGCTCGTTGACGAGGGGCACATCGACGACCTGCCTCGGCTGTACGTTCGCGGTGGGTCGATCGTCCCGGTCGGCCCTGTGATCCAGTACACCGGCGAGAAGCCGCTGGACCCGCTCACGCTGGTGGTCAGCCTCAACGAGGCCGGGTCGGCGACTGGAACACTCTACGAGGATGCCGGCGACGGGTACGGCTATCGCACCGGCGACTATCTGCTGACCACCTACGCGGCCCGGATGGACGGCGAGAGGGTCCGTATCGAGGTCGCGGCGACCGAGGGCAAGCGGCCGCGCGGGACGCGCGAGCTGCGCGTCATGCTCGTCAAGGACGGCTGGTACTACGCCGGTGTTGGGACCGACGGGCAGCCGCTGACGTTCGTGCTCTCCAAGATGACCCCCAACCGCTTCAACACCGAGCCGTCCAAGGCTCCTAAGAGCGCGGCGGTGGGGGACTGACGCGTGTTGCTCATCTGCCCCGGGCGCGTCAGCGGCCCGGGGCGGGCTGGCACTGCGACAGCAAGCATTCCATGACGTCGTCGACGCCGATGCGGTCCATCAGGCGTCGGCCGGCGGCCTCGTCCTTGTGGTCCATCACGTCGCCGGGGATCAGCCGCTGAACCACGTGGGCCGAGCGGTTGTAGGGGCCGACACGCTCGACCCGTGTGGGTCCGTAGAGGGCGCACAGCGGGCGGTCGAACCCGACGGCCATGTGCACGGCGGCCGAGTCGCACCCGACCAGCACGGCCGATTGTTCGATGACCGCCATGAGCTGCCCGACGGACGTTCCGCCGATCAGGTCGACCACGCGGGGATCGCGGGAGGCCAGGGCCAGCAGCTCGCCGCACTGCTCGCGCTCGCTCTGGGCCCCCACCAGCACGACGCGATCACAGTCGAGCGTGCGCCTTTCAAGGATCTGTTCTGCGAGGGTCGCGAAGCGGTCCATGGCCCAGCGCTTGCCGGGCCAGCGGGTGGTGGGGGCGATGACGGCATAGCCGCCCCCGAGCCCGGCGCGGTCCGCGGCCCACGCGCGCTCGGCGGCGGAGGTATAAAGACGCAGGTCAACCACGCTCGGCGCTCCGGCGGCCTCGCACAGCAGCAGCATGCGATCAACGGCGTGGAGCTTGCGCGGCGCGGGCACGCGTTCGGTCAGACCGAGCCAGCCGAGCTCCTGTGCATTCTCGAAGCCGATGCGCCGCGGGGCCCGCGTCGCCAGAGCGAACAGGCCCGAGCGGAGCAAGCCCTGGCAGTCCAGCACGAGGTCGTACTTGGCGGCGGCGAGCCCGGCGAGAAAATCCCGAACTGCGGGCGTTGTTGCCGGGGCGTACCAGCGCTGCAGGCGGGCCCGCGGGAACGAGACGACTTTGCCGCCGTGGGCGAGGAGCGCGGGGTGGGACGCGACCACATCGGCGAAGCCGTCCTGCACCAGCCAGTCGATGCGGGCCAGCGGGAACGCGGCTCGCAGGGACGCAAGCACGGGCACCGATCGGCACACGTCGCCCAGGGCGCTTGGCCGGATGATGAGAATGCGCTCGGGCGTGGTCATGCGGTGCGGCGGGCGGGCCTAGTCAACCGTGGGATAGGTGCAGCTGGTTTTGTCGGTCTCCCAGACGGTGATGCTCCGCAGGCGGGCGGGTTTGCCGCAGGAGGCGACGGCCGGGGCGAGCAGTTCGTAGAACACCTTGGCGATGTTCTCGACCGAGGGATTGAGCCCGCCGGGGAGACGCTGGTCGAACTCGGCCGTGTCTTCGTTGAGGTGGGTGTGGTCGTAGCGGTCGAGGATGGTCCGCGCGACGATGCGCTCGAGGTCGCGAAGCCCGAAGCCCGCAGCGGCGGGGTCGACCGGGAACTCGACGCAGGGCTCGACGCGATAGTTATGCCCGTGCCCGCGCGGGTTGCTGCACTTGCCGAAGGTCTCTCGGTTGGCGGCCTCGTCGAGCCCCGGGCTGGAGAGCCGGTGAGCGGCGGCGAAATCGAACTGCTGGCGGAGCAGGGCCAGATGCCCGGCCCGTCCGGCGGCGGTGGGAAACGCAGAAGGGTTCGGGAGTAGGGGTGACATCTGGATGGAATAGTACGGGCTCAGGCTCCATCGCACGCTCCGCACCAAGCCGCCGAGCGCGTCGTTGAGCGCGGCCGCGGCGATGGTGAGCACGCGGGCCGGATCATCGCCCGGGGTTCGGGCGCAGGCATTGGCGATGATCGGCACCGCGCTGGCCCGCGTAGCGCGGTCTATGGCCTTGATGTTGAGGAAGTAGCCGGTGATCGGGTCGACCTCGCCGCGGCAGGTCACGTGGAGCTCGTAGTAGCGCCCGAGCCCGCGCATCGAGGGGTAGCCCGCGAAAGCGTTGTCGGCAGGCTCGTCGGCACCGGGCAGCGACGGATCGTTCACGCAGAATCGGACGGTGCGGGTCAGGTCGACGCCCATACCCGAGGATAGTGCCCAGGTGCGTTCGCGCGAGGCCAGATCCGTTGCTCGCGGTCCGGTGCGGGCCCGGGCGGCCTGCATCGCTAGAATAGGGGTCCGCGAACCCCGCGGAAACCGAAGGAGGCTCCCCGTGCCGACCGTCCGTTCTCTCCGCCGTGCCCGATTTACTGCTCTATCGATTCTGGTCGTCGCTGCTGGGGCCATCGGTGCCGGCGTGGCGATGCTCGAGGATCCCATGCCCACCCCCACCCCCACCCCCGCCCCCACCCTCGCCCCCGCCGAGCCCGCGACAGATCCGGCGGACGTCCTGGACGTGAAGGCCAAGCGCATCGACGGTAGCGAGGAGGATCTGTCCGCCTATCGCGGCAAGGTGGTGCTGATCGTGAATGTCGCGAGCAAGTGCGGCTTCACGCCGCAGTATGCCGGGTTGGAGTCGCTTTATGCGGCGAAGAAGGAGGCCGGGCTGGTGGTGCTGGGCTTCCCTTCCAACGACTTTGGTCAGCAGGAGCCGGGCAGTAACGAGGAGATCAAGACGTTCTGCGATGCCCGCTACAAGATCAGCTTCCCGCTGTTTGAGAAGGTCGGCGTCAAGGGCAACGGAGCGCACCCTCTGTTCAAGAAGCTCGCGGCCCAGCCTGCCCCCATCGGGGGAGAGCCGAAGTGGAACTTTACCAAGTTCCTGGTTGACCGTTCTGGCAAGGTCGTGGCTCGGTTCGAGTCGCGTGTCAAGCCCGACGACAAGGATCTTGAGAAGCAGATCGAAGCGCTTCTGGCAGCCAAGCCCGGTTGACGCGTCCGGGGAGGGCTGCGACTCGGTCCGGCTCGCGTCCGCGCCCGCAGCGGGCAGCCTGCCAACAATCTGTCCATCCGATGAGCGACCGCATCACCGTCATCCTCGCCGACGACAGCGTCGATCTGTGCAACGCCGTCGCGCGGGCGGCGCGGTTCGAGCCGGATATCCAGGTGGTCCGGTGTGTCGATTCGTGTACGGGGCTCAGGGAGCTTCTGGTGGAGCTCAAGCCTTCGGTCCTGCTCATGGATCTGACGATGCCCGGCGACGACCCGATGGGCTTGATCCCATCGATCGCGGAGATGGTGAAGGTGGTGGCCTTCAGCGGCTACGACGACTCTGACACCCGGGACCGGGTGCTCATGGCCGGGGCTTGGGGATTTGTTTCCAAGACTCAGGGCCCGGCGGATGTGTTCGCGGCGATCCGCACCGTCGCCGCGGGCCAGATGTACGGACTGGTTCCGGGCTGAGCGACCTGCCCGGGGCTCACCCTACCCCCGTGTGCGGTTCCCCGCGGTTGCTGGTGGGCCCATCGTCGTCTTTACACAAGCTTCACCTTTGACCGGCCAAGGCTTCCTGTGGCTTTGGGTATCGTTGACGCGTCCTGTGCGTGCGCAGTCGGGCGACCCCGCGGGGGAGCGTGCCGGGGCGATGTCCAAGCCAGGCCAAAGGAGCATTCCTTGTTGAACGTGATCAATGTGATGAGCGGAATGAAGTCGGTCGTCCGCAGCGCCTCGGTCGGATTGGCGGTTGCCGCCGCAATGGCCGGCTCTGTCGCTTTGGCGAACGTGCGTCTCACCGGCGCGGGCGCGACCTTCCCCGCCCCGCTGTATAAGAAGTGGGTCGTCGAGTTTGAGCGAATCGATCCGGCGGTCAAGATCGATTACAACTCGATCGGTTCGGGCGGCGGGATCAAGGCGATCACGGACAAGACAGTCGCGTTCGGCGCCAGCGATGCCCCCCTGAGCAAGAAGGAAATCGAAGGCCTGGGCGGGGCCGACAAGCTGGTGCAGATCCCGACGACCGCCGGCGCGGTCGTCCCGGCGTACAACCTGCCCGGAGTGACGGGCGAGATCAAGTTCTCCGGCGAGGTGCTCGCGGGGATTTACACGGGCAAGATCGCCAAGTGGAACGACCCCGCGATCGCCGCGATGAACGCGGACATCAAGCTGCCCGACACGGCCATCACGCCGGCGTACCGGACCGACGGTTCGGGCACCACGTACGTCTTCACAAGCTACTTGGCGACGCAGAGCGAGGAGTTCAAGGGCTCCGTCGGATCGGGCAAGAGCGTGAAGTTCCCCGTGGGTCAGGGCGGCAAGGGCAACGAGGGCGTCACCGCCGTCGTGCAGCAGACCCCCGGCGCGATCGGCTACATCGAGCTCAACTACGCGACGGCGAACAAGATCGCGTTCGGCGCTGTCAGGAACGCTGGCGGAGAGTATGTCAAGGCCTCGCCGGACTCGGTCGCCGCCGCCGGCGCCGCGGCGGCCACAAAGCTCACCGGCACGCTGATGGCTGCGAACATCTGGAACCAGCCGGGCGCGACGGCCTACCCGATCTCAGCGTTCACCTACATCATCCTGCATAAGGACCTGTCGGCGAGCGTCGCCAGTGCCGACGAGGCCAACGCGCTCAAGCGATTCCTTGTGTGGGCCACCACCGAGGGTCAGAAGACGGCCAAGGACATGGACTACGCCCCGCTGGCACCGGAGGTGCAAAGCCAGGTTGGCCGGGCCCTCTCCAGCCTGACCTATAAGGGCGAGGCGCTCAAGTAACTATCGGCGACGCCGACTCGACACCCGGGCCCGGAGCGTGTGGGAAGATCTCCGCGACGCACCGGGCCTGATTGCTTCAGGACCGAGCGCCGTCGCGACACCCATGAACCCGGGGCAAGCCTCCATCTCGCCGCCACACTCGAACTCGGCCCGGCGTCGGAGCCTCGGGGATGCTGCGCTGCTGTGGGCGGCCCGCGGCTCGGGCGTGCTGATCCTGCTGATGCTCGCGGCCCTGCTTTTCGTGCTCGTGCGGGCGTCGGTCCCGGCGATGCAGACCTTTGGGGTCGGGTTCCTGGTCACGACGGAATGGAGGCCCAACGAGCGGGAGGTGCCCGCCCGCGGCCCGGACGGCCGGGTGATCATCGAGGACGGCGAGACGGTCATGCGGACGCTCCCGGCCGAGTTCGGGGCCGGGCCGGTGATCTGGGGCACGATGATGACCTCGCTGATCGCGCTGGTCGTGGCCGTGCCGCTGGCGTTGGGGGCGGCGCTGTTCATCGTGCGAGTGGCGCCGAAGCTGCGGATCGCCGCGCCGCTGAGTTTTCTGATCGAGTTTCTCGCGTCGATCCCGAGCATCGCGTACGGGATGTGGGGGCTGTTCGTGCTGGCCCCGTTCCTTCAGAGCGTGGTCGAGCCGGCGATCGCGCGGGCGTTGGGAGACGTGCCCGGTTTTGGATGGATGTTCACGCAGACGGTTGTGCTGGCCGATGGTCCGACGCGTCGCCCCTTGCCGCTCACGGGGCGGGACGCACTCTGCGGCGGGCTCATTCTGGCGATCATGATCCTGCCGATCATCACGGCGATCAGCCGGGACGTGCTCAAGAATGTGCCCAAGGGACAGATCGAGGGGACGCTGGCGCTTGGCGCGACGTGGTGGCAGAGCTGCTGGGGGATGCTCAAGTACAGCCGCTCGGGCCTGTTCGGCGCGGTGATGCTGGGCCTTGCGCGGGCGGCGGGGGAGACGATGGCGGTGGCGATGGTGATCGGGAACAACAACCAGATCGAGTTCTCGCCATTTGCCCCGGCCCAGACGATGGCGAGCCTCCTGGCCAACGAGTTCCGCGAGGCCTCGGGCGGTCTGTACCAGTCGTCGCTGCTGTATGTCGCGCTGATCCTGCTGGTGATGTCGCTGGCGTTCAACGTGGTGGCCCGCTGGCTGGTGGTTGGGAAGGGAGCGCGGACGGCCGCGGCCCACTGAGCATGTCGATGCTGCTTGCCCATCCCCGCGTGCGCACGCTGCTGAGCTCGGCGATGTTCGCGCTCTGCGCCGGCTTCAGCGTGGTCATCGTCGCCGTGCTGGGGCTGGTGACGTGGTTTCTGGTCTCGCGCGGCTGGGCGGCGATGAGCCTGGATCTGTTCACAAAGCTGCCGACCGAAGACCTGAACAACCCGGGTGGGCTCAAGCATGCGATTCTGGGCACGGGGCAACTGCTGCTGATGGCCGGGCTGGTCGGTGTGCCGATGGGCATGTTGGCGGGCGTGTACTTGTCGGAATACTCCAACGACAGCCGGATCGTCGGCCCCGTGCGTTTCACGGCGGACGTGCTGACGGGGGTGCCGAGCATCGTGGTGGGGATCCTGGGCTACGAGCTGCTGGTGCGGCCGCTGGGCAACTTCAACGGCTGGGCCGGCGCATTCGCTTTGGCCTTTATCATGATCCCGATCGTGGCCCGGACGACCGAGGAGATGCTGCGGCTGGTGCCAGACAGCTACCGGGCGGGCTCGCTGGCGCTCGGGGCGACCAAGAGCCAGACGATCACCCGGGTCGTGCTCCCGGCGGCGACGGGCAGCGTGGTGACGGGTGTCATGCTCGCGATGGCCCGGGTGGCTGGGGAGACGGCGCCGCTGCTGTTCACGGCCTTGGGCTCGCGATTTGTGACGTTCAATCCGTCCGAGCCGTTCCCCTCGCTGACCGTGCAGATCTACCAGTATGCGACCGGCCCGTACCAGGGCCAGAAGGAGCTCGCGTGGGCGGGCATTCTCGTGCTCATCTCGCTGCTGTTCGTGCTCAACCTGGCGATCCGGGCGGTGACGTCGCGGTCGATCCGCTCCCGCGTGGGGACCTGACGCCGCGGCACAACCCGACGGGTATTCAAGTATGATCCTCGCTCCACCCATGAAAACACCCGCCGCCACACCCGTCCCGACCACCGCGAGCGCCGCGGGCCCCATCCGGGTCGGCGTCGCCGCGGGCGCGCCGGGAGTCAACATGCTCGACGCGATCCGCCGCGGCGAGAAGGTGACGGGCTACACGCACAAGGAGGTCGCCGGCGAGAAGCACGTGCTGAGCATCCACGACTTCAACCTCTACTACGGCAAGAACCACGCGCTGCACGACATCAACATGCACATAGCCCACGGGAAGGTGTCGGCGATGATCGGGCCTTCGGGCTGCGGCAAGTCGACCCTTCTGCGCTCGATCAACAGGATGAACGACCTTGTCGACGGCGTTCGCGTCGCGGGCGAGATCCGGCTCAACGGCAGCAATATTTTCGATCGCTCGACGGACGTGATCTCCCTGCGTCGCCGGGTTGGAATGGTGTTTCAGAAGCCTAATCCATTCCCCATGAGCATCTTCGAGAATGTTGCGTACCCGCTGCGGATCGTCGGCGAGGGGCGACGCTCGCGTCTAGAGGAGGCGGCGGAGAAGGCCCTGCGTTCGGCGGCACTCTGGGACGAGGTGAAGGACCGGCTCAAAGGCTCGGCGCTCGGGCTCTCGGGCGGGCAGCAGCAGCGGCTGTGCATCGCCCGATCGATCGTGGGCGAGCCGGAGATGCTGCTGATGGACGAGCCGTGCTCGGCGCTTGATCCGATCGCGACGCTCAAGATCGAAGAACTCATCACGCAGATCGCCGGTCGGTACACGGTGGTGATCGTGACCCACAACATGCAGCAGGCCAGCCGCGTGAGCGACTACACGGCGTTCATGTACCTCGGCCGACTGGTCGAGTACGGGCCGACGGCGAAGATCTTCCAGGCCCCGGCGCTGACGGAGACCGAGCAGTACGTCACCGGACGCTTCGGCTGAGCGCCCGCGATGTGCGGGCAGGTGCGGCTGCTCGGGCCTCATGCTCGGGGTGATTTGCCCGGGCGGAGCAACGCGTATCGGCCCGCGTTGACGGGCCCGTGGCGGCGGTCAATGCTTGTCCATGCAGAGCCCGGCGACCGTGGCGCCCGTGTTGGGAACGGGCGGGTTCCAGTACTACTTCCTGAACAATCCCGTGTGGACGTGGATCGTTGCCGCGTCGGTGGCGCTCGCGGTGGTGGCGGCGGCGGCGATCCTGCGGCGAGCTCTGGCCGGACGGACATCTCGATTCGAGACGGCGACCAAGGGGTGGCGGGGTTTCCTGGTGGCGGTCGCAAAGTCGCTGAACTTGTGGCTCGTGGTGCCATGGGCGGTCTGGGTGGGCAGCCAGTCGCTCCTTCTGCCGGACGCCGTGTCTCGGGCGCTGCAGCTGGCGTCGGTGGCGGCGGTGACGGCGCAGCTGCTGATGTGGTCGCCGGTGGTGGTGGACCACTTCATCCGGCTGCTCATCGCACGCACGAGCCGCGACGGCGTGCCGGACAACGCGATCGTGAGCTCGTCGGGGGTGATCAAGGCCGTGGGCATGATCGTGGCGGTGGCACTTGTGCTGCTGCTGGCGCTCGACAACCTCGGGGTGAAGATCACGCCGCTGGTGGCCGGGCTGGGCGTGGGCGGGATCGCGGTCGCGCTGGCGGTGCAGAGCATCCTGGGCGACATCTTCGCGTCGGTGTCGATTCTGTTGGACAAGCCGTTCGTGGTCGGCGACTTCATTGTCGTGGGCGACAAGATGGGGACGGTCGAACGGATCGGCGTGAAGACAACGCGGGTGCGGGCCTTGTCCGGCGAGCAGCTGGTGTTCGCGAACTCCGATCTGCTCACGTCGCGGATCCAGAACTTCAAGCGGATGCAGGAGCGACGGGCGTTGTTCGCCTTTGGGGTGGTGTACCACACACCAGCGGAGCGTCTCCGCGCGATCCCGCGGATCGTGCGCGAGGCCATCGAGCACAACCCCAACACGCGCTTTGATCGCTGCCACTTCAAGAGCTTCGGGGCCTATTCGCTGGATTTCGAGTGCGTGTATTTCATGCTCGTGGCCGACTTCAACGCGTACATGGACACGCAGCAGGCGGTCAATCTCGAGATCTTTGAGCGGTTCGGCCGCGAGGGAATCGAGTTCGCGTATCCGACGCAGGTCGAGATCCACCACTCGCCGGCATCCCGTGAGTCAGGCGGGGGGGGATCGGCCGGGCGTCGCGAAAGTGACCCGGGTGGGGCGATGGACGGCTCGGGTGACTGATCGGTGGACCCCGTGGGGATACGATTGCGGGATGGGCCGGCGATGGGTCGATGTCACCTCTCCGGCACGCCGTACGGATCACGGATGCTGCTGGATTGGACGACGCCGATTCCAGCTCCCTCTCAGCCTGCCGGCGCGACATGGTTTGCCCCGCGCTCCCAGTGAAGGTCTCCCCAATGAGTGGCCCCGCCTCTTCTGCCGCCCGACCGAGTTCCGCCCAGGATTCCCCGAACGCCGAACTGGCCGCCGTGGGCCCGAGCGTGAACGGGTGGAACGCCGAGTATCTTGAACAGCAGTATCGTGCGTTCAAGACGGACCCGGCCAGCCTGTCGGCGGACGTGCGGGCGTTTTTCCAGGGCTTTGATTTGGCGATCGGTTCGGGGCTGACCCCGGTCGGCCGGGCGCCTGGTAGCGATTCGGCGACCGGCAAGGCGGGCTCGGACCGGCTGCAGGGTGCTGCCGAGGACCTGATCAACGCGTACCGGGCGCTCGGACATCTCATCGCCCAGATCGATCCCTTCGGCCGCGGGCGGGCCAGGCCGGCGGCGTTGTCGCTCGAATACTTCGGGCTCTCGACGGCCGACCTGAGCGCCCGCGTCACGAGCGAGGTGCTCCCGGGCGGGAGCGGGAGCCTCGAGCAGCTCATCGCCGCTCTGGAGCGGGCCTACTGCGGCACGCTGGGCGTCGAGTTCATGCACATCCCGTCCGACCCCGAGCGGGCGTGGTGGCGTGAACGACTAGAGGGCTCCAAGCGGGCCGGGCCGCTGTCGAGCGCCGAGCGGCTGACGCTGCTCGAGCAGCTGCTGAGCGTCGAAAAGTTCGAGGGCTTCCTGGGCAAGCGGTTCCAGGGCAAGAAGCGATTCAGCCTAGAGGGCGGCGAGAGCACGGTGCCCCTGCTGAAGTTCATGACCCAGCGGGCCGGCGAGCTGGGTGTTGAAGAGATCATCCTCGGGATGGCCCACCGCGGCCGCCTATCGGTGCTTAAGGATTATCTGGGCAAGGAGCTCCCGAAGCTCTTCACCGAGTTCAAGGACGCCTGGCACGAGAACGGCCTGCTTCCCGCGGGCGGCGGCGACGTGAAGTACCACCGGGGCTACTCGGGCGACCAGTCGGTCGCGGGCAGCGACGGGCGCGTCGTTCACCTCTCGATGCTCAACAACCCAAGCCACTTGGAGAGCGTCAACCCCATCGTCATGGGCCGCTGCCGGGCCAAGCAGGATCTGGTCAAGGACTCGGAGCGGTCGCGCATCGCCAGCCTGCTGATCCACGGCGACGCCGCCGTCGCGGGTCAGGGGATCGTCGCCGAGTGCTTGGCGATGAGCCAGCTCGACGGCTATTTCGTGGGCGGCACGCTGCATGTGGTGATCAACAACCTCGTGGGCTTCACGACCGACCCGGTCGACGCGCGGTCGACGGAATACTGCACCGACATTGCCAAGTTCGTCAACGCCCCCATTCTGCACGTCAACGGCGACGACCCCGAGGCCGTGGTGGTCGCGGCCCGGCTGGCGATCGAGTACCGCCAGCAGTTTAAGAAGGACGTGTTTGTCGACCTGGTCTGCTTCCGCCGCTGGGGCCACAACGAGCAGGACGAGCCCGCGTACACCCAGCCGACGCTGTACACGCTCGTCAGGGCCCATCCCGGCACGCCGATCAAGTACCGCGACGCGCTCCTGGCCTCGGGCGCCGTCTCGCCCGAGCAGGTGCAGTCGATCGAGGACCGGCTGCTCGCCGAGCTCAACGCGGCGTACGACGCGGCCGCCGAGAAGCCCGTCGACCCTTTGCCCCCGCCGGGCGGCGGGCAGTGGGCCGGGATCGTGGGCACATACTCGTTTGACTCGCCCAAGACGACGGTGGACCCGAAGACCGTGTCGGAGGTGTGCGCCGCGATGGGGCGTGCGCCCGACGGGTTCAACGTCCATCCGAAGCTCAGGCAGTCGGTATTGACGCCGCGCGGGGCCTTGCCGCAGACGGGCCGGATCGGGCACGCGGATGCGGAGCAGATCGCGGTCGGGAGCCTGCTGCTGGAGGGCGTGAATGTGCGGCTCAGCGGGCAGGATTGCCGCCGCGGAACCTTCACGCAGCGGCACGCGGTGTATCGAGACGAGCAGACGGGCGAGCGGTATACGCCGCTGAACAACATCCGGGCCGGGCAGGGGGGCAAGTTCCTGGTGTGGGACTCGCCGCTGAGCGAGTTCGGCGTCATGGGCTTCGATTACGGCTACAGCCGCGGCAACCCGCGGTGCCTGGTGATGTGGGAGGGCCAGTTCGGGGACTTCGTCAACGGCGCCCAAGTGATGATCGACCAGTACATCGCCTCCAGCGAGGTCAAGTGGTCGCGGTGGTCCGGCTTGGTGCTCCTGCTCCCCCACGGCTACGAGGGCCAGGGGCCCGAGCACTCCTCTGCGAGGCTCGAGCGATTCCTGCAGCTGTGCGCCGACGACAACATGGAGGTCTGCTATCCCTCGACGGCGGCCCAGACTTTCCACATGCTTCGTCGGCAGGCCCTGCGCAACTTCCGCAAGCCGCTGATCGTGATGACGCCCAAGCGGTACCTCCGCATCGAGACCTCGAACGTCGCGGAGCTCAGCACCGGCTCGTTCCAGCACCTGATCGACGACCCGACGCTGTCGCCGCAGGCGGCCAAGAGCGTTTCGAGCGTGCTGTATTGCTCCGGCAAGCTGTTCCACGAGCTCCAGGAGCGCCGCGCGGAGCTTGAGCGGAAGGACGTAGCGATCGTTCGGCTCGAGCAGCTTTATCCGCTGCACACGCGCCTGCTGGGCGAGATCGACGCGAAGTACCCCAAGGCCGCACGGCGGACCTGGGTTCAGGAAGAGCCACGGAACCAGGGCGGGTATCTCTACGCGGCCGATGCGTTCCGCCAGGCGTGCGGGATCGAGCTCGGCTTCATCGGCCGCCCGGCGTGCGCGTCGCCGGCGACGGGCTCGGAGAAGAGCCACGCCAAGCAGCAGGAGGCAATCCTGACCGAGGCGGTGGGAATCAAGTCGGGCAAGCACGCGGAACTCAACAACGTGGCGGCGAAGGCCCCCGTGGCGGCAGGATCCAAGGGGCAGGCGGTCAGCGGATGATTCGTTGGTATCGCGGCCCCTCCGGGCCGGCACTGGTCGGTTGACATATCGCACGGCACAGAGCGGCCGAGAACCTCGCTCGGAGCAAGCAGCATGGCGGTCGACATCGTGATCCCTTCGGCCGGCGAGAGCGTGACCAGCGGCGTGATCAGCCGGTGGCTCAAGAACGACGGCGATTTCGTCAAGCGAGACGAGGACGTGCTCGAGGTCGAGACCGACAAGGTCACCCTCGCCGTGCCCGCCCCGGCGGCGGGAGTTCTGAAGACCGGCGTGAAGCCCGGGGACACGGTCAACATCGGGCAGGTTGTCGGCGCGGTCGATGACAAGGCCGCGGCCCCCGGCGGCGCGGCCGCGCCCAAGCCTGCCGCTCCGGCGGCCACCCCGGCGCCCCAGGCCGAAGGGTCGAGCAACGGGCATGCGGCGGCGGCGGGTGTCGACGCCGACGTGCGAGCCACGCCGCTGGCCAAGAAGCTGGCGAGCGAGCACGGCGTCGATCTGGCCAACGTCCACGGCTCGGGCGCCGGCGGGCGCATCCGGGAACAGGACGTCCAGCAGTTGATCGAGGCCAAGGACAGTGGCCCCGCAGTCGCCACCGTGGCCAAGCCGGCGCCATCCAGCCCCGCCCCGCAGCCAGTCGCGGGCTCCAACGCGTCGCGGCGAGAGCGGATGAGCCCGCTTCGGCAACGGATCGCCCAGCGCCTCGTCGAGGCGCAGCACACCGCGGCGATGCTCACGACCTTCAACGAGGTCGACATGTCCGCCGTCATGAGCCTCCGTTCGGCCCACAAGGAGGCGTTCGAGAAGAAGAACGGCGTGGGCCTGGGCTTCATGTCGTTCTTCGTCAAGGCCGTCGTGCAGGCGCTCAAAGGCTTCCCGACTGTGAACGCGTCGATCGTGACCGACCGCTCGGGGCAGATGGAGGTCGAGCACCACGACTTTTACGACGTCGCCGTTGCCGTTGGCACGCCCAAGGGGCTGACGGTACCGGTCCTCCGCGGCTGCGACAGGCTGAGCTTTGCGCAGATCGAATCGGGCATCAAGGAGCTTGCCGGCAAGGCCCGCGACGGGAAGCTGACGCTCGCCGAGTTGCAGGGCGGGACGTTCACGATCACCAATGGCGGGATCTACGGGTCGCTGATGTCGACACCCATCCTCAACCCGCCGCAGTCGGGTATCCTGGGCATGCACTCGATCAAGAATCGGGCTGTCGAGTATCCGGTCGGCTCCGGGCAGGTCGGCATCCGCCCGATGATGTACCTGGCCTTGAGCTACGACCACCGCCTGGTGGACGGCGCCGAGGCGGTGCAGTTTTTGGTGAGCATCAAGAACTCGCTCGAGTCGCCCGAGCGGCTGCTGCTGGGGCTCTAGCCGCGCCAGCGCAATCCGCCATGCTCAACTCCATCTCCACAAGCTTCATTGCGCGCCTGCGGGCCAACGACCAGGCCGCGTGGTTCGAGCTCTGGGAAACCTTCGGCCCGGTGCTCCGGGCCCAGCTCACCAAGTGGGGACGCGGCCGCATCGGCCCCGAAACCGTGCGCGATCTGTCGCAGGAGACGCTCGCGGCCCTGAGCGACTCGATCGACCGATTCGACCCGACCCGCGGCGCGAGATTCAGCACGTGGCTCCTGGCGATCGCCAAGCACGTGCTGGGCGACGAGCTCGATCGGCGCGGGGCGCAGAAGCGTGGGGGCGACCAGCCCAGGGCCGGGGCGCTCGACGAGTCGTGGATGGGCCGCGACGACGGGCCGGGGCCGGACCAGGTGT
>Ga0105044_10002100_pt1 | contig 27070 bp, 21 predicted proteins | sample MAT01_FD_78092 | JGI IMG/M metagenome (GOLD analysis project Ga0105044, IMG submission 78092) | Freshwater microbial communities from Lake Fryxell liftoff mats and glacier meltwater in Antarctica - MAT-01 | ecosystem: Environmental > Aquatic > Freshwater > Ice > Liftoff microbial mat | place... | reverse complement strand
GAAGATGCATAAGTTTCGTGGCGTATTCGTGGCGTAGATTGGCGTAGAGTGGGGGGCGATCGCCCTAACAAACGGGCGTCTGGCAAAAACCCTCGTCAGGAAACCCATCGTCTTTCCCTACAGCTCAACGCGCAGAGAAGTCTAGCTTGCCCGCTTGATCCCCAAATCCAGATGTTGATGCAATCATTCTGTAATGGCTCAAGCTATATGAAAGCTATCAGAATGCCCTTATTCCCATCATTGCACGGGTTTTGGCTGATTGTGAATCTGTTCGATCGGAAATGCCAGGGGACACCGTGAACGCGGCGTCCTATGCATAGCGGCTCTAGCTAGAGCCAATGAAGCTCCTACCATACAAAACCCACAGCCCTATTTTTAGGGTTTTACTATCAAGTTGCGTGAGCATGAAGACGGATTATTGTGAAGTTTCATTGCCTTTTTGGGTAGGAATGGGGTTCGTTTTCAATTGCCTATTTACAACGTGAATTTTCCTGTCGGATAGGGTATTTAAGACGAAGAGCAGGCTACTCTTAAAACATAGCCAGATTGGCGTTGTTCCTCATCATAAACGACACAGTGGGAAGGACAAAGTTTAGGGGTTAAGCCGAAGCAAAGAATGCAATTTGTGGATCAACCAACATAAGGTATTCACTCACAAAGAAATGAAGTGATTTGAAGCGCATCAAGACCCTGCTCTCCCAGGGATATCCTCCTCACTCATGGCTTTGATCTTGAATTCTACAGTTTTCGTCTATTACTCCTGACCCGCTCCTTCCACTGGCTTGGGCAGTTTCTAGCCTTTCGTGGCTCTGTCTTGACGGCTCACCGTCTTGACGGCTCATCCGATGATCGGAAGGAGTTTTTTTATGAATGAAAATGTTATGTCTGGCATCTGAAATGTGGCAATTGTAGACCCCTACTTGGGAGGCAAAACTACCCTCCTCGAAAGCCTCCTCTATGTCACAGGCGTGATTTCCCGCAAAGGAAAAGTTGCCGAGAAAAATACGGTTGGAGATGCTGCCATCGAAGCCCGCGATCGCCAAATGACATTAGAAGTAAATGCTGCCTACTTAGAGCAGAGCGGCATTTCTTTTACTTTTTTAGATTGCCCTGGCTCGATTGAATTCATCCAAGAAACCTACAATGCCTTAATTGGGGTGGATGCAGCCATTATCGTATGCGAACCAGATATCGCTAAGGCCTTGACCTTGGCTCCTTTATTTCAATTTTTAGATGCTTGGAAAATCCCTCACCTGTTGTTTCTGAATAAGATGGATCGGGCTCATGATCCTTTTTTACAAGTTTTAGAAGCCCTGCAAGGGGTTTCTAGTCGGCCTTTGGTGTTGCACCAATATCCTATTGGCTATGGCGAAACGCTACAGGGATATATAGATTTGATTACGGAGAAAGCGTATCACTACCATCCGGGGTCTTCAGCCGATGCTATTCCCTTTCCGAGCGAGTTACAGGTAGCCGAGCAAGCCGCTCGAACGGCTATGTTAGAGCATTTGGCTGATTTTGATGATCATCTTTTGGAAGCGTTGCTCGAAGACATTGAACCCCCTCACGCTGAGATTGAGCGAGATTTGAAACTGGAATTAGGAGCCGATCAAATCGTTCCGGTGTTTATGGGGGTGGCCGAGGCGGAGTTTGGGGTGCGCCCATTGCTCGATGCATTGGTGCGCGAAGCTCCTGAACCCCAGGAAACAGCGGCGCGGCGCGGCCTCGCTGGCAGCGCAGACTCGCCGATGGCGCAGGTCTTAAAAACCTAACGATCGCAATGACGAGGTGAAACTGACCTCAGCCCTCAGCAAGATACTCGAAGAAGACCCTGCGCTGTTTTGGGAGCAGCATGGGGACACCCACGAAGTGATCCTATGGGGGCAAGGGGATATTCACTTGCAAGTCACCCTTGATCGGCTCGCCCGCAAATATAAGCTACCCATGAGCGCCCACACGCCCCAAGTGCCCTTCAAAGAGACTATCCGCAATGCGGTGAGCAAGGTGCATGGCCGCTACAAGCACCAAACCGGGGGCTATGGCCAGTTTGGGGATGTGTACCTCGATCTGCAACCGCTGCCGAGGGGATCGGGGTTTGACTTTAGCGAAAGCATTGTGGGCGGAGTCGTGCCTCGGCAATATATCCCCGGTGTTGAGATGGGGGTGCGTGAATCCTTGGTGCGGGAGCCGTTGGGTTTCCCGGTGGTGGATATGTCGGTGACGCTGAAGGACGGCTCTTACCATGCCGTAGATAGCTCGGAGCAAGCCTTCAAGATGGCGGCTCGACAGGCGATGCAAGAGGGAATGGCCCTGGGCAATCCTCAATTATTAGAACCGATTGTGTCAGTCATGGTTTCGGCACCCAATGATGCTACCTCTAAGGTGCTGCGCCTCTTGAATGGGCGGCGTGGCCAAGTGTTGGGCTATGGGGGCAAGGTTGACTGGGTTGGCTGGGATGAGATCCAAGCTCAGATTCCGCAAGTTGAAATGCAGGATTTGATTTTGGAGTTGCGATCGCTCACCATGGGCGTTGGGTTCTTCCGGTGGGAATTTGACCGCCTACAAGAGGTGCCAGAGAAAATTGCCGAACGCCTGACAACCCAAGCGGCTTCCGGTGCTTAGGGTCTAGTCATCTGCCGTTATGCGCAGCCGTGACGGATGAGCGATGGGTCAGAGAAACAAACGTTTGAGATTCGGCAGATCCTTTGGGGTCTGCCTTTTTGTGGAGAGATCGGGGTGGAGATACTCATCTGAGATGTGTTTTCACGATCTGTATTTTTGCAATCTGTATTTTTGCGATCGGTGTGAAGGCTATTGCAGATAAATTTGGCTGAGGATGACTTGAAGGCGATCGTAGTCGTCTTTGAGAGTGAGGCTGAGCATCCGGCCTACTTGCACCAACCAAGGGCGATCGCCCTTCCGAAATTGATAGATCTGGCGCACCGCTGCCGCCGCCAGCGCATCGACGGGCGCTTGGGTGACTTGCAAGAGGGTTCGCAGAAAATCTAGGCGTTCGCTGAATTGTATAATCTCCTCCGGAGCGCAGGCAAACACCGACTGGTGAATTTGGGGTGGTCGCGGGGGCAAATGCTGCACCATCGGCGCTTCTAGGTGCGTCGCTCCATTGGTGCTGGGGGCTGGGGGTTGAAACCCCACAATGGCCGCCCGAAACTCGGTTTTCAGCATGGCAAAGATTTGAGGTTGCTCTTCTCGCAAGACCTCTAGGGGCATCCCTAGGGCGCGCGCCCGATGCACCGAATCAATGGGGCTGGTGGTGACGTAGTACACCACCGCATAGATTTGGTTGCCCGATTCTTCATCGCGCGATCGCACCCAACTGCCAAAGGGCGGCATCACCGCAAAATCTAGCTCCTCTGGCTCTAGGCATTGTGCCAAAAATTCGGTGGTGGCCGTTTCAATCACCTCAGCGATTTGATCGGGTGGGCGTTGGTAGGTTGTTGCAGACGAAAGGGGAAGCCGCATCGGTAAACCTAGTTGAGAACACCTATAAAAAATAATTGGGGGATACCCAGACCACCTGATTTTCAGTCTCTACGGCGCTCACCCTCTTTCCTAAGAATTGGCAGAGCGCACTGGGGAGGCTTAGGCAATGGTGGATCAATCAGCCAGGAATCTACTATTTATCCTTGGGACTGGATCGATACGAGGCGGATAGATTATCTTTGCTGCGAGATGTAAGATTCAATCAAATCCTCCGCACCCGTTCATAGTGTAGGCGGAAATCGCTGAAATAGTTCACTTGTACGAACGAATAACTCGCTGATCAGACTTTCTGCCTGCGAGAGACGCTGCGCGAACGACGTCGCTCAGCCCTCGAGCACTGAAGGTTGAGCGACGTCGAAACCGACCACTGGGTATACCATTAACCCTCAGCTCTTTTATTACCAGATTGATAGGAAACTGCAGGATGGGCGCTGACAGCAAGGAGCTTAAACCCCTTTTTCTATGCAGCTTCAGCAAGAATGGGTAAGTAGGTGGGCTGAATTAAATTAGGTAGCTTAGTTGCCGGGTTTCGACTCCGCTCAACCCTTGTCTTGTCAGGGGTTGAGCATTAAGCGCAGTCAAAATGCGTCTTACAAGTAATTACGTCTTCCTACTTATGACAAACAATTGGCGATCGCGATCGCCATTCAAGTGAAGACAAGCCTTGGGGCTGAGCAGATCGAAGCGGTTTACGCTGCAACAGGTTCTGGGTGCCCTGTATGCGCAAACAAAAAGGAGGCCAAAAGCCTCCTTCTTCAAGTTTGATAGGAGCGTGAGTTTGAAAACTCGACTCCAATAAATTACCCATGGAGGTTGAGCCAGTACAAAAAAACTTTGCACTGAACCTTTCCTTAGTAGGGGAAAAACAGCACATCTGGGAATAAGCGGTTCAATTCAATCAGAACTCCGGCGGTCAGTAGCATCCAACCAGCAGCCAAAACGGGTGCTGTAGACAGATACTTAAGGAAATATTGCATGGATGTTTCTCCAAAGACCAATCACAACAAGACAGAACTACCACAAGGCAGAACTACAACAAGGCAGAACTACAACAAGACAGAACCACAACAAGGCAGAACCACCACAAGGCAGAACCACAACAAGGCAGAACCACAACAAGACAGAACTACAACAAGACAGAACTACAACAAGGCAGAGCAATGGGAGGAAACCCATCGCCCTTGACCAAAACAAACTAGCGAGGGGAGACGGTGATCTCGTTATCCTTAGCCGTGAGTTTGCCAGAGCTGAGTTCCTGGAATGCGGCTAGGGGCCACATGAAGCCTGTAAACATGATCTTGGTGGCAAGAGGTACATCAATGATGATTTCGGCCATCTCAGGGCTTTTCTCATTGCGAACGGCAATCACATAAGCCCGACCTACCCAACCAATCCATCCTGCAATATAGAGGAACAGAATGCTGGGGATGATGAACTCACCCAAATGGGCAAAGTTACCATCCACAATGAGATGAGGTAGACCGTCTTCTTCTCCACAAAGGACTTGGGAGTAGCGTTCGAATCGAGCTTTGGCTTGGTCGGTGCTGGCTTTAGCTGCCCGCGCTTGGAAGGCGGGAGTGTCAGCACAAGGCGTCAAGTTATAGGCAGAGGCGGGAGGAACAAGCCCAACCCACAGAAAAAGTGCCAAAACAAGAGCAAACAATTTATGCATGATGGAATTGTTTCCCTTTATTTACGAAAAACGGAGTTTTTTGTAAGAAAAATTAAGTTGCTTGTATGAAGCTACCTGAACTTCAGGGTCATCATACTCTGCGGAGGAAGCACCAGAACGTTAAGCTTTTAGAAGTTCTAGATGACTCCCAGAGGGCGATCGCCCCTCCCGACAACCACCGCCGTGAGATTCTCTCAAAACTGCTATACTCCTTATCCAGCAAAGAGTGTATAGATCTCTAGGGCTGCAAATAGACCGTTGCTGTCGAATCTTTTTGAGCCTCAGTGAAGGGAGATCAGCGGAGAGCCTAAACGCTCTAAACGATGTATTTTTGTAAATTCTTAGCTTTGTCTTCGTTTGTAAATAGGAAGCCTGCCCAATGGCGACGGTACTAGCCCTAGAAACCAGTTGTGATGAGACAGCCGTGGCGGTGGTGTGCGATCGCCACATTCTGAGTAACGTTGTGGCGTCGCAAATTGCAGTACATCAGCCCTATGGCGGGGTCGTGCCGGAGGTGGCCTCGCGGCACCACTTAGAAACCATTAATGGGGCGATCGCCCAAGCCCTAGCGCAGTCGGGGTTAGGCTGGGGTGATGTGGATGCGATCGCTGCGACCTGTGCCCCTGGCTTGGTAGGAGCCTTGCTGGTGGGTGTGACCGCCGCCAAGACCCTGGCCATGCTGCATCAAAAGCCTTTTTTGGGGGTGCATCACCTCGAAGGTCATATTTATGCCAGTTACTTAGCCGAACCTGACTTGCAGCCGCCTTTCCTTTGCCTGTTGGTGTCGGGGGGGCATACCAGTCTGATTCGGGTGCGGGGCTGTGGTGATTATGAATCTTTGGGCGAAACCCGCGACGATGCCGCCGGAGAAGCCTTTGACAAGGTGGCGCGTTTATTAAAACTGGGCTACCCCGGTGGCCCCATTATTGACCGTCTCGCCCAGCAGGGAAACCCCAAAGCCTTTCCTCTCCCCGAGGGGAAGGTATCGCGGCCAGAGGGCGGCTACCATCCCTATGACTCTAGTTTTAGTGGCCTCAAAACAGCGGTGTTGCGCCTCACCCAATCGCTGCAAGGGCAGGCAGATTCTCCTGCGGCTCCGCCTCTGCCTGTGGCCGATATTGCGGCGAGTTTTCAGGCCACGGTGGCGCGGGCGCTGACGAAACGGGCGATCGCCTGTGCCCTCGACCATGATCTCCAAACCATTGTGGTGGGGGGTGGGGTTGCGGCTAACAGTGGCTTACGGCAACAGTTGCTGGCGGCGGCTGCTCCCTATGGCCTGCGGGTCTGCTTTCCGCCGCTGCAATTTTGCACCGACAACGCCGCCATGATCGCCTGTGCTGCCGCTGATCACTGCAACCACGGGCGGTCTTCGCCTCTTACCCTAGGGGCGCAGTCACGGATGCCCCTAGCCCAGGTGTTGAGCTTGTATGGAGAAGGCCGAGAGTTGGTTAGCCCAGGGGTTAAGCCAGGGAATTTGGGGGCGATCGCCCCCACCTCAATGCCTCAGTAACGCCGTGCAAGATTGCGTTTGAACCATGGGGATGCTTGGCGGGCGATCGCCGCTGTCTACAGTCCTCCTGCCCCGCCATCCTAGAACGGCTGAGCCGCGTGAACCAGGATCACCCCGGCTCAATCGCGGCATTGAACGGCCTCCATCTCAGTGGTACCGACCCGTGAGCTTGGGGCGAGGGGTTAATGGCCAGCCATTTTGTGGCCGATTTCGGTATAGTCTGCATCGGCGATCGCACTTTCATAGGCAAACTCGCCACCGCTAATGACGATGATGCGATCGCTCAGCTTCAGCAGTTCATCTAAGTCTTCGCTCACCAGCAGCACCGCCACGCCTCGGTTGCGGGCATCCAAAATTTGCGTATGGATAAAGTCTACGGCAGCAAAATCTAGGCCAAAACAGGGGTTGGCAGCAATGAGCAAGCGGATGTGATCGGCTGAAAGCTCCCGTGCTAGCACAGTGCGCTGCACATTTCCCCCCGATAGATCCCCCACCGGCGTTTCTGGGGAGGGGGTTTTGACCGAAAACTGTTGGATTAGCCCCACCGCTGCTTCTCGAATAGATTTGAGGATGAGCCAAGGCCCGTTGGCTTGGGGGGCATGGTCAAAGGTGCGGAGCGCCATGTTTTCGGCCACGCTCATGTGGGGTACGCAGGCATTGCGTAGGGGTTCTTCGGGGAGGGCAAACACCTTGTGCTTGCTCATTTCGGCGCGGCTGGCGGCGTAGGGTTCGCCATTCACCTTGAGGTAGCCTGCGGTGGCGTCCCGTTGCCCGGCCAACACCTCCACCAACTCCCGCTGGCCATTGCCTGACACCCCAGCAATGCCCACAATTTCGCCCGAATGCACCGCGAGGTTAACCCCCAACACCGCCTCGACCCCGTTATCTTTGTTGGTGCGGAGGTCATGGATTTCGAGCACTGGGACTTGCTCCTCCGAGTCGGTTTTGTTGACAGGAGTAGGGTCTTTCCGTTCTCCCATCATCATTTCAGCCATGTCGGCCACCGTCAGATCTTTGACTTGGCCGCTGCCTGCAAACTGCCCTTTGCGGAGCACGGTAATTTCGTCGGCAAAGGCCATCACTTCGCGGAACTTGTGGGAAATAATCAACACGCTGAGCTGACCGGCGGTGACTTGTTCCCGCAGCAAGCCCAAGATTTCATCGGCCTCACTCGGCGTTAGCACCGAGGTCGGTTCATCCAAAATCAGGATTTTGCTATTGAGGTATAGCAGCTTTAAGATCTCTAGCTTTTGCTTTTGCCCCGCCGCCAGTTGAGCAATGGGCACATTGAGGGGGATTTGGAAGGGCGACGCGGCCATAAACGCTTCCAAATCAATCAGTTCTGCCTTCCAGTTGATCAGCAAGGGACTGCCAAACCGCGATAACACGAGGTTCTCAGCAACGGTCATGGCGGGCACTGAGGTGAAGTGCTGATATACCATGCCGATGCCATGGTGGTGGGCATCGCGGGGGCTATTGATGCCTGCGGCGTCACCGTTGACTTGCACCTCTCCGGAGGTGGGGGTGTAGAACCCCATCAGGCATTTGACGAGGGTGCTTTTTCCGGCTCCGTTTTCGCCCAAGAGGGCATGGAAGGTGCCGGGTTTGAGGTGCAGGGATACCTGATTGAGCGCGACCAAGCGACCGAAGTGCTTGCTCATATTCACCACTTGGATGTCGGGTGGAGCCTGAATGGAGGGGGCGGTTTGGGGAAGGGTGGTGGGGTTCATGGCGGGGTGGCGGGTGAATGGGTAAATTCAGCGGGCAGCAAAAAGGTAAGGGAATGAAGCAGGGTTAAGCGGTGAGCGTGGACAGCAGCGCTGTGGAAGGGGCGATCGCCCCAAACACTCCCCCTTGCATGGTCACCATTTTGAGGGCGGCTTCGTGGTTGCCAAGGTCGGTTGCGCCGGTGCAGTCTGTGAGCAGCAAACACTCGTAACCGCGATCATTGGCATCGCGCAGGGTGGTATGGACACAGACATCGGTGGTAATGCCCGTGAGAATGATGTTTTGGATGTGGTTTTGCCGCAGGATCAAATCTAAATCGGTGGCATAAAAGGAGCCTTTGCCAGGTTTATCGATGATGATTTCGCCGGGGAGCGGAGCCAGATCAGGGATGATGTTCCAGCCTGCTTCGCCGCGCACCAAGATTTTGCCGCACGGCCCTGGGTCACCAATGCCCGCCCCAATTTGGCGCGATCGCCAGCGCTTATTTTCGGGGAGATCTGACAGGTCGGGGCGATGGCCTTCGCGGGTGTGGATGATGCAGTAATGGAGCGATCGCATCACCGCAAGCACCTGCCGAATCGGCTCGATGGGCGCACGGGTCAACGCAAGGTCGTAGCCCATCTTGTCTACATACCCACCCTCGCCACAAAAATCCGTTTGCATATCAATAATGATCAGCGCCGTATTTTCAGGGCGCAGATCCCCATTAAACGGATAGGGATAGGGATTCGCGTCTACAAAGGTGCCCATAGCTCATCCTTCCTGGATTGGGGATAGCGCGGACACAGATAATTCTTCGCCCTGATAGGTTCGGGTCGGGGTCGCAAATCCGCAGGATGTCCCATCCGTATGAATCACCGCATCCTCCCAAGGCAGGCGATAATTCCCCGTCACCATGTCTTTCATGTAAGAGTAAGGACAATCCTGTGCGCCGCCTTTAACCGCGACATAGCCCCGGTGCCCAAACTGGTAGATGTTATTTTCAACGCCCCAATGCTGGCGGGCTTCGCGCACGAGGTCAGGGCGCAACTCAGCCGTAATAATTTCGTCGGGGCGGTGGCTACCCATCACTAGGGGCGTGCCATCGAAGTTGACAAACATCCCTTCGCCCATCGAATCAAAGGTGCCGTCGCTGCCACACATACACACAGAAGCGGTACACATCAGATTGCAAAAGGCATTGGTTTGATTGGTGACCTGCCAACTATGGCGAATCGGCGCGGTGTAGCCTGCCGTCCGAATCATAATCTCTGCCCCTTTGTAAGCACATTCTCGCGCCATTTCGGGGAACATGCCATCGTGACAAATAATCAGCGAAATCTTGCTGCCATTGGGGCCTTCACAGACAGGAATCCCTAAATTTCCCGGTTCCCATGGTTCTACGGGCACCCAGGGATGCAGCTTGCGATAATACAACCGCAATTCTCCCTGGTCATCTAAAATAATGCCGCTATTGTATGGGTTGCCTTGGGGGTTCAATTCCATGATGGAAAAGCAACCCCAGATCTGGTTGTCTCGGCAGGCTTGGCTAAAGGCCGCAACCTCTGGCCCATCGAGCCGACACATGATCGCGGGGTTCGTATCCATCGACAACCCATGCAGGGAATATTCGGGAAATACCACTAAATCCATGGTTGGCAGGTTGCGCCGTGCCTTGGCCACCATTTGGCAAATTCGCGCCGTTTGTGCTGCCAAATCATCGGGTGTAACGACGTTGGGCAGTTGTGACTGCACCATGCCCAGCACCACACCATTGGGAGATTTGTTTAAGCCACCAAGTCCAGACATAACGATTTAGAATGTGCGCTAAAGGATACCGAGAAGCTCGATTTATCTTTCCAAGTAAGACCTCGACACAGGTATTGCAACCTCGGTGGACGTGGAGAGCAAGTAACCCTGGCTCTAGAGCGGCGGAAGATTGGAGCAGAGACACCACTGATTGAGAGGTATTTTCTCTCAATTTCCTATGCCCCAATCTCCTATGCCCCAATCTCCCTAGGGGCAGTGCTTCGATCCTCGAAAGCGGTTAATCATCCAAGACCATGGACAGACCCACGAGCGATCAAAGGGATGGCGGCAACTTTCTAGAAAAAAGCTAGAGAGTTAACTAGAAAACTAACGAGAGATTCGACTAGACATTCAAGTAAGTGCAGCAACCGTTGAGAGCCTCTGACTCCCAGAACTAAGGCTGACCCAGCGTGCTAGGTATCTTGACCCAGTGCTCCCGGAACGCCCCCGAGGGTGCGTTTCGGTGAGCAGGTAAAGATCATGATCAGCAGCGTGAGGACATAAGGAGCGGCATTAAACAGGTAATAGCCTTTGTCGATGCCAACGGATTGGAGGGCTGGGCCGAGGGCTTGAGCGCCACCGAATAAGAGCGATGCCCAGAGACACATCATGGGGTTCCAGCGGGCAAAAATGACGAGGGCAACTGCCATTAAGCCTTGGCCGCTAGAGATGCGCTCTGTCCAAAGGCCGGGGTAATACAGCGAGAGCGAGGCTCCACCGATGCCGGCGAGGAAACTGCCAGCGATGGTGCTAAGCATTCTCACCTTGAGGATGGAAACGCCCATGGCGCGGGCGGCTTCGGGGCTATCGCCAACGGCTCGGATGAATAACCCCCAGCGGGTAGACCGGAAAAACCATTGCATTAGGGGGGCGATCGCCAACCCTAACAAAAACAATGGACTCACCTGCAACGCTGCTTGCAACGCTGGGTGCATATCGGCTCCGGCCAGGTTGAAAGTGGGTAGCTGCGGGGCAGAGGGCTGAATGAAGGGCTTGCCAAAGAAAAAGGCAATGCCACTGCCAAAGATGATCATGGCGATGCCCACGGCCACATCGTTGACGCGAAACTGCTGGGAAAGCCAACCATGGATAGCGCCTAAGAAACAGCCCGCAATCCCCGCGACCAATACGCCTATCCAGGGAGATCCGGTGAGATAAGACACGCCATAGGCGGCCATCGCTCCGGTGAGCAGGGTTCCTTCTAAGCCCAAGTTGATCTTGCCGCTTTTTTCGGTGAGGCATTCTCCCAAACTCACGAAGAGGAAGGGCGTTCCTCCCCGCATGGTGCCTGCAATAATGGCGAGGGGCACCCCCCACCAACCCAGGGCTTGTGTGGTTACTTCTGCGGTCATATCCCGTTACTCCGGTACAACGATTGGGACACACGATGGTGATAGTCGATGGTGATAGTCGATGGCGCTAGGCGATGGCGCTAGGCGATGGGGTTGGTCAAGCTGAATCAATTTGGACACACTGATTGCTTAGAGCCAATGGAATATATAGGGATGCACAGCAAAAGCTGGGCTAGGAGACCACGACGGGTTCTTGACCTGGGCTGGGGGGTGGTGACGGAGGCTCAACCATGGTTGGCTTTTCTTTGAAGAAGCCAAAGCGGCCATACAGAGAATCGCTATACAGCACACAGAGGAAAACCAAGCCTTGGAATAGCAACACGGTGGCATCGGGCAGGTTGTGCGATCGCTGCAAAATACCGCCACTGGCCAAAATGCCACCTACCAAGAGAGAAATGAAGACGGCAGCAATGGGGTTGTGGCGCGCCGCAAAGGCAACCAAAATCCCGCCGTAGCCATAGCCCACGTTGAGCGATTCATTGGCCGCACCTTGTACGGCTGCAATTTCGACCATGCCCGCTAGCCCCGCACAGGAGCCAGCCAGGAAGCAGATGGCCAAGGTGAGCTTACCGACGGGTAAACCGGCGATGCGGGCTGCACGAATGTTGCCCCCCGCCACCCGTGCGGCAAACCCAAAGGTGGTGCGCTGAATCAAAACATAGGCCAAGACACAGGCCACGAGGCCATAGACCAACCCCCAATGGACGCGGGTACCCGGAATGTTGCCGAGCATATTGACGGAGGATAAGGCAAAACTAGAGGGTTTATTGAGCGAGCTAGGATCGCGGATAGGCCCACCGACGAGGTGATTGAGCAGGGCGATCGCAATGTAGTTCAACAACAAACTGCTGATGGTTTCGTTGACCGCACGATAATGCCGCAACGCCCCGGCTAACATAATCCAGGCACCCCCGAAGGCCAGGCTGGCGATCGCCATCCCAATCTGCACAAACAGCGGCGAAACCCCCAAGGGTTCTGCCAATTGTTCGGGGGAAGGTAGCACACTTCCATAAGACAAAAGTAAGCCCATGAGAATGGCACCGATGCCACCCATCACCAGCGCCCCTTCATTGCCGATGATGACTAGTCCTAAGCGAGCCGGAAGTGCCGTACACAGAGACGACAACATCAACGGAGCCGCCCGAATCAGGGTGTTTTGAAAGGTACTCCACTGGCCAAAGGCCGCCTTCCAAATGGAGCCATACACTGCGATGGGATTGGCTCCCACCAACGCACAAAAAATTCCAAAGAGGACCAGCCCGACAAGGATTGCACCCCCCGATAGCACGACTGACTCTAGCGGTCTGCGCCAGTTTTGCCGATTGAGCATGACCATACGCGTTCTCTTGCCTGCAACAGTGACCTAAACCAAGCCCTAAACCTAAGGACTTGAACGAAGAACTTAAAACTAGGGATAAAAGCATCCGGGGAGCACAACGGCTCCCCGGATCTCGTTGGCAAGCGCTTAGATCGTGCCGATGGCTCCTTCGACGAGGTAGTTCATTTGCTCCAAAATGGGGTCTTGCTGCTTCATCTCTCCGCCTGATGCGATCACAACATTGCCCTTGTTGTCTTTGAGTTCGCCTTTGTAGATCACCATGGTGCCGTCCATGAATTGGGCGATCGCAGCATCCGCCGCCGCCTTCGCTTCATCACTCACCGCAGGTCCATAAGGCGACATCTTGCAGAACCCTTCCTTCAGCCCCCCGCGCAAAACATGGGGAATGCTGCCATCCATCAAGGTTTTGCCAGCGGCCAACTCTTCTACCAAGCCAGAGTAGAACGCCGTCCAATCCCACTCTGCCCCTGTGAGATAACCCGTGGGGGCAAGGGAGGTTTGATCGGTATGGTAGCCCCCGCAGAACATTCCCCGCTTCTCAGCCGTTTCCATCACCACCTTGGGGCTATCGACATGGCATGTCACCATCTCAATCCCTTGGTCTGCCATGCTGTTGACAGCCTCTGCTTCTTTGAGTGGCACCGACCAATCTCCGGTGAAGATCACTTGCACCGTCGCGGCAGGGTTTACGCTTCTGGCTCCCAACGTGAAGCTATTAATATTCCGCAACAGGGTAGGAATCGGCTTAGCCGCCACAAACCCCATCTTGCCGCTGGCCACGGTCAACCCTGCCACAATTCCAGAAATGTATTGGGCTTCGTCTATAAACCCGTAGTAGGTGCCAACGTTTTTAGGATGCACGCCCTCTTGGTATAAGCCCCCAGCATGGAAAAACTGCACATCTGGGTACTCTTCTGCCATCGCCAACACATGGGGGTCGTAGTAGCCGAAGGACGTGGGGAATAACACCTTCGCGCCATCAATATCGATCATGCTGCGCATCGATTCGGCAGCAGCGGAGGTTTCTGGCACGCTTTCTTCTTCGACTAGCTGCACGAAAGACAATTTTTCCTTCGTTCCGCTAGCTCCAAGGGCATGGCTTTGGTTCCAGCCAAAGTCATCCTTTGGCCCCACATAGATGAAGCCAATCACCATTGGCTCTGTACTCCCAGCCGCCGGGGCTTCTCCGGTGGCCGTAGGATCTCCCCCCGAACTGCTGCCTGAAGTACAGCCAGTCCCCAACTTGGCCGTTAGCCCAAAGGCGCTTGTAGCCAGTAAAGTGCGGACAAATTGGCGACGGGACAACCCCAAAATTCGATGCTGACTCACAGTAATTGCTCCGGAAAAAGTAAAGGAACTGAGGCGGCTTAAAGACTAGAAAAATTTCTACACAGTTGGCTCTAACGTACTCAGCAGAAAATTTTCACGTAGTATTCGCCGCTACAAAATAGCCCTTGTAAATTAAGGCTGAAGCGAAGCCCATCTGTGCATGTGTGATCTGGGATAGCTCTGGGATAGACCTACAAATAGATGTCTAGGAAACCGGGCGCTGGGTATCCCTCCTAGCGGCATATATTTTGGAGGCTTGTATATGCGTAAGCGATCGCCATCCCATTATCGATTTGGCTATCCCAAGTATGTCAGCCCAAGAAAGATGAGGCGCGACTGAATAGCCGTATAATTTCACAAAGTTCTGGACAAGTATTCAGAGCTTTCAGTCAGCAATTCATACTTTGACTCAGCTACGCTGTTCTCCGAATTTTCAGGCTAATAATTCTGTTGAGCGGATATCAAAAAACTCAGATTCACCATCAAAATTCTTCGTAGTTTGATCGCAATTAGTCACCGCAACAAGCAAGACTTATTGAGAATAAATAAGGCTGAAACCCTTTGATATCAGGCATCACCAATTCGTACCAACCTTGTAGTTCATTTAAACTATCGACAATTGTCAACTAGGCGGGAAATTTGTTCTTATTGACAATTGAGATTATTAGAACATATGAACTAATTTCGATAAAACATCTATGAAATCAAGGTTTTAGGATTTCTTATTCTCAATAAGGAATCACTATTGCGGTGACTAATTACGATCAGACCATTCTGGCTGGAGCGCTGCCATGCGATTTAAAAGGTTTGTGTTAAGCCTCTGCATAGGGATAGGGATAGCTTTTAGTGTTAACCCCTTTGCTCAAGCATTTGTAGAAAACGAATGGACAAATATTAGAGTTTATGGATCATCGATCGGGATGACTACGCGCTACATCGGGGCTTGTGAAGGAAATGTCAACTTTGACTGGGCGGATCTGACTGATCTGGGACTGAATACCTATCGCTTGTATGGTGGGATGTCTCGTTGGGAAAAAGACGATGATGATGGAGTTTATGGCTTTCCTAGCATTGCTCAAATTAAGGCTAATCCAGACATACTTCCTTGGGATCGGTGGGATGCGGTGATGACATCACCCTCGAATGGTTCAGACTACGCTTTTTCTGGGGTAGCAGGGGATGTTTGGCCTGGGAATGCAAGAACTATTTTTGAAACCTTAAAGCAGGCTGGTATCCGTCCGGTGGTAACTTTGCGGAATAGTGATCCGGAGTGGAATCCAGATTGGGCGTTGCAGTTGAACCCGCCACGCACGGAGGCTGATTGGAATGAGTGGTGGGAGCATGTATTTGCCACGGTCTATTGGCTGAATGTGCGGAACGATTATCAGGTGGATGATTGGGAAATTCACAACGAACCGGATAATCGGCAGCAGGGATGGGGGGGGAATCAGGAGGATTATTTTGAGTTAGTCAGAGTTGCGGCGGATGCGATCGCCCATGTTTATCATACCTATCTGCCCGATCGCCCATTCCACATCCATGCCCCAAAAACGACTGGCGGCAGTCGTTGGCCGGTTGCCACCTTAGAGGCTGTGCCAGACTATTTTGATAGTGTCAATGTACATAACTATGATTTGGATATTTCAAACTATGTGCGACAGGTGCGGCATTGGATGCAGGGCACTCGATATGCGCGATCGCCCCTTTGGTTAGGAGAATGGGGCACTTACACAGGTGGGTATGATGAACTTCCCTTTTCATTGGCCTTAATCAAAAACTTGATTCGGGCCTCCCAACCCGGCGATACCTATGTCTATGGCAGTCATCTTTTTTCGCTTTATGATTGGGGTCGAGACGGTGGGTTTGCGGGTTTAATTAATGCGGAGGGCGATCGCCGTTTGAGCTACTATGCCTTACGGATGGGGATTCGAGCACTTCAGGGGGGGCGTCCTGTTTGGCTGACGACGGTTTCGAATGCGGAGGTGATGGCGATCGCCACCCAAGGAGAACTGGGTCAGATGTCTCTTCTCTTGGTCAACGATCAACCCGTGCCACAGTCTCTCAGGGTGGATTTATCTACGGTGGATCGGTCTTCTAGGGTAAGCGAAGGGGATGCCACTGTTTGGGAATTTAGTGAACGAATTCACGATCAGGTGGTTGGGACTATCCCCATCAATGCTGGGGAGATCCAAATGACCCTGCCAGCTTATACCAGTCAGTTGTTAATCATGCCAACGGTGAGGGAGGCTCAACCCCAAGCCTAAAAGCCCTTTTGATCTAGATGGGTCAGATGTCTTAGTTCTCAGATGTCTTAGTTCTCAGCCGTCTTAGTTTTCAGCCGTCTTAGTTTTCAGATGTCTTAGTTTTCAGATGTCTTAGTTTTCAGATGTCTTAGTTCTCAGCACTTGCTATCTCACACAGTGGTTCTATGGCTTACTTTTTGGTCGCTTGGCTGATTCTACTGATCCTGAGCTTGGCCATTGGGTGTGGCATTATGCAAGGGTTTGGTAGCCCTATTTCGTTGCTCTCCGCGACTGCCCAGAGCCGCACAGGGTTGGCCGCCCCGTTTTCTCCAGAAGCGATCTTGGTGATCTGGGTAGGGTTGCTGGGGTTGGCGATCGCCCTGTTCACCGTCAGCCTATTTTTACCGCTTTCCCCTGGGGTGGGGCTCTTGGTGGGCGTGGGTTTAGCGGCGGGGGGATGTGCTCATCCTCCGGTTCGCCAAGCCTTGGGAGAACTCGGAAGGGCAATCGTGCCTTGGTGCTGGGTGGGAGGATTGGCGATCGCCCTAACCACCGCTCTCATCACGACCCAACCCGTCGTCTGGGGTGATACTGGGCTATACCACTACGGATCTGTTCGCTGGCTGGCTGACTATGGCACCGTGATTGGGGTGGCGCTCATCCATGACCGCTTTGGGTTTGCCTCCTCTTGGTTTGCCTTAGCCGCACCCTTTAACCCTGCCATGCTTGGGGCACGGGCGATCGCCCTAACCAATGGCTTTATTTTACTTTTAGTGCTCCTGCAATATTGGGCCATCCTCACCCGCCTATTCACCGAAAAAACACGGCTTTCAGATTGGTTTGGCCTCAGTAGCCTGAGCCTGCTGCTGGCGCTATTTTTTAGCTCTAGCCTGATGATGGATCTCATCATCTCGCCGTCGCCCGACATCCCCATCATCCTACTGGCCGTGGTAATGGCCTGGTTTATTCTCCTCACCGAACACCGCACCGATACCCTTAACCCAGCAAGGCTGGCCTTCATTATTTTGAGCCTTGGCGCGGCCTCCATTACCCTTAAGCTCAGCGGCTTACCCTTGCTCTTCATTGGGGTCTTGTTCTTTGGGAAGCAATTTTGGCAACGCCCCCGCAAACTGGGGCAGGGCATCGTCCTTGTCGGAGTATTGCTCACCCCCGGCGCAGTCTTTGGTTGGCTCACCTCGGGTTGCCCGCTTTATCCTGCTTCCGTGTTGTGTCTCGATTTGCCCTGGAGCCTTCCCCAAGCGGCGGCGGTGGTGGCGCGGGCGCAAATCAATGGCTGGCAAGATTGGTTTGGCACTCCGCCAGAGGGGGCACTGTGGTTGCCATGGGTGCTAGGTCAATGGTTAAAAACCAGCATTACCAACAAACTATTTTTTATCCTAGGGCTGCTTTCCATCATCGCGGTGGGGGCGCTGCTCCGGCAGGTTCAGCGGTTGGCTCAGCCTTCCCTGCAGGTGGTCAGTTGGGTGTTATTGCTGGGGCTGTCAGGGAGTCTATTTACGGTGCTGTTGTCTCCCCTGTTGCGCTTTGGTCTTGGCTATCTAATTTTGATCCCCACTTTGCTGGCCGCTTGGCTAGGGATGCTGTGGCTAGAACCTCGCCGCTCCTATCCCTTCCGGGTTGCCGCTTCAAGCTGGGGGCGATCGCCCGTCCTTGGCCTGGGGGCGATCGCCCTCCTCGTTGCCCTTACCCTCGCCACCCGTCGTCCTTGGCTCTGGCTGCCGCCCTCCATGCAATCAGGTAACGTCGTGGCGGCAGAGATCAATGATGTCCGATATTTCCATCCGATCGATGTGGGCAAAGGAGTTTGCTGGGATGCCCCCAATCCCTGTGCCCTAGGGCCTATTCAGGGAAATATCCAACTGCGCCAACCCAGTCAAGGGATAGCTGGAGGCTTCCAAAAGGTGCCAAGCCCCTCCGTTGGTAGCCCAGCGGCACGGCCAACTGGCGAATAATGGCTATCCGTCGTATTCTGGTTAGCCTAAGTGGTTTGGTTCATTCTCTCAATTGCCCAGTGCTATGGCTCCTAAGAAATACTACGCCGTCATGAAAGGCCGAAAAACGGGCATCTTCACCCAATGGGAAGACTGCAAACGTCAAGTTCAAGGCTTCCCCGAAGCGGTCTATAAATCCTACCCAACGCGCCAGGAGGCCGATGCGGCGATCGCAGCCTTTGCCCGCAAACCTTGGAGCTACTCTCCCAAGAAAACAACCGCTACCCCCGCGAAGCGCCTCCTATCTGGCACGATTATCGCCGATAGTATTTGTGTCGATGCCGCTTGCTCGGGTAACCCTGGCAACGTGGAATATCAGGGCGTCCACACGACGACCAAAGAAGTCTTGTTTCACAAAGGCCCCCTAGCCTACGGCACCAATAACCTAGGGGAGTTTTTGGCGATCATCCATGGTTTGGCCTATCTGCAACAACAAAACAGCAGTATCCCTATCTACACCGACTCGATGACCGCCCTCTCCTGGCTGCGCAAACGAAAAGCCAGTACAACCCTGGCCCGCACCGCTCGCAATGACGAGATTTTTACCCTGCTGGATCAGGCGTTGGCTTGGTTAGAGGTAAACGCCTACTCAAATCAGATCTTGAAATGGGACACAGAGCATTGGGGCGAGATCCCCGCTGACTTTGGCCGGAAGTGACATAAAAGTGACATAAAAAAGCCGGATAACTAATGCTATCCGGTAGAAGAGGAAATGGGCGATCGCCCATTTCCTCTCATTTAGGTTGTTGCAAATCTAGGGTTTCGCAACTTGAGTGGTCTGGTGAGGCAATGCCTACACGCCAACAGCGCTCTTAGCCGCAACCTGGTCTAGTTCGCCAGAGCTATACTTCATCGCGTATAGTTCAACGCCTACTTGCTTGATCTTGCTAGCATTGCCAGCGCTGCCAAACTGCGTGTAGCGGTCAGAACAAATTTTCTGCATGTACTTGATAGAAGGCTTCAAGAAGTGGCGGGGGTCAAATTCCTTAGGGATTTGAGCCAACGCTTCGCGCACAGCGGCGGTAATTGCCAAACGGTTATCGGTGTCAATATTGACCTTCCGCACACCGCTCTTGATCCCTTTCTGAATCTCTTCCACGGGCACCCCGTAGGTCTCGGGGATAGCGCCGCCATACTGGTTGATCAGCGCGATCAAATCTTCAGGAACCGAAGACGAACCATGCATCACCAAGTGAGTGTTGGGCAAACGGCTGTGGATTTCTTCGATGCGGCTGATGGCCAAGATTTCGCCCGTCGGTTTGCGGGTAAACTTGTAAGCCCCATGGCTGGTGCCAATGGCAACGGCTAAAGCATCTACCTGGGTACGGGTTACAAAATCAACGGCTTCATCAGGATCGGTCAAGAGCATGGAGTGATCCAACTCACCCTCAAAGCCGTGACCGTCTTCTGCTTCGCCTTTGCCAGTTTCTAAAGAGCCGAGGCAACCGAGTTCTCCTTCCACCGAAGCGCCAATAGCATGGGCAACTTTTACAACTTCGCTGGTGACTGCAACGTTGTACTCGTAGCTTGCAGGGGTCTTGGCATCAGCTTCCAGAGATCCATCCATCATGACGCTGGTGAAGCCATTTTTGATGGCAGAGTAGCAGGTCGCAGGCTCGTTGCCATGATCCTGGTGCATCACGATGGGGATGTGAGGATAGGTTTCTACTGCAGCCAGAATCAGATGGCGAAGAAAGTTTTCGCCTGCGTACTTACGAGCGCCACGGGAAGCTTGCAGGATGACAGGGCTATCGGTTTCATGGGCAGCCTGCATGATTGACTGGATTTGCTCCATGTTATTGACGTTGAATGCAGGGATGCCGTAGCCGTATTCGGCTGCGTGATCCAGCAGCAACCGCATTGGTACAAGCGCCATAAAGAATCCTCCTGGATTTTTGGTGAGCTATTTGTGTGACGTGCAGAGTCAATCCTTAGGACAATATTAAGATAATTTGTCCCCTTAAATTTAGGGAATCCCCAGGGAATAGGCAAAAATAACTATTGATAGTTTTCACAAAACCCTCTAGAAAAGCCCTACGCTCCAATCAGAATCAACCCTCAGACCTTCATGGGCTTCCGGCAAAATCACCAGAATTCTGTGTAGAGCTAGCCCTAAACATGATCATCAAGCCCAATTAGGCAACAGGCTTGTGGAGACCATGAAAGGGGGATTGACCTCAGCCTCATCATTCATAAGGCTGTGCAAGTCCTAGATTCTATTATATGGAGTTATGTCGAGCCAAGGGTTTGGTTGGCAGAATGGCTAGAGATATTTTCCATCCACAACATAATGGCGGATTAGCCCGATGACTGGCAGCGCTTAAAAATCATCTGTAAGGAAACTGTATAGAGATAGAAGCGCAGATAAAACACGAAATTTGAGTTATCTCTGCATGACCCGCAGAGAGGCTGAAGTAAAAATGGGTCGCCTGGGATTCGAACCCAGGGCCGATCGGTTAAAAGCCGAGTGCTCTACCGCTGAGCTAGCGACCCATGCCTGTTCTAAGCACAATCATCAAAATAGCATAATTTCTTCCCTAATGTGGAGATTATCTGAAAAAAATCATTTGTTTTTTCGTTTCCCCCTTGATCAAAGGCAAAAATAGCTCCAGAAATCTTTCCTGGAAAGGACTTCACCTATTTTTTGTGATTTTCTACTTCGAGCGGTTGCTCTAATCCCAAGCCAACTGCCCCAAGTCGTCTTCCTTCAGGGGGCCGATTAGCAAAAAAGCCCAGCAACCCAAGCAAGGAAGAAAGCTAGGTTAAGAACCGGTAAACTTTGATGTCTTAGGAATGGGCGGGTCAGAGACTCTGGACTAGGATCAAAGATAAGCAGTTTTACTTAACTGCCATTTAATGTTCTGAATCATTTAAAGCTCTGATATTGGTGTAAGGCTTTGCGGTTGCAGGGAGCCAAGCTATGGGCGCGATCGCACCATTAATCAGCGCACCATTAATCAGCGCACCTAATCAGCGCAACAAAATAATCGTAGATAAAGTAGTTCAACGTTAACGCTCCATCAACGTTTTAGCTACTCATATATCAAAACGATTGCCAATAACCGTAGATAATATCTCTCCAGGGATATGGATGTATGAATATTCTTTGCAAGAAAAAATAAGGAAATATTTTGCCGTCTGTTTTACTGGATTGTGATGATTATGCGGTATTTAGACCGTGAGTTTTTATTGTTAACCTTAATATGTTGATAGGTATAAATAACCGTTATTTTGGCAGAAAATAATGGTTGAGTTTGCTGTTTGGCACGGTAATCAATCAGTGATCAGTGATTATCCCTAGAGACTTGATCCCCTCTCCTAAAATACCTCTTTAGCTGGTTTCTCTATTGTTTTGGAAGAGCTTGTCTTGAAGCTTAAGGTTGCTGTAAAAGGGGTTTCGTGATCGATAAGAGTAACTACTCATGCAAGGTAAACTTTTATTCTAATGGCTTGATTCTATGCTGAGATGCTCTATATTAGTAATTGAAGCGAAAGCTTCCCTGACAGATTAGACAGTCAAGTCCATGTTCACTACATAAAAGAGGTAAAATACTGTTAGTTCAAATCTGTCTCGTTGACCAAAAACAGCACTCAACAGCTAGAGTTAATACTTTCTGATCTGGTTAAATGGGAGTTTTAAAGCGAAGAGTCACCGGTTTTATAACTTGTGTGCTTAGTAACTTACTCCAGGTATGATAACAAACAAAGAAAGTTCTTTACTAGGCTTGTCTGAGTACTGTTCCCATCCGTTTCAACCACATGATCGTTGCAACAAATTATTGCAATATTAGAGGGCATCGTCTTTGGCGGTGCCCTCCTCTTATGGTTTTTATGTAGCGTTTACAGTGCTTTTGGAGTGCTGTTCTTGGAGTGATGCTTTGGCAGGGTGTAGTGTTTTGGAACGATGAAAGCCTATCCCTAGATTCCTGTGATTTGCTTGTAATTGATTAGAACAAACTTATTCTCGGTTGTAGTCAAAGATTGAAATTGCGTCGGGTTTCATAGACTGAGGATGGATAAACCTGGCAAAATTAGATGGCTTGTGTTGCTGATCGTGAAGTACTTGGTCAGATGGCTCAAGGCAAGTGAGTGCAAAGCAGGCGAATTCAAAGCAAGGGAGCAGGGGTGCATGGTGGGTACAATGTCAGATCTGGAACAAGCGGCGATCGCCTATCTCCAATCTCCTCAGGCTATCCGCGATCGCTGTCAGGCTCTTTTCCAACTGGCTCAACAGGATCGGCTGAGCCATTTTCGAGTTAATTTGGAGCGCTTAGATCCTGCGGCAGACTATGTGTTACAAGTCATCGAAGCCAATTATCCTGATTGGCACGTGCCGTTCCATAGCCGCTGGCGGCATTTCAATGGGGGAGGGTGCGATCGCCTCTCGGAGCTAGCTCAGCAACTCGCCCCCCTGGCTCCGTTAGAACGTGCCCGTGCCTATTATGATTTGGTGATTCCTAGCGTTTTGCTAGATGCTGGAGCCGGAGCTGCGTGGCAGTATCATGAAGCCGAAACTGGGCAGGTCGTTGGGCGCTCTGAAGGGTTGGCGATCGCCAGCTTTCGGATGTTCTGCGCCGGAGCCTTCTCTAGCCAACCAGAAGCTCCCTATCAGACGGATGCAGCGGCGCTCGAAAACTTCAGCCAAGCACGCCTGTGTGAGGGCTTTCAGGTGTCGCCAGATAATCCGTTGGTGGGTGTGGAGGGGCGAGTGGCGTTGATGCAGCGGTTAGGGCGATCGCTCCATCAACACCCCGATTTATTTGGCACTCAGACCCCGCGCCCCGGCCACCTTGTAGACTATTTCCTCAGCCAGAGTGACAGAACCCGGCTCTCTGCCCCCATCGTTTTGAAGGCCGTCTTGCGGGGGCTAGGCGACATCTGGGCTGGTCGTGTGCGGCTGGGGGGCGTTAACCTGGGCGATGTGTGGCCCCATGCTGCGCTCCCGGCACCTACCCCAGAAAACCCCGGTAGCCACCTTGTCCCGTTTCACAAACTCTCTCAGTGGCTCACCTATTCGCTATTAGAGCCACTCCAAGATCTAGGATTGCAGATCACTGACCTCGATCAATTGACCGGCTTGGCAGAATACCGCAATGGCGGCTTCTGCGTCGATATAGGGTTGCTAGAACCGAAGCACGCTGGGGTTTTACAAAGCCGCCACCTCCCCAGTTCGGAGGTGGTGGTGGAGTGGCGTGCCCTGACGGTTGTATTGCTCGATCAGTTGGGCAATGCGATTCGGCAAAAATTAGGGCGATCGCCTACCGACCTCCCCCTCGTCAAAATCCTAGAAGGGGGAACGTGGGCCGCAGGCCGAAAAATTGCCGCCGAACAGCGCCCCGGCGGAACTCCCCCGATTCAAATTGAAAGTGACGGAACCGTGTTTTAGAGGGTTGGTTTTAGAGAGTTGGTCACGATTATGCTTGGCCGCGATCATGAATCCCTAAAACCATTGCCCCTAAAACCCAAGCGCTGAGCTGCTGATCTATGGTTGATCGGCGGCCTCTGTATAGTCTCGGCCTTTGAGTTGGGCGAGTTCTGCGTCTGTCAGCACGCCATCGTCAGAGTAGTAGCCAGAGGCTTTCTTGGCCTCGATCTCGACTTGGGCATCGGGGGGAATCAGATCTGGGGGGATGGGAATGCGTTTAAGCACTTCAATGCCAGAGTGGGTAATGGCATCATATTTCATGTTGCTCATCGACACGAGCTCATCGATCTTGGTGATGCCCAGCCATTGCAACACATCGGGCATCAGTTCCTGAAACCGCATATCTTGCACCCCAGCGACGCACTCGGTTCGCATGAAGTAGGCATCTGCGCGATCGCCCCCTGCTTGGCGTTTACGAGCGTTGTAGACCAAAAACTTCGTCACCTCGCCCAGGGCGCGGCCTTCTTTCCGACAATAGACAATGACCCCAGCGCCACCTGCTTGCGCCGCTTGGATGCAAACCTCAATGCCATGTACTAAGTAAGGGCGACAGGTGCAAATGTCAGAGCCAAACACATCCGAGCCATTGCATTCATCATGCACCCGCACGGCCAGCGGCTTGGTCGGGTCTGTGATTGAGGTTTCATCCCCCACGATATAAACCGTGGTGCCGCCAATGGGTGGCAAAAAGATTTGTAAGTCGCGGCGGGTGACTAGCTCAGGGAACATCCCTCCCGTTTGTTGGAATAGGATGCGCCGCAGGTTGCCTTCATCGGTTTGTAGGCGCTTGGCAATGCCGGGCAAATACCACACCGGGTCAATAGCCGCCTTCGTTACCACCAAATTGCCATCGGCTTTTAGGATCTTGCCATCCACTTTCAGCCGCCCACTGGTAATCTCATCCCTAAGCTCAGGGATTTGGATATGGGCACGGGTCACGGCAATGGTGGGGCGCAGGTCATATTCGGCGGGGTAGTGGGGCGCAAATTCTCCGACCACTGCGCCATAGGGGTCAAGGGAGACGATGGCGTCGGGGTCAGCCCAACTGGGATGGGGGCCAATGTGTGCCACTGGGGAGGTATTGGTGAGGTCAGCCCGGTGGTCAGGATCGAGTCTCCCGCTAGCCACTGCCAAAGCCCGATAGATACTGTAAGAGCCACCATGGGTGCCAATGACATTGCGGAGAGAATGGCTTTTGGGAGAACCAACAATGGGGCCGCGATCGCGCCAGTCAGAAGCCCCCCACTGAATGGGGGTCACCTTTGTGCCCACCCCGTTGTGATGTGATGTGAGAATAATATGTCGTGATTTTGACTTGGCTTGTATATCGGACATCGTGGTAACCCTGCACCCAGTTATCATCAACCAGTACCAGAAATGCTACAGCTTTGCAATCATTCAGGAAACGGTGCTCCGTCCTGCAATGCTTCAAAAACGTTGCAGTATTTCTGATAACAATTTATTAGAAATGTTCTTGCCAACAGTGGAGTCTGCCGACCTATTATCGGTTTGATAATGGCTTTTTTTGATTGCCTGATCCTATTCTCTTGATTCTACAGCCTGACCCAAATACTAGGGGCTGACAAAAATCAGGTTGTTTTCTAGAGAGGTCTTTGGGCGATCAGCTGATGGTCATTTTCTCGCTAGAAATAAATGGGCGATCGCCCATCCACTGCCTGAATCCACCATGGGGGCGCTTGTGGGTGGTGCTTATAATTGCCTCCGCTGCCTTCAAGACTGATCCACCCAGGCGTCGGAGCCTACCTTAAAAACTATCGAAGCTGATTGGCTAGCTTTCTGATGAAGGCATATTTTTGAGAAGAACGGTACGGCCATCCGTTGTCTTTTGGCTTTCTTGGAGGTGAGCTATGATTTTCCTTAAAATTTGCGGAATAATGCTGAATAATTAGGGTTTGCATCTCCTGGGAAAACGCAATGAAATCTGATGTTTTTGTGATTCAACATCCGCTAGTTCAGCATAAATTAACGCTGATGCGGCGAGCTGATACCCATACCCAAGATTTCCGCCGCCTGCTCAAAGAAATTTCGCTCTTGTTGGCGTATGAAGTGACCCGTGACCTGCCCCTGCGCCACGAAACCATCGAAACACCCCTCACCAAGATGGAAGCCCCGGTCTTAGCCGCCGAAAAAAATATGGTGATCGTCTCCATCATGCGGGCGGGGCAGGGGCTGTTGGATGGCATGTTAGAGCTGATCCCTACCGCCAAAGTTGGGCATATTGGCCTATACCGAGAACCCGAAACCCTAGAAGCAATTGAGTATTACCTCAAGCTTCCCCAAGATACGCACCAGCGAGATATGTTGGTGGTCGATCCGATGTTGGCCACGGGCAACTCTGCTGTAGCTGCCGTCGAGCGCCTCCGAGAAGCTAGCCCACTCTCCATCAAGTTTGTCTGTCTGCTGGCTTCGCCTGAAGGTGTGGCCTACTTCCACGAACAGCATCCTGATATTCCCATTTACACCGCTGCTATTGATGAGCGCTTAGATGAGCATGGCTACATCATTCCGGGGCTAGGAGATGCGGGCGATCGCCTCTATGGCACCAAGTAAGTTTTCTTCCCAGTCAGGTTGCCACCCAGTCCGCGAAGGGACTCGCAGGAAAATAAGAGGTACCCCCACCGATCTGACTTTCTCCCTGCGGGAGACGCGGCGCGAACGACTTCGCTCAGCCTTCGATCACTGAAGGTTGAGCGAAGTCGAAGCCTGGCCACCTGGTACACTCATTAACCTGCAGATCCCTTGGTATTTCGTGGGATCAGATCAGCCTCTGGCGATTTTCAGAAATCCCTAGAATCTGAGTTATAGCTTAGCTCCAGTCGTCACGCTGGTCACGATTTTTGTAGATTTGTCCTTGGGCATGGAGCGTGCGGGTTTTCTCAAACAATGTTTCTTCGGTTAAGCCCCATCGCTGCATCACCTTATCTAAGTCAGATTGGATGTCGCGGGCACCGGGGAAGCCGTTGTAACGAATGCGGAGCCGCGCCAACTCACACATATTCAAATCGGTTTGTTCACCATTGATGATCTCATCTATGGTTTGGCGATCGCGCTTCCAGAGGGGATGTGTCTGTTCCTTTGCGCTCGAATCACTCGCCATCACGCTCACTCCGTTTCGTTAATATACAATCTCGATTCACCAATCTCGAT
>Ga0105044_10002099_pt1 | contig 27075 bp, 21 predicted proteins | sample MAT01_FD_78092 | JGI IMG/M metagenome (GOLD analysis project Ga0105044, IMG submission 78092) | Freshwater microbial communities from Lake Fryxell liftoff mats and glacier meltwater in Antarctica - MAT-01 | ecosystem: Environmental > Aquatic > Freshwater > Ice > Liftoff microbial mat | place... | reverse complement strand
CTCCGTCCGCGCCTTCCGTTCGAAGCGTCGAGAACGCCGGGCTCAGGCCGCGACTGCCTGAGCCAGAACTGCAAAAACGGTTTCGAAAGAAGTGTCTTTCTGTTTGTAAAACCAAAAGTGATGGATGGCACCGTGATTGCACAACTTGAGGACTTTCTGCGGTTCATTTTTCTGCCATCAATTTTTCTGCTGCATGTGTTCCTGCGTGAATGACAATGCTGTTCTTATGTCCGACTTCGACGATGGGTTGCGGGCGAAGCCCGCGCTGTGACATCAAACGGGGCGATCCAATCCGACTGATCCGTCCGATTCATGAAACCCGCCGTCCTGGAATTGACACCAACCGCACGCCAATTTGCGGAATTTGTGACCGCGCTTGCGTCGCTGTCGGTAGTCGATATAAACCTGTTGGGAAATAGGGGCAGGAACCAATCTCTATTCCTCGCGCGGTTGAGGATGGCACATTCGTTTAACCGCGTGGGCAACGCCCCGCGTGTGGAAATCCAGGCAACGGGACGCGGCCCGCTGGGCACGCGGTTAAACGAGTCAATGCCAACCGCGTACGGTTTTAAGAGATAAAGGGCGATCTGCACTATTGGTTCCTGACCCATTTTCCAAACATGATTTTTCAACAAATTCCCATCACCATTCTGATTCCAGGGTTTCTGAACCAATGCCAATCGCAACACCACAACAATACGCCAAAATGCTTGATGCCGCTCAGCAGGGCAACTATGCGTATCCAGCGATCAACGTGACATCGATTATCACCATTAATGCCGCACTCAAGGCATTTTCAGATGCCAAATCTGACGGCATTATACAGTTTTCAACCGGTGCCGGTGAATTCGCATCCGGGCTTAACGTCAAGGACGCAGTCTTCGGGACACTGGTCCTCGCCGAAGCCGCTCATCGCCTTGCGGAAAAACACAATGTGCTCATCGGCCTCCACACAGACCACTGCCAGCCTAAGAAAGTCGATGGCTTCCTGAAGCCGCTGATCGCTGCGACAACTGCTCGTCGCAAAGCCGGCAATGGAAACCTGTTCAACTCACACATGTTCGACGGTTCCGAATTGCCTCTCGAAAAGAACATGGCCACCAGCAAAGACCTGCTGAAGCTGTGTGCCGACAATGAAATCATCCTGGAAGTGGAAGCGGGCGTCGTGGGCGGCGAAGAAGATGGCATTGATCATTCAGGTGTTGCCAACGACAAACTTTACACGACCCCGGAAGACATGGTCGCCGTCCATGAAGCTCTGCATGGGCTCGGGCGATTCATGTTCGCCGCGACGTTCGGGAACGTGCATGGTCATTACAAACCTGGTGCCGTAAAACTGAAGCCGGAGATCCTGCGCGACGGTCAGAAAGCGGTCATTGCAAAGTACGGCAAAGAATCTGCATTCGATCTGGTATTCCATGGCGGTTCAGGAACGCCGGCTGTCCAACTGCAGGAAACGCTTGAGTACGGTGTAATCAAGATGAATATTGACACCGACACACAGTACGCATTCACACGGCCGATCGTCGATTTCATGTTGAAGCACTATGACGAAGTCATGATGATCGACGGCGAGATCGGGTCCAAGAAAGCCTATGACCCACGCACCTGGCTGAAACTCGGCGAAGCCGGCGTTGCCGCTCGAATGATTCGAGCCTGTAATGAGCTGAAGAGCAATGGCAAGACAATCTTCGGCACATAGTAGTTTCCCGTAGTCCCTTCTCCTCCCGGGGACTGTCGATTTAGTTCACAGAGTCAGAAAATTCGATTAACGGCGAGCCGCAGGCGAAACGCGGCAACGTCGCCTGCGGCTTGCCGTGAAACGATTAAAACCACAATCCCCCGCGGGGGAGAAGGTGGCCGACAGGCTTGATGAGGGAGTTCGTCCCGGATTCTACATTCTTAAAACACCTTTGTGCCTCAACTTCTCCGCTCGACCTCGAGAGCGATCGTACCGAGCCCGAGCGTATCACCGATGGCGTTTGTGCCACGACTGACAACAACATCAAACTTCAATCCGTATCAGGCACCTGGCACGTCGATATCGGACGCTTCGCTCGCCCCCGACACGGAGTTTCTGTTCAATGACAAAGTCGTCGCCGGTACAGGGACAATCGTGTTGCCGCGAGTCTGCGTGGTCACTGGATCGACGGATTCCCTGATAGCTCGCGACAGTCGCGTGTGGTGGTGTCCTCGGTGGATCATGTTCACGCGAAACGCGATGATTTTTGCGGCATTGTTCTTCGGAATCCCGACGCTCATGAATCTTCCGCCCGGAGTGATGAGCCTTTCGGCGTCAACGAATATCGTGGCGGGGTCATGATCTGTCGAGCTACTGCTCGAACAATGTACGACTCAATTGCCGAATGTAACTGACGAACGCATCACTGTTGCGGAACGTTGCATCTCTGGATCCTGGCCACGTAATTGTCAGCGATGTTTTCACTGTTGCCGGAGCGCCAGTCAGAACAACGACCTGATCGCTCAGGAACACGGCTTCCTGAATGTTGTGCGTGACAAGGACGGTGGTCAGCCTGCGAACCTCATGCAGGCGACGAATGTCTTCCTGTAGTCGCATCCGCAGAAAATCATCGACTGCCGCAAACGGTTCATCCAGCAGCAGGACATGCGGGTCCGTCACCAGAGCTCTGGCAAGGGACAATCGCATTTGCATACCACCGGACATCTGAGCCGGACGTTTTGCGGCATCCTGAGTTGACAGTCCAACCTGTTCCAGAAGTTCATGTAATGGCTTTTGAGCTGAGCGTGTGGACGAAAGGCGGGCATCGGCTTTCCCCAGTTCCAGCGGCAGTCGCAGATTCTGCTCGGCTGTTCTCCACGGAAGCAACGTTGGATGCTGAAAAACAAAACCGATCTGTTCTCCGGCTGCTCGAGGATGACGCCACAGAGTTCCGGAAGTCGGCAACTGCAATCCGGCGATGAGTCTGAGCAATGTGGATTTGCCGCAACCGGAAGGGCCCACAATTGTCACAAACTGACCCGCTGCGATTGACAGATTCAAGTCACGAAATACAGGACTGGCGTGTGCGTCAAACTGCTGAGTCACATGCTGAAATGAAAAGGCCATTTCGTCCTGTGTTGATGATTCAATTGAACCGGACATGCGGGAACCTCACAACATTGGACCGACGCCACCGATTGGCGATGAGTGCCGCAGCAAATCGATCTCAACAGGAAGCATCGTAGACGCGATGCCACGGGAAGCAACACTGGCACACAACATACCTGCAACGGTGGCAGCGGTTGTGCCGATAGTAAGACTGCACAATGCCGCATGTTCGTCAGCAAGTCGCGTTCTGGCGATTCGATAACGTGTGGGGTTTTCGCCAATCTAAAAGGGCAGGGTGCGCGCATGGCTCAAAGTGTGATTGATCTGTTTCAACAGTTGGCTCGCAACGAATTTGGCTTCTTTGAAAGACTGCAAACCGTTTCGGAGATTATGTCAACAAATGTGCCGACGGTCAGCTCGGAAGTCTCGATTGGTGAGATGATCGGTCGCCGGGATCCTCTCACCGTCGGATCAATGGCAGTCATCGACGCCGCGAAAGGTGACGTCATCGGGCTGCTGAAGCACACGACGATTCTGCGCTGCCTGCCCCGCTATGTGAACACGCTGAAAGAATGCGACCGCGACCGCAGCATTCTCACCACAAACGTGTGCGACCTTGCGACACGCAGATCTCCACATGTCAGTCCCTCTGCCAGGCCGCTGGAAGTCCTTGAAATCATGGTACGGCAGAACTGTGACTGCGTCCTGGTGTTCGATGATCCGTATGAACTTCGAGGCATCATTACGCCCGTCAATTTTGCATCCGCGATGCTGTTGTATTATCGAGTCTTTCAGACGCTGCAACCATTACAGCGGCTGCGTCTCGTAGACCTTGACAGTGAACTTTCGCTCGATGAAATCTTTTGTCGCGGTGCTCAGACAGCGCGCGATGTCATGAGCCCGCCAGTGACTGTTCCGGCGCGAGAACCTGTCGCGACGGCCATCAAACTGATGCAGGAATGCGGAGTTTGGCATTTGCCGATCGTGGATGAAAAAAATCAGGTCACGGGCGTTGTGAACCGGAACGATATTCTGATGGCGCTACAGCCGCTGTCGCGTCCCGAAATTCTGGATCATTCTGTTGACCTGCCTCCCCTGATGGATCTGCTGGCCTCGGGGCAGGAACCCGCTCTCTCTGAGCCGATCTCCAGCGTCGCGAAAGGGCGACTGATTTCGGTGTCGCCAACCTCACGACTTGCCGATGTCCTGATCAGACTTGCCGAGACCGGGCGTGACATCGTCGTCGTCCAGGACGATGCACAGATTCAGGGAACGATTTCATTGGCTGACATCGTCCGGGTTTTCCGCACACTGATGCGTCTGCAGTTATTGAAGTCCATGTGATTCTTTGAGCTGCCCGTTGTTTCCACCGTGGGTTTGAGCCGACGCGCAGCGATTTACAGCGTGGAAGGCCCGTCGCTACAGTTGTTCCACGTCGCGGGCAGGTAGCCAGCCGATTTGGCCGTGGCGGACTTTGACCTGAACCCAGTCGCCTCGAGTGGTCAGGATCTGGACGCGATGCCCCTGGGACGCATCGAGAGAGAGGACAGCATCAAACTGCTCTCCGTCGCCAGAGTGCAACCTCGTACTGTTGGCAATGATTACACCGTTGTCGATTCTTTGCGGTTGAGTCGTCGTAAGCACGGCGGAAGTCAGCGAAGTCGTCAACAGCAGCAGTGGTACAATCGCGAATCGCCAGACAGCGAAACGATAGCCGACCGCACGGATGATCTGAAGACTCCAGAACAAAACGGAAGAGAAACCCAGCGTCCAGATCATCAAACGCAGACCCGTGAAGTCGATCAGCAGACTGTTGCAGGTGCGAATCTTCTGCACAATAAACTGGAACGACACTGCGTCTCCCGCGGTCGGACTGGTCGCGTTGTTCGTCTTTGGCTCATCGCCCTTGACCAGAGAATTCGCGAACTCAAGATTGACGGCAAGCTGCCGATCGCCAGGGTCAAGCTGTCTCGCTCGTTCATAATTCGCGATGGCGCGGCCAAGCTGATTGCTCTGCAGGCAGGCGTTGCCAAGATTCCTGTAGAGCCGCGCGTTGCGCAGGCCTGAATCGATGAGCAGCTGGTATTTTTGGGCAGCGGTTGTGAACACGTCCATCGCATCGGCAGAATCCGTCGTTGCAACGCCGGTGCCACGCACATACAGATCACCTGCTTCCGTCAGCAGCGTTTGCTGCTGAGCGGTGGAGAGTGCATGGATGTCATGAGTCTGCTTCTCAACAGTCGTGACGGGCACGCTGACGGGCGGAGTTTCCACCACTGCGCTGATGCTGCTGGCTGCAGAAGCGATGATCGCCGCGAAGACCAGCATCGAAATCCGTTGTGCCGTACTGCTGACTGTTCGGACTCCCGCCGCTCGACTTGTTGTCGCGCGCTGCGCGCGACGAACCCGGGATTTGCTGATGGAATCGAAGGCTGATTCGATGCGTTCCACCTGTTCGCGAGCCTCCTTTCGGCAATCCGTCGGAGATTGCTGTGACGAGCCACTGAATTGCACATGTTCGCAACGCTGAAAGAATGCTTCGACGTCAATTGCAGATTGCGTCATTCCGGAAGTTCTCAGCGCGCCGACAGCGTTGGCTGACGTGGCACATGTCTGCCCTGTGCGACTTTCAATGTGACGCATCAGCACTGTGATAAGTTCTGATGACTCGTGCGCATCCTCAATCTCAGACAGGCAGAGAGACCTTGCGGACCGGAAACGTGGCAAACGACTGCCGATCAGGGTTCGACTGCGAACAAGTACCGTCATCAGCCACGCTATCGGGGGAGCGATTACGAAGAACCACCACCATTCGCTCGAGCTTGCGGGCGATTGTGGAGCGAGCACATTGACAGAATTGTCGTTCTTGAATTCAGGCTCCGTCTGCCTGCTGGCCAATGCAGCGTCCGTCGGACTTCCGTTGCTGTGCCGCTGCTTGCCAACAATCGCATTCAGTGACATGGATTCGGACTTTTCGACGGTGATCGAAATGGGATCGCTCATCACCGTTTCGTATTTTCCGGTGTCCGGATTGAAGAAACTGAACGGGATCGCGGGAATCTGAGTGATTCCCTCACGACGCGGGCGAATGGTTGTGGAAAAGAGTTTGGTGGTGTCCTGAACAAACCCTGCAAGGGATTGATCGGCGACTTTGAAGTCAGCGGTCAGCAACGGCAATTCAGACAACGGTGGAGCCTGCACCAGCTCCATCGGTCCGCTGCCTTCAATGCCAATGTTTAACGTGATCGAATCTCCGGCGTTGACTGCCGTCGGAGTCGCCTGTGTCACGATGTTGTAGCGACCAACCGCCCCCCGGTAGTCTGCTGGACGGCCTTCGTCCGGAACGGGCAGGACTTCAGTTGCGTCCACTTTGGCATCGCCAGTGATCGGTCGTGTGGATGTCACTGCCAGCCGATTTCCAAATGGTGAAGAGAAGAAATCGTCACCCGGCATCTGCGAAAGACGAGAGCTGCCACCGAATCCGCTGTCTTCGAAGAAGCCTGCGAATGGATCTCGCGCCTTTCCGAGTGCCGTGGGATAGTCGATCACAATCTGTACGTCATCTGCATCAATCTTCCCGGATCGCCTGGGGTAAACGGTGGCAGTGATTTCGTACAGGTAGTAGCTGCGTTCGTTTCCCTGACCAGCATCCTTCAGGACTTCCTGGCCACCGGGCCGCTGGTTCTTCGCCGCCAATTCCTGCATGCGATCGAGAAAACTACCCCAGGCAGTCTGCTCGGAGATCATTTGCCACATGTTGGCTTCCGACAGGGTGATGTTCTTCTCCGCATCGTGAAATGGTTTGATCCAGATTTTCAAAGTCAATTCCAGCGGCTGCCCGACAAACACTTTGTCTTTGCCGCCTTCCACTTCAACGAACAACAGATTCCCCGTTTCGCTTTTCGTAGCCACAAAACGCAGCATTTCTGTGGTAACGCTGCGTCCGTCCACATTGAAGCTGAACGGTGGGATTTCGAATGCCCCTTCGAGGCGCGGCGTGATCAGATACTGCATCACGACGCTGCGACTCTGGCTGCGGCGACCGTTGATGATCGTGGTTTGTGAACTCTGCGATGGCACCCCAGCCGAACGTATGTCGCATCCATCAATCTCGGGAATGGCCGGTTGTTCGTAGTCCGCTGCGTTGCTGATCGCAAGCTGCAGCACGACCGGTGTGCCGACCCAGGCTTCCCGGGAGGAAAGACGCACATCGACGTCCCCTCCGGTAGCAGGACTGCTCATGCCACAGATCGTCAGTGCAAACAATGAAAGTATGTTCAATGTGGTTCTTATCGATTTCATTTTATGCACCATGGTTTGAACTTCACGTCCCCGGCTGGCGGTCTGTTAATCAGATTCTCCCCCGATCCCCGAAGAGATGGGACAGCTCATGCCACCCAGCATTTACCAGTCGCGATCGACGGGGACATGGCGAGAGCGTTCCTGTCGTAGTTGCTGCATTCGACGAAGCATATCCCGATCGCGTACCGACTGCAGCATCTTGAGGGCTTCTTCACGAGTCATCAGTTCATCCTTTGCCTTCAGATCTGCCATGGCCCCGGAACCAACCGGCTTCCTGCTTTTCTCATCCTGTTCATCAGCAGCCTTCAGGTCACCAGCAGGAACAGGCTGGTTCTTCGCTTCCTGCTCCTCCGACATTTCTTCATCATCAGGTTGCTGCTGATCACCAGATTGTGTTTGCATGTTCTGCGGTTGAGTCTGTTTGCCGTCTGTACCCTTTGGCGGGACCTGTTTTTCGGATCGCTGCTGTTGACTCGATGGAGATTCCTCGCCTGGCGATTTCTGGTCGTCTGGTTTCTGCGACTCATCACCAGGCTTTTCACCCTGTTGCGCGTCCTCTTTCTGTTCATCCTTGTCTGACTTGTCAGATGCGGATGATTCGCCCTGGTTCTTCTGCTCGTCTTTCTTCTGCTGGTCAGACTTTGAGTCTTTTGAGTCAGATTTTTGTTGTTCGCCATCCTGCTGCTCCTGTTCAAGCTTGCGGATCAACGCACCAGCCAATTCAATGTTGGCACGCGCGTCCGGGTTGTTGGAATTCCCACGCAGCGCCCCGCGGTAATGCGAGACCGCATCACGCAGATGTTCAATGGCTGTGGGCTTGTCCTGCTCTGCCACTTGCACGGCTTTCGCATACAGGCAGTTGCCAAGGTTGTAACGACTGCCTGATGAGATGGCCGGAGTACTGGTGCCGGCAACTTCATTAAACAACTTTTCGGCAGCGTCAATGTTTCCGCTGCGATACTCCGCCACCGCCATGTTGTAATTCAGCTCATCACGCTGCTGATCGCCGGGCACAACGTGGCGAAAAGCCGCAAGGGCTTCTTCAACCTTGCCGTCACGCAATAGTCTGTTCGCCGCATTTATCTCATTGGCAGTCTGCGTCTCGCTGAGCCGCGACTGTGCAGACGCCGCCACTGAAGTAAGCGCAATGACCAATGCTGCGACTGAGCTGGCGACGAATTGTTTGGCGATGTTGCTGGTCATAGTGTGACTCGATTGATTGTTGGGTGGGACAAGTGGCAATTCGCCGCGCCGGCCCACCCTACATTGATATTTTATGAAACGATATCGGAGGCTAACGCTCTTCCGCTCACAGCAGTTGATTTTGACGAGACCTCTGTTACTTTCGGCCGGCGGGCATTGGCGCTTCGCGTGGAAATCCACACTTCAAGCAATAACAGCGCTAACGCAGGGGCTGCGAACCATTGAAATCGGGCGATGTATGTATTGATCTTTGCTGTTTCGAATTCCGTCTGTTCAACATTGGCGACATAGCCGTGATAGACATCTGCCATGTTGACTTGTCGCGTCCCTGCCGGAATATAGGCACCGTCAGTGTCTGTAGCGATCTGACTCAGGATCTTTCCGTTCATCTTTGACCAGACCTGCTGTCCTTCGTACTGCACAAACCCGCTCCGACGGTCATCGGTTTCAGGGATCCTCGCCCCCTGATCGATGTCGCCCAGTCCAACTGTAAAAATGCGAATTCCTTTCTCATCGTGAATCTGTTTCGCGATTTCGACAGGCTTGCTTTCCTGGTCTTCGCCATCCGTGAACACCACAATCGCTTTGTGGTCGTGCGTTTTGCTGATGAAGCCATCCGCGGCGGCTTTAATAGCGTCTCCCAGTCGCGAACCTCCGACTCGCACAGAATGCGGCCCCACAGAATCCAGGGTTTCCTTGAAATCTTCGTAGTGGCTGGTCAGCGGAACTGACTGACGAGTCTCGCCAGCGAAGACGACCAGGCCGACCCGGTCTCCAGCCATTTCATCAACCATATCTTTGATCAGCAGCCTGGCTCGACTCAGTCGGTTCGGTGCCGCGTCTTCGGCCAGCATGCTGCGTGAGACGTCCAGCAAGAACATGACTTCGATGCCTTTCTGTGGGACTTCACGCCACGTCTTGCCCCAGCGAATATCCACCATCGCAAAACACAACAGGGTCATGCTGGCGGCAATCAGAATCGCTGACATCCAGTGACGCGATGCGGTGCCTGATGGCAAAATCTGGTTCCGAAGTCTGGCTGTAGCAAACCGCAGTACTGCGCGTCGACGGGTGATCGCAGCATAGACTGTCACAGCCAGTCCGACTGCGACCACGGCCATGAGCCAGATGCTGTTCGGGTTTCCAAATTGAATGTCCATAATGAATCTTTCAAGGTGCGAGTCGCAGAGCGACATCGCCTACGTCATTTCCCGCAGCCATGTCTGTTGAAGCAACAGGCGTGCCGCGAGCAGCATGAATGCGATGAACAGGACGGGCGGTACAGAGAATCCAGCCAGGGTATATGGCTGAATCGCCAGTTCGCGGTAGTCCACAAAATAGTGAGCCTCCACATTCGTCTTCTCCAATTGATCGATCTCGTTGTAGATTTTTTCCAGCGAGTCTGTATCGGTCGCGCGGAAGTACTTGCCGCCGGTGATGGTTGCGACTGTTGTCAGTGTCTCTTCGTCAATGCTGACCGGCACCCACTGAATCGTCTTTCGGCCGGTAAACGCATCATCCACGGGCATGGGAGCCTGCCCTTTTGTCCCGACACCGATTGTGTAAATCTTGATGTCCATTGTTTCCGCCAGTTCGGCCGCCTGAATCGGATCGAGCTGGCCCGCGTTGTTCTCACCGTCTGTCAGCAGAATGATGACTTTGCTCCGGACCTTGTCTTTTTGCCTCGCATCGAGTGCATTGAGTTTCTCGACGGCCAGCGAAATGCCGTCGCCGATGGCGGTTCCGTCCTCGCTGCGGTTCGTGACGATCTGGGTGTTGTTCAGTTGCGAAATGAGAAACGCATGGTCCAGCGTCGGTGGAGTTTTTCCGTCTGCGTACCCCGCGAATGCGATCAGTCCGATGAGGTCGCTGAATCGACCCTGGAGCTTGTCTCCGCCAGCTACGAATTTTCCGGCGACGTTCTTGATGGCTGTCAGGCGATCAACATGCTCTCCATCCACCTGAAAATCCAGAGCCTGCATGCTGCCGCTGCGATCGACCACCATTTCAATCGCGATTCCTTCGCTGTCGGTCACCGACTGTTCTCTTCCATCGCGTGGTTGCGCCAGACCGACGATCATTGCCAGTACGGCAGTCATTGTGAGCACGCCTGGCAGCCAAGCCATTCGCTGACGCAGCGTCGGTGTCAGTTGCTTTGCCAGATTGACGGAACTGAAGCGGACAGCCGACCTGCGTCGTGGAGCGAACAGTCGCCAGCCGATCAGCGGCAACAGCAACAGCAACAGGAAATACCACGGTGAGAAAAACATCGGCGCAGCTCCGCTGAATTTTGTTGTCAGGCTTTTTCAAAACCGTTTGAAGTCCGTTCAATCAGGCCCTGTGCATCGTCAATGGCTTTTGTCAGCTCGGCGTGAGTCAGTTTCAGTCCGGCAAACCTGGCCAGATCTGAATTCTCAAACAGATCAGTAAATCCTTTGGTCGTCTCAACACTCATGAAGCTGCTGGTCTCTATGGCCTGCAGCAGTTCCCTGGTTGTCTGGACCGGGGCTGCAATATCAAACTGAAGCTCAAGATAGTCTCGCAGGATCGTCGTAAGGTTCTCTGTCACCGTGTCGCTGTCGATAGATTTCATGGCGGCCGAACTTCGAAGCTCTTCCAGTGCGCGGATCGCCCACGCATTTGGTGTCATCCACGTTTTGCGTTTTGCAACAGCCATGAACAACAGGGCCGCCGCCGACACTCCTCCAAGACCGCTCAGAGTCCACCACAACCATGCACTCGAATGAGGCTGCGGTACTTCGACATCGACAACCGACTGGATGTCGCGAAACTGAGTTGGATCGGCGCGATCTTCCAGAACACTGGTGACGCGGACGGGGATTACTTCGGATTTCAGCGTCTGAGAGTTGGCATTGTTGCGAACCAGAATCTCCAATGCAGGAATCTCCATGTCGCCGGTGACAACACTCTCCAGCGTCAATCGTCGAGTCCAGACTCTCTGGTTGCCGTCGTTCCTGGACGGCACATCCGCTCTGTCAGTCTGGTTTGTCACGTCGAAGTTCCCCAGCGAATTGCCGACTGACGGAAAATCTACCTGGCTTCCCGGCGACGCAGTCACGGTCAATTCCAGCGTCAGCGGTTCAGCGACCTGCACCGTGGTGCTGGAGACTTTCGAGGTCACTGTGGCTGGATTGGAATCAGATGTGCGGCTCACTTCGTCGGCGTTCGCTTCGCCAGATGCGGCAGCGCACAGCAATACAAAGAATGTCGTCTGCCTGAGTCTTCGGGCAATGCTGAAATTCATTGTCGGCTCTCACGCTGATGAAAATATCGTCGCAACGGATCAACCAGATCTCGGCCCGTTTCCAGATGGAGCGGTTCCAGTCGCTGACGACGAAACATTCCGTCGCGAGCTGCAGATTGTTGTTGATACAGCTTCGTAAACAGACTTCGGTTTCCGGCACTCGCAGTATCCAGCGTGATGACTTCCCCGGTTTCTTCGTCCTGCAGCCGCACGAGTCCCACATTCGGCATTTCTCCTTCTCTGGGATCGCTGATGACCACCGGAATGATGTCGTGTTTGCGGCGCGCGACCTTCAATGTTGCTTCAAAACCGCTATCCTGAAAATCGCTGATCAGAAACACAATCGTTCGGCGTCGGGATGTGCGATTCAGATGTTCGAGGGCTCTGCGCAGATTCGTGCGGTTTCCAACCGGCTCGCAATACAACAGTTCCCGAATGAGTCGCAGGACATGCCGCGACCCTTTTCGTGGCGGGATGCACTTTTCAATCTCGTCCGTGAAAAGTGTCAGTCCGACTCTGTCGTTGTTCCTGATCGCCGACATCGCCAATGTCGCACTGAGTTCCACCACCAGATCGCGCTTGGTTTGGTCGTTGGTGCCGAAGCTTTGCGAACCACTCAGATCCACCAGAAGCATCACTGCCAGTTCTCGTTCTTCGCGGAACAGTTTCACATACGGCTGGTCGCTGCGCGCAGTCACATTCCAGTCGATCGTGCGCACGTCGTCGCCAACCTGGTACGGCCGCACTTCTTCGAATTCGATGCCGCGACCTTTGAAGGCGGAATTCCAGGTGCCAGCCAGAAGTTGATCAACTTTGCGCGACGAAACAATCTGGATTCGCCGGATCTTGCGAATAATCTCACGGGGGATCATGGAATATTCCTTATTTCAATGGCGCGATCGTCGCCTCACTCCAAACCCGGCCACCCCAAAATTCCACCATGGCGAAGCTTTACGGGACCGGGATGTGATTCAGAATCTCCGTTACTATCGATGCACTGGTTCGATCTTCTGCTTCGGCTTCATAGGTAATCACGACGCGATGTCGCAAAACATCCAAAGCCAGATCCTTTACGTCCTGTGGAACCACGTAACCTCGCCCAGCCAGAAATGCATTCGCTTTCGCTGCCAGCGTCAGATTAATGGTTGCTCGAGGCGAACCGCCGAACTGAATCAGTTCCTTCAGCTTTAACCCGTAAGCCTCTGGGTTCCGAGTCGCCATGACAAGATCAACGATGTAATTTTCGACTTTCTCGGCGACGTAAACCTGATCCACCAGTTCTCGAGCGTCCATGATTTCCTGCGGTGACGTCACCGGCTGAATATCGAACTTTGGACCGGTCTTGCTCATCCTTCGAAGGATCTGCAGTTCTTCATTTCGGTTGGGATAGTCAACGATGACCTTCAGCATGAAACGGTCGGTCTGGGCTTCAGGCAATTGGTAGGTGCCTTCCTGCTCAACCGGGTTCTGAGTCGCCATGACAAGGAACGGTTCCGGCAGCAGAAACGTTTCCGACCCGATGGTCACCTGTCGTTCCTGCATTGCTTCCAGAAGTGCACTCTGTACTTTCGCCGGAGCACGATTGATTTCATCCGCCAGGATCAGGTTTGAAAAGATCGGACCTTTCTGAACCACAAATGTCTGATCCTGTGGACGATAAACCAAGGTACCGATGAGGTCGGCAGGCAGCAGGTCGGGAGTGAACTGCAGTCGCTGGAAACCTGTGTGGATCGCCTTTGCAAGGCAGGCCACTGCCGTCGTCTTCGCCAGACCAGGAACGCCTTCAATCAGCAGGTGGCCATTCGCCAGCAAGCCGATCAGCATGCGATGCACCAGTTTTTCCTGGCCAACCAATACCTGATTCACCTGGCTCACGATGCGCTGAAAAGGCTCATTGTGGCCTTTGATTTCCTCAGTCAATTGATTAATTCTGTCACGCGTCATTGTGTGCATGGGCGTTGGACTTCCTTTCGGGTTGATGATCAGATTTCTGATCGAACGGAAACTATAGTCGCAATCCCCATGCCAACAGGCAAAAGAGCAGTTGTTTCAATGAAATACGGTCGAAACTTTCAGACGCAACAGCAGCGTTGGGGCGTTTTTCCCCGCAGGGGAATGCTGCCCCGAATAAGCAACGTTTTGTCATCGGAGCGTCAATTCTGTCTCGTACGCAAAAAGGCTTGTACTTCGTGCGGCCAACCGTGAGATGTTTTTCGCTGGACGACACTAACCCGAAGCGTCGATGGAAAACAAAACTGAACCGCCAATGGACGCGAATGAACGCGAATAGAGTCAAAAAAACCGGCAAAATAAGTTGTTCTCGTGCGGTGACTTCAGAGCCCGCGCCGGTTGACGAGTCATTCGAAACGAACCCACACTGGATCACTGCCGCTCTTCGCGCGTACTCGCGTCCATTCGCGGTTTAAACACCAGTCCTCTTCCGCGCCCTTCATTTGTCGTTGAACCTGCATTTCACGGCAGTAATTCTACCACACCGGATCTCGCAGATTTCAGCAGGGCGTCGCAGACCTGTTGCGTCTGCAGAGATAGAGTTAACCATTTGTGGTTGACATTTCCAGAGCGGATCAGCTGACAGAACGCATCGACAAGGCAGCGTTCCAGTGGCGGGTGAGTCACAATGTTCTGATCCGAAGTGCCGTCAGCGCTGTGGATCCAGAATCTCGGTTTGTCGGCGTTCCAGGGCTTGGTGAAATCGTCGCAGACCAGGGCCGCGTCTGTCCCGGCGACTTCCATCCAGCGCCGGCGGACTGCGTCGAAACCGGATTCGAACGTTGCCATTTGATTGTGCGGAAACCAGAGGATTCCGTTCATCCGCAGATCAATATCGTTGCGCCATTGAGCCGTCGCAAACACCCTTTCCGGCATCTGTTGAAGGGTCCAGAGACTCATGCCGATACAGTACCAGCCGATATCAAGCAGCGAACCACCGCCCAGACTCGCGGAGAAACGCAGGTTGCCGGCGGCCAGCGCATGCCCCGGAAATGTAAACGCCGATGTTACCTGTCGCACTTCGCCCAGTTGACCGCTGAGGACAATACTACGCATCACTTCTGCCCGAGCCGTGTGATACCACATCACGGCATCCAGCAGCACGATTTGATGTCGGACTGCTGCATCAGTCATGTGTTGTGCCTGTGTTGCATTGATTGCCAGCGGCTTTTCGCACAGTACATGCTTTCCTGCTGCTGCCGCTCTGATCGTCCATTCACAATGCATCGACGGCGGCAGCGGAATATAGACGGCATCCACGGAGTCGTCGGTCAGCAGATTCTCGTACGATCCGTATGCGGTTTGAAGTCCGAATTCATCTGCGAACTGCCGCGCCTTGTCAAACGAACGACTGGCGACTGCAACCACATCGGCATGTTCGGATGCCGCCATCTGCGGAACCACAGTTCTCGCGATCCGTGCGGTGCCCATAATTCCGATACGAACGGGTAGCGTCATGTCCGATGCTATTTCGTGACGAGCACAATCTGGCGTTCAAACTCAACCAGATTCTTATCGATGAATTCTTTGTTGTCAGGGTTTGTCTTGGCGATTTTCATGAGACACCTCGTCGCCGCCAGACACGCGGCTCCATTCGGAGTTGCCCCGGCTTGAGCGTAGACAGAGTTAAACAACGCCGACATTTCCTTCGTTGTTGCGTTGGAAAAGTCTTTCCATTCGGATTCCGATGGACTGTCACCCATCGTCTTGTAGAGAGCGACTTTAGCCTGCAACGCCTTGACAGCTCCAGCCGTGTCAAAAGTCCCGTTCCCGTTGCCACTGCCTGAGCCGCCCGGAATACCATTCTGCCACACATACCAGCCGCCCGCCGCGACCACCATGACAGCCACCAGAATTCCAATTGTTGCTGGATTGATTTCGAACGAACTTCCGGAACTCCTTGAAGACGGCCGAGACGCTGCTGCCGCCGCCATTGCTGCCGCCGTGAGACGAGCGGCGGCAGCACGTGATGATTCCTGCGCCGCTGATGCTGAGGATGCAGCTGTCAGCGGATTCTGAGGACTCATGGTCGGCGGCGCTGTCTGCGCCGGAGTATTCATTGATGAGCCAACAGGTGCTGTCGCTGACGACGCCGCGATGGACGACGCGGCCGTATTTGGCCGTGCAGGCGGACTGTCATCGCTGAACACGTCGTCAAAAATTTCATCCAGCAGTTCTTCTTCGCCCTTCGCATTCTTGCGACGTTTTGGACGAGGATTCCTGCCCTTGGATTTTGTCGGTACGGCTTCAGGGTTTTGCCGTTGCGCAGCGGCCGGTTCGACTGACGATGCAGACTGCGACTCTAACAATGTTGACTGCTGTGGCTGCTCTGCGATCGGTTCAACCGGCACACTCATTGCATTTGCCGGTGTTGCGGAGGCTGCGTCACCAGAACGTTTCTGAGTAGTCGCGGACACAACTGCCGGATCAACCTCAATTGCTCTTCCAACCCCCACTGCGCGCATCACGCGTGGCAGACAATCCACCGTCTTCCAGAGACCACGAGCTCCGCACCGCACACGATCACTCACATCAAGTGCCCCGGATTCCCCCAGACCGATTAACTCGTCAAACGTCAGCGGACCCAGAACCTGCCCGAACGATTGGCAGAACCATTCCTCCGCAGGTTGATCGCCGTCCTCGATCTGCGAGACGGGCACGCGAGATGACGAAACGGGTGAGGCAGAATCTGCCGCGATCTGCGTGGGGCTTTGCATTCGTGATCCGGGAACCGGCTCCATCGAAACCGGGGACGGATCTACAGCCGATTCCTGGGGATAGGCCCCACGACGAATTGTCGGCCCGGAATCTTCGAATTCAAATGCCAGTTCCGAAAGATCCCCGATTTCCTCCATCGCCGTCACCGGCCTGTCGCCAGAGTCTGCGAAGAGAGACCGTTTCACGGCAACAACCGTCGTCCAGGCGTCGCCTGTTTCGCTGCGCACCAGATCAGCGTTGCTCAACGTGCCCGCTTCGAACAAGTCGCGAAGCTGTTCAACCGTGACCGGACCGAATTCTTCCATCAACATCTGGTAATACCATCGCGGCGACATTGGTCCTCCCAACTCCTCTGAATCGTAAATCAGAGGACATACATAGTCAGTGTTTAAGACCGTCCGGGAAATCATTGTCCGATCCGACGATCAGCCATTGGGCGCCAGCCCACGGTTCTTGCGGAAACCGGACGCCAACATCCGCCTGGTTATGATAACGGGCCTTCCGCTCATCACAAATTGAAACCACAAAGTTGTTTGCCGGTTCGCTGGGAGCGGGCGAACTCTTTCGCAATAATAGAGCACCGTTTTTGGCAGTCCGCCTGGCCCTGACCGTATTCCATCCTTCTCAGGAGTTTCCCGCCATGACACGTCCGACAGATTCATTTGTCCCCGCGAATGCCGACCGATCTGCACGAAACCCACCCGGTACCAATGTCGCCCGGCGTTCCTTTCTGGCGACGGCTGCCGCGACACTGACCGCCGCAAAACTGCTCCGCGCCGACGATTTCGACGACGACGCGGCACCTGTCCGCTACCCCGATCCTCGCCTGATCTCACTCGATGATCGCTTCGACAAACTCAAACTCGGTAACACTCCGATCCAGCGGATTCATCACAGTAAAGACACCCTGTGGGCGGAGGGCCCCGCATGGAACGGCGTCGGGAAGTATCTGATCTGGAGCGACATTCCAAACAACATTCAACAGCGTTGGCTGGAAGACGATGGACATGTGAGTACGATTCGACACCCCGCGAACAACAGCAACGGCAACACGTTTGACCTGCAGGGACGTCAGATTTCATTTGAACATCTGACGCGGAGCGTGGCACGCTACGAATACGACGGCACACGAACAGTGCTCGCGGATTCGTTCGAAGGCAAGCCGCTGAATGCACCGAACGATGGCGTTGTACATCCGAACGGCGACATCTGGTTCACGGATCCCGGTTACGGTTCGCTGATGGATTACGAGGGCGAATTGTCCAAAATCGATTCGCCGCAGCCGCATCAGAAGGAAGCGATCTACAGGATCGAAGCCAGCACCGGAAAACTCTTCAAAGTTGCCGACGAACTCTATAAGCCAAATGGACTTTGCTTTTCACCCGACTACAAAAAAATCTACGCCGCCGACACCGGCTGGTCGCACTACAAAATGGCGTCAAAATACATTCAGGTCTGGGATGTCGTCGATGCAAAGAAACTGGTCAACGGTCGTGAGTTCGCATCCATGAATCTGGTGATGTCCGATCAGTCGCTGAAGGCTGGCTTCGCAGACGGTATACGCTGCGACGTCCACGGCAACATCTGGGCCAGTGCGGGCTGGGTCGGTGAAGGTTACGACGGAGTCCACATCTTCGCCGCCGAAGACGGGGTTCGGATCGGTCAGATCCATCTTCCTGAAATCTGCAGTAACGTGTGCTTTGGCGGGACCAAACGCAATCGCCTGTTTATGACAGCCAGTCAGTCCGTCTATGCCGTCTACGTGAACTGCAAAGGTGCGCATCACTGCTGACGCCAATGTTCGGCTCGTCATGATCGTCATGCCAGGTCAGCTTTCGCTGGCCGTCCGGAATTGCCTGACCTGGCTGACATGAAAGCCTGAACTCTGGGATCGCGGAAACTGCGCAGCAACACAACTTACGACCCGGGAATCCACTCATGCATGATAGATTTCAGGCAATCGTGGTTTAAACTGTGATGTCACAGATACTTGCCGTTCATCAAACACCGGATCCAGGAGGAACCTTCCAATGAGCAGACGATTCTACAGTTTCGTGCTGTGCGGACTGGCATGTCTGACGACTGGTTTGTCCACAAATGCCGATGGGAGCGACTACCAGACCATCGACACCTTCAGCATGGCCATCCCAAGTTATGGCGGCTTTGCCGTGGCGCCTCAAATGATCCACCCGTTGATGCACCCGATGGTGCATGATGCTGGAAACGGCGACTCCTTCCCGGATCATCGCATGCTGGGGGAACCATTTGGAGTCGGCTCGCATGACGGAAGCCAGCGGGAGTTCATTCCGCCCGGCACACTGGGGCAGACATACTTTCGAGTTTCACACCCGGTACCACTCGACAAACATCCGCGTACAGGGATGTTGGCCGTTAAGGACAACGGCAAAGTCCCGTATCTCACCGTCGGCATCATGGGCGGCGTAAAAATGAAGAACGGAATCTGGCTGTTCGAATCAACTCGGCCGCTTGATCCAGGTGCCTGTCAGATCATCCGTGTCGAAGCTCGCGAGACACCACAGGATGTTGAACCTTACGCCACTCGATTCGTGCGACTCATCCCTGGCCGCATTGTGTATCTGGACTTTTGAGTCGCTGTTTGAAACAGCACAGGTTGATGCGTCCACGAGTGCTCGGTCACTGATGGATTGAGGGGTGGCCGGGGTTGGAGGGCGTTAGCCCGAAACCCCAGGACTTCATTCGCTCCGCTCAGTCCAACCCCGGGAATCCGATCCTTCAAAGCAAGAGTGACGGATCACTCAGCTTAACGCTGCCTGAAGTTCGACAACGCGGCCGGGCGGTTCGGTGAGGCAGGGATGACTTCAATGGGTGGATCTGCGGGATCACCGAACCTGGAAGATACTGCGTGGATTGGGACACGCTGCTGCTTCAGGGCGGAGAGTTCCCGTTGCACGTCCTGCAATCGCGTCTGTGCGTCAGCCAGCGAGGGATCGGCTGCGACCGCCTGGCGGAAATGAGTCGCACAGGATCGCAGATTTTTCTCGTATTCAATCAGGCCCAGATTGTAATTTGCTGCCGCTTCACCAGCGGCCAGAGTCAAATGCATTTTTGCCGCAGGTAAGTCCCCCGAACGAGCGAGTGCGACTCCGAGAGCAAGCTGAACTGGCTGCAACTGAGGATCGACGGTGGCGGCAGCGGCAAGGACTTGCGCCGCCTCCGACCATTGTTCACGGCTCGAATATACAGATGCCAGGTGCACCGCAAGTTGAGGCTGCTTTCCAGCCAACTCAATGAGTTGTTCCAACTGTGAATCGGAAGTCGCGGGAAATTCCGGAAACGCGACGCCACTCTGATTCGGCACAGGTCGCAGAGTGTCCGCTGCGGCCGTGGGGCTCGATTCACTTTCGAGTTTGGTAACAACCAGACAATCTGGCAGCGCTTCCTTCAACAATCGAGTGCCCTCTTCTGTGACGCTCGTATTGAGCAGACTCAGACCCTTGAGCGTCCTGATCGAAGTCAGATACGGAATCGAAATATCCGTGACGGTCGTGTTGTTCAATGAGAGGTATCTCAGGCTGGTCCACTGCGACGCCTGTGCAAGCCCGTCGTCTGCGACGGCCGTATTTGATGCATCCAGCAGCACCAGCGAAGAAATTGTGGCAAGTGACGTCATTCCCACACTGGAGATTCGCGTGCCCTTCAGTTTCAGAGACTGAAGCTCTGGAAGTTGTTGCAGGACGGCAAGCGATTCATCGTGAATCAGAGTCCCCGTCAGATCCAGTTCTTTAATCTCTGGAAAAATCTTAATCAACGCCAGCGTTTCGTCAGTGACATCACTGTATGAGAGATCTGCCTCGACAATCGCACCGGTGTCGTCGGCACGCAGTTTCCCGCGCATTTGACGAAACATTTCAGCAACCTCGCGCTCTGACTGGACGACGGAGTCGGTGTCCTGCGTGGCGATCGGCGATGCTGCAATCTGATCGTCGTAATTGAACTGCGATCTATCCGACGCAGATGGTGTCAGTGCAGGCTGAACTGCGTTGTGGTCTGCACATGACTGCGTTGCACTGGAATATAATCGCTGTGGATGTCTGCGATACGCCGCAGACTGACATCCCATGATGGTGATTGCGCCAGCGGCAACCAGAAAGTGCCAGGCAAACCAGGTCTGTGTGCGATCATTGTGAGTGCCGGACATCCTTGCCACCTTTTCTAAATTCCATCCCTGTTGAATCAGGCATTCAGTGATTCGAATCATGAGCCTGAAATTCTGCAACGGCCAACCTCTGAATCGGCAGGAATTGTCACCAGCAACAGACTGAACACTGCAATGTTGCCAAAAGCGGCAGGGCAGAGCCAGATCAACCACGTACACGAATTGCCTGCAAAAAAACGATTCTGCAGTTCGCACCGATACCAGTGATTACTACCGCGCAGCACTGCCGGAGAACACGACAAACCGACATCGTTGGTGAATTCATTTCAATCTGTCACTGTCAGCAGGACCCGTCCAACCGTAACAGATTCCCAATGTGTTGCAATTTGGCATCCACTCAGAGGCATCACTTCGGGCTGTTTTGCAGCGAGTGAACTAGGTTGTTGCTGGATGTGATGCGAACCGTTGTGCGGAATTTGTTTGATTCCTCGATCGAATATTTCCCAGGTGGTTCCATGAAATTTCACCGCTGACAGGCAAGCACTCAAATGTCGCAGTCATCTTTTTTTCAGACAGACGTCTCCGTGAGAATGCCTTTTGCTGCGGTCACGACTTCATTTTTGACGCTGTTGACAACAGTGCTCACGGGAACAATTCTCGCCGAAGATTCGGCTGTCGTATCAAACCGCCTTGTCCTCGTGACCTGCGACCTGCATGAGAATTTCCAAGCAGGAACTCTGATTTCACGATTGCTGGATCACAATCTGACGCTGCAGAATTTTCGGGTTGCCGAGCCACAGGATAGCTCGATATTCACCGTGGACTCGCACGATGGTTCTGTCTGCATCAATCGTGACGACCAGACAGATTTTGAGTCGCATCGCAATCTTCGGTTCCGCATCCTGGCAGATGAAGACCTTGCAGAGCAGGATCCGTTTCTTGCAGAATTCTCCGCCGGGCTGCTGGAAGACGGGTTGACGACTGAAGCATTCAGATCGCTTTCGACCGGCACCGTGACGTTTGATATTACGATACAGCTGCGAGACGTGCCCGAGCCACCGCAACTTCTTGACGCGAATCTGGTGGTTCAGGTTCTCAATGATTCTGAAACAGAGTTCGGAACCGTGGCCTGCATCAGTCGTCAGTCCTCAGAAGAATTGCATTACTTCATCGCGAGCGGCAATGAAGACGAGGTCTTCCGCATCAATACCCACACAGGGACACTGAGCCTGCGCGGAGGTGACGCCCGCCGTTTTGATATGATCTCAACGCACGAACTGGTGATCCTTGCTGAGAACTCGGCGGGGCTTTCAGCAACAGCAAACGTCATGGTGTCAATCTTCAACGAGACGCCTCAGTCAATTCCAGCGCCCGGCAGGGTCGCCACACAGGTCTCGGAGCAAGATTCTGCGCCAGAGCCCTCCGGACGTGCATCTGTGTCTTCGACTGCGTCGGTCCTGCCATTTGAGCTACCCTTTGTCTTCCCTGCGAAACCGAAGCATGGAGTGGAATCCGGTTTGCCGTCAACTGCTGTTCCAAACACAGACAGCGAAGCAACTCCCGCGGGAAACGCCACAGGTGACACCACAGGCCATTTCCTGGTCAAAAACACCAGTCCAGATTCCGCGATCACACACCCTGCCCTGCCGACCCTGAATCTCGAGACGATTGACATGGTCGAAGTCAGCAACTGGGTCTCTCCGATTGACGACAACGAGGACGCAGCTACAAAGTCTGCCGTATCATTAATTGCCACGAAGCCCGAATTATTTCTGCCAGTATCAAAGGCGCAATCAGCATCAAAAAGATTCCTGCCGTCTCTCGTGGCCCTGATCGTCTTCGTGATATCCAGCGTCGTCGCGGCAGTCGCCTTTTCGCGCGCCGTCGCAGCGCGGAAGGCAATCCTTGAAGAGACATCCGCGAGGAACGCCGCAGAATCTCTGGTTCTGGTCGATATGGAGCCGGATCCGCCGGCATGCCGTCCCGTGACGCAGCACTGGGCGGAACATTCCGAACAGATCTCTCAGCTTCAGGATCAACTTGCATCGAGCGAACAGTTGATCGCTCAACTGACAAAAGAACTCCATGCGGTCGGTAAACCTGGCTTCAAACTGACGACAACCGTTGATGACTCTGACTGCGGAGATAATGAAGATTCGCGGCACAATCTCACAACGTCCACCGCGAACGATCATCAACCAATGCACAACGACACAGCGTTGCAGCAGATTTCACAAACCATTGAATCTCAGACAGACGTGCGTTCCAGCCTGATGACGGCTCGTGAGCGACTGGAACGGGAATTGACGGGCAACAAACGGACGATGCCAGCCTGTAGCAACAACGTTGCATCTCAAACCGACCTGAGATATGAGTCCACAGCTTCCGCCACTGCGACCCTGGAGAAATCTGAAGACATGCGGACCGAATTGGCTGACTTGTTTGGACTGCACGCTGTCGAAAAAATTGAATCTGAAGTACGGCTTTCTGAGGTTGCAACCGATTCCGCCACAGCAAAATCTGCACAAACTGATGATGAATCCGAAGTCACACATCTCGATTCGGTCAAGCGTTACCTTGCGCAACTGCTCGAACGATCAAATGACGCTGCGTCAACGGAGGATACTCTGGTGGATCGCCGCAAGTCAGACAGCCAGGATGTCGATTCGGATCGACAAACCACGCGTGAACCGGCCCGGAAACCGGTCAAATCATTCCTGGACTTCTACATGGAAACGCATGGTGGAGAGCTTACAGAAGTCACTGACAGCAGTCCTCACCAGATGTCGGTTGACGTAACTGTGACTCCACCGCAACCAGTGAAGCCACGCACGCCGGTTGATGTCCAATCTATTCGGGAATCGATGAATTCGTTTCGAGCCGTAGCGATTCAGTCGGTTGAGAATGCTGTGTTGTCACACGATCTGCGGCTGGCTAAAGGGAAAGTGGCTGTCTGGACAATGGTGATCGCAGGGCTGATCGCAATGACACTTCTTGTCTTCCTGGCGAATATGATGAAAGTGATTCAGCTCAATTCGCTCAACTGGCTGATGGTCACAATCGTCGCGCTTGCGTTGATTGAGCTGGGTCTGCGGATCCAAAGCATTCGCAGACAGCGAGAACACCGCTCGGCTGCTATGCTCACGTCGGGCTCGGCATTACACTCAATCGGCAGTTCCGACGATGGTGGCACGCTGGATGAGTTGTCTGTCTGAACATCAACAGGGCGTTGATGCAGATTGCCGGAATCAGAAACAGTGGCGATTCAATGATGACAGACAAAATGAAATGGCTCAGGCGGTCCTCTGAACACCGGTATGCGATCCTGTTCGCCGTTCTGACAGCTCTTGTGACCACCAACTTCTGTGATCTGGCCTCTGCGGAAGATCGACCAATCACGATTATGTCGCCAGTCCCCTGGCAAGTGATTCAACGAGTTGGATTTGACCCGAAGAACGCAGCAAACGCCGCCGCCGGCAACTCAGCGTTCGGTTACGCCCAGGTCGCAGTCGAGGGAACATGGCCCGCCGAAATACCCGCCAACATCACGCTGCAGTATCGCGTGGTGCTGACGGACAATGGACAAGTCAAGCCATCCGCCTGGTCATCAATCACCGCACCCGAATTCGATCTGCAGGATGGCGTATTCCACTTCCCGGCCGTGGTCCCTGCGGGCGGCTGGTATCGACTGGAACTGGCAACGACCGACGATTTTGTCGGACACCGCGCATTCGGTGTTGTGGAACCATTCGGAGTCGGTGAAGTGTTCGTCATCGCCGGGCAATCGTATGCCACCAACACCAACGAAGAACGCCTTCGAATCGGCGATCCTCAGGGGAGAGTTTCCGCTCTGAACGTTGCGAATTCCACATGGGGCACAGCACACGATCCGCAACCGACTCCTGACGGCAGTGACGGCGGCTCCATCTGGCCCGCGCTTGGCGATTCCCTGCTGCAGGAATTTCACGTGCCGATCGGATTTGTCAACGTTGCAGTTGGCGGTACGTCTTCTCAGCAATGGATGCCCGATGGTACATTGCATCCACGCCTGAAACAGGCTGGCAAGGCGCTCGGTCGATTCCGCGCGGTGCTGTGGCAACAGGGCGAATCAGACGTCATTGCAAAAACTCCGATGGAAGCATATGTCGCGAATCTTCAGACGATTCGCACATCTGCCGTTCAAAGCTGGGGGTTTGAACCCGTCTGGCTGCTCGCGAAATCTACACATCATCCCACGGTTTACAGTGATCCCGAAGGCGAAGGCCGCATTCGCCAGGCGACAGAACAACTCTGGACATTGCAGGGATTCGGACCTGGTCCGGACACCGATACGCTCACCGGGGACAACCGTGGCGATCAGAATTCCCGCCGACACTTCAGCTCTGTAGGGCAACGTCGAGCCGCCGCGCTGTGGCACGATGTCATCACCAGCCGATTGAAAATCATCGAGCATCCGGCGAGCGGCATGCGTTAGCATCGTGCGGCTTTTTAGAGTCGGCTTTCGCTCCGCGAAAGCAGGGTATTCGCAACTTTCGCGGAGCGAAAGGCGACACTTATTTTCCGCTCGATGCTAAGCCTGCTGGAACCATGCGATTCCAGTCTTCGGTGCCACTGCTCGCCATAATCGGATCTCGTTTGCATGATCCCCGCACTCTGAGGCATACTCCGCTTGTCGGGACACCAGGGCGTTCGGGCAGAAACCGCATTACCCGGCAGTTTCGACAAGTACCTTGCAAAATCAGAAGATGCAAAATAGCCTAACCTGGGGATCGACCGCAACCCGGTGCGCCCGATACACCGTGCGGGAATTTTTTCCACGAAGTGACGACCAGCCACCAGGTCCTGCAAAAGTACAGCACGCATGAGTCAGAAAATCATTATTGATGCTGATCCGGGAATTGCCGATGCCCTTGCGGTGCTGGTGGCGTTGGCAGATCCTTCGATCGATGTGATGGGTCTCACCGCCGTTTCAGGCAGCGTATCCGGCGTTCAGGCAACTCGTAATCTGCACTACCTCATCGGGCTGGCAGATCCATTACGGCATCCACGGGTGGGACAGTCCGATACCGCAGAATCGCCAGCCGATCATATTCCTGCGGGCATGCCTTTGCAACAATCCCTGAACGGGCGCATGGGGCTTGGCGAAGTTGATCCTCTGGTACCGGACCTGCACAATCGTCGAGAATCGCCGAAGCTCATTGTCGAACTGGTCCGCGAGCATCCTCAGGAGATTCGAATCGTCACTTTGGGTCCCTTGACGAATGTCGCTATGGCATTCGATCTGGACCCCGATCTTCCGTTGCTGCTGAACGGACTGATCTGTCTGGGCGGAGTGACACGGCGCAGCGGCGATGTGACGTCCACGGCGGAGTTCAATATGTGGTCCGATCCACAGGCCGCGCGCGCTGTCATGCGTTCGCCGATCGGAAAGATTATCGTCCCGCTCGATGTGAGCAATGATCCGGGCCTGACATTTGACGACGTTGATCGCTTAAGCGGGCTCATTCCTTCCACGCCCGTCGGTGAGTTTGTGATCGGCCTGCTGCAATTCGCCGTGCGTGCCAATCGTCAGTTCCTGCCGCGCGAAGAAGTTCCGATCCCCGCCGCCGCCGCCCTCGCGATTGCCGCGCACGCCACCAGGTTTGTGACGGAGACCGTTGCCCTGGACGTCGAAACCACCGGCGAACTCACCGCTGGCATGACGATCGTCGATCGACGCCCGTTTGGAGCGAGACAAACCAACGCCGAAGTGATCACGCAGATCGACGTACCATCCGTCATCGATTACTTCTGCCGTGGTCTGCGACGGATTGCAGTTTCCTCAGACGGGCGGTCGTGAGACTTCCGTGCTGTTCAATCAGAGAGGGAGTCACTGCACATACCATCGCGCCGATGGGCGTGCGCTGACGATTGTAAAACCACACGGCGGTCGGAAGACCTGCCATCCATCCGATGTTCGACGATTACTGAAGGTATTAGGCCATGAAAACGACCCATGAATATCGCGGTTACGTGTTCACCGTGACGTACGAGGCGAAAGATCCGGCTTACGTTGTCGAATTCAGCGACATTTCAGACATTATTACAAGCGGCGTGACGCTCGGAGTAGCCTTCAGCAATGCCAGAACGAATAACGGAGCCAGAAGCCAGAACGAATAACAAATAACGGAGCCAACAAATAACGGAGCCAGACACTTGACAAGGGGAAATGAAGGACGAATAACGGAGCCAGGACGAATAACGGAGGACGAATAACGGAGCCAGGGGACGAATAACGGAGCCAGACACTTGACAAGGGGAAATGAGGTTTTTATACTGTTTTGGCGAGGTGGACGGCGTTTGGTTTCGGGCGTTGACTGCAGGGGAGTT
>Ga0105044_10002097_pt1 | contig 27095 bp, 20 predicted proteins | sample MAT01_FD_78092 | JGI IMG/M metagenome (GOLD analysis project Ga0105044, IMG submission 78092) | Freshwater microbial communities from Lake Fryxell liftoff mats and glacier meltwater in Antarctica - MAT-01 | ecosystem: Environmental > Aquatic > Freshwater > Ice > Liftoff microbial mat | place... | reverse complement strand
GAAGGCGAGCGCGTTCCGGCGCTCGCACGGTGACGAGCGCCCGCCCCGATCCACTGCGCGCGACCCCGCTGAGGAAGCGCGCATCGGACTTCGATTCGGCGCACATCGAATGCCGACTCGACCCGCCGCGTCCGTGCCGCGGATGGCGAGAGCGATTGAGCCTGCGGTGGGTGGTCGCACGAACAGCTCGCGCTGGTCAGATCTCGGACTCGCGCCATCGAAGGCGAGCGCGTTCCGGCGCTCGCACGGTGACGAGCGCCCGCCCCGATCCACTGCGCGCGACCCCGCTGAGGAAGCGCGCATCGGACTTCGATTCGGCGCACTTCGGATGCCGACTCGACCCGCCCTTGTCCGTGCCGCGGATGGCCAGAGCGATTGAGCCTGCGGTGGGTGGTCGCACGAACAGCTCGCGCAGGCCGGGTCTCGAACTCGAGCGCACCGCTGGCGCGCGCGTCCCTGACACTCACACCGTGACGGACGCCCGCCTCGCCCGTCTGTGAGACCTGGCCGATGGGGACGAACCTCGGACTTCGATTCGGCGCACATCGGATATCGACTCGCCCCGCCGCGTCCTTGCCGGAGATGGCCCGAGCGATGGAGCTTCCGGCAGTTGCGCCGCGTGCGCCGCGTGCGCCGCGCGCAACTCGCGCATGCGGGACCTCGGACCCGAGCGCACTGCAGGCGAGCGCGTCCCGACGCTCACACGGTGACGAACGCCCTCCCCGCTCGTCTCAGCGACACGGGGATGCGGACCGCTCTCGTCCGCCCCGACGGCTCACCCGGGGTCTCTCCACGGAACGCGCATCGACAGCGACCGTGCGGAGGACGGTGCTACGTCGCGCCACGCGCTCGAGCCGCGTGATTCCTCCGGGCTCAGTTCTTGTAGCTCTGCAGCGGCGCGGGGATCCGTCCGCCGCGATCGAACAGCACGCGCGCGCCGAAACGGCCGGGATCCTGCACGATCGCGGTGCCGAGCAGGCCGCCCCACTCGACCGTATCGCCCGGACCCTTGCCCGGCACGGGGATGATGCGCACGGCGGTCGTCTTGCTGTTCACCATGCCGATGGCCATCTCGTCGGCGATGATCCCGGCGATCACATCGACCGGCGTGTCGCCCGGCACGGCGACCATGTCGAGGCCGACCGAGCACACGCTCGTCATCGCCTCGAGCTTCGCGAGGCTCAGGGCGCCCTCGCGCACGGCGCGGATCATCCCTGAGTCCTCGCTGACCGGGATGAACGCTCCCGAGAGGCCGCCGACGGAGCTCGACGCCATCGCGCCGCCCTTCTTCACCGCGTCGGTCAACAGCGCGAGCGCCGCGGTCGTGCCCGGCGCTCCGGTGCGCTCGACGCCGATCAGCTCGAGGATGTCCGACACCGAATCCCCCACCGCCGGCGTCGGCGCGAGCGACACGTCGACGATTCCGAACTGCGTGTTCAAACGCCGCGCGGCTTCGCGGCCGACGAGTTCGCCCATGCGCGTGATCTTGAAGGCGGTGCGCTTGACGGTCTCGGCGACGGCCAGCAGATCGGCTCCGGGACCGAGTCGCGCCAGCGCCGAGCGCACGACGCCCGGGCCGGAAACGCCGACGTTCACGACGGTTTCGGGCTCGCCGATGCCGATGTGCGCGCCCGCGACGAACGGGTTGTCCTCGACCGCGTTGCAGAAGCAGACGAGCTTCGCGCAGCCCAGTCCGCCGCGGTCGGCGGTGCGCGCCGCGGCGGCGAGCACCATGTGGCTGAAGCGGTTCACGGCGTCCATGTTGATGCCCGCGCGCGTGGTGGCCAGCGAGATCGACGAGCACACGTGGTCCGTGACCGCCAGCGCCTCGGGAACCGAATCGAACAGCGCGCGATCACAGTTCGTGAAGCCCTTGTGCACGTACGCCGTGAATCCGCCGATGAAATCGACGCGGCAGGCCTTCGCGGCCGCGTCCATCGCGCGCGCGAACGGCACGAGGTCGTTCGACGCGCTGGCCGCCGCCACGAGCGAGATCGGCGTCGTCGCGATGCGCTTGTTCACGATCGGGACGCCGAAATCGGTCGCGATCGAATTGCCGACGTCCACCAGGTCGCGCGCGTGGTGGACGATCTTGGCGTAGATCTTCTCGCAGCAGCTCTCCAGGTCGGGGTCGGCGCAGTCGAGGAGGTTGATGCCCAGCGTGATCGTGCGGATGTCGAGCGTCTCGAGCTCGACCATGCGCACGGTTTCGAGAATCTCCTGGTCGGTGAAGGACATGGGGGCGGCAGTCTACGGTCCGCGAGGCCGTCGACCGCCGAGTTCGAGCTTGCATCGAGGCGCCTCAGCCCGATCCTCTGGGCCGTGACGAGCCCCTCCCCGACTCTCGACTTGTTCGCCGCGCACGAGCGGCAGCTCGAGTCCGTGGTCGATCTGGACGCGGCGCTCGGCGCGCTGACTTCGGCCGCCGACCTCGGCGCGCGCGTCGAGGCGCTCGAAATCCTCGCCGACTGGGCGCGCGAGAGGGACGGCGCGTTGCCCTGGCCGGCCGGTGAGCCGGACCCCGCGGCGGGTGACGCGCGCTATCGGCGCTTGGGCGTTTTGGCCATCGTCCTCGAGCGTTCGGAGCCCGCGCGCACGGCCTTGCGCGACGCGGTGCGCGACGCGCTGTCCCAGGGCGACGCGCTCGCCTTGTTCGCCGAAGTCGGCATCCCCGAACACCGCGGGATCACGGAAGAAGCGCTCGAGCGCATCCAGCGCCGCCTCTTGCCCGCGCCGCGCGACGAACGCGATCTAGGGCGCCTGGTCGGCCGCGTCCTGCCCGACGCCCGAGCGGCGGAGTGGATCGAGGTCGCACCACTCGCGCTGTGGCTGCGCGTGCTGAAAGCGTTGGACATCCCCGACGACTCGCTCGGGCACGTGCGCGTAGCACTGGCCGACGCGCTGAGACTGCTCGCGTCGCGCGCCGAATCGATCGGACTGTCGCGCCGGATGCGCGAGCGCCGCGCGCCGGCCGTCGTGCGCGACTCGCCCTGGTACCGGCTGCCGCGGATGACGGAGGCGCTCACCAAGCGCTTCGAGAGGCCCGATGCGCCCGAGACGATCGAGGCGGCGCGCGCGTGGCGTGACACGATCGAGGCCGCGCGCGCCGAGAATCAAGAAGTCCTCGATCACCTCGAGTCCACGGGGATCAGCGTCGAGGTCGTGTTCGCGATCGAGGCCTGCTCGCGGATGCTCGATCGCATGTCCATGCTGGCCGAGCTGCGGCTCATGCCGGCCGGGGAAGAGCACAAGGCCGCGAACATGCGCGTCCTAGCGATCTTCGCACGCGAGCGCGCACGCGCCGACTCGCTCGGCGCGCTGGTGCGCGACACATCGCGCCAGCTCGCGCGCCGCGTCGTCGAGCGCGCGGGCGCGAGCGGCGAGCACTACATCGCGAACACCGCCGTCGAGTACGCGCGGATGTGGGGCAGCGCCGCGTGGGGCGGACTGCTCACCGTGATGACGGCGGCGCTGAAGCTCACGATCTCGGCGGCGAACCTGCCCGCGCTGCCCGAGGGCCTCCTCGGCGGACTCAACTACGCGGCGAGCTTCACGCTGATGCAGGCCACGCACGGCACGCTAGCGACGAAGCAGCCCTCGATGACGGCCGCCACGCTGGCCGGGATCCTGCAGGATTCGACCGGGCCCCACCGCGCCGAGGAGATGGCGACGTTCTTCGCGCGCATCGTGAGATCTCAGCTCGCGGCCGCGTTCGGCAACGTGACCGCCTGCGCGGTCGGCGCTTTCGCCTTCGACCGCTTGTGGCTCGCCGTGCACGGCACCCACTTCATCAGCGCCGAAATGGCCGACTACGTGCTGAAGTCCATGCACATGGTCGAGAGCGCGACGGTCTGGTACGCCGCGCTGACGGGCGTGCTCCTGTGGGTCTCGAGCGTCGTCGCCGGTTCGATCGAGAACTGGACCGCGTATCGCCGCATCCCGCGCGCTATCGCCGAGCACCGGCTGGGCGAACGCTTCGGCCGCGAACGTATGCAGCGCGTGGCGAGCTGGTTCGCGCAGAACGTGTCGGCCTACGCGGGCAGCGTCGTGCTCGGATTCCTGCTAGGTCTCGCGCCCGCGATCGGCAAGTTCACGGGCCTGCCCATCGACGTGCGGCACGTGACGTTGTCGACGGGGCAGGTGGCTTTCGCCGCGTGCGCGCTCGGCACCGTGATCGATCCGCGCATCGGCTGGGCCGCGGGCGGGGTGGCGCTGATGTTCGTGCTCAACCTGGGCGTGTCGTTCGCGCTCGCGCTGTGGGTCGCGGCTCGAGCGCGCGGACTCGGCGCGCGAGAGATGCGGGCGATGTTGAAGGCGGTGTTGCGCCGGTTCGTGCGCCGACCGCTGGACTTCGTGGTGCCGCGACGCGTCTGAGTCCGCCCCACGCGGCGCGCGGTCCGTGAACGTCGACGCCAGGTGAGCGGATCCACCTCGTCGAGCACACGAACGCCTTCGAGGTGCTGGGGACGTTGGAGCACGCGTTGAGTGCGATGATCGGGAGCCCGGCTCCCGATCATCCAGGTTGGAGTCGGGACGACAGGGACCCGTGGCCGCCTGGGCCCGGCCACTCAGTTGGGTCCTTGACCACCCACTACAGCGTGAGGTGCCATGCGGACATGCGCATCCTCCTCCCCCTCGCCGCGCTCGCTCTCTGGCAGGCCGCGGGTGGGCCCGCCGCGCCCGTCGCCGACCTGAAGACCCCCGCGCCGGCGGACGAGCGCGGCGTCGAGCTCGACGGCTGGCGCGAGATCTCGTGCGCGCGCTGTCACGCCGACGTGACGCAGGAGTGGGCGACGACGCTGCACGGACGCGCGTGGGTGGACGAGGCCTACCGCGAGGAGCTGGCCGAGGTCCGCCGCCAGGAGAGCTGCCACAACTGCCACATCCCCGAGCCTCTCCATCTCCAGCTCGGTGCGGACGGCTCGATTCCTCAGAAGCCGAAGCCGCGCGACGCGACGCTGCGCAACGCGCCCGTGCCCGACGTCGACGCGCACTACGGCGTGTCGTGCGAGACGTGCCACCGCGGGCCCGACGGGACGATCCTCGGTCCGTGGGGCGCGCCGACCGATGCGCACAAGTCGCAGAAACACCCTTCATTCCTGGCCGAATCGAACAGCGCCCTGTGCATCGCCTGCCACGCGACCACGGTCGGCCCGGTGATCGGGATCGCGAAGGACTTCGTCGACTTGGAACAAGCCGCGAAGGGCCAGAGCTGCGTCGGCTGCCACATGGCGCGGGTCGAGCGTCCGGCGGCGAGCGAGGAGGGGAAGCCCGCGCTGCCCGCTCGCGCCGGTCGCAGCCACGCGCTGCAGACACCGCGCGATCCGGCCTTCCTGGCGCGCGCGTTCGAGCTCACGGCCGAGCGTCGCGGAGACAAGGTCGTCGTGCGCGTCGCGAACGCGTGCGGCCACCGCGTGCCGGGCCGGATCGGGCGCGTGATCACGCTCGAGGCGGAACTCCTCGACGCGAGCGACGAGGTCGTCGCGCAGGGCCGCCACGCGATCGAGACGAAGCGCAGCCTCGCCGCGGATGCGTCGGTCGAGATCGAGCTCGCCGGAGAGGGCGTGCGTGTGCGCGTCGTCGGCACGCACGACGCACCGGCGCTGCCGGAAACGGTCACTTTCCTCGACGTGAAGCTGCCGATCCGCTGACCGCGGCGGAGGCGGTGATCGGCCACCGAACTCGTGCGTCGTCGGCGCGAGTCGACGATCCGTCCATGGACCAGCGCCAGGATCAGCCTGGATCGAGCCACACGATCACCACAACCGAGGCAGCACCGGCGATCGACGCCGCCGCGAACCGTCGTTCCGCGGATGCGCGCCATTCCCGTCGCTCGATCCACGGCACGAACGCCGACGCGAAGGCCAACAGCACGAGCGGTAGAGCGGGGAGCAGCACGGCGGGGTGCGAGCCGAACTGCCCGGGTCCGATGTTCGGCGGCAGGTAGTCGAAACCCTCGAGTCGCCGCAATCCGACGGGTGGTTCGCCGAGTCGGATCCAGGCCTCGAGCGACCAGCGCGGCGAACGCGACGATCCATACCGCTGGCGCGGCGGCGAGCGCGCGCGCGAGGAGGTTCGGCCTCGGTCGGTGAAGCGTGCTGGCGCCTTGCAGTTCGCGCACCCAGGCGAGCACCAGATGCGCGACGAGCGCGAGCGCGCCCAGGACGATCCCGGCGAAGACGACGAAACCCATGCGAGAGGAACACCGCGCGAAGAGAAACGGGGAGCGTTTCGCGGCTATCGTGGCGCTCCGATGCTCTGCCGCTGGATTTGTCTCGCCCTGACCGTCCTGCTCGCGCTCGCGACGCCGGCCTTCGCGGGGGCGTCGGCCGAGCCCGACCCGATCGCCAAGCTCGCGCAGAAGCTCCACCGCTTGCGCCGCGGCGAGTTGCGCTTCGAGCGCAAGGTCGCGGAGGACCTCTCGGGGCTCGTCTCCGACGCGCGCTTGATCTGGGCGGTCGAGCCCGCGCGCGAGAAGGACGTCGCGCGCGTACTGCTCGACGTCGCGGGCGCCTTCGCCGATGCGGATCCCAAGCAGGGCGACGACCAGGCCGCTGCGGCGGGCCTGCGCGATGCCGCCATCGAGGCGCTGAGCGCGCACGTCGATTCGGCGTTCGCGACTTGGCTCGCGCGCGAGATCGTGCCGGCCCCGAATCAGCCCTTCGAGCGCCGACTCGCGGCCGTGCGGCTGCTCAAGGACCAGACGCAACCGGCGGTGAAACTGGCGCTGCTCTCCGCGACGCAGGAGAAGGAGCCGCGCATCCGGCGCGCGGTGCTCACGAACCTGGCCGGCTGGTACGACCCCGCCGTGCACGCCATTTTCCTGCGGGAATTGCAGCGCGAAATCGCCGGCGAGCCCGGCGCGGAAGGCGCGATCGCGGAGGCTCACTTCGCGCAGGTGTCGTCGGATCCGGAGAAGCGCTTCCTGCCCGAGCTCGAGCCGATCGTGAAGGGCGGCCTGATCGCGAGCGACTGGCGCGTCGCGGTGCGCGCGGTCGTGCTCTCACGTCCGTTCGCGAACGACGCGATCCTGCCGCACCTGATCGAGGCGATGACCTTGTGGAAGGTGCGCGGCGCGCGCTTCGGTCACGCGCTGCGCATGCAGCTCGAGATCGAGCGCGAGCTGCGCCAGCGCTCGGGCCGCTCGTTCGGGCTGGATCCGGACCTGTGGCGCAAGTGGTACGCCGCGATGCGCCGCGGCGAGCTGCCGAGCACCGGAGGTTTCGCGGCCGGTGTGCCGTCCGAGCGCACGAAGGCGAGCTTCTTCGGTTTGAAGCCGGCCAGCGACCGGATCGTGTTCGTGCTCGACCGCTCGAAAAGCATGGAGATCGGCTTCGGACCCGCCGGCACCGGCGGCGCGATCGGGCGGCGGTGGGACGAGGCCGTGAAGCAGCTGATGGGCTACGTCGAGGCGATCGGCGCGGAGAGCCGTTTCGACGTCGTGCTCTTCCACGACTTCGGCGAGGCTTGGAGGGGCGGTGATCTCGTCCCGGCCGACTCCGCGAACCAGGCCAAGTTGCGCGAGTGGCTCGAGGTCCAGATCCCGAACGGCGGGACGGCCCTGCGCCTGGGTGTCGAGACCGCGCTCCACATCGATGCGCGGGCAGGGCTCCAGCTCCACAAGATCGAAGCGGACACCGTGGTGCTCCTGTGTGACGGGGACACCAACGAAGGTGCGAATTGGGTGGCCCGGTTCCTCCAGGAAACCAATGCGGTCGCGCGGATCGTCTTCTACGGCGTCCAGATCGGCGGGAAGGGCGACGGGACACTCCAGAAGCTGGCCGAGGGCAGTGGCGGCGAGTTCGTGCAGATCGCGGGCTGAGCGCGCAGGCGGATCTCCGCCGGTAACCAGGGCACCTCGGGTGACCAGGCCGGGAGACTGACCCCGTTGGCTGCCCGCCCCCTGAGCGGTGGGATCTCGCGCCAGCCGGAGGGGCGAGAGCTGGTAGGTCGCCGCGGGAAGGGAGAGGACCGGGTCGCCTTCCATGTCGTGCTTCCGGGTCACTCACACCGCCGCTACACTCCCCCGACATTTTTTCAGGGACTTCGCAGCGGGACCGCGCCCGCCTGATGTCACCCACCAAACGGTCGTCGCCCGCTCCCCCGCCCGCGGGATGAGCCCTGAGCCCGGTCCCCGATGCTCGAGAACTACGCCCCGCTGCTGATCCTCCTGGTGCTCGCGCTGGGGTTCTCGCTGTCGCAGGTCGTCCTGAGCGAGATCGCCGGACGTCGTCGCAAGAACGTCGGCAAGGGTGACCCCTACGAGTGCGGCATGGCGCCGGTCGGAGGCGCGCGCATCCGGCTCTCGATCCACTACTACCTCGTCGCGGTGCTGTTCATCCTCTTCGACGTCGAGTCCATTTTCCTCATCCTGTGGGCGGTCGCGGCCGAGGGCATCAAGGCGCAGGGCTTCGCGCTGCTCGTCTTCTTCGAGATCTCCGCGTTCGTCTTCATCCTCGGTCTCGCGCTGGCCTACGTCTGGCGCAAGGGGGGCCTCGAATGGGATCGCTGAAACCCGCCGACGGACACGCGTCCGAGACCGGCTTTTTCGTCACCCAGGTGGACTGGGTCGTCAACTGGGGCCGCAAGAACAGCCTGTGGCCCATGCCACTCGGCCTGTCGTGCTGCGGCATCGAGCTCATGGCCATGATCGGGCCGAAGTTCGACATCGCGCGCTTCGGCGCCGAAGCCGCGCGCTTCAGTCCGCGCCAGTGCGACCTCATGGTCGTCGCCGGCACGCTGACCTGGAAGATGGCCGAGGCTGCGCGCCTCATCTACGACCAGATGCCCGACCCGAAGTGGGTCATCGCGATGGGCGTGTGCTCGAGCTCGGGCGGCATGTACGACAGCTACAGCGTCGTGCAGGGCGTCGACATGATCCTGCCGGTCGACCTGTACGTGCCCGGCTGTCCGCCGCGTCCGGACGCGGTCATCGACGCGATCCTCAAGCTGCAGAAGAAGATCGAGCGCGAGAAGCCGTTCCAACTGCTGCTCGAGGGCGACGTCGTCGGCGAGTACGACTCGGGCACGAAGCGCTTCCTGCGCGCACCCAACCACAGTGTGCCCACCACGCGCAGCCACGAAGTCCTGCCGCCCACGAAACCGGGCGGGGGGCACACGTGAGCACGCAAGAGCGCGTCGTCGCGGCCCTCGCGGGCATCCAACACTCGCTGCAACAGCCGCGCGATGGCGGCTTGTCGATCGAGATCGAAGCCTCGGTCGTGCCGCAAGCGCTGGCCGCGCTGCGCGATCGCGCGGCCTTCGACACGAACGTGTTCGTGACCGCGATCGACCGCTTCCCGGCCGAGCCGCGCTTCACCGTCTGCTACGCGTTCCTATCGACGACGCACAACGATCGCGTGCGCGTGCAGGCACGAATTCCCGGTGAAAAGCCGCACATCGCCACGATCACGCACCTGTGGCCGGGCACGGCCTATTCGGAGCGCGAGTGCTTCGACATGTTCGGGATCGTGTTCGACGGGCACACCGGCTTGAAGCGCCTCCTGATGCCGCAGGGGTACGACCACTTTCCGCTGCGCAAGGAATTCCCGCACCAGGGTATCGAGCCGGATCGCCTCTACCGCGAGTGGGACCAGCGCCGCCGCGAGCGTTCTCCCCTGCGTTCGGAGTCCGAAGCTTGAGCACGAGTTCCACCGGCGGGCCCGCGGCCAAGACGACGCGAGTCCCGGGTTCCGGCGCCACGGGCGCGCGGACGACGCGTACCTTCGAATTCGCTCCGGGTGAAGTCGACCGCGACGATCCGCTCCACGGCGAGCTCATGGAGCTCAACATGGGCCCGCAGCACCCGGCGACGCACGGCGTATTGCGCATCAAGGTCGTGCTCGACGGCGAGCACATGGTCGAGGTCGAGCCCGACGTCGGCTACCTGCACCGCGGCAAGGAGAAGACCTGCGAGTCGCTCGGCTGGCGCAAGTTCTTCGTGCACACGGACCGGCTGGACTACCTCCAGCCGCTCATGAACAACTGCGCCTACGCGCTGGCGCTCGAGAAGCTCGGCGCAGTGCCGGTGCCCGAGCGCGGTCAGACGATCCGCGTGCTGCTCATGGAGCTCAGCCGCGTCATGGCGCACCTGATCTACCTGGGCACGACGTCGATCGACCTGGGCGCGGTCACGATGTTCTTCTTCACGTTCAGCGAGCGCGAGCGCATCTACACGCTGCTCGACGCCTACACCGGCCACCGGATGAACAACACGTACATCCGCATCGGCGGCGTGTACGCCGACGTGGAACCGGCCGTCGAGCGCGACATCCGCGCCTGGTTGGACCAGTTCCCGGCGAAGATCGACGAGTTCGAGAAGATGCTGACCGGGAACCGGATCTGGTTCGACCGGAACCGCAACATCGGCTCGCTGACGCCCGAGATGTGCAAGGCCTGGTCGCTCAGCGGCCCGAACCTGCGCGCGTCCGGCGTCGAGTGGGACCTGCGCAAGAAGCAGCCCTACTCCGGTTACGAGCACTACGACTTCGAGGTGCCGATCGGGACGATCGGTGACTGCTACGACCGCTACGCCGTGCGCATCGAGGAGATGCGCCAGTCCGTGCGCATCTGCCAACAGGCGCTCGATCGGCTCGAGAAGTCGCGCGGCGGTGAGTTCCTGAGCGACGACCGCCGCTACGTGTTGCCGCCCAGGGGCCGCGTCCAGACCTCGATGGAAGAGCTCATCCACCAGTTCAAGATCGTGACCGACATGGCGCTGCCGAAGGGCGAGGCCTACCACGCGGTGGAATCCTCGAAGGGCGAACTGGGCTTCTTCGTCGCATCGGACGGCACGAGCCATCCGCTGCGTTGTCACATCCGCGCGCCGGGCCTCATGAACGTGCAGGCGATCCCGGTGCTCGCGGAGGGACGTCTCTTCTCCGACATGGTCTCGATCATCGGATCGCTCGACTTCGTGATGGGCGAGGTGGATCGCTGATGTCGCTCCCGCAGAAACTCACCGCCGAGTTCGACGAGCTCGTCAAGAACTACCCCGAGCGCCGCGCGGCACTCATCGTCGCGCTGCACCGCTGCCAGGAAGAACTGGGCGGTTGGATCTCGCCGCAGACGATGGAAGACCTGGGCACTTACTTCGGCCTCGAACCGGTCGAAGTGTTCGGCGTTGCGAGCTTCTACCCGATGTTCAACCTGCGGCCCGTGGGCAAGCACGTGGTCTCGATCTGCCACAACATCAGCTGCGATCTGCGCGGCGCGCAGGACATCATCGCCAAGGCCTGCGAAGTGACCGGTGCTCCGCTGGGCGGCACTTCGAAGGACGGCAAGTGGACCGTCAAGCACGTCGAATGCCAGGGCGCGTGCGCGAACGCGCCGATGATCGACCTCGACGGCGTCTACCACGAGGACCTGACGATCGAGAAGGTCGCGAAGATCCTGGGAGCGGTGCGATGAAGGCCTTCGAGACGTACTTGCTCGACCGCGCCAAGGTCGAGGGCAACCACCAGCTCGCGACCTACGAGAAGCTCGGCGGCTACAAGGGCCTCGAGAAGGTCCTGAAGGGCGGAATGACGCCCGCGACCGTCGTCGACGAGATGAAGAAGTCGGGGCTGCGCGGCCGCGGCGGCGCGGGCTTCTCGACCGGCATGAAGTGGAGCTTCATGCCCGACATCACGAAGGACCCGCGCGTTCGCTACTTGGCGATCAACGCCGACGAGTCCGAGCCCGGGACGTGCAAGGACCGCGTGCTGATGGAGAAGGATCCGCACGGCGTGATCGAGGGCGCGCTCATCGCCGCGTACGCGATCCGCGCGTCGGCGGTCTACGTCTACGTGCGCGGCGAGTACCGTCTCTCGCACGACCGCATGGCGGCGGCTGTGAAGGAAGCGCGCGCCGCCAATCTCGTGGGCAAGAACATCCTCGGCTCGGACTACTCGTGCGAAGTCCACATGCACAAGGGTGCCGGCGCCTACATCTGCGGCGAAGAGACGGGGCTCATGGAGAGCCTCGAGGGCAAGCGCGGTCACCCGCGCCAAAAGCCGCCTTTTCCTGCGCAATCCGGCTTGTGGAGCTCGCCGACGACGGTCAACAACGTCGAGACGGTCTTCAACGCGCCGTACATCATCGAGCGCGGCGCCGCTTGGCACGCCGCGATCGGCACGCAGAACAGCAAGGGCAACTTCCTCGTCGGCATCTCGGGCCACGTGAACAAGCCCGGCGTCTACGAGCTCCCCTTCGGCGTCACCGCGCAGGAGATCCTGGAGGAGAAGGCCGGCGGCGTGTGGAAGGACCGCAAGCTGAAGGCCTGGTTCCCGGGCGGCAGCTCGTGCTCGCTGCTCAAGGGTTCGGACGTCGACGTCGTGCTCGACCACGACTCGCTGCGCGCGCGCGGCAGCTCGCTCGGTACCGCCGCGATGGTGATGATGGACGACCACACGTCGATGGCGCGCGTCATGGAAGTGATCGCGCGCTTCTACGAGCACGAGAGCTGCGGCCAGTGCAGCCAGTGCCGCGAAGGCACGCAGTGGCTGTCGCAGATCTTCCATCGCATCGCGCACGGACACGGCCTGGAGGACGACGTGGCGACGCTCGAGGCGCTCGCGAAGGGCATGGCTCCGGGCAAGACGATCTGCGCATTGTCCGACGCGGCGGCGATCCCGACGCTCTCGGCCGTGAAGCTCTTCAAGGACGAACTGATCGAGTGCATCCGACAGAAGCGCGATCCGCTGGCTGCACCGGCCCCCAAGTACGCGACCGTGGGAGCACACTGACGTTGGTCAAGATCACCGTGAACGGCCGCGTCGTCGACGCGGATCCGACGAAGCCGCTCATCCGCGCGTGCCACGACAACGACGTGGACGTGCCGATGTACTGCTACCACCCGGGCCTGTCGCCGGTCGGCAGTTGCCGCATCTGCCAGGTCGAGGTCAAGCAGGGCGAGGCGCCCGGCCGCGTCATGGTCGCGTGCCGCACGCAGCCGGTCGAAGGCATGATCGTCGACACCGAGAGCCCGAAGGCGCACGACACACGCCGCGAGTGCCTCGAGTTCCTGCTGAAGAACCACCCGCTCGACTGCCCGATCTGCGACAAGGCCGGCGAGTGCGACCTGCAGGACTACGCGTACGACGAAGGCCAGGCGGAAGGTCGTTCGAACGAGCCGCGCCGCCCGATGGAGAAGCGGAAATCGCTCGGTGACGTCATCGTGCTCGACGAAGAGCGCTGCATCCTGTGCAGCCGCTGCGTGCGCTTCTTCGAGGAAGTGCCCAAGAAGGCGCAACTGACGGTCAGCGATCTCGGCTCGCGCTCGATCATCTCGACGTTCATGGACCGCCCGCTCACGGGCAACTACCAGGGCAACATCGCGGACCTGTGCCCAGTCGGCGCGTTGACGCTCAAGAAGTTTCGCTTCCAGGCGCGCGTCTGGAACCTCGTGAAGATGGCTTCGACGTGCGTCGAGTGCAGCCGCGGCTGCTCGATCCAGGTCGAGGTGCTGCGCGGCTCGGACGTGAAGCGCTTCCGTCCGCGCGCGAACGAGAAGGTGAACGGCCACTGGATGTGCGACTACGGCCGCTTCGCGATCGGGCACGCGAATGCCGACGGTCGGCTCGAGGGCGCGCGCATCATGGAAGGCGTCACGCTGCTCCAGTCCCCCATCGAAGACGGTCTGTGCGCCGTGCGCGACGCGCTGATGTCCTCGAAGGGTGCACTGTTCGTCCTCTCGCCCTACTGCACGGTCGAGGAAGGCCAGGCCCTGCTCGAGCTCGCTCGGAGACATCGGGCGGAGATCGCCTTCGTTTCGCCGGCGGCGAATGCGCTGAAGGACGATCTGCTGCACACGGGTGACCCTTGCCCGAACCGGCGCGGGCTCTCGGAGCTCGGCATCGCGGGCGACACGCCCCTCAACCTGACCAAGCGCATCGCGGCCGCGAAGGTCGCGGTCGTCGCGGGCGAGCGCGTCGTGGAAATCCTCGGCGCGGCCGAGGTCAAGGCGCTGCCCGCCACCGTCGCGCTGTACGCCTTCGAGTGTCATCCGGTCGAAGCTCGCGCACTGCGCTGCGAGATCGGCATCGCGAACCACGTGGAGCGCGCCGGCACCGTCGTGAACCTCGACGGGATCCGCGGCCCGCTCGCCGCGGTCAAGCCGGCGCCGCGCGGCGTGCGCGCGCTGAGTCGACACCTCGAGGACCTCGCGCGCCTCTCGCCGCTCTCGAAGGAGTCCGCGTCGCGATGAGCACCTGGGAAGGCTTCCTCATCGCGCTCGTGAAGACGGTCGTGATCTTCGGCACCGTCGTGCAGGTCGCGGCGCTCATGACGCTCGCGGAGCGCAAGTTCTCGGCCTGGATGCAGTACCGCATCGGTCCGAACCGCGTCGGGCCGTTCGGTCTGCTGCAGCCGCTCGCCGACGGCGTGAAGTTCATCTTCAAGGAGGAGCTCACGCCCGACGGTGCGAACAAGCTGATGTTCCGCGCGGCACCGATCCTCGCGGCGCTGCCCTCGATGATGACGATCGCCGTCATCCCCTTCACGCCCGACATCGTCATCGGCGGGAAGAACTTCGGCTCGCTGGTGGTCGCCGACCTCGACGTCGGCATCCTCTACATCCTGGCCCTCGGTGGACTGGCCATCTACGGCGTGATCCTGGGCGGCTGGGCCAGCAACTCGAAGTACTCGTTGATGGGCGCGCTGCGCGCGTCGGCGCAGATGATCAGCTACGAGCTCACGCTGATCCTGACGATCCTCGCGGTCGTCGTGATGTCGGGCTCGCTGAACCTGGGCGAGATCGTCGAGTCGCAGCCCACGATCGGCAGCTGGCACATCTGGACGCAGCCGCTGGCCTTCGTGATGTTCGTCGTCGCCACGTTCGCCGAGACGAACCGACACCCTTTCGACTTCTCGGAGTGCGAGCCCGCGCTCGTGGGCGGCTTCCACACCGAGTACTCGGCCATGAAGTGGGCGATGTTCTACATCGGCGAGTACTCGGCCATGACGATGATGGCCTGCCTCACCGTCGTCCTGTTCCTCGGCGGCTGGACCGTGCCGTTCTGGGAGAGCGCGCCCTGGTACGTCGCCCTCGCCGCGTTCCTGGCCAAGACTTCGGTCTTCCTGTTCCTGTTCCTGTGGGTGCGCTGGTCCTTGCCGCGCTTCCGCTTCGACCAGCTCATGCGCCTCGGTTGGAAGGTCTTCCTGCCGCTGGCGCTCCTGAACCTGCTCGTCACCGGCGCCCTCGTCAGCCTCCTCTGACGCACGAAGAGAGAGAGATCCAACGACATGGTCATCGTGAAGCGCAAGGAGCTCTCCCTCTCGGAGAAGCTCTACATCCCCGAGGTGCTGCGCGGACTGAGCATCACCTTCCGGAAGATGTTCGAGCCGAAGATCACGCGGCAGTATCCCGAGGAGCCGCTGATCAAGACGGACGTCACGCGCGGCCAGCCGCGGCTCGTCGTCAACGAGAACGACACGATCGCGTGCGTCTCATGCGGCCTGTGCGAAGCGGCTTGCCCGGCCTACGCGATCACGATCGACGGCGGCGAGACGGACCGCGCGATCGAGCGCGAGCCGGTGCGCTTCGACATCGACATGCTGCGCTGCATCCTGTGCGGCTTCTGCGAGGAAGCCTGCCCGAAGGACGCGATCTACATGTCGGATGAGCTCGAGCTCGCCGACTACTCGCGCGAGGCGCTGATCTACGACATGGACAAGCTGAAGCGCCCGAAAGCGGCGCTCCAGAAGCGGATCGACTACGTCAATCGGATCAACACGCGATGGCAGACGCCCTCTTCTACGTGATGGCGGTCGCGGCCGTGCTGGCCGCGCTCGGCGTCGTGCTCGCGAAGAATCCCATGCAGTGCGTCCTATCGCTGCTCGGGAGCTTCTTCGCGTTGTCGATCATCTACCTGCTCGCGGGATTCCAGTTCCTCGCGGCGGCGCAGATCCTGGTTTACGCCGGCGCCATCATGGTGCTGTTCCTGTTCGTGATCATGCTGCTGAACCTCGGCGCCCCGGGCGCGGAGGATCCGACGGATGTCCGGATGTTCTCGCGTGCCAACGCGGGCCTGATGGTCATCGTCGCGGCCGCGCTGCTCTTCGTGATGGCGCTCGGCATCCGTCGCGCGGGGCCGATGCCCGTGGACAGGGCTCTGCCGCCCGAGGGGCTCGACCCGATCCCGGGGCTCGCCAACGAGATGTTCGGTCGGTACCTGCTGCCGTTCGAGGCCATCTCCGTGCTGCTGCTCGCCACCGCGGTCGCCGTCGTCGTCCTGGCCAAGCGCGATCGGCGCGCGAACGAGGGATCCCAGCCGTGACCGTCCCGTCCGAACACCTGCTGGTCCTCGCCGCGATCCTCTTCGCCATCGGCGCGGCCGGCTTCTTCCTGCGCCGCAACGTGATCGTCGTGCTCATGTGCGTCGAGCTCATGCTCAACGCCGCGAACCTGTCGTTCCTGGCGGCGAGCCGCATGCACGCGCTGCGCGCCGGATCCACGGGCCCGAGCCTCGAAGGTCCGACGTTCGCGATCTTCGTGATCGTCGTCGCGGCCATCGAAGCCGCGGTCGGCCTCGCGCTGGTCATCGCTCTCTACCGCAACCGCCAGGTCGTCTCGCTCGACGCGGTGACCGACTTGAAGGACTGAGAAGGCCTCATGCTCCTCCAACAAGCCCCTCCGATCCCCGCCGGATCCGCGGACTACGACTGGCTGTGGCTGATCCCGGCCCTGCCGCTCGCCGCGGCCGTGCTGTGCGGGATCCTGCACTTCTTGACGCTGCGCTCGCGCGGGGCCTGGAAGAAGAAGGCGGTCGCGCACGGTCACGGCGGTCACGGCGGTCACGGCGGTCACGGCGGTCACGGCGGTCAGGGCGGCCAGGGCGAGCACGCGGCGGACGGCCACGCGCACGCTGACGGCCACGCGCACGCTGCGCACGCGCACGACGCGCACGCCGCGCACGCCGCGCACGACGTGCACGACGCGCACGGACACGACGCGCACGGACACGACGCGCACGGACACGCTGCGCACGGACACGCTGCGCATGGCGCTGACCACGGTCACGCCAAGGTCGCGGCCGGAATCGGCGCGCTCGGTCCCTGGGTCGCGGCGCTCTCGATGTACGCCGCGTTCGCGCTGTCCTGGAAGGGTTTCGCGATCCTGCGCGAGCTGCCCGAGACGGCGCGCGTGATCCGCTCGACCGCTTGGGATTGGATCGACGCGGGCACGTTCGGCATCGACGTCGCGATGCACCTCGACCCGCTGTCCTCCGTGATGACGCTCGTCGTGACGGGCATCGGCGCGCTGATCTTCACGTACGCCGCGGGGTACATGAAGGGCGACCCGGGCTACGCCAAGTTCTTCGGCTACCTGGCGCTGTTCGCGTTCTCGATGTTGATGCTCGTCCTGTCGTCGAGCCTCATCGGGCTCTTCGTCGGGTGGGAAGGCGTCGGCCTGTGCTCGTACCTCCTGATCGGGTTCTGGTACGAGAAGGGCTGGCCCGCGGAAGCAGGGCAAAAGGCCTTCGTGATGAACCGGATCGGCGACGCGAGCTTCCTGCTCGGGTCGTTCCTCCTGGTGCAGCTCTTCGGTTCGCTGGACATGGCCGCGATCGTCGCCGGAGTCCCCGGATCGATGTCGGCGCACGCGACCGAGCTCTTCGTCGCGGGCCTCTTCCTGTTCGGCGGCGCGTGCGGCAAGTCGGCGCAGATCCCGCTGTTCACGTGGCTGCCGGATGCGATGGCCGGTCCGACGCCGGTCTCCGCGCTCATCCACGCCGCGACCATGGTCACGGCCGGCGTGTACCTCGTCGTGCGCTTGAACCCGCTGTTCGCGGCCAGCCCGACCTTGCTGGCGATCATCGGCATCGTCGCCGCGCTGACGGCGTTCGTCGCCGGCACCACGGCGCTCGTGCAACGCGACATCAAGAAGGTGCTGGCGTACTCGACCGTCTCGCAGCTCGGCTACATGTTCCTCGGACTCGCCAGCGGCGCCTGGGCCGCCGCGGTGTTCCACCTCGTCACGCACGCCTTCTTCAAGGCACTCCTCTTCCTCGGCGCGGGCTCCGTGATCCACGGCATGCGCGAGGAGCAGGACATGCACAAGATGGGCGGGCTGCGCCGCCACATGCCGGCGACGTTCCTGACGTTCATCGCGGGCGCGGCGGCGCTCTCGGGACTGCCGCTGCTCTCGGGATTCTTCTCGAAGGACGAGATCCTGGCGCACACGTTCGCGCAACGCACGCCGCTCTACTACGCGCTCTGGGCCGTCGGGATCCTGACCGCGGCGCTCACGGCCTTCTACACGTGGCGTATGGTCGCGCTGACCTTCTTCGGCAAGGAACGCTTCGACGCCGCGAAGGTCCACCCGCACGAGTCGCCGGCCGTCATGACCGTGCCGCTCATGGTGCTCGCGGTGCTGTCCGTCGTCGGCGGAGCGCTCGGGCTCCCGATCGTGTTCGGCCTGCCGCACCTGCTCGCCGAGTGGCTTAAGCCGGTTACGGCGAGCGGCACCGCGATCCTTCAGAGCGCGCACGGCGTGCACCACCTGTCGCACACCACCGAGTGGATCCTGCTCGGCGTCGGTGCGTTGGTCGCGCTCGTCTTCGCGCACCGCGGGTTCCGCGCCTACTCGGGCGGCATCCAGCGCGATCTCGACCGCGAGGCGAAGAGCCCGCGTCTCTCCGCGTTCCTCGGCGACGCGTGGACGATCGACACGAAGTACACGAGCTTCGTCGTCGGCCCCGTGAAGCTGCTCGCGTTCGTCATCGCGGTCGTCGTCGACGCGTTCGCGATCGACGGCCTCGTGAACGGCGCCGCGGCGCTGACGCGCGGCATCGCCGGGCGCGTCCGCAAGATGGCCGACGGCAGCATCGCCACCTACGGCCTGTGGATGGGCGCGTTCACGGCCCTGATGGCGTTCCTGTTCCTGTGGAAGCACTGATCCGATGCCCACCAACGTGCTGACACTGTCCGTCCTCGTCTTCCTGCCGCTCGTCGGCGCGCTGCTCGTCGCGGCGACGCCCTCGAAGGCGGTCGGACTCCAGCGCGGCGTCGCGCTCCTCGCGACGCTCGCCGTGGCCTGGATCGGAGTCGTCTTGTGCCTCGACTTCGACGGTTCGACGGCCGTGATTCAGCACGCCGAGAACGTGCCCTGGTTCACGCTGCCCGGCGGCGTCGACGTCCGCTACCGGCTCGGCATGGACGGGATCTCCGTGCTGCTCGTCGGCTTGACGGCGATCCTCGGGCCGATCGTCGTTCTCTCCACGTGGGGCCACATCCACCAGCGCGTGAAGGAGTTCATGATCTGGCTGCTCGTCATGCAGACGGGCATGCTCGGCGTCTTCCTCTCGCTCGACCTGATCCTCTTCTACGTGTTCTGGGAGACGAGCCTCGTCCCGCTGTACTTCATCCTCGGGATCTGGGGCGGCGAGCGGCGGCTGTACGCCACGATCAAGTTCTTCCTCTACACGTTCGCCGGCAGCGTGGTGATGCTGATCGCCGCGATCTGGCTGATCTGGACGACGAACACGACCGACGTCATGCGCCTGCTCGATGTCGCCGGCGCGCTGCCGGTCGACACGCAGCTGTGGCTGTTCGCCGCGTTCGCGCTGGCGTTCGCCATCAAGGTGCCGGTGATGCCGTTCCACACCTGGCTGCCGGACGCGCACACCGAAGCGCCGACTTCGGGCTCGGTGATCCTCGCCGGCGTCCTGCTCAAGATGGGCACGTACGGCCTGCTGCGCTTTGGGATCGCGATGTTCCCCGGCGCCGCGCTCGAGGCCGCGCCGTGGATGATGGCGCTGGGCGTACTCGGGATCGTGTACGGAGCGTTCCTGGCGATGGCGCAGACCGACGTGAAGCGCTTGATCGCGTGTTCGTCGGTCAGCCACCTGGGCTACGTCGTGCTGGGACTCTTCGCGCTCACCGAAGCCGGGCTGCGCGGCAGCCTGCTCCAGATGGTCAACCACGGCCTGTCCACGGGCCTCCTCTTCCTCCTCATCGGGATGATCTACGAGCGCCGACACACGCGCGCGCTCGATCAGTACGGCGGCATCGCCAGCGTGATGCCCTTCTTCGCGCTGTTTCTGGTGTTCGCGGTGCTGTCGAGCGTCGGCCTGCCCGGACTCAACGGGTTCGTCGGCGAATACTTGATCCTCCTCGGCACGTGGCAGGCATCGCCTTGGCTCGCCGCGATCGCCGTGACGGGCGTCATCTTCGGCGCGGTGTACCTCTTGATGGCAACGCGCAAGATGCTGTTCGGACCCGTCGTGCACTCGGAGAACCGCGCCTTGAACGACCTCAACGGCCGCGAGATCGGGCTCATGCTCCCCATCGTCGCCTTGTGCATCTGGATCGGCGTCCAGCCGAACGTGTTCCTCGACCGTGCAGACGGGTCGCTGCAAGACGTCCTTTCGCGCCTCGAGCGCGCTCGAGCCGCTCGCACCGCCAGCGTCGAAATCGTCCCGGTCCATCGTCTGGAGATCGAACCCCGATGAGTTCCGGCCTCGCACAACTCTCGCAGGCGACGCTCGATGCCACCGGACCGTTCCTGGCCTTGGCCGTGGGCGTGCTGGTGCTCGTCCTGGTCGAGATCCTGCCCGCGCTGAAGGCGCTGCGCTCGACACTCTTCCTGGCCACGCTCGCCGCCGCGGCCTGGGCCGCGACGCGCACGCTCTTCGGGCCCGAGATCTCGGCGTTCGACGGCACGTACGTCGCGAACAGCACGACCTCGTGGTGGGCGTTGCTCTTCGTCAGCAGTACGTTGATCGCCTGGGTCTTCGGCCGCCGCTACTACCGCGAGGAAGCGCGTCTCGAGGGCGAGCACGACATCCTGCTCCTGACCGCGGCGTCGGGGATGGTGCTCATGGCCGGCTCGCGCGACCTGCTCGTGTTCTTCGTGGGACTCGAGACCTTGTCGGTCCCGCTCTACGCGCTGTCGGCCTTCCGCCGCTCGCGCAGCGAGTCCGTGGAAGCGGGCCTGAAGTACTTCGTCCTGGGTGCCTTCGCCGCGGCCGTGTACCTGATGGGCGCGGCCTTCGTGTACGCGGGAACGGGCACGATCACGCTGGACGGCATGCTGGCGCGGAGCGATCTCCTGCAAGGGCCGCTCGCGCTCACCGGCGTCGCGATGCTCGTCGGCGCGATCTTCTTCAAGATCAGCGTCTTCCCCTTCCACCTGTGGGTGCCGGACGTCTACCAGGGCGCGCCGAGCCCGGTCACGACGTTCATGGCGACGGGCACGAAGGCGGCGGCGTTCGCTTTCCTCCTGCCGTTGTCCTTCGCGCTGCCCTCGCAGAGCGCGGGCTTCATCGCCGTGATCGCGCTGCTCACGATGGCGGTCGGCAACCTCGGCGCGCTCGTGCAGACGGACATGAAGCGTCTGCTCGCGTACTCGGGTGTCGCGCACGCGGGGACGATGTTGCTCGCGATCGCGGGCATGTTCGAGGATCCCGAGACGGGCGCGACGAGCCAGGCCATCCTCTTCTACATGGCGGCCTACACGTTCACGGCCGGCGGAGCCTTCGGCCTCGTGACGATGCTCGAGTCGCAGACCGGCCTCCCCGTCACGATCGAGTCCTTGCGCGGTTTGTCGAGCAAGCGCCCGGGCGTCGCCGCGGCGCTGGCTTTGTTCATGCTCTCGTTGGGCGGGATCCCGGCGACCGGCGGGTTCCTCGGCAAGTACCTGATCTTCAGCGTGGCGGTGCGCGGGGACATGGTCCTCCCCGCGGTGATCGGCGTGCTGTTGTCGGTGATCGCGCTCGGCTACTACCTGCGCATCGTGATCGCGATGTACATGCAGACCGAGCTCGAGGGCCGACCGGTGCCAACGGAATCGCGGCCGGTGTCGGCGGCGATGGCCCTCGCCTGCGCGGGGATGGTGATCGTGCTCGGCGTGTTGCCGGGGTGGTTCCTCGACAACGTGCGCTGAGCGCGCGTGGAGGAATCGAGCGTACGTGCTCTCAGATCCTCGTGGCACCGCTGGTGCGGCGCGTGAGCTGCGGAGTGCGAGCCGAGTGTGCGAGGCGCCCGCTGCCACGTCGGCCTGAGCTCGTTCGCGAGCGAGCCTAGGAGTCGAACTCCACCGCCCACCCGAATCGATCGCCGCGCATCCGCTGCGCGCGGACCAGGCGGCCTGGGCGGGACTTCACGATGCCGTTCTCCTCGACTTCGACCGTCACGCGCAGTTCGCCCTCGCTGAAGAAGAGGACGCCGGACTGCGACACGTTGTCGGCTCGGCCTTCGAGTTCCTTCGTGTCGATCGTCAGTTTGACCCGCCCGCGATTCGTCAGGCGGCGGGCGCGGCGGCGTTCGCCGGTCTCGGTCGCGAATTCGTCGCCGGCGCGGGGCTGGAAGGGATCCATGCGAGGGTGCTCCGAGGACGGCGGCACGTGCGCCGTAGCGTCCGGTGCGCACCTATCGACACCGTGCGCGGCGTTGCTTGAGCCCGCGTTGGACCTCCGGGACCCGTGCAGCCTTCACGGAGCACGCGGAGCAGAGTCGGCTCACGGGGGATCCGTGAGTGCGTCCCCCCCCCGACGGTCGACGGTCTCAGCCGTCGAGGCTGGACTGGAGCCAGCCCAACTCGTGCTTCAACGACGACAAGCTCTCTTGCACGGCCTTGTCGGCGCTGGAGCGCTGGATGTCGAGCGTCGTACGCAAGGTCTCCATCGCCAGGAGCCGCTCGCTCCGCGACGCGTTCAAGTACTTGAGCTCCAGCGCCTGATCGAGCTCGTTCGCGGCCGAGCCGCCGACCACGTCCACGGTCACGCCGCCCTCCATCACGGGCTCGGGCACGAGCGGGACCAGCGCGGGTTCGACCGCTGTCGGCGCGGCCTTCGTGCTCCCGGCCGGAGACGCCTCACCCGGCTCGACTCCGACCACCGTCGCGCGCGTGGACCGGGCCGGAGCGCCGCGCTCCAGATCGAGCGCGGCTCGGGAGGTTTCGCCCACGACCGGGGCCGCATCCGGTCCGGTGCCGGCCGCCGGCTCCGCCGGTTCGCCGCTTAGAAACCAGTAGCCCCCTCCCAGGAGGGCGGCCAGGACGACGATCGCGATCCAAAGGCGCATGCGGTAGTGGGGATTCGGAGGGCGAGTCTTCCGGGGATCCGGTCGGAGTCTAGCGCGAATGACCGCCCGCGGTCGCCCGGAACGGGCGAAGTCGGGATTCACACACGACTCATCCGCTCCACATCTTCGCTTTCCCCAGTCGGTACACCTTGCCGAGTTCGCAACTTTAGGGGGATACTTGAGATTGTCACGGGTTCCCGTCCCTCAGGTCCCGGCCCGTTCGAACCGGGCCATACGGGAGTTCCGTGCTTCCCTCCCATCTGGAGATGCTCTTCATGGCTCCCCCTCGTCTGTCGTGTACGACGCAACTGCGTCGCACACTCGCCCTCGGCTCGTTGTTCCTGGGACTCGCCGCGTCGGCGAGCGCTCAGGGCACCGACTCGTGCGCGGCCCCCCAAGCTATCGCGGGCTTCGGCCCGTTCTCCGTCAACAACACGGCCGCCGCGGCCGGCCAGGACTTCGCTCCTGGCTGCGCGTCGGGAAACATGCAACGTGACGTCTGGTTCGCGTGGACGGCTCCCGCGAGCGGAGCCACGACCATCGCGACGTGTGGTGGAGTCGGCTTCGACTCGATCGTCGCGGTCTACAACGGCTCGGCCTGCCCGGGCGCGGCCTCGATCGTTTGCAACGACGACGGGTGCGCTGCTCAATCGACCGTGACGTTCGCGGCGGTCGCGGCGCAGAACTACGTGATCCAGATCGGCGGCTACAACGGCGTCACCGGATCCGGCACGTTCACGATCTCCGGCCCGCCGATCCCGCCCGCCAACGACGATTGCTCGGCCGCCACGGCCATCAGCGGCACGGGCCTCTTCCCGTTCAACAACGCGGCGGCTTCGGCCGGGACCCAAGGACAAGCGGAGGCCGCTTGCCTCGCCTTCAGCTTCACGACGATCGCGCGCGACGTGTGGTTCAACTGGACGGCGCCCTCGACGGGCGTCGCGACGGTCGAAACCTGCGCGCAGGCCACGATCGACTCGAAGATCGCCGCCTACGCGGGCGCGGGATGCCCGACGGGCGCCGCGCTCGCTTGCAATGACGACGCCTGCGCCTTGCAGTCGCGCATCCAGTTCGCCTGCACGGCGGGCCAGGTCTACTCGCTGCAGATCGGCACGTACCCGGGCAGCGGCGGCGCGGCCGGCGGCGCGGGCAACCTGAACATCACGGTCGGCGCTCCGACCATCAAGCTCAGCCAGATCTACGGAGCGGGCGGCAACACCCAGGCTCCGCTGCGCCGGGACTACATGGAGATCTACAACCCGGGCCCGATCGCTCAGCCGCTCGGCGGCTGGTCGGTTCAGTACGCCTCGTCCACGGGCACCTTCTCCGCCCTCAACACGGTCGCTCTGCCCAGCGTGACCCTCGGCGTCGGCAAGTACCTGCTCGTCGAGCAGGCGGCCGGAACGACGCTGATCGTCGGCCAGACGGCCGAACTGCCCACGCCGGATGCCACGGGTAACGTCGCCATGGCGGCGGACAGCATGAAGGTCGCGCTCGTCAGCTCGACCACGTTCCTCCCGACGGGCCTGCCCACGTACACGGGCAACCCGACCCTGGTCGACTTCGTCGGCACGGGCACGGCGAACTGGAACGACGTTGGCGCGGCCGGCGGCGTGCACGCGGCGGCCAACAACGCTCCGGCGCCCTCGACGGCCACGGCCGTCTACCGCATCGCGTGCGGTGGCACGGACACGAACTCGAGCCGCTCGGACTGGGCGGTCGCATGGCCCGCTCCGCGCAACACGGCGACTCCGGCGAACGCCGGGATCACCGTGATCGGCACGGCTCTGCCCATCACGGTCGAGGAGCTGCAGACGGTCCGCCTCACGGCGACGCCGTACCGCTGCGCCACGAACAATCTGGGCGCGGGCACGGTCGTCACGGTCGACACGCTTTCGATCGGCGGCGGCGTTGTCGCCCTGCTCGACAACGGCACGGCTGGTGACGAAGTCGCCAACGACGGTCTCTACACGGCGATCGTCACGGTCGCCGCGGGCACCAGCGTCGGCGGGAAGAGCCTCCCGCTCTCCGTCAGCGCGACGGGTGGCCTCTCGGGTGGCAGCTTCATCAGCATCGCGGTCCGTGACGCGGCCGTCACGCCGGACAACGACAACTGCACCTCGGCCATCGCGGTCTCCGTCCCCGGAACCGTGAACGGCACGGTCGCGGGCGCGAGCGTCGAAACGAACCCGATCGTCACCGGTGTCACCGGCGGATCCTTCACGAGCGGCATGAGCTCGCGCAAGGGCGTTTGGTACTCGGTCACGGGCACCGGCAACACGATCACGGCTTCGTTGTGCGGCACCCTGCCGGTCTTCGACTCCGTGATGATGGTTCTCGCGGGCACGTGTGACGGATTGACCGTCATCGGGCTCGACGACGACTTCTGCGCGTCGTTGAACGCGTCGCAGGTCACCTGGTGCTCGCAGGCCGGTGCGACCTACTTCATCTGGGTTTCGGCGTTCGCCACGACGGGTCTGCCGACCAACACGTTCACGATGAACGTGTCGGACACCGGCGTGCCGTGCGCGACGGCCTTCCCGGTCACGCTGTGCTCCGGTACCGCGGGTCCGTTCACGGAACAGGAACCGGGCTACGGCATCGCGACGAACGACGGCTGCAGCTCGTCGCCGAACCGCTTCACGGACATCGCCGAACCGACCGCCATCCCCGTGCCGGTCCGCGGCACGTCGCGTGGCCTCATCGGCAACCGTGACGTGGACTGGTACCGCTGGCAATCGACCGTCACCGGCCCGATCTCCATCACGATCGACACCCTGGGCGCGCAAGCGCAAGCCCAGTTCGTGTCGCTCGGCGTCGGCGGGTCCTGCCCGCAAGTTCCGATCGCCAACACGCCGCTGTTCTTGACGCGCTGCGCGAGCACGATTCAAACCGTCTCGAGCAACGTCACGGCCGGCACGTGGTACGCGGTTCTCGTCGTCGGCGGCATCAGCCTCCAGGCGACGCCCGCGGGCACGGTTTTCGGCGGCCAGATGCCGGGTGGAACGACCATCCAGTACACGCTCAGCATCGGCGTCGGTGGTCCGCCGGCGAATGATCTGTGCGCGAACGCGGCTCCCCTCGCGGGCGTCTCGGTCGCGGGCAACACGTCGACGGCGACGAACGACGGCACGTCCACTTGCGACGCGACCGGCGACGACGTCTGGTACACGTTCACCGCGGGTGTCAACTCCGGCACGCTGAACCTGAACACGTGCGGTGCAGCTTTCGACACCGTCATCTCGGTGTACGACGCGTGCGGCGGGCTCCAGCTCGCCTGCAACGACGACTGCGGCGGTGCGCCGTGCACGGGCCCCGGCTCGTGTGCGTCGGTCTCCGTTGGTTCGGGCCAGACGGTGAAGATCCGCGTCTCCGACAAGGGCGGCGCGGGCGGTGCGTTCACGCTGAACTGGGCGTTCCTCGTGCCCCCGCCGACCAACGACGAGTGCGTCGGGGCGACGGTCATCTCCGGCAACGGTCCGTTCGCGTACGACAACCAGTTCGCGACGCCGACGACGGCGACGGCTCCTGGCTCGGTTTGCCAGACCAGCCAGAGCAAGGACATCTGGTACGCGTGGACCTCCACGGGTGCCGGTTCCGTCATGGTCGACACGTGCGGTGGTCCGACCTGGGACTCGGTCATCACGATCTACACGGGAACGTGTGGCACGCTGACCGAGATCGCCTGCGACGACGACACGTGCGCCACGCCGGCGCTGGGCAGCATGTTGAGCTTCACGGCTCAGTGCAACACGACCTACTACATCCGCATCTCGTCCTTCGCGACGACGATCGGTGCGGTGGGCATGTTCAACCTGACGGGTCCGGGCAACGTCGACACCGACGGTGACGGCACGCCGGACTGCAACGACGGCTGCCCGCTCGATCCCAACAAGGTCGCGCCGGGCATCTGCGGCTGCGGCGTCTCCGACGTCGACACCGACGGTGACGGCACGGCGGACTGCAACGACGGTTGCCCGATGGACCCGGCGAAGATTGCTCCGGGCATCTGCGGTTGCGGCGTCTCCGACGTCGACACCGACGGTGACGGCACCGCGGACTGTCTCGACGGTTGCCCGAACGACCCGCTG
>Ga0105044_10002096_pt1 | contig 27101 bp, 19 predicted proteins | sample MAT01_FD_78092 | JGI IMG/M metagenome (GOLD analysis project Ga0105044, IMG submission 78092) | Freshwater microbial communities from Lake Fryxell liftoff mats and glacier meltwater in Antarctica - MAT-01 | ecosystem: Environmental > Aquatic > Freshwater > Ice > Liftoff microbial mat | place... | reverse complement strand
TAATTTGTAATTTGTAATTTGTAATTTGTAATTTGTAATTGCTTTCACCCTCCAAGAAAAACATCTTTCCTTCTGACTCTTGCTTCCTGTCTTTGTTTGAACTTATTTTCAGAAATCATTTTAATGATTTTGTTTTTTATATCACTAAAATTTTTGTATTCAAAATATGTAATGTTATTTTTCCAGCAATATGATGCAAGCTTCCCTTTTGCAAAGACAACGTCGGCAAACCCGCTTACACAGTAGTCTGAAACACCATCACCTATATAAACAGAAATTTCATTTTCGAAATCATTCGTATTGTTGATTAAAATATTTCTCTTACATGTTTCACATGATTTGCAGTATTCATCTGTATATTCATATTCACAACTTATTTTTTTATTTATTTCATCAACTATCAGTTTGCTTCCGTAGTATTCTAATTTCAATCCTTCACGTTTCAAAATATAATCGATGTAATACTCAAGTCCACTGCTCAATACTTTTACTTCAAATTCGTTCTCTCTGCAATAGCTTACAAACTCTTTGAAGTAATCATCTATTTCTTCTTCGTCCAGACATTTATTAAATTCTTCAATCGTAAAATTACTTACAAGCTCAAGCTGTCTTTTACTGACTTCACGTGTTCCGATTTTTTGAGAATAAAAATCTTCTAATATACTGTCAAACTTCTTTTTATGTGAAATAAACTTTCCAATAGAATTTATCCAGACATCGTTCTTTGAAATTGTACCGTCAAAGTCACTGAAGATTTTAAGCAAGTACTTTTTCATCATTCTTAAACTTAGTCTCTACAATTGTTGTAATTCCTGCTTCCTGCATTGTAACTCCGTATAGTCTGTCAACAGATTCCATAGTTCTTTCATTATGTGTTATAAGTATGAATTGTGTATTATCTGAAAACTTTCTAATCATTTTATTAAATCTTCCCAGATTTGCAACGTCTAATGGAGCATCAACTTCATCCAGCACACAAAATGGTGATGGCTTTACTAAATATATTGCAAAAAGAAGTGCAATAGCTGTCAATGTCTTTTCTCCTCCGGAAAGTAGCTCAATTGATGTAGGTCTCTTGCCGCGTGGCTTTGCTATGATTTCAATTTTTGCTTCAAGTGGATCTTCTTCCAACTTCCCGTCTTCATCTGCTTCATAATTTATCTTAAGATTTGCTTCATCACCTTCAGAAAATAATTCTTTAAATATTGAAATGAAATTTTTTCTTATCTGCTCAAAGGTTTCCATAAATCTTTCTCTAGCTTCTTTGTTAATCTTATCTATAGTTTTTTTAATGTCTTTCTCAGATTCAAGTAAATCATCTTTCTGTTCGATCAGATTCAGAAGCTCTGCTTTCTCGTTTTCAAAATCTTCAAACAGCATTTGCTGATATCCGCCCCCAAGACGTTTAAGTCTTTCACTTAACTCATCTACGTTTTTTTTTGAAGCGTAAAAATCAAAATCTGCATAATTAAATTCACTTACAATAGTCTCATCTTTAATTGAAAAATCTTTTTCATACTTCTTATAAACATAATCTTTTATCTGTTCTGATTTTATTTCATTCTCTTTTATTTTAATCTGCGCGTTGATAAGTCTTTGCGATACACTGTCAAAATCTAATCTGATCTGCCGCTGAGCTACGTCTATACTGTGCTGATGCTCTCTCTTGTCATCATAAATTTTCCTTTCTCTTTCATAACCAACTTCAATTTCAGAAATATCGTTTTTCAAAATAATAAGCTTCTCTCTGTTTGAAGACAGATTTAAATCAAAGTCTCCCGAATCTTTTTCGTTCTTCGAAATTATATCTTCATTAGTATTTATTTGCCTCTCATTGTAGGAAAATGAATTGTTGATTCTTAAAATATTCTGCTCTTCATTTTTTAATTCATTTTTAATTTTCTGAAATTCTAAATTGAAATTGTTAAAGTCTAAAGATTCCTGTGAATAATTCTGCTCTATTAAATTAAATTCATCAGTCAGAAAAATTAATTCTTTATCGAGATTGTATTGTTCATTCTCAGATTTGCTGACTGCTTCAATGAAATTATTTATTGATTCATTTATTAATTTATTATCTGAATTTAATCTTTCATAAGATTTCTCATTATCAGAAATATTTGTATTGAGCTGCTCTTTTTTGAAATCCAATTTAGCAATCTCTCTTTCTGTCTCGTCACATTCTTTCCTTACTTTGTCAAAATCATTTTTATAAATGTCTGTCTGTATTTCATCAAATTTGTTGGTGAATTCTATAAGCTCATTTTCTAATGTATATATAATTTTTTGAAATGAATTTACCTCTTCATTTAAATTATCAATTTTCTTCTGTCTGCCTAATCTTACCGAGCCTTCATTTATTTCTCCGCCTGCTCTGATAAATCCTTTTGTAAAAATATCTCCGTCAAGTGTAATGAATTTGTAGTAGTTATCCTTTGCGAGAATCTTTGCTGTCTCTGCATTGTCAACTATTACAAACTCATCGAGTATATATTTCATAAGAAGTAAATATTTATCATCATAGCATTTCACGAACCTATCCGCAAAGCCATACACACCCTTAGTACCTATAAACTCTGGATCTTCCAAATCAAAACTTACATAATCAAATGTCTTATGATTCAAAATATCATTCAGAATAAATGTAACCTTGCCTTTTTTATTTTCAGTAAGAAGTGAAATTAATTTTTCTGCATTGTCAGATTTATCTACGATTAAATAACTCGAAACTTCACCCATCGCCGTTTCAATTGCAATTTTAAATTTATCTTCTACTTCTATTGAATCCAATACTGTAATTATTTCTTTTTCCTTTAAATCTTTTATAAGATATTTAACACCTTCTGCATAATCTTCAAAATTTTCTGCAAGACTCAATAAATAATCAACTGTACTCTTTACTTTCTGTTGCTCAATTTTGGCTTCCGAAATCTCTCTTTCTTTTCCTGAAATTAATTTACTTAAAGTTTTTTTCTCTTCTTCTTTATCTTTAAATACTTTATCTGATGTTTTCAGATTGTCTAATGATACTTTCAGCTTATCTTCAAATTCATTCTTTTCCTGTTGTAAATTTTCTATCTGTAATAATGAACTTGCATTCTGTCCGGATAGTTTTTCTAATTGCGAAAGGTTATTCTCGAAATTAATTTTATGTTTCTGATATTCGGACTTATTGTTTGAAACTAAATTGTTTACTTCCTTCGAACGCTTACCAAGCTCAAACATTTCAGTCTTTTTCTCATTTATTGTTAATATTGATGCACCTACCTTTGACTTCTTTGCACCCAGAGATTCTTCCGAAACAAATATAGTATTGTTTAAAACTTTAATTTTATTACTTAACTCTTCCTGCTTTATTTTATTTCTATCCTGTGTTGAAATAAAATTTTCATTTTCCGATTTAAGCCGTGTGATATTGTTATGCAGGTTTTTTATTTTTTCGTCAAGTACAAGATTATCTCTTTCAATCGTATTTATTTCTTCTTTCTTTGCAGTTAGCTTTACATTTATCTCCGATAATATTTTATCTAATTCCTGAATTTCATTTCTGTATTTATCTAAGATAATATCATTGGACGACATTTCTTCGGAAAGTTTTTCCTTTAAACTTAAATTATATTCTTCCTTACTTTTTATTTCAAAAATTTCTCTGACAAGTTCATCGAATTCGTAACTGCTGACTTTTAGCTCAAGTGATTTTAATTCTTCGGATACAATTTTTGCCTCCTCATTTCTCTTTGCCTGACGCTCAAGCGCATTTACGTTTCTTTGCTTTTCACGTATTATATCATTTACTCTCAGGAGCGACTCATGAACTGCATCTAATCTGTTATATGTAAGATCACGGTTATGTTTATAGGAAACGACACCTGCAGCTTCTTCGAAAAGTTTTCTTCTTTCATGTTTTACATCCGACAAAATAGTTTCAACCATTTTTAGCTCTATTACAGAATATGCATCCGGTCCTATTCCTGTATCAACAAATAATTCTTTTATATCTTTCAGTCTGACTTTTGTACCGTTCAGATAATATTCTGTCTCACCGCTTCTGTAAAATCTTCTGGCTATCTGAACTTCGGAATATTCTGTAGGAAGTTTACCTTTGTTATTCTGAATTGTAACTGCAACCTCTGCAATGCTGAGTGGCTTTCTGTATTTTGTTCCGTTAAAAACTATATCTTCTCTCTTACCGCTTCTCAATGCCTTGTCGCCCTGCTCACCGAGTACCCATCGCAAAGCATCGACTATATTGGATTTACCCGAACCGTTCGGACCGACGATAGCACATACTCCGCTGTCAAATTCTATTGCTGTTCTGTCAGCGAAAGATTTAAATCCGAAAATTTCTAATTTGGATAGATACAAGTGTATAAAAATTTATTTCGAAAAACCGGATATGAGATTTATGGTTTCAGTAGCTCCGGTGAAAAACAAGAAGTAAGAATAGATTAATGCAAAAATAACGAATATGATTATAAATCCATATAAATAAACTTTTCCGGTGCGTATTTCGAACAATGATTTTGCACCTATAAGAATTCTGTTCAGATACAAAAAATATAAAATAACAAAAGCCCATATTGAAAAACTTATATATGAAGGGTTTGAATCTGCAAGTTTGTAAAACACAGTTCCTAAAAATAAAAAGAATATCATAGGTAATGTTGACCAGACGCATACAGTATAAATATTTTTAAAATATGATTTTCCTTTTGTATAAAACGAAATGATAAATAAAAATACTGCTGTTAAAAACGTTAATAGTATGTTTAAAACCGTAAGTAAAAATAATAAGTAGACTTTATTATTGATAATTTCACTAACTGAAATCTTTGTCGCATCATTTGTAAAAATTTTTGCAAGAATCATATCAAATGAATTATTATCTCTGTAAAAATAAAACAGTGAAGAGAAATATAATGCAATTCCTATGGATATTAAAAATGATAAAAGCAGATTATAGCCTGTAGTTACAATCATCTGATCTTTTACCAGAGTATAAAAGTAAGTTGGCTTATAAAGACATCTTACTAAACCTGATCGAAATTTTTTATCTCTGTTAACAAAATAAATAAATATTAAAATTAAAATTATTCCTGTAATAATAAAAATATAAGGAAATTCTTTTAAAGTATTCCCTTCCTGAATCCTCGGTAAATCTTCATTGTATAAAATTCTTTTAATAAAATCAGTTGAGCGTTTTTGCTCCCTGTTAAAAGTATAAAGTCCGTTTGTTTTCAGATTTGAATTTGCATCAAGCGGATAATTCAGAGGGTTTGATGAATTCCAGTCAGCATAAGAAGATATGAAATTTGTTATTCCTGCCTGCGAAAATTTATTATAACACTCACTCAGAAATTTCATCTGCGCTTCCTGAGATTTGATATCACTGAATCCGTTAGTATTATTATTCTGTATGTTTAAACCGTAATTTGAAATAAAAATATTTCCGTTTTTCCTTGAAGAAACAGGTTTTGATTTATTTGAAATTTCTGAAAATGTGTTTTTAATATATTCATAATTATTCTCATAAAAATTAATACCTACAAAATCTACTTCTTCCGAGCAAATATCTTCCGTATTAGCTCTTGATGTATAATATGTAAATCGTTTATTAAGTGAATCTGCAAGTGATGAGGCAGCTTTTACATAATTTAAAGAAGCGTTATTTGTCACATCAAAATCGTTTCCGATTCCCCATGCAAAAATACACGGAGCATTTCTGTCACGCTCTATGATTTCAAAAATGTAATTAAAATTGAGACGGATATATTTTTCATCATCGAGATAGCTTTCGGAAGTTTCATTGAAAGGTATTTCCTGAAAAAGAAAAAGTCCGAGTCTGTTGCAAAGATTTACAATATACGGGTGTGCACTTTTACCGGGAACTCTCACAGCATTAAAACCAAGCATCTTTATATTTTTCAGATCATTTTCGGTGACTTTAAAATCAAGAGCAGAAGCATACTTCGGCTGGTCTTCGTAATAATTTATTCCGTTAAGTCTGAATTGCTTCCCGCTCTGAAATATCTGATTATTTTTTATTGTAAGATTTGTAAAACCTGTCTCAGTGATGTATTCATCAATGATTTTTTCTTTACTGTCTAAAATAAGTGTCTTAACAATATATAATTCCGGTGTCCCCGGAGTCCAGATTACCGGATTATTTATAGTAACATCATTCTCGCTTTTAACTGTATTATTTTCACCAATACTAAACTTAACTAAACCACTTACTGCTGCTTCTGATTCGTTAATTTCTGAATTATCGGATCTTTTGTAAACCTTTGTTTGCAGATAAAATTCTTTTGATTGGGAAGAATCAAGATATTTTAATAAATTAGAGGATTTTAAATCTACTGTATTTTTTAATTTTACGGATAATAAATTATCTAAAGTGTAATTCAGATAATTTTTTAAAATATAAAGTTTTGGTACTGCAATAATATAAATATCCTTATTTATTCCTCCGTAAATTTTTGAATAATTTATCTGATCTGAAAGGGGAATCGTATTTCTGAAATCAGGTTTGTTACTTACTGATAAAGTAATTTCATTTGCAGTATTTAATATTCCATCTGTTAATGCAACTATTATCGGACCGCCACCGCCGGTATGCTTTGAAACGAAATTATTATTAATTTTAATTTCAGATTCATATTCAATTCCTTCTGCCACAAAAATAAAACTGTATGAATTTATTAAGTCTTCTGAAATTTCAAAGTTCTTTTTGAAAAGAGTATTTCCATTGAAATCATAAGCCATTGGTACAGAAAACTTATTAAAATTTACTCCATCATTAAATGAAACCAGCCATGTACCGTTTAAATCTATTTTCTTTCGTGTGCTGCTTTCAAAAAATAAACCGGTGTTTTTAAGTTCGGTATCTGTAGGTCTTTCAAAAACCTTTATTTGCGAAAATAAATAATCTGAATTGAATGATATTATTAACAGGAGTGCTAATAATTTTAATTTACTGAAATTTTTTAAGCGAAACATTGTCCGGAAAGTAGAAATCATTAATTGTTTTTAGTTATCGCAAATATAACTATTAATGGAAGGAATTTAAAGATTAGAATTATTTAATTTATAATTTCATTTGAATTGAAAATACAGGTGCAATAAGCTTCTTATAATTGTCTGAAAAAGTTGGTTTTATATAGCTGTTTAATAATTTTCCCAAAGTTAAAAAAACAGATGTTAATATCAAATAATTTTATTGTCTGTACAAAACAGAAAAAAACAACAATAAAGAAAAAATCAGTATTAATATAGAAAGTATCGGTGCAAAAGAAACTAATTTAACTTCAGTGTAAGAAGCTCTGATTCTTTTCATATCACTTCTGTATTGAAGTAACCCAAAAAACAAACCAAGGAATCCGAATAAAATCAGTATCATTCCAACTTCCCGTGATGATAGTATAGCGCTTTGTATTCTTAAGGGATCAGTATTATGCATTTCCTGAAAAAATTTGTAAATTGTAAATCCAAATGAGATGAGAGATGTTGCTGTTCTTACCCATGCCATTAAAGTTCTGTCATTGGCAAGAGCTGTTCTTTCATATGCAAGATTTGTTCTGTCTAATGCAAGCTCATCATTAGATTTCATTACTTTTTTTTCAGTTTCCATTTATTGAAAATTTAAATTTTCTTTTGATAATATTAAATTTAATTTGAATTTATTGAATTTTTTTATTGAAATATTCCCGAGTTATAATACCGCGGAATATTAAATAAAGCAGAATGGAAAAAATTATAGTTGAAGAAATTGCTTCAAGAGGATTATAATTTCAAAAGTTCAATTTTAAAGCTTAATAAAAATTCTAAGTTAATGTAATTGAAATGACTGATTAAATGGAAGAGTCTGTCTATTTATTTTTCTTTTATATCTTTTGTAATTCATTTCAAAATTAAACTTAATATTTACTTATATACAACTAATAAATTTAATGAAACTCACGCAATTTTTTCCGTAAATAAATTTCGAATTTAATATAGTTTCAATCTTGCCAATTCAGAATAATAATATAAAAATTAAAACACTACTTCGGATTTAATGGCCGTATTTCAACTTCATTCATCATTGCATTCTGTGGAAGTTCGGCTGACAAAAAACATACTTTTGCAACATCCATTGGCGATAGAATTGTCTCCCTTTTTGAACCAAGAGAAGCACTCGGATGATCAAAAAAATTTGTATCAACTGAGCCGGGACAAATTGCGATTACTCTCACATTATCTTTTCTTACTTCAGCCATCAATGAACTTGAAAGACCCATGACAGCATGCTTTGAGGCACTGTAAACAGATGCTGTTGCAATTCCGTTTTTACCTGCTATCGAAGAAATATTTAAAATTGTACCGGTTTTATTTTCAATCATAGACTTTACAAAATACCGGTTGCACAAATAAAGACCTTTTACATTCACAGCAAACATTTCATCAAAATCTTTTGTTTTAGAATCGACAAGATTTGCAAATCTCCCGAATCCTGCATTGCAAATAAGTACATCCACTTTTTTAAATTTTTTCATAACATTTTCATACAATTTCTTCACATCTTTTTCAGAAGAAACATCAGTTTTTATGAAATGATAATTTTTATTATTAGTTAAATTATTTTTCGGATTTGTTCGTGAAGCATTTAAAACTATATAATTATTTTGAAGAAAAATTTCGGCGCAGGATTTGCCGATTCCTTTTGATGCACCTGTAATAACGATGACTTTTGACATATTATTCTGTTTAAATTAAAATAAAAAAAATGCGGCAGAATTTGCCGCAAAATTTAAAAACTATTTCGTGTGCCCGACTGGAATCGAACCAGTAACCTACAGCTTAGAAGGCTGTTGCTCTATCCGATTGAGCTACGGGCACATTTTGGTTTACAATCAATGAAAATAATCAATTTAAAATTCTCTTTCAATCACTATTGTAATCAAAAACACACTTTATTCTTTTTATAAATCAAAACCAAAGAGTATTCCCAGATAAAAATTCCATTCTTTACCGTAAGTTACCTTCTGATTCTGATAAACATCAGAAAATTCATTGAATCCGTAAGCTGCATCTACGAAAAAACTTGTCGGAAATACGTAGTATGAAAATGCCTGTAATCTTAATTGTGCACCAATGTCACTTTTAAACTGACTCAGTTTTGTTGCATTTCCATCCCATGCATTCCCAAAATCTCCGTAAACTGAAAAATATAATTTGTCTAAATATAAAGGAGAAATTCTTGTATCTATTTTGGTAAAAATCGGAAGTCTGTAAGTAAGATTTGCAACTGCCATTCTGCCTCCGCCGAGGGAATAGAACGGATAACCTTTCATTCCCGGTAGTCCTGTTGCATAAAAATCATAAAAACTTTCCACAGGTGGTCCAAAGATTGTTCCACCGGATAGCTTTAAAGTAAGTGAATGCTTATTGTTGAATAGTCCGAAGCCTTCTGACCAGGTTCCATAAAATTTGGGCAGATTTCTTTTCTCGAAATTTGTAATCTGATTACCCTGATCATCAACTTCGAGTGTAGGATTTATATCACTTAATTCATAATCAAACAATAAACTAATATTCCTTCCAATAGGATTTATATCCGAGTTTTTGTTTGGATAAGTATAATCATAATTATATTTTAAAGAAAAGTCATTTGCTTTAAAATAGGTTTCACTGAATGATCTCGAAGTTGCGCCGGTAGAAGGAAGTCCGAATGCATCAACTGTATAAGAATAATTGGAATAAGAATACCCTAATCTTAACTGGTGATTGAAATTTATAATATTAAACGCCATTCCAAAATCAAATGAAAGAAGATTGTAAGTAATATCAACTGTTACAGTATCAGGAAACTGAATCAATGTACCCTGCGAGACACGGGTAACATTGTATCCGTCAAGTGTCAGCTTTGGATTAAAATTAACTTTCTTTGTGAAAAAATCTTTGAAAAACGGGAATCCATTGTCATAAGCAAACTGAAGAAACAAATCTCTTTCACCTTTTGCATTAATTGATGCACCACCGAAAATTCCGAATCTGTTTATTACTTCATTTGAAAAGAAATAAACTCCGGGTTTAATTGCTTCAAAAAAACTAAACTGCTGCTGTCTTTTGTATGTGTCAAATCTCAGAACAGGGACAAATAAAAGAGAAGTAAATTTATCTTTATAAGGTTTTGTTTCAAACTTAGTGATATCTTTATCATTAAAATTCTTTAACTTTAGCCAGTCATATTCATTTCCTGCTTTCCCTGAATCAATAGAAGCATATTTCTTAATTAAAATATCAGGTCTATTGTAAGCTCCTACTATTGCTGTATCTTTTTCTTTAAAATCTTTTAATTGCGCAATTTTGTAACCGGTCGAAGTGTAAAGTGAGTATGCAAGATTTCCTGTGGTATCGACATTTGGCATAAAAGCACCACCCAGAACATTTGTTATTTGCTTAATTTCTTTTGATTCAATATTCATAGAATAAATATTGAAGATTCCGGTTTTGTTACAGGAATAATAAAGTGTCTTCCCGTCCTTTGAATAAGCAGGATTTCTGTAATCCACACCTTTGTCATCTAGTATAAAACTTATCTTACCTGTTGCAATATCAATTTCTGCAAGCTTTCTTGATTCTTCAAATGAAAAATCAAATATAATTTTTTTACCGTCTCTGGAAAATTTAGGATTGTAAACCTGCTCGCCATTATTGAATGCAGTTATAGGATCATAGTTTGTACCGTTGGCATCTGCAATTTCAAGATTCAAAGTACCATCTTTATTGACTACAAAACAAATTAATTTGCCGTCAGGAGAATAAGAAGGGGAGTAAGCTCTGAGATTTGTAGTGAGTCTATTTTCTTCTTTTGATTTTACATTATACTCATAGATATCAAAAATAGATGAGTGATGTATAGTTGGGGGAGAATTTCTTTTTGCAAAAATAATTTTTTTACCGTCAGGTGACCAGCAATAATTTGTAGAAACAGGTGCAGATACAAATTCACTCTTTTTTGTTGAAACATCATAGATAAATAAACCGGTAGATCCGTAATCAAAATCCTGATTAGATAAATATGTTATTTTTTTACCATCAGGTGAATATTGAGGATAATAATTTGCAAAACCTGTTTTTTCAATTATTGAACCGACTACACTGTCTTTCTTAACCTGTGCAAGTTTTTTATTATAATCATCTTTTAAAAAAGCAATCCATTGATAATATAAATCTTTGCCGTCAATTCCGATTGCATCTTTCATTGCTTTATCCATACTGAAATTTGTAAGATCTCCAAGATTCAGTGTAATCTGCCTTAGCTTATCTTCTCCGTATTTTTCTGAAATATATCTGCAAAAAGCAAAACCGATGTTATAAATTGATTCGGCTTTCAGACTTGTAATAGTTGAAAATTGTCCTATCTCACCCCATGTTAAAATATTACCGTCTTCAATATAACTTCTTAAAATCATATCACGATGAGAATCCCAGTGCTCGTATGAAAGCTGCTGTCTCTGATACTGAGCAGTCCCTTCAGCAAACCATGCGGGAACACCGACTCCTGATAAAGGATATGATACGATTACATTCGGATAACCATATAATACATCAGGTCTGATTTCATTTTCATAACCAAGCCATTGCAGATAAACAGCCGGCATTTTTCTGGAAAATTTCATAGCACATTGAATCTGAATTATATGTGTGAATTCATGTGTTACAACATTCCTGAGCCAGTTATGTGTACCTCTCAAATCATAATCCAGAGAAGTTGCAAATATTTCAATTCTGTTGCCGTAATAATCGGCTGCACCGTTTGCAATGTCTGAAACGTCATTAATTATAAAATTTACTTTTTCATCAGGTTCATACTTATATAAAGAAGTGATAGGACCGTAAATTTCCTCAGCAATTTTTGCAACAGTATTTGCAGTCCGTTCTGTCCCGCTGTGATAATTTATAAAAAAATGTTCTGTCTCAATAGTAAACCAATCTAATTCGGGATGTGGATCAAATTGAGAGAATACAAATTTTATGGGAGCAAAATTCAGGATTAATAAAAACAGTGTAAATATAAAAATTCTTATGTTAAACATTGAATATTAATTTGTTAATAATTATAATTGAATAAATAAAAAAAAAGGTTCTGATACTTTTGAGACAGAGAGTTAAAATAGGTAAGATTTTTCTTATAATTCAGGAAGTTTTATTTTTATAAATTAAATTAAGCATATAGAGAATTATTACGTTTTAGTAATCTAACAATTTAATAGTTGAAATTAAATTCAACAATAGAAACAAAGTTTCGATTTAAGTTTAATGCTTTTTTGTGTTTAATAATAATAATTCTATTTGTTATTAGCAATGTTTCTTTTTCGCAAGGAAGAAGAGATAGAATCGGAACAAGAAGTAATTATATAAAAGTTAAACAAACTGATTCTACAATATCATTTGTAGATTCATTATATACAATTGATTCTACCAGATTAGCACCTGCTGATTCCTCTGCACGTTTAAAATATTTCAAATACAGTCCTGATTATAATTACGGAACAAAATTAAATCAAATTAAATCTCCTGTTTTATTAGGTAATTCTGATGTTATCAAAAGAGAAATAACTTTTGATTCCTTAAACAATGTTACAATCACAGAAAGGTTTGAAGGGGATTACATAAAAGCACCTCTGATAATTCCTTTAGATGAATATCTGAATGATATTTCCGAAAATAGTTTACGGCTTACTTTCGTTGATATTTTTTCGGAAAGATTTAAGGGCAGTAATGAAGATGATCTGAGTAAATTATTTAAAAACATTACCGACATAACAATTCCTCTTCCATTCAATTCAGAAAGTATTTTTGGTCCCCCTACATTTAATTTAAAACTAAACGGAGCAGTTGATATTACGGCATCATATCAGAATTCATCGAGTGATGTCACAAATACATTTGGAACAACTAACTCTAACAGCGCTATAAACTTTCGTCAGGAAGTACAGTTAACTGCAAAAGGAACAGTTGGTGATAAACTTAATGTAGATGCAGATTATAATACACAAAGATTATTTGATTTTGAAAATCAGTTAAAAATTGAATATAACGGATATGCAGATGAAGTAATAAAAAGGATACAGGGAGGAAATGTTACGCTTGAAACAAGATCCGGGCTTATTGGTTCATCACAGGCATTATTTGGTGTAAAGGGTGATTTCCAGCTTGGTGCATTATCATTATCGGCAGTCGTTTCACAAAAGAAAAGTAAAACTGAAGTAAAAGATTTCAGCAGGGGAGTACAGGAAACTGCATATGATATAAAAGTATGGGATTATTCTGACAATCATTATTTTATTGATACATTATATAAAATAAGTTTTCTTAATTTTTATAATAGTGTAGTTATAAATGATACAACGGATTTACTTGCAGTAGATGACAGAACATTTGAAGTATGGGTTCAGACGGATCTTTCAACAGTAGGGTACAGGCAGGCAGGTCTGCATGTTGATCTTGGAGCAATACCGGCTGAAGGTTATAATGATACTTTAAAAACCGTTCCTACTATTGAACAGGGAATAAGAACTTATGGAATTGTAAGAAGGTTAACGGCTTCAGAGTATTCATTTAATAAATATGCTGGATATGTTTCATTAAAAATAAATATTCCCGAAAATTATTTTGTCGGTGTAGCATACAGAAGAATACGAGACGGAGTTCAGTATGGTACAATCAGCACAGATACTAATACAAGACCAAATGATACATTAGTATTAAAAATGGTAAAAGTTCCGAATCTTGTTCCGACAAATACACTTGCCTGGGCTTTAAAGCTTAAAAATATATACAGACTTCCTGTCTCCCGTGTAGTGCAGGATGGATTTGTATTTGAAGCAAAATATTCAGTAAATAATACTCCCGAACCTACAATCCCCGGAACAGACAAACCTTTAATACAGGTATTGGGACTCGATAAATATACAAGCGGCAGGTCAGGACCTCCCAATAATTTATTTGACTATATCGTCGGAACAACAATAGACCCGGAAGGCGGGTTTATAATTTTCCCGGACTTAGAACCATTTCTGAAAAATATAAAAGCTGCTACTCCTGATTCAAGTAAATATTACAGTCAGATATACACAGAATTAAAATCAAATTCGAAGTTACTTCCAAATGCAAACCTTTATTCTTTTGTCGGAAAAGCAAGAGGAGAAGCAGGAATAAGTAATAATTTAAATTTAGGATTTAATGTTGTTGAGGGAAGTGTAGTTGTAAAACTCGGGCAAATAGAACTTGTTCCGAATATTGATTATTCTGTTGATTATACAACAGGTACTGTTTTAATAAAAAATGCTTCCGCACTTATTTCAAAAGATTTAAAAGTATCTTATGAAACTAATGATCTTTTTACACTGGCATCAAAAACATTTTTAGGACTAAGAGGTGATTACAGAATATCTGACAAGAGCTCAGTTGGTTTTACATTTGTAAATCTTAATCAGTCAACATTAAATGACAAAGTCAGATTAGGCGAAGAGCCGACGAATAATTCGATGTTTGGTCTAGATTTTACAACAGAGATTCCTGCAAATTTTCTGACAAACGTTGTGAATTTTCTTCCGGGCTATAATACAAAAGTTCCTTCTTCAATTTCTCTCAGAGGAGAGATCGCATCTATTGACAGAAATCCAAATACTTTAAAAAGTAAAATACCGGGTGATAACAATGAAGCTATTGCATACATTGATGATTTTGAAGGTGCAAAAAAAATTGTTTCAATGGGAGGAAGTTATAATTCCTGGACAATAGCTTCGATACCTCTCGATAATTCTATTATTAATTGCGATACTTGTGTCAGTCTTTATTCCAAAAGTAAAAGAAGAGGTAAACTTAAATGGTTTGATATAACTAATAGTGAACCTGTGACAAATATATATCCACTTAAAAGTTTTCAAGCTACACAGGCAAATGTCACTCCGCTGAATATTGTTTATACTCCTGCAAGAAGAGGTACTTATAATTACAATGGCAGTTATGAATCAATACCTGATAAATCCACTACATGGAACGGGATAATGAAATATTTAAATACTTCCAGTAATGATCTTTTAAATGAGAATATTAATTTCATTGAATTCAGTATGCAAATTTTCAAAGGGGATTCTGCTGGAGTAGGTAAATTAGTCATTGACCTTGGAAATGTTTCACAGGATGTAATACCGAATGATATTGTAGATACAGAAGATACATTAAGAAGCGGTAATCTGCAGAGTATAAATGATGATCTTGGTATGGATTTTCTGAATGATGAAGGTGAAAAGAATCTTTGGAGAGCATTGAATCCCGGCATTGATCCTCCCGATGATCCGGCTTTGGATAATTTCAAATCGACTACAAATGATCCTGATTATGATGCTATAAACGGAACACAGGGAAATGCAAATTCGGATGCCGGTCGTAAACCGGATACAGAAGATTTAAATAAAACAAATAATGTAAGAAACGGTAATGATTATTTTCAATATGAAGTTAATCTGGATATTGTAGATAATCCATATGTAGTTGGAGTAGGTAAGGAAGGATGGAGACAATATAAAATTCCTTTATCTGAATTCAAGAAAAAATACGGTAGTGCAGTATTCACAAATATACAGTTTGTAAGATTATGGGTTACCGGAGTAAATGATTCTGTATCATTAAAGTTGTATGAAATAAATCTTACAGGAAATCAATGGGTAAAACAAATTAAGACTGACTCAACTTATAATATTTCTACTGTTAGTATTGAAGAGAATGCTCAGATATATAAAAGTCCTGTTCCGGGAAATGTACTGAGACAAACAGTCAGGGGGCAGAACAATTCGAATACACTTTCGAATGAACAATCTCTGGCAATTGAAGTTACTAATTTAACAAATGGTGTAAGGAAAATTGCACGGAAAGACTTTAGTGCAGCTCCACTGGATTTGTTTAATTACAGGACTATGAAATTTTATGTAAATGGTGATCCTTCTTTTAATTATACCAATGAACATATTTATGATGCAGCTATGACTATCAGATTTGGAAATGATTCTAATAATTATTATGAGTATAAAACTCCTATTCATCCCGAAGCCAGACTTGGTAATCCAGATGCACCGTGGTCTGATAAGAGTATAATCACAATTAATTTTAATGCTCTGACTGCAATAAAATTCTTACGTCCTGACAGCACAAATGTAGTTCAGGCAATTGATTCTGGCGGTGCGCCCGGATCTGAATTTAAAGTTTATGGAAACCCGGATTTAAAAACTATCAGAGAGATAATACTTGGTGTTGAAAAAAACAGAAACTCTGTAAATTCATCTATTTCAGGAAGTGTATGGTTTGATGAATTGCGTGTAATAAATGTAATTGATAATAACGGACAGGCATTTAATGTAAGTGCAAATTTTCAAATGGCAGATTTACTTAGCTTTAATTTCGGTTTATCAAAAGTGGATGAATTTTTTCATTCTATCGATTCAAGAGTCGGTTCGAGAAATACAGGTTTATCATGGGATTTCAGTACTACATTAAATTTACATAAATTTTTAAATAATGCTTTCTCATCCGTATTGAATGAAGATTGGGGAAATTTTATTAATCTTCCTCTTACCTTCAGGCATTCTGAAACAATGGTTAATCCTCAGTATTATCCCGGCACTGATATAGAGCTTAATGCAGCTGCTGAGCAGCAGTACTTAAAAGTATTAAAGTTAACTAACAGTATAGATGAAGCGACTAAAGCTAAAAATAATATTTTAACGGAAGCACAGACTCTTGTTGTCAGAAACAGTATTTCAGTTACAAATATGAATTTTAATTTTCCGAGTAATAATTATTTAGTCACCAATATTTTTAATAAAATTAATTTTCAGTTTAATGCAGAATTTGGAAGTTTGAGAGATATTACTTATGAAAGTAAAAGTGATTTCAGATATAATGGCGGTATTACTTTCGGAACTGATTTTGGTCTGACCAAAAGTCTTAATCTGAATATTGGTGAGTTAATTCCTCTTGGTGAAAAATTCAAAGGAGCAAAAATGTATTTCTTCTTTCCATTCATACCATTGGCACCTTTATTCGCAACTAATTTTAATGCAGGTACTGATTTTAACAGATCACAGGCAGATTCAAAGCAAAGGAAATTTCTTTTAAATGATCTTTCCTCCAGAGATTTCAGAGCTAACAGAGGTTTTGGTTTTAACTGGAAGTTTCTTGAAAACTGGGTTTTTGATCTGAATGGAACCTATGATTTCAGAGTAGGAAGTGATTTGACTCCTTTGACTACTTTAAATGACAGTTTAAGAACTGAAAGACCAAACGGTGATATTTTCGGAGATATATTTTTTAATAATGGACTTATAAATTTCGGAGAAGATCAGACTTATGTACAAACTATGACGTTTAATCCTAAAATTAATATCCCTGTCTTAGACAGATTTTTATTGATAAACTCATCTTATAATGTAAGATATGGATGGTTAAATCCTAATCAATTAATTAATATTGGATTTAGTACGGGTTTTTCAAATACATTTACTTCAACCGGTGTGTTTAAATTGAAAGAAATATTCTCTCTTTTTGGAGGAAGTGCAGAAAATAAGTTAAGGGCAAATGGAATTTCAGGAGATTCAACCGAAAGTAATAAGGGAAATAAACAAACTCTTTCTGATTTTTTAAATGTTTTTAAAACTTTTGTACCAAGTGATATAAATGTTTCTTATTCACAAAATAATATTGTTTCAAACGGCGGAGTTTCAGGACTTCCCGGATTTGGTAATTTCTGGTTTTATCCGACTACTAAGCCGGAGCTGGGTCCTTCAAGGCTTTATCAGTTGGGTTTGTCTTTATATCCGGGTAGTAGAATTCCTAATCTGAATCAGATTGCAGATAATTTTGGTGTTATTAACGAACTGTCATTTCAAACTAATATAAATCCGATTTTACCCGAGTTTGTAAGTATGGCTTTGAATTTTAAAACTGCATGGGGTCTGACAAATAATCTGATTTATTCTTCGAATGCTTTAGGTAATATAGGAAATCCAACTAGTAAAACAAGCTCTATTTATTCAGGTAATACAATTTTCTTTGCAGGGAATGTTGAGAATTTAAATTTTGAATATAATCCGAATAATGTTGCTCAAAGCAGAGTAAATCTTACTGAGTCTTTTAAAAGTAAAATTGGTTCTTTCCCGTTTCCTAACTGGACTCTGACAATTTCAGGGCTTGAGAGATTTCCTTTCTTTTCTCAATTTGCAAACTCTGTTACATTTGATAATAGTTTTATCGCTGAATATAAGGAAAGTAAACTGATAGACATTAACAGTTACGATATTCCAAATTCACAATCTGTCGTTCAGGCTTTTAGCCCGTTAATTGGATTAAATTTCAATTTCAAAGAAGCATTCGGAGGTAATCTTACTTCATCATTCAGAATTAATACAAGCACTACAAGTACATTGAATCCGATTGGTGCTAATATTCAGACTGTAAGCTCTAACGAATGGAGTATAAATGCAAATTTTTCCAAGTCCGGATTTAATCTGCCTTTGTTCGGACTTTCTTTACAAAATGATATTTCATTTGCACTTACTATTTCAAAGACAACAAACAACCCAACTAATTATGAATTTGCAACCGGAACGGGTGTGCCGGTAAATGGTAACGGCTCAACTGTTTTAAATATCAATCCTTCTGTGCAGTATTCACTTAGCTCAAAAGTATCTATGCAGCTGTTTTATAAGTATGCCAAAACTGAGCCGTTGAACAGTTCTCTTACAACTACTCCAAGAACTTTGAATGAAGGTGGTTTAAATATCAGAATAACTATTCAGTAATCAAATTTTCTGTCTCAGAAAAATTAATTACTTAAATCAATTTTTATTTCTCCGTTAATTATTTTATTACGGATTTCATCAATTTTAATTTTTACTTCAGGAGAAATTAAGTTTTTATTATTTTCATCATAAACATAACTAACACCGTTTTCCTTTAAACCAATGGTCTTAATTCCGCCTTTAAATTTATTTTCCTTGAAATCTTTTGCTGTCTGAAGCACCGCCTGATCTACCTGTTTCACCATACTCGATAAAATAAATCCGGGAGCTTCTTTGTATTGATCCATATCAACTCCGATAGCAAGTTTGTTTTTGTCGCGTGCAGCTTCAAATAATCCGAGCCCCGATAATCCGGATGCATGATAAATTATATCGGCTCCGTTTGAAAACTGACTCAAAGCAATTTCCTTTCCTTTACCCGGATTTTTAAATCCATCCGGAGATACACTCACATATCCTGAAAGTATCTGACAATCAGGATTTGCATATTTTACTCCCTGCTTATAACCTGATTCAAATTTTCTGATGAGTGAAGATTCCATACCTCCTAAAAATCCGACTTTGTTTGTTTTTGTTTTATATCCTGCCAGTGCCCCGACTAAAAAAGAACCTTCATCTTCTTTGAATTCAATAGCTTCAATATTTTCGGGAATTGTCTTACCCGGAGTTACAGAATAATCTATACATGCAAATTTTTTATCAGGAAACTCTTTTGCAATATTATTTATGTCATCTGTGAAGATAAATCCAGCTCCGAAAATCAGACCAATATCTTTTTTTGCTGCAAGTTTTCTTAATGCAGATTCACGGTCAGATCCGTCGCCCGGATCGATTACTTCAAAATCAATTCCAAGTTTTTCTTTGGCATCCACCAATCCTTTGTATGCTGCATCATTAAAAGATTTATCACCTCTGCCGCCAATATCAAACACAAGACCTATTTTCATATCAGATACTTTTTCATCTTGTTTCTTTTCTGTAACAGAGCTTTCTTTTTTGCCGCAGGAATTAAAAATTGTAATAAATAATATTGCTGAAAGCAACAGAATTCCGAAATTTGATCTCATTATTTTTTTTAAATTTATTTTAGTTTGAAATTTATTTTATATCCGTATCAGGATTAATTAAATGATGAAGTCTGCATCTTGCTTCATAATGATTCTTTTCACCAATTAATATTTTTTCATTGCTTAATGTCACTCTGTGAGTTCTGTTGGCAGGTGCTCCGCATATTACACATACAGCATGAGTCTTAGTAATATATTCAGCTATTGCAAGCAGTTGCGGCATTGGCTCAAATGGAATTGCTCTGTAATCCTGATCCAAGCCTGCAACGATAACTCTTTTTCCCGAGTCAGCTAATTGCTGACATATATCAATAAGATTATTATCAAAAAACTGTGCTTCATCTATGCCTATTACTTCGGCATCAAAACTTTTTTCCAGAATTTCATCGGCGTCGGTCACGACTTCCGATGGATACGATTGTTCATTATGTGAAACAATCTCAAATTCACTGTAACGGTTATCAATTTTCGGTTTAAAAACTTTTACTCTCTGCATTGCTATTTCAGACCTTCTTATTCTTCTTATAAGCTCTTCTGTCTTTCCGGAAAACATGCTTCCGCATATAACTTCGATATGACCCGTTCTCTTATGTGTTCTTATCTGTAAATTTTCGTTCATTTTAAAATTTAAATTACTTTAATGATTTTTTATCAAATGCTCCGGGGATTAATTCAGACAACTGAAATACTTTAATTTCCCTAATCGATTTGATAATAATTACTTCAAGGTCTTTTTCAAATTCATACATGAATTGCCGGCATGCACCACAGGGGAAAATGTATTTATTTTTACTTGCAGAAATTGCAATTGCCTTGAAATTTTTTTCACCTTCTGACAATGCTTTTGTAAAAGCTACCCTTTCTGCGCATATACAAAGAGAGTAGGAGGCACATTCAATATTAGTCCCAGTGTAAATTTTATTATTTACAGTAAGTAATGCAGCTCCAACGGCAAATTTGGAATAAGGCGAATAAGAATATTTACGTGCTTTAATTGCGGACTTTATTATTTGGTCTGTATAGTTTGGTTGCAAATTATTATTATAACTTATTAAAATCTTTTTATTGATAATATATTCATTTCTAAGTATATTATCAAATAATTTTAATTTTCAGATAAAATATTAATGAAGAGAAGAGCGATCTTCCGGCTGTTTGATAAGTATGTGGGAATTCCCGTAATAATATTGCTTGCAATACTTACTAAAAGGAAAAAAAGATTACCGATAGAAAATATTAAAAAGATTCTGATAATTAAATTAGCAGCTATCGGGGATTCTATTTTGTTAATCCCGACATTAAGAACATTAAAAAATACTTTCCCGGATGCTGAAATTACTTTTGTATGTTCACAGATTAATATTTCAGTAATAAAAAAAATTCCTTATGTAAATAAAATTATTGATTGCAACGTTCATTCTTTTTTAAAAAATCCTTTCCTGTTCATAAAATTTATCAAAGATCTGAGAAAAGAAAAATATGAATTAATAATAGATGTAGGGCAATGGGAAAGAATTAATGCTATTATGACAATGCTGGCAAATGCAGATTATTCTATCGGATTCAAAACTGAAAAACAATTTAAACATTTTGGTTATGACAGTGTCGTACCTCATCTCAGGAATAAACATGAGCTTGAAAATTTCCTCGATTTACTTGTCCCGATTGGAATTAATATAACCGATGAGGATAAAAAATTAGAATACTTTTTGAATAAAGAAGATTATAATTTTGCAGATACCTTCTGGAAAGAAAATGAGTTTGACGGAAAAACTGTAATTTGTCTTCATCCGGGTTGCGGAGAAAATGGAATGCCAAGAGAATGGGACATCAAAAATTATATAGACTTAGGAAACAGACTTGTAAATTATGATGATAATATCAGAATTCTTATAACAGGCGCAACTCATGAACAGGAAAGATGTAAGGAAATTTCTTTGAATATCACTAAAAATGTAATAAATACAGCCGGACAGTTTCATCTTGATAATGTAGTTGCTTTAGTACAGAAAGCTAAGTTAATTGTTTGCAGTAATACCGGAATGCTTCATATTGCTTCCTGTGTAGGAACTAAAACTATGGGACTTCATGGTCCGACAAATCCATTGAAATGGGGTTCTTACAATAAAAAATCTGTACTCATTCAAAGTGATAAATTCTGTAGTCCCTGTCTGTATTTAGGTCATGATTACGGTTGTCAGATGCCTCAGTGTATGGCACATATTTCAGTAGATGATGTTTTTATTTATATCAGAAAATCTTTGAATCCGGAATTGTTCGTAAATTAAAATTTAAATTTAAAAAAAATTAATTAATTAAAAAAACAAAATTCATTATGCAAAAAAATAGTTTTCCTGTCTTTGATACAATTGAATCATACGGGCATGAAGAAATTGTCTTTTGTTCAAGTAAAGAGCTTGGACTAAAAGCAATTATCGGAATTCACAATACTACTTTAGGACCTGCTCTCGGGGGTACACGTATGTGGAATTATGCAACTGATGAGGAAGCATTAACAGATGTGTTAAGACTGTCCAGAGGAATGACATATAAAGCTGCTGTAGCAGGATTAAATCTCGGTGGTGGAAAAGCTGTTATTATCGGAGATTCAAGAACTCAAAAGACTGAAGGTTTATTCAGAGCTTTCGGAAGATTTGTAGAAGGACTCTCAGGAAGATATATCACAGCCGAAGATGTAGGAACAAGTATAAAAGATATGGAATACATTATGATGGAAACCCGTCATGTTACCGGTGTCCCTATTGAAGTTGGCGGAAGTGGAGATCCTTCTCCTGTTACTGCTTACGGAACTTATGTGGGAATTAAAGCATGTGTAAATGAAGTTTATGGAAGTGATAGTCTTAGTGGTAAAAAAATTATTGTTCAGGGTGCCGGTGGTAATGTCGGTAAACATCTTTGTAAATATTTATTCGAAGACGGAGCAATACTTTTTGTCAATGATTTATTCGAAGATAAGTTAAAAGACATTGTGGAAAAATACAAAGCCAGGATAATTACGGACGAGGAAGTATTCACTACTGATGCAGATGTTCTTTCTCCTGCAGCGCTTGGCGGAATAATAAATGACGATACAATTCCTAAATTAAAAGTAAAAATTGTTGCAGGTGCTGCCAATAATCAGCTTGAAGATGAAGAGAAACACGGTAAAATGCTGAAAGATAAAGGAATTTTATATGCTCCGGATTATGTGATCAATTCAGGCGGTTTGATAAATGTATACAATGAACTTGAAGGTTATAACAGAGAAAGAGCTCTAAAACAAGCGTCAGGAATATATGATATTTTAAAAAATGTTATAAATATTTCCAAAACAGAAAATATTCCTACGGAAGTTGCTTCAAAAAAATTAGCAGAAGAAAGAATTAATGCAGTCTCTAATGCTAAAAGAATCAGAATTTACAGAGATGCGAATTTATTTAAGATGAGAAATTTGTAATTTGTTATTTAAAATTTGAATTACCAAAATGGAAATTGCTATATGGATATTGGCTATACTTGCTGTAATAATAATAGTAGTACTTTACGTTATTACTTCTGTTAGTTCTTACAGCAATTCTTTTATCGGGAAATTCTTTAAAGAAGAAAAAAATAAAAATGATACCGAACAAAAAAATATTAAAGAAAAATCTGATTCAGAAAAAAAATCTTTATAGTTTATAGCTTTCAACTGAATTAAATTAAATCTTATTAAATATTCGACTTTATTAAATTTACAATTTTTTCGAAATCTTTTTTTCTGTTAACAAAATCCATATTTTCAGTTTCGATAATTATACATTTACCAAGTTTGTAATTTTTTATCCATTCTTCATAGCTTTCATTTAGTTTATTCAAATAACTTACATCAATATTCTTTTCAAAATCTCTTCCCCGTATTTTGATCTGCTTAGTAAGTTTTGGTAAGCTCGCCTTTAGATATATCAGAAGATCAGGCGGTTGCAAAAAATAAGTCATTTCTTTGAATAACTTTCTGTAATTATCGTAATCCCTTTTGTTCATTTTTTTCAGCAGATAAAGATTCCTTGCGAATATTTCTACATCTTCATAAATACTTCTGTCCTGAATTACAGATATTTTTTTTGAAATTATTTCTTTATGAGTCTTGAATCTGTGAGAAAGAAAGTAAACCTGTAAATTAAATGACCACCGGTTCATATCCGAATAAAAATCTTTCAAATAAGGATTGTCATTTACTTTTTCATAATACGGCTTCCAGTTAAATTCCTCTGCTATCAGATTAGTCAGCGAAGATTTTCCCGAACCGATATTTCCCGCAATAGAAACGAAAACTTTTTTTGAATTCATTTAAATAATATATAAAAAAAACCGTCAATAAAAATTACTGACGGTTAATATTTGAATTTTTCTTTAATGTACTATGCTACAACTTCTTCTTTAACAGTTTCAATTGCAGGAGTAACATTTTCTTTTACTGTCTGTTTCTCTGAAGACATTGGATCAATTGTTTTAACAACTCTTTTCTTCTCTTTTATCTTCGTTGCTGCTTTTCCGGTTAATCCTCTTAAGTAATAAAGTTTAGCTCTTCTTACACTTCCGCTCTTTATTATTTCTATTCTGGCAATTCTCGGCGAGTTAATCGGGAATATTCTTTCTACTCCTACTCCATTCGAAATTTTTCGGACTCTGAAAGTTTTACTGATTCCGCCACCCTTTATTCCCATTACAATTCCCTTGAAAATCTGAATTCTTTCCTTGTCACCCTCAATTACATTTACTGAAATTGAGATTGTATCTCCGACAAAAAATTCAGGTAAATCATTTCTGATTAATGCTGCTGTAACTAAATTTATTTTTTTATCCATTGTGAATTTTCCTTATTCCCTCTTTTAATTCTTATTTATTTTTAAAATTTTTTTATATTTTGAAATTGCTTTTTTCTCTCTCCATATGTTTATTTCCTTATGATTACCCGATAACAATACTTTCGGAACTTTAAGTTTACCGTATATCTCAGGTCTTGTATATTGCGGATAATCAAAACCGGTCTCTGTCTGAAATGTATCTGTCATTGCTGATTCCCCGTCTCCCAGTACTCCCGGTATCACCCGGCTTACAGAATCAATAAATACAAAAGCAGCTATATCTCCGCATGATAAAACGTAATCTCCAATCGAAATTTCTTTCGTTACTAATTTCGAAATTATTCTTTCATCAATTCCTTTGTAATGTCCGCAGATAAGAATCAGATTCTCTTTCATTGAATAATCATTCGATGTCTTCTGATTCATCTTTGTACCCTGTGGTGAAAAATAAATTATCTCATCATATTCATTTTTAACTTTTAGATCATTCACGCATTTAAAAATCGGCTCCGGCTTCAATATCATTCCCGTTCCACCACCGTATGGAATATCATCTATCTGCTTATATTTACCATCTGCATATTCTCTGAGATTGTGAATATAAACTTCTATAATTCCTTTTTTTATTGCTCTTGAAATTAATCCTGATTTTAAAGAACTCTCAAGTATCATCGGATTTGCACTAACGATATCAAATCTCATATACTTTTGTTTTATTAAAATAAATAAACCTAATTCTTACTCAATCTTTACTGAAAATTATAAATCTAAAAATCCGTCAATCAAATCAGTGTATATTTTCTTTTCCTTTTCATCTATTCTGAGTATAAATTCTTTTCTGTTTGGAATCATAACTTCTTTACCATTGTAATCTATATTAAATAAGTCTCCGCTGCCATAATTAACTACCGACTTAACTTTACCGATTAATTTATCTTTATCATAAACATCTGCTCCTATAATTTCATAAAAATAAAAATTATCCTTTTCAATTTTTACTCTCTGTTTTTCATCAATCATTATTATAAGATTCACAAGTTTCTTAGAATCTTCTATATAATTAAAACCTTCAAATCCGATTTTAAGGAATTTAGGATTGGGAATTTGTTCGGAAATCAAAAATTCAAAACTTCCGGTTACATAATTTTTTACAAAACTATTCTTCTCTTCATCAAACAAAAAAACTTTCTTCAGAAGTTTAAACCGGTCAGGAAAATCAGTCAGATATATTGCTTTTAAAATACCTTTTATACCAAAGGGCTTGACGATTTTTCCTATTGCTATAAAATTATTTTGATCTAACAAGATTTAAGTTGTTTCGCTTTCCTTTTTATTTTTATCCGGAATTTCCATCGTCACTCTAATTCCCTGCTTTGCAGCTACGGCGGAAAGTAACGTCCTTATTGACTTTGCTGTCCTTCCTAATTTACCAATAACTTTCCCTGTCTCAGCATCATCTACTTCCAGGATATACTTTACACGGTTTTCACCTTCCTGTATCTCTTCCACTTTTACAGCTTCGGGTTTGTCAACCAGGTTCTTTGCAATGTATTCAATAAATTCTTTCATTTGGGTTTCTCCTGTTTATTTTGAGAAATATTGAATTGAATATAGTTTAATATAACTTTTATTCTGTTGCGATAACTGTTTATGCAGTTACTGCCGGCTCTTCTTTTGGTGCTTCTGCAGGCGTATCAGTTTTTACAGCTTCACCTTCTTTTGGTGCATTCTTCTTAGCTTTTAAACTGATTTTTCTTCTTGCTTTTCTTTCTCTTCCTCTTATAATTTTTGCATCTTTATCAGCTAAGAATTTCTGTAACTCAGATTCGATAACTTCAGCTGTATTTCCCTTTTTTTCCAAATGAAATTTTAACATTACTCCTTCATTTTTTAAAAGGTTTCTCACTGTGTCTGTCGGCTGAGCTCCTACTTTTAACCAGTATAATATTCTCGGCTCTTTTATTGTTACATCCATTGGATCAAGGTTCGGATTATATGTTCCCAGTGCCTCTATGAATCTTCCGTCTCTCGGAAATCTTGAATCTGCTGCTACTATTTTGTATACTGGGTAATGTGTCTTCCCCATTCTTTTTAATCTGATTTTAACCAATTTTTTTTTAGTGCTCCTTAGTGTTTTATTTTTTTAAAAACTTTTTTATGATTTTTTTGAAATTACTTTTTCTAATTAAGAATTAAATTTACATTTTCATCTGGTTCATCATATTTGGAGGCAGTTTCATTTTTTTCATTAAACCTCTGCCCTTGTCTTTACTGAATTGCTTCATCATCTTCTGCATATCTTCAAATTGTTTGATCACTCTGTTTACATGCTGAATCGTACTCCC
>Ga0105044_10002094_pt1 | contig 27127 bp, 20 predicted proteins | sample MAT01_FD_78092 | JGI IMG/M metagenome (GOLD analysis project Ga0105044, IMG submission 78092) | Freshwater microbial communities from Lake Fryxell liftoff mats and glacier meltwater in Antarctica - MAT-01 | ecosystem: Environmental > Aquatic > Freshwater > Ice > Liftoff microbial mat | place... | reverse complement strand
GGGAGTCGGCTTGCCTGGCGTGTCTATCACGGCGAACCTCAGGAGTGGCGAATCAGGAGTGGGTCGTTATTGATATTCATCATCTCGCTCGGGGCGAGGTTCTTCGCCGCTTGCGGCGGAGCGTTGCCGAGATTCAATCCGAGTGGACGATCTCGGCAGCGCTCCGCCACTAACAGCGAAGATAGAACCGTAAACTCACTTCGCTTTCAACGCGTAGAGCGTCTTTTCCGTCATCACGTACAAGACGCCATTGGCGACGACGGCCGTGCTGCGGATCGGAGAGTCGAACTCCGCCTTGGAAATCAGGTACGCTTCTTCGACTTCCTTCTGCTTCGCCAGACGAAGCTTGCGAGCTTCTCGCATATCCTTGGCGTCCTTGGCCGCCTCGACCTCGTCGATCTTCTTGGGATTCTTGTCGTGCTTGAACGTGAAGAGATCGCCGCTGTCGGTCGCGAGCAGGATCTTGCCGTCAACGTAATAGGCAGAGCCCCAGATGGAGCCCTTGGTGTCGAACTGCCAGTAGTGCTCGCCTGTCTTGGCGTTGATGCAGTGCAGATATCCCGCGAGTTCCGCGATGTAGCAGATGTCGTCAATGATACAGGCACTGCTCATCGTACGGCCGAACTTGAACTCACGCTGGGCCCACTTGCGGGTTTCCTCGCCGCCGTAGTGCCATTTCACGCAAGAGTTCGGGTTCGGTTTCGACTCGACCTTGCCGTCCTTTTCGCCCGCGGCGAGGGTCGGCGAGATGTCGCCTTTCTTGGTGGGATCAATGCACCAGAAGTGGGCGATGCCCGTGGTGTGCTCCGGGTCCTGGCCGACGCCGATATAGACGAGGCCATCGTGAACGACAGGAGTTCCGATAAAGTCGTTGCGGGTGCCAGTGCCGCCGAGTTCGTAGATGGAATCTTTCGGATTACAGTCGAACTTCCAGATCTCTTCGCCGGTCTCAGGGACGTAGGAACGCAGCCAGCCGTCGCCTCCTGGGAAGATCACCTGGCGAACGCCGTTGATCACCGCGTAGACAGCGTTCGACCACTGGCCGTGCATGATCTTGGTGCCGGGGGAACTATTCTTCCAGAGGAGCTTGCCGCTGTTCTTGTCGATGGCGATGTAGCTAGGCGCTTCCGGACTGGGGATATTGATGTGGCCCTCGTCCACGCCGTTGGCGGTGACGATAAACATGATGTCGCCCGCGAGAAGCGGGGAGCAGGCCGACATGTTATGAGGGAACACGTTGAGTTCCTTCATCATGTCGTATTCCCAGATGATATCGACGTCCGTCGGCTCCTTGTACTTCTCGGTCTGCACGCCGTCGTTGCCGTTGGCCATGCCGTCGACGTCCGCACAGACCACGGTGCAGCGATTGGAGACGTAATAGACGCGATTGCCCTCGACGAGCGGCGTGGAGCAGATGCCCTCGCGGGGCCAGTCGTTGACCTGGCCGCTGGGAAGCTTGTCGTGGATGGCCTGCCAGAGGAACTTGCCGGACTTCTCGTCGAAGCAGTAAAGCACGCCCTTGTCCATCGGCTCGGCTTCGTCGCCCGCCTTCTTGGGTTTGATGACATCGCGAGGATTGCGGGGTCGATCGTTGTTGGTGCCGACGAAAACCTTGCCACCGGCGATGATCGGGCCGCCATAGGCACGGGAACCGAGTTCGCCTCGCCAGAGCAGCCATTCCTTGACCCAGGCGGGGTCGTCGATGTGGAATTCCGTGGGGAACTTGAGGCCCTTGTCGGCTGAATTCACCATGTTGCGATCGCTGGTGCCGCCGAACATGGTGTGGTCGGACTTGCCGGCCTGAGCGGGGTCGTTCGCGGCTGCGGCGTGAACCTCGGTGACCGCTGTGGTCGTGCGTGTGATCCCAACGTAGGCCGCCGTGCCGATCGCGAGGGCCGAGGCGCCGAGGAGAATCCGACGCGAGAGAGATTTCGTCATGGGTTCGATTCCAGTCGAGGAAAGAGGGTTCTATGTCTTTGCCGCTTGCGGCTTGGTGCTGCCACGCACGGTCATGGATTGATCCAGTTTTGGAGACGTCGCGTTTCCTCTCGATGTCTCCATGAAGTTCATCACGATGCCGCAAGCGGCGGAATCACTTCTGCGCGGTGTTGTTCGGTGTGATCTTCACGTTGTCGTAATAGATCGCGGAACCCGGCTGATCATCCGAGACGTTCGACACATAGCCATACAACGCCGCGGCACCTTGCTTGTTCGGGCTCGGGTCGGTGAACTCGATCTGCCACTTCGGTTCCTCTTTGCCCTGCTCCCAGACCTTGCCGCGAACAACAGCCTTATCGCCCTGAACATCGACCTGGAGCTTCAGCGTGAACCATGTGTCCTTCTTCCAGTCGAAGTCGATCGCCTCGTTGATTCGTGGGCGAGCTTCCCACGACACCAGCCGTAGCTGACGCTTGTTGATGTTCGGATCAATCTTGCCATCGAGGATCAGCGTATAGCGATTCGCCACCACGCCGATGTCCGCGAGCTTCTGTCGAACCTCCGTGCCCATCACATCCGCCTGGATCGTGTACCCCGTCGCGGTCGGGGCCGTGATGTACGCATTCGCGCGAGCGAACGGAGGCCGACTGTCGGTGTTCACCTTCGAGAGAACCTTGTTCCCCTTGAGGTCCACAACGTTGTACTTGCCGGTCGCGTTCACCCAGCCGCCTGGAGCCGGGCCGGGCCCCATCGGCGGCAGGGGGATCTTCTCGAAGTCCTGAGCATAAGGCACCGTCGCTGCGACACGCACGCGGGCCCGAGCCGTCAGATTGCGGAACTTCGCTTCGACATATCCGTTCTGCGTCGGCTGCGGAGCCAGCTTCAACGTGGTAGCCGCGTCGGTGCCCGAGACCATGCCATTGAGCGCCGGCGGCTGGGCACCCGTCGGCGTCTTCGGCGGCAGCGGCAACGTCCACTCCACGCCAGCCGGCGTTGAGTTCGGCAATTCGCGACCGTAAGCGTCGAGCGCGATCAGTTTGAACGTCAGCGTGTCGCCAGCCTTCGCCTCGACATCCGCCGGGAAGATCCGCACGGCCGCGGTCTTTGCCTTCGGGTCGAACGCAGGCTCATCCGCCAGCGGCTTGTACGTCACCGCGGCGGCCTTGGCGTCCTCGTTCGCCAGGCAGTACATCTCGTTGCGGGTATTAAAGTACAGCTTCCCGTTGACCGCAATCGGCGTGCTATTGGTCTCACTGAGGCGGCCCTGCTGGCTGGGGAACGTGACGTCGAACATCTCCGTCGGCGGCTTGCTGCGATCCTTGTTCAGCGTCATGATCCACATCTTGGCCTTCACGTCGAAGATGTAAAGCTTGCCGTCCGCGACGAGCGGCGCCCCGCGGACTTCCGTGGCGTACCGAATCTTCCAGTCCATGGTGCCCGTCTTGGCGTCGAAGCAGAAGAGTTCGCCGCCGTCGTCCGGCACGTACAGCTTACCTTCCGCGAGGGCCGGCGAGGCAAGGCCGAAGCGAGCCGCCAGGGGTTGATTGCGGTTCTTCGCCATCGGCTTCTTGAACGTGTCCCACACCACCTTCGGCGTCTTCGTTGCAGGATCAACCTGGCTGCCATCGACGCAGATCAGACGGCCGATCGGAGCGCCTTCCGGGTTCTCTTCACCGTGGCTGATGTAAATCAGGTTGCCATCCACGACCGGCGACGGATTGACGACTCCCGCACTGAACAGATGGCTCCACGCCCGTTCTCCGGTGCGGACGTTGAACGCATGCAGGTATCCGTCGCCCCCGCCGGTGATCAGCAGGCGCTGGCCATTGATCACGGCGATCACCGGGTTCGAATAGTACGTGCCCTTGATCGGTACGGGCGACTCGGCCCACCAGGCCACCTGGCCGGTCTTGCCGTCGAGTGCGATATAGCGCGTGGCCGCACGGGACTGATCGCCCCAACTGGAATTGATCAGGCCGACGATGACGTTGCCGCTATCGAAGATCGGCGACACGATACGGCCGCCGTAGCCGGACACGCGCCCGAACTCCTCGGTGAGGCTGCGTTCCCAGAGCTTCTTGAGGTCCTTGTCGTACGCGATGACGAGGCCGGCCGTGGTGTGGATGAAGATCGTCTTGGTCGCCGGGTCCGCGGTGAGCGTGCACCAGCCAAGGCGAACGGAAACGATGTCCGTGTGGAAGACGTTGAACTTGTCGCTGGCGATCTTCTTGCCGGTGTTGGCATCGAGGCAGACGATCTCTTCGCCCTCGTTCACGCCCTCGCCCGAACCGCGAACGATGTAAGCTCGGCCGTCGAGGATGACCGGCGACGACCGGCCGCCGAACGGAGCCTTCCAGAGAACGTTGCTACCCTTGCCGCCCGCGGGGTCGAAGTCCGCGGGGAGGTTCTTCTCCTGGGATTCACCCGTCTGCTCCGGGCCGCGCCAGTGGATCCAGTCGGCAGCGGACGCAGGTGGAAGGAAAAGGGTAAAGTTCAAAAGGAAAAAGGGAAAAGCGAGCCTCTTGCACATCATCAATCCTCGCGGTGGGTAGTTCTGGAGGTCTTTATTTTTCACTTTGTCTTTTGACCTTTTCACTCTTCTCAGTTCTACGAATTTCGAACGCGAACGATTCGCCGAGCCTTCATCTCAAATCGTGGCAGCGAACCCGGTGTGGCCATCGTCACTTCGACGCGGAACAGCAGGCCGTCCCGCACGGCTCGCGAGACTCGCTCGCTCAACTCATCACCGTCGGTGCCTGCCGTCGGCTCCACCTCGATCCGCAGATCGGCCAGCGGGCCGGTCTGGTCGACGTGAATCCTGTACTCCGCTACGTCCGCGAAGCGGCGCAGGATCGCTTCGATGGCGCTCGGGTAGAGGTTGTTGCCTCGAACGTGGATCATGTCGTCCGCGCGTCCGAGGATGCCGCCGTCGAGCCGCAGCCAGGTTCGCCCCGAAGGGTCGGGGTTCGTGGCAGCCTTCACGAGATCGCCGGTGCGGTAGCGAATCAGCGGGCTGCCAAGCCGGCCGAGGTTCGTTAGCACCAGTTCGCCGAACTCGCCCGCGGGAACGGTGCGGCTTTCGCCCGGCACCAGGATCTCCGCGATGTACTCGCTTTCCAGCACGAACATCTGCCCCGGCAGGTCGACCGGTTCTACTGCCACGGGGCCGACCTCCGTCATGCCGTAGTGGTCGAAAACGCGGGCGCCCCAGATGTCCTCGATTCGCTTCCGCGTGGCAGGGATCGTACCCCCCGGTTCGCCGGCCACCACCAGGGCTCGCACCTTGCTGCTTGCCAGATCAATCTTCTCCTTCGCAGCGAGTTCCGCCAGGTGTAGGGCATAGGTCGGGGTTGCGAAAACGACCGTCGACTCGTGCTCGAGCAGGAACCGCAGACGGGCCGTGCTTGTCATTCCTCCGCCAGCGAGGCACAAGTACCCGGCTCGCGTCGCCGCCTCGAAGGCCGTCCAGAAGCCGAGGAAAGGGCCGAACGAGAACGGGAAGAAGATCCGGTCGCGGTGCGTCAGCCCCATGAAGGGAAAGCTGACCTGCCAGCAGCGGAGCAAGGCCTCCCAGTTGTCCGGTGAATCGAGCCATCGCAGCGGATGGCCCGTGCTGGTGCCGGAGGTCTGGTGCATCCGGCAGTAGCGTTCAAGCGGGTACGTCAACGCGGAGCCGTAAGGCGGATTCGCTTCCTGATCGGCTGCGAGGTCGCCCTTGCAGGTGAAGGGCAATCGTTCCAGGTCGTCAAGGCCGCGGATGTCCTTCGCGGTGATCCCGGCGGCTGCGAACTTCGCTGCGTAGAAGCGATTGCCAGGCAGCACTTCCGCGAGCAATCGCACCAACCCCTCGGACTGGTAAACGCGAAGATCATTTCGCGAAGCTAGCGGAGTCAACGGGTACCCTCGCTCACACGTCGGGCTGGTCGATTCACTTCGCCGCGATGTCGTAAGCGAACAGCAACTCATGATCGCGAAGGAAGAGCTTTCCACCCGCGACCACGGGGTGCGACCAGATGTTCCCGGATCGCCGGGGGTGCTTGCTCTTCTCGGGGATTTCGAAGCGCCCCTTTTCCTTCCAGCCACCCGGCGAGGCATCCGCGAGCACGACCGTGCCCTTGCCCTGGCCGTAACAGTAAAGGTTGCCGTCCGCGACCGTCAGGCTGCCCTTGTCCAGATTCTTGCTGGCCCACTCCGCGTCCTCGCCGCCCTTCATGAAGTCGAAGCAGACCCAGCCAAGGCGATCGCTATATCCGTAGATCCGTTCCCCGACGCGAATGACGCCGCCGTGGTGGTTCGCGAGCACCGGATTCTTGGTATACACCACCGTCGCCTTGGTGCCGCCCTTGCTGTCGGACTCAAGTTTGAGGAGTTCGCAACCGGCTCCATAACCCGAAGTGAAGAACGCATGATCCTTGTAGACCACCGGAGTCGGAATCACCGCGGTGGACCGCTTCAGTTCCGCGACGCGCCAGAGAGGTTTGCCATTCTTCGCATTGACGCCGACAGCGGCCTGCATGGTCTGGGTGATGTACTGAGGCACCCCCGCAATATCTGCCGCGATGATCGAGGAATAACCGGCGCCGTCCTCAAGCCCGGCGGACTGCCAGAGTTTCTTGCCGGTCTTCTTGTCAAGGGCCAGGATCGCTCCTTGCCTGCCGCCTGGCGTGCAGAGCAGCTTGTTGCCGTCGATCAGCACCGACTCGCTGTACCCCCAACTCGGAACCTTGCCGCCGAAGTCCTTGACCAGGTTAGTGCCCCAGATCTTGGTTCCCTTGACCGCGTTCAGAGCCAGCAGATCTCCACGAGCCCCGAGAGCGTAAACCACGTCGCCATCTACCGTCGGCGTGCTTCGCGGGCCGCTGCCCCAGTTCTGGCTGTACCCACCCTGCGAGGCGGGCATGTCGGCCTTCCACACCTGCTTGCCGGTGGCCGCATCGAGTGCGACCGCGTACTCACCTTTGCCCTCGGCATCGTCCGTCGCCGCCAGGGCAAAGATCTTCCCATTCGCGATGACCGGTGATCCATAGCCGACACCGCCAAGGTCCGCCTTCCAGGCCAGTTTGGGTCCGCCGCTGGGCCAGGATTTCAGTAATCCCGTTTCGGTGGAAACGCCATCACGATTGGGGCCTCGCCACTGGGGCCACTGACCCTGATCCGCCGCGGTAGACGCCAGCCCGGTTGCCAGGATCACGAAGACGGCAAGCGACAACAAGGATAGTGAGCGTGGCTTCATCGCACTTCTCGAGGAAATAGGTGGTTGACTAGGCGGCAGGCAGACTGATGTTAAATATATGAACCAGGAATCACGCTCTCAAGTCAGCCACGGATACCGCGCCGCGGACCAGGGCTTTCAGGAACATTCCGATTTTCCGGAAGCCAATCGCAGCGAATCCCGCCTCCCCTCACGGCCAGGCCGCGTCGGGGCAGCGTGCGAGGGAGTGAGCATCGCACTGCGATTCTTCACGAGATCGCCCAGATGTGGGCCACGCTTTCCGGAGGGATCAACAACGGCACCACGCTTTCTTGTTCGAGCTCCAGGGCCTCAAAGCTCATTTCACGAAGCCGACCTGCGATCGTGGAACCGTCGGTGCGCTCGACCATCACGTCCTTTCCCAGAAGGCCGATCCGCCACTTCCAGTCCGCTTCCACTGCAACGATCTCGTTCGCCAGCAGCCGAGAATACTCCGAGTCGAGGCACTGCAAGACCACTTCCGCTGCGCTGCGAAGCTCGTAGTTCCCGGAAGTGAACACACTCAGCGAGGCTGCGTCCGGCAGCTCGGCGTCCAGGAATTCCTCGGCGGACTGGTTGAGATTCAATCCGATGCCCACGATCGTTCGCGGCCCTTCGCCGGTGCCGCCGTGGCCCTGTTCGATCAGGATGCCGCAGACTTTCTTTCCCCGGATGAGCAGGTCATTCGGCCACTTGATGCGTGCCTGCAACCTGGCGAGACGAAAGATCGCATCCCCCACCGCGACCGCGGCCCAAGCTGTCATGACGGAAGGGCGACGCAGCGCCGGCGGCGGCCGCAGAATCACCGACATCAATAAGGACGACCCCGGCCGACTCTGCCAGACTCGCCCGTAACGGCCCCGGCCGGCGGTCTGCTGCTGGGCGATCAGCACGGTGCCCTCGGGCAGGCTCGTCGCGAGTTCCGCCGCGAGCGAGTTGGTGCTCGGGAGTTGATCGTAGACAAGCACCTGTCGGCCGATTCGCTCGGTTTCGAGGGCCCAGGCGGTCGAAGGGGAGGGTTGCGAGCTCAATCCAGGTAATCCAGAGCGATGTCGAGGGCCGTCGCCGAGTGCGTGAGGGCGCCGACGCTGATGCGATCGACTCCCGTCTCGGCGATGGCCCGAATGGTGGTGAGATTCACGCCGCCGGACGCCTCGAGCCGCGTGCCAGGCGAGACCGCGTTCCGCCGACTCACAGCCTGCTTCAACTGCGGAGGGGCCATGTTGTCGAGAAGGATCACGTCCAGATTCAGCGGTAAGGCCTGTTCCAGTTGATCGAGAGTATCCACCTCGACTTCGACGATCAGCCCCATGGTCGCCATGTCCGATCGGATACGCTCGACCGCCGTGATGATCGCGGTACCTGGATCGCCCAGGCCCGCGAGGTGATTGTCCTTCACGAGTACGCCGTCGTAAAGCCCGATGCGGTGGTTGGTGCCACCTCCCATGCGGACGGCATACTTCTCCAGCAGTCGCCAGCCGGGCGTGGTCTTCCGCGTATCGAGCACCTTCGTAGGGAGCCCCGTGATGGCGTCAACGTATCGGCGCGTCAGGCTGGCGATGCCGCTGAGTCGCTGGAGGAAGTTCAGGGCCGTTCGTTCGACGGTGAGCAGGGAACGCAGCCTGCCGGAAATGATGGCGAGGCCCGTATGGCCTGGCACGCGAGCACCGTCGCTCAGGAGAAGCTCGACCTGTAACTCAGGATCGATCTGCCTGGCGACGGCTTCCACCACGGGCAAGCCTGCTATGACGCCCGAGACGCGGGCGACGAACTGAGCTTTGCCCTTCTGATTCAGGGGAATCAGGCAGCGACTGGTGACATCGCCCAACTCGCCGAGATCCTCGGCAAGGGCGAGTTCGATCAGTCGTTCGCACGAGGCTCGCTCAGACGGGGTCAATGAGGACATGAGTTCATGATAGAGAACCGACGGACACCCAGCCCAATGAACTGAGATCGAGGCCGCATCCACTTCCTTGGGGGTCCGTGTTGGGGAACCTTCGCTCGCTGGAATCATGGAATCGGCATGGACGTTGGAGGGGCGAGTTCGCTGGCACGGATCAAGGCGATCTCGAGCTGGCGAAGCGGATCGGGCTCGAGGATCTGCGGTGCGATCCCCTGGCCGCTGACGGCAGCTCCGCGAGGCGACGAGAACCGGGCAATCGTCAGGCGAACCATGCCGGAGCGTGCTCGGGGCTGGTTCGGGTCCGCAGGGTCGTCCAGGGATTCGAGCCGAACGGGGAACTGGATGGAGCCTTTGCCAAAGGTCGTCATCCCGACGAGCGTGGCACGCTGGTGGTCCTTCAAGGCGCCCGCGACGACCTCGGCGGCCGAGGCGGTTTCGCCATCGATCAGCAGCACCATGGGAAGATCCCAGGCCATCATACCGCTATCCGAGGAGAAGACACGCTGAGACCAGTCGCCGGTCTGGCCCTGTGTGGTCACGATGATTCCCGCCGGCAGGAATCGCTGCGTGACCTGGAGGCCCATGTTGAAGAGGCCGCCGTGGTTGCCACGAAGATCGAGCACGAGAGAACGAGCCCCCTGATTCTTGAGAAGTTCAAGGGCATCATCCAGTTCTCGGGCCGTGGTGTCGCGGAAGGCTCCCAGTCGAAGGTATGCGATGCCGTCCTTGGGATTGAGGACCTGGCTGCCATAGACCGTCGGCACCGCCAAGGGGAGCATCACGGTGGGCAGCATGTCCGGCACGGGCCCCGCGATCTCGAGGCGATGAGCGGCCCCCGGGGGATTACGCAGAGCTTCTATCAACTCCGCGGGGCTGCCAGGGTCGAACAAGCGGCCGTTGACGCGAACGATGCGGTCGCCCGGAACGAGCGAGGAGTGCAGAGCAGCCCAGGAATTCGGGATGAGGCCCTGAATTCGAAGGCCATGCTCCGAGATCGTGGTGAAGATCCCGTACTGCTGGAGATCGGTGAGGGAAGCCGATTCGAGAGACGCCTGGGCCGGTGTGAGGAAGACGGTGTAATCATCCAGGCCGGTGCAGGCTCCACAGAGGAATTCGACCACCACGGCGGTCGGCTTTCGCAGCACTCCCGCGTCGGTAGCCGCCATGGCCAGCCGTCGCAGATTGTTGCGGGCCTCCTTTGCGTTGGTGGCAGGGAGGCTTTCCCAGGTCTTCCGAAGGCTCGCTCGGAATGCGGTGAGCCGCGATTCTTCGATGGCATCCGGTCCCGAGACGCGGACGAACGCCGGGTTCATGAGGGCTCGATCGAACTCTTCGATCCCATGCTTCCAAAGACGGGGCAGGGCGGCTTTCTCGCGGTCAGCATAAAGCGTCGGCAGCTTGGTCACGACTTCCGTGTACAGATTCAGGGCCTCCGTGACGGAAAGCTTCTCGACGAACTGCGTGAACGCAGGGTCCCGGTGGCGGCGGGATTGCTGGGCACGGCGGAGAAGGGTGGAGGTTTTCTCACGAACCGCAGGGGATCGATCCGTGAGGAGAAGCCGGCACTGCAAACTGAACGCCGCTTCCCAGTCGCTGCGAGCCTCGGCGGCAAGCTCCGCCTCGCGAATTTGCTCCGCCGTCACCAGGGAAAGAGGAATGCCCTGGATCGCGTCCCGTGGCGGAGGGGCGGAAAAGCTCGTTCCCACTCCAAGCAACAGTCCAAGAACTGGAGCAATCCCCAGGACAGTGCGGCGGCTTCCGTCCGACATGCCGAGATCCCCAAACCGAGTGAATCTGTGGCGCGAATCCAGGGGAGAGACGGATTCGCATAAATAGATGATAACCTGCAACACCAGGCCGCGTCAAATGTTCGTTACCAAATCGTGACTTCCGTCCGTTCCGCTTCCCGGCTAGCCGATAGGCAACGGATCGGGGTATAACCCCTTCATCCAGCGGAAATTGCAACGGACGAGACCCTCATGAGTGATGTGGACCGAACGAGCGTCATCTCCAATGCTCGCCTCGCCGTGGTCAAGGTTGGAACTAACGTGCTCGCCGATGCTTCCGGTCGTCTCGATCGCCATCGGATCCAGTCGCTGGCGGACCAGCTGGCGCGCGTGCGAGCCCAGGACCGACAGGTCGTCCTGGTCACATCGGGAGCCATCGGTGCCGGCGTCGGCAAGCTCGGCCTGGGCCGACGGCCGACGGAGCTCCCGCAGCTTCAGGCGTGCGCCGCGGTGGGGCAGACGGCCCTGATGCAGCTTTACCAGGAAGCCCTGGCACCCCATGGTATCCAGGCCGCCCAGATTCTCCTCACGGCAGGAGACTTCGATAGTCGAGCGCGATACCTGAATACCAGGCACACCATCCGGACGCTCTTCGAGTTCGGCTGCTTGCCGATCATCAACGAGAACGACACCGTCTCCGTGGCCGAGATCAAGTTCGGCGACAACGACCACCTGGCCGCGATGGTCACGAACCTGCTGCTCGCTCCACTGCTCGTACTTCTCACAAACGTCGATGGGCTCTATGCGGAGGATCCCCGTACGAACCCTGACGCGAAGTTGCTGAGCACCGTGCCGTTCATCGACGATGATATCACTGGCATGGCCGGAGCCAGCAAGAGCGACCTTGGCACCGGCGGCATGAAAAGCAAGCTCCGGGCCGCCCGGCTGGCGACCGTGGCGGGGGAGTCCGTGATCATGGCGAACGGCTCCATCGATGGCGTCCTTGACCGGATCTTCGCTTGCGAAGCGGTGGGCACGCTCTTCCTGCCGCACGGCGAGGGCGTTCCGTCGTGGAAACGCTGGCTCGGTTACACCGCAAGGCCCAAAGGCACCTTACGACTGGACGCCGGCGCTCGCCGGGCGGTGGTGGAGCGCGGCCGAAGCTTGCTTCCCGTGGGCGTCTCCACCGTGGAAGGAGAGTTCGGCAAGGGCGATGTCATTTCCCTGTGCGATCCCACGGGCGTGGAAGTGGCCCGAGGGCTCACGAATTACTCCTCGACGGACGCCACCCGCATCTGCGGCCTGCAAACCGAGCAACTCGCGGGCGCCCTGGGCGAGGCTCCTTACGTCGAACTTGTCCACCGCGATAACCTCGTGGTCACCGCGACGAATCCCTGATTCGAGTGAGATTTGCGTTCCGGCGGTTAGCTTTCCCTTTGTGGCTCGTCTTCATTTTGTCACGAGCACCGCCATCCTCATGGGCCACGGCTTTCGCGATGCCTCAGGGGAAACAGCACAGGCGATCGGCAGCGGCCAGGCTCGCCCGACGTGCCGAGTTCGAGAGGCTTTACGAACAGCACAGTCGGGAAGTGTGGGCGGTCGCGTACGCCCGGTGGCTCGATTCGGACCTGGCGCTGGACATCGCCCAGGAAGCCTTTCTTCGCCTCTGGCGGCAGTGGGAGGAAGGCGAGGACATCCAGAACTCTCGGGCCTGGCTGCTTCGGGTCGCGAGAAATCTGGCGGAAGATCACGCGAAAAGTGCCTTCCGACGCAACGGCACTCAACCGCCCGAGGTACTTTACAGTGTGCGGTCGGCCCAGGCGGCGCCGATTGACGAGATGGAGAAGCAGGAACTCTTCGCCCAGCTGCGAGCCGAGCTCGAGGATCTTTCGCCCGACGATCGCCGGATCCTCACCTTGCGTTACGCCCTGGAATACGACGCAACGCAGATCGCGGAGATGTTGTCCATCAACGTGACGGCCGTCCACATGCGACTGAGCCGGGCCCGGCAGCGACTCGCAGAACGCCTGTCGGTCCATACGGATCCGGATACCGATCGCAAACACACGGGTCAATGACATGGCATCGCAACCCCCACTCCCGAACGCCAACCTGCCATCAGCAGTGCCGGACGCTATGGATCAGATTCTGTTCCGCTTCTTCCAGGCAGAACTGCCCCGCTCTTGGCCCATGCCGCCTCTCGTGGAAACGCAGCCTTCGACGCTGGTCGCAGAGCGTGCCGCCTCCGCGGAGCGGGCCAGCGGTGCCACAAGCCGCTGGGCACTAATGGCCTCCGTGGCCTTGCTGATGGGCGTGTGCTGGTATGCGGGGTCTGGCACGACAATCCCGGGCGCAGCTCCGATCGCGAAGCAAAAGGCCGACGAGAACCGAGCCAAGGCCGGCGATGGCGTGATCCTCGAGGAGATGTCGAAGCACAAGGCACTCTCGGAGAGCGATCGATTACTGCCTTGAGTGGATGGTTTGAACTGGTCGAAACTTTCTCAGCCGCGTCCTCCAGGTCGCGGCTGTTCTGTTCACACTCAGAAGCGGACCAGAGCCGTTGATTTCGATGCTCAGTCACCCACCTCGGCTTCGTTCGCGAGACTGATTCCGAGCTTTTCAAACTCGCCCCTTCCAGCCCACACGTCGCCCGCACAACTCACGAACGGTGGCGTACCACTGGATCGCCAGGAGCGTGAACACTCCCAGGGGGTGCAGGATCGCGCCGATCCACGATTGGCGGAAGCGCCAGGCGGCGTCGAGTCGAGGAGCGTACGCGGCGAGGATCGCGGCGATGGCCCAGGGATTTCCCGGCATGGCGATCACCAGGCCGAGCGGGAGCACCTGGCCGACGAACAACAACAGCGAGGTGAAGACGATCAACTGCGGCGCGGCAAGGCCTTCACGAGCATTCTTCGCGAAGCCGAGCCACACCTGCAAGGCGGAGTGGTACATACGGCAGCGAGCCAGGTCGGTGACATCGCAGAGATCGGTCTTCAGGCCTGCGGTGCGGTACGCTCGCGGCAGCTTCACCCCGTCGTGGCGCGAGGAGCGGATGGCGGCATGTCCGCCGGCCTTGGCATACGACTCTGCCGTCGTGAGGAACCACTGCCCGCAGCCCGCGCCGAAACCCCGGAGAGTGCTCCGCCGCATCGCGTCGAATGACAGATAGCCCAGCAGCAGGAAGTGGATAAGGGGAATCACAAGCCGTTCCAGCCAGGTGCCCGTCTCCTGACGTGGGAAGCCGCTGACGAGAGCCGCCCCGCTGACCTCGCGAAAGCGGTTCATTCGTGCCAGTGCCTCGGGCCTCACGCGGACGTCCGCATCGAGGAACGTGATAATCGGAAAGCTCGCGAGCCCGGCGAGAACCTGGCAGGCGTGCTGCTTGCCATTCCAACCCTGGGGCAGGGGCGGAGCCAGTTCGAGGCGGACTCGCGAATCCTTCGTGGCCATCTCTCGCACGATCGCGGCAGTGCGGTCCTCCGAGTGATCGTCGAGCACGATCACCTCGATCTCGACGTTCTGCGACGCCAGCACGGCCTCGACGGCATCGGCGATCGAGGCTTCCTCATTGCGTGCCGGGATCAGCACGGAGACCTGGGGGCGTTCCGCTTCAAGTTCCTGAGGCGGCGGACGGAAGAATCGCATGTTCCGCGCGTAAAGGAGTGCGGGACCCGCCGCGAGTACAAACGACAGGATCGCGACGATATCAAGGATCACCGTCCGTTCTCCTCGTCGTCGCCATGTGAGGGGTCAAAGCGACGCCCGCGGGCCCAGGACATGGTGCGGCGCCACAGGTCGTACATGCCGCCGATGCCGGTCCTTCCTTTGAGAATCGTCTGGAACCTTGAAGGCTCGCGACTCATCGTCTCCGTGTTCAGAACGTCGAGGGCCTTGGTGAGCGAGGTTTCGATCAGGGCTGTCCAGGCCTTGCCATTGAGGTGTCGATGGTCCGAGATGGCGAGCGGATCGCCGAACCTGACGAGTGCTTCCGGGGTGCGTTCGTTCCAGAAGGAGTACTCGATTGCGATGGGCAGCACGAGGCCGCGTTCAAGGCGTGAGGCGAGATGCCCCACGCCGGACCGCAGGGCCAGCGGCCGTTCGCGAACGTCCGTGAATCGGCCCTGAGCCGTCACCCAGAATGCTCGTCGCGGCTCCGCGAGGATCGCCTGCCCCACACGCAGAAACTCCGCTGCTCCGCGGAGCGAGGAAGCGTCCACGCCGACGAAGCCGATCCGCTGGAAGAAGCGATACTTCGCCACCGCTTCCGCATGGATGGCAGCATACTGAACATAGTTCTTGAAGAGCGGGGCGAGCGCCATCCCGATCATCGGATCCCACCACGACGGGTGGTTGAGCACCACGAGCAGTGGCTCCTCGCCCGAAGGAAGCGGCGGGCTCGATTTCGAGAGACGGATCGCGTGGAAGTGCCTGGAAAGATAGCGTTCCGAGTATCGCTGGAAGCGATGGAAGAGCCAGCCCCAGCGGGGCGGCAGCCGCGACCCGCGGCCGGAAAGTCGCGAGTTCGGGCTCGAACCTTCCGACTCGCTTGTTGAGAGCCGCTTGACATCCGGAGGGCTCGGCATGGGGAACCGTCACGTCCTGGGGCTGGCGTATTCCGTGGCTCGGGGCATCGATCGCGGGGCCGCTTTGTCCTGATCGAGCACATCCGCGGCGATCCAGCCGGACATCAGCACCATCGGCATTCCCGGACCAGGATGCGCCGCCCCGCCCGCGAGATAAAGGCCGCGGACATCGCGGGAACGATTCGCAGGCTTGAACGCGCCGCCCCACTTGCCATGGCTCGCCAGTCCGTAGATCGCGCCGTTGAGCACCCGATAACGATCGTGAATATCCTGGGGCGTCAGCGTCGATTCGGACACGATCCGCGATTCAATGTCCGGCATCCCGCCCGTGGTCTTGAGCTTCTCCAGGATCACCCGTCGATATTCGGGCAGCATCTTGGACCAGTCGTGGTGAGGCCGAAGGTACGGGGTGTGAACAAGAACGTAGAGCGCCTCGCCGCCCGGCGGAGCCACGCCCGGTTCGGTGAGCGCAGGAGCACAGACGTAGCACGTCGGGTCCGCCGCGGGCTCGCCCTTGCGATAGATCGCCTCGAACTCCTCGTGGGGGTCGCGGGAGAAGACGAAGTTGTGATGCAGCAAGTGATCGTAGCGTTCGCGAAGGCCCAGATAGAGGACGACGCCGGAACAGGCCGGCTCGTACGCACGACGTTTCTCGAATCGCTTCGTGGTGCGTGGAGCTTCGCCGTTGAGCAACTCGCGATGTGTCCGCACCGAGTCCGCATTCGAGACGACCGCCGCCAGCGGCACGAACTCGCCGGTGTCCGTCTCGACGCCCCGTACCTCAGCTTCCCCTTCGCCAAGAACGATCCGGCGAATTCCCGTCTCGGTTCGGAACTCGACATCAAGTTCGCGGGCCAGGGAAATCAGAGCTTCGGGCACGGCTCGGGTGCCACCCATCGGGTACCAGATCCCTTCCCGGGTCTGCATGTGGGCGATGCCACAGAGCACGGCAGGGGACGCTTCCGGCGAGGAGCCGACGTACTGGGTGAAGTGATCGAGCATCTGGGCGACCCTTGCGTCCGACACAAAGCTTCGCACGGTGCCCGCGACGGATCGCCCCATCCGCATGCTGAGGACGTCGCCCAGGATCTTCGGCTTGAAGCCGGCCTTCAGGTCGATCATGTCGCCGATGCCGCCGATGGACTTCCAGAAGTAGTAATCGTTGGAGATTCGGTTCAGACGTTCCGAGAGAGCGAGAAAGTTGCGATATCCTTCCGAAGTCGCCTTCGAGATGACATTGAGACTTTTGGCCATCTCGTCGACATTCTCGACGAGATCGAGTTGGCTGCCGTCGTCGTAGAAGCAGCGCCACTGCGGATCAAGGCGGACGAGATCGAGGCGATCTTCGAGTCGCTGCCCGGCCTCGGCGAAGATGCGTTCGAGCACGCCAGGCAGTGTGAGGATGGTGGGCCCCATGTCGAAGCGGAAGCCAGATTGGTGGAGCACCGCCGCCTTGCCCCCCAGCCAGGAACTCTTTTCAAAGAGCACGACGCGATAGCCACGCGCCGCGAGGGTGCATGCCGCCGCCAGGCCGCCAAGGCCGCCACCGATGATGCCGACACGCTGCGAACCGTCCATGGTGATCCTCAGATGCGATGAGCCGAAACGGGCGGGGCGGGTAGAGTCCCCGTGAGTGTTGAAGCTGTTCCGCCCCGCGAAGTCATGATACGCCGGCAAGCACTGGCGCGTCGCGGGCACCAGGTTCGCCGATCCAGCGCGTGTCGTGACCGAGGTCATTCAGAAGCAGCCGGGAAGTGATCCTCGCCGATTCGTAGATGACCGGCAGGCCGCTGCCCGGATGAGTGCCGCCGCCCACGAGGTAAACGCCGTCAACATCCTCAAAGCGATTGCGCGGCCGCAGGTGAAGCATTTGAGCTAAGTTGTGAGCCAGGTTAAACGTGGCGCCCAGGTGGACTTCGTACTGATTTTCCCAGTCCGCGGGCGTCACGATCTTCTCGAACCGAATCCGCCGTTCGAGGTTCCGCAGTCCCAGCTTTGAGAGCTGACGCAGCATTCGATCACGGAACGGCCCAGCCTCGCGCGACCAGTCCACGTTCTCGCTGCGATGCGTCACCGGTGCGAGCAGGTAAAGCGTGCTCATCCCCGGCGGCGCGAGTGTGGAGTCGGTCACACAGGCGTTTTGAACGTAGAAGGACGAGTCCTCGGTGAGGCGGTGATTCACCTCGATATCCGCAAGGTTTGCATGATAGTCGGCGGATGTGTAAATGCTGTGGTGGGGCAGATCGAGCGAGCCTTCGAGACCCAGATACATCATGAACGTGGAGCAGGAGAATCGCTTCTTCGCCAGCTTCGCGTCGGTCCAACGGCGGCGGAGGTGGTTCGGCACCAGCTTTGTCATCGCACGGGCAAAGTCCGCGTTCATCACGATTGCATCCGCTCGAGTCTCACCTTCCGAAGTGCGAACGCCGACGGCTCGCCGGCCTTCAAACAGCAGTTCTCGAACATCCTCGCCGAGCCGAATCGTCACGCCCATCTCGGTGGCCACGCGTGCCATCGCCTCGGAGACGGCACTGCAACCACCGATGGGATGCCAGACGCCGTACTCATATTCCAGGAAGGAGAGGATCGAGAACAGACTCGGACAGTTGAACGGGGACATGCCAAGGTACTTGGACTGGAACGTGAACGCGAGCCGGGTGCGTGGGTCTTTGAAGTATCGTCCCAGTTCGGAATCGATCGATTTCCAGGGCCGCAATACGGGCAGCATCTTCAGGAGATCCCAGCTCAGCAAGTCCCTCCAGCCGAGGAACGGCTTCTCCAGAATCGGTCGGAAACCTTCGAGCTTGTGGCGATTCTCGGAAAGAAATCGTGGAAGCTGCTCAGCATCGCGAGGATTGAATCGGGCGATCTGCGCCTGCATTCTGGCGACGTCGCCCGTGCAGTCGAGGGAACCGCCCGTGGTGCCGAACTGAATGCGGTATTGTGGATCGAGCCGGACCATCGGCGCTTCGTTGTGCAGGTCACGGCCGACGAGCTTGAAGATGCGTTCCAGAATGGCGGGGTAAAGGAAGAAGGTGGGCCCGAGGTCGAAGCGGAAGCCGTCTTCTTCGATCGCAGAGCAGCGGCCGCCAACGCGGGGCAGACGCTCGATGATCTCGACTTCAAGTCCTGCATGAGCCAGAAGCAACGAAGCCGCCAGCCCGCCCGGTCCGGCTCCGATGATAAGGATTTTGGGAGGCCCACCGCGCTTCGCAGGGCGGTCATGGGAAGTCAGCAATGTCAGTTCGCTCATCGTTTACCCTGGAATTCCGAGTCGATCAGCGTCATCAATGCAGATGGAACCGCAGTTGTGGGAGGGGATTAACAACCTCGCTCTTGTACTCCGTTCCCGGGCTTCTGACAATGACTTTGCCATCGAATCCCCATCCAACGTCGCTCGATTCGAGTTGCCATGAGCGTTCCCATCCTCTCGCCGTCAGAGCTGCTCGCCGCCGCTGGTCGCCTGCCTCGGGTGAGGCTCGCACACCTTCCGACACCCCTTGAGGAAGCTCCTCGATTCTCCGCGGCGATTGGGGGCGGTGTCCGCGTCTTCCTCAAACGCGATGACTGCACCGGCCTGCTTCTCGGTGGGAACAAGGCCCGGCACAACGAATTCCTGCTGGGCGATGCCGTCGCCCAGAATGCGGACATCGTGGTGTGGGGTGCCGGTGTGCAGTCCAACAACTGTCGGCAGACGGCCGCGGGTTGCGCGAAGCTCGGCCTGGAGTGTCGCCTTTACCTCAGCCGCGGCCATTATCGCACGGAACCGCAGGGAAACCTACTGCTGGATTACCTCGTCGGTGCGAAGGTCGAATTCACGGACGCCGTCATCGGGCCAGAACTCAATGCGTTGCTGGCCGAGAAGGCGGCGGAATTCCGCGCCGCGGGCCGTCGGCCTTACTACTGGAACCCGCCTCGAGTGGCGCCGCTCTCCGCTGCGAGTTACGCCATCTGCATGGCCGAGATCGCCCAGCAACTGACCGACCGTGGGATGAAGCCGAGCGCAGTGTATGTGTCGTCTTCCGGGGCCACGGGGGCCGGCGTCGCTCTGGGGAAAGCGCTGCTCGGCCTGGACTGCCCCGCACGTCTGATCTGTCCGATGCCCTGGCCCTGGCACATTCCGACTTCGCTCGCAGGGGCGGCCAACGCCGCGGCCGAGTGGATGCAATTGCCTCACCGATTGACGCCGGAGATGATTGACGCGGATGAATCGTATATCGCTCCGGGTTACGGATACCCCTCGGACGCCGGCCAGGAAGCCCTGCATTTACTCGCCACAACGGAAGCCGTTCTGCTCGACCCGACTTACACTGCGAAGGCGATGGCGGGCCTGATCCACGATGTGCGAGGTGCGAGGTACGCGCCGGGCTCGATCCTCGTTTTCATCCACACCGGCGGAATCCCGGCGATCTTCGTGGACCCCGAGATGGTGCTGAAAACTCGTCACGCCTAAACATGGCAAGCGCGGCCCACCCTCGACGATCTTCACTCGATCACGAATGTCGCGATTCGATCCAGGTTCACCTGCTCCGGTGGATGGTCCTTCCGTGCTGGCATGTGTGGGTAGACCTCGGGGAACACGAACCGCCCGGGTTGCCATTCCTGCGGCCAGTCGTCAGGCACCGTCGAGGTCGCGAATCGCGCTTCGGGCCCTGGCGGCAATCGGTTCCCCTGGGGATCGCGATATGGGATGCCGACAAGCAGGCGTTCGCCCGTCGGCGAGGGTAGCATCTTCGTCGACACGATCGCACTGCAGTTGAAGAACTGTGAGTGCAGCCCGTCGAAGTTCCCTGCGATCCGCCCCACCATGGTTCGCAGCAGTCGCAGCACATGGTCCCGATCAAGCGGATGCACAAGATCGGCCTTCGGAGCCGTGAAGGCGATTCTCGTGATCCGACCTGATCGCCATCCGTGTGGCAGGAAGACCTTCTCAAGGCCGCGCGCCATGGGGCCCCAAAGAGGCGTTTCGCCGGGTTCGAGCACCTTGAGCAGGTCCTCGATGATCTGTCGGTTGTCGTCGTACATGCCCACGCCGCCCGCGAGAAGCATCGGCACATCCACCAGCACGATCAGCGACGTGCAGGACTTCAGCGTCAGGATCGCCGGCAGCACGACGGCCAGGGTGTACGCCTTGTACCTCGTCGTGAACGCGGCGAGGATCTCCGAACCGGGCGACCGCAGGTTCGCTGGCAAGGGGCAGAACTGCTCACTCGCCGAGAGGCCGCAGAAGCGATTGTCCGCGAGTTCCTCGATCGATTTCGCCACGTCCACCTGGCCGCTGCCATCGCGAACCGGTTTCGCGAGTGTGCCCTGTTGATCCAGCAGGAACGTCGAGGGCGAGATCATCGGTTTGAAGTGCAGGATCAGATTCGCCAGAGCAAGTCGATACGCTCGCAGGAGCGGTCCAGGCTCGCTCACAGGGCGTTCGATCGCCGCGAGGAAATCCTCCGTGCATCGGCGATACGAGTGATCGCTTTGAAAGAGTTTGAGGATGTGATCGGACCACGTGGCATAGTTCATGCCAAGCATCGCTGCATCCGCGATACGTTCGCCGGGGAGATCGTAAAGCTTCAGCAGCGTATCGCTGAAGGTCCAGTCGGAGCGCTCGAACTGGCAGGTGTATGCTGCGCGATCGCGGGTCTTCTGTGGCCAGCGTCCACGATTCACCAGTGCATCGCGTGCCGCCTCGTAAGGAAATGCGTCCCACCCCTCATCCGGCGGCAGCGTGCGGAACTTCCGCAGGTGGGCCGGCTGGCGTTCATCCCCCAGTTTGAAGCGCGAAGGATCGTAATCCTTGAGGTGATTGATAAGCGACGTGAGAAGCACGGTCTTGCCGGAGAACGACGTGCCGACGACGCCGACCCGGCACTCGGTGGTTTTGATGCGAAACAGGCCCATGCGGGATGGCCTCGTGAACGAGTGCGAGAAGGATGTTGTAGGGATGCGTAGCCGCGACGCGGAGTCATTCCGAACGAGCGTGACGTTCCTTGGAGTCGCTCCGCTCCGAAGACTCCATGTCGCGGCTAAACATGGGGTTTCTGCGCTCGCCCCAGCGCCGCGACCGTGAAGATGATCGGGTAGAGTTTCTCGTAGTACCACAGCTTCGCGAAGTAAAAGCCGATCGGGCTCGCGTCGCGGAAACGGCCCGACTCAACCGCTTCGATGAGCCACAGGATTCCGCGTTCTATCTGGGCCTTTACGTCAGGATTAACCAGGTCAAGAAGCACTTCCACCGCGAGGGCCGTTTCCTCGACGCTGGAGGGGCAATCCTTCGCTCCACCCCAACCGCCGTCAGCGTTCTGAACAGAGAGGAGGTACTTGAGACCGCGTTGACACTCGGGGGTGGCCTGCATCTGAAGATCGCGATACGCCGCCAGGACGCGGGCAGTGCCGTAAACGGGGTTGATGTCGTCCGGTGCGTGCTGGTTACCGAACCACAAGGGCAGCCAGGATCCATCCGGGCGTTGCTGGGTTTGTAGGTACTTCCAGGCATTCCCAACAACTTTGCGACTTGAAGCCGCACATCGAGGGTCATCAGTTGAGGAACCATGAATGTCGAGATTCATCGCTCGAAGGGCATGGGCCGTCAGGTCGCTGCCGCTGCGATCAAAGGGAAGGGTTCCCCAACCTCTGCAAAAGGTCGGCATGCCTCCATCGCGATTCTGGAGATGCACCATGAATTGCCAGGCCTGCCTCTGGTCCGGGTGGGTTGATCGCGGTGCCGTCGTCTCCAGCGCGTCCAGGGCCAGGACCGCCCCCGGGGTATCGTCGCAGTCGGGCACGCCGCCGGGGAGATCGGTCCACGCCCAGCCACCAGGCGCGGCGCCCGTGTAGATATGGCGTTCCTTGTACTGCTGCTTCAGCAGCCAGTCGCGGATCGCGTCCTTCGTGTCAAGCGACTCAAGATCGCCCGCAGCCGCCAGCGCGTTCACGCCAAGCGTCGTCACCCACGTCGCCAGGTCCGTGTCGATCGGCCAGCTACCATCCGGGCGAACCGAATCGACGATGAAGCGAACGCCCTCCGCCATCACCTGATTCTCGGACGAGGAGCGCCGTCGCCGAATCGACGCCAGGGCCATCGTCACGAAACTCGTCAACGGGGTCGCTTCGAGGTAACCGCCACTTGTTGGCTGAATTCGCCTGAGCACCTTTAAACTCAGGCCACGAGCGAGGAATCGAACCGCGTTTCGCAGCGGGTTCCGCGATCGGCGATGGGCATGCACACACTGCCCAATCGCGATCAGAGCCGGCAGCGCATAGCTCACCACCGGGAGCTTCGCGAAGCGGTACCACGATTGCGGCAGGCAGGCCAACTCGAAGGGTAGTCGTGGCACCTCGTCCCACTTCACGAGCCCCGCGAGAGCACACGACATCAGGATCGGCACCGAGAATGTGCGGTCCTTGCCATACCGCCGCCGAATCGCCTCGGCCCGTCGCTCCGGCGTTGGCCCCGCGACTTCCGTCAGCCAGGCTTCCACCGCATCGATCGTGGTCGAGTATTCCTTCTCGCCTCCTGTCATCGCGAACGCGGCCCGGCAGAGCATCGTCGTCGAGATGTTCGAGACGCTCTTGACCGTGTCGCCCCAGCCGCCATCCGCGTTCTGGTTCACTGAAAGCCACTGAAGGCCATCGTTAATGAGTTCGCGATGCTCGAACGGATTGACGAGATGCAACGCCATCACCGCCGTCGCGGTCGAGAGCGCAGAAGTGGAAAGCTCGCCGACCCAGTGCCCCTCCGGCACCCGCTCCTTGAGCAAGGCGTCACGAGCCGTGAGATACGCGAGGCGGAGGCGGTGGGGGTTGATCATCACTCGAAATCATTGGGAACAAGGCACGCTTCCAGTCCTGTGTCGATCGCTATCGAATATAACTTGAGTGAGGTTTTTCGGCGAGATCGTGCAACCCCGACTTCAACTCTTCCCGTGAGGCCGTCATGCGCATTCGATATCCTGCGTTCCTCACGATCCTTTCGCTGGGCTCATTCGCACAGGCCGACCTCAAGCCCGGCTTCACGCCGAATGTTCCGGTGACAGCCCCCACTCGGCTTGACTGGGTTTTCACAGTGGCCAACCGATCGAGCGCTTCGCCAACGGCGAGCTTGCTCGATCCCAAGTTCGACTCGACGAAGCAGAGCTTCGACGTTTACCTTCCACCTCGCAAGGATCTCAAGGCCCCGATTCCCGCGATCCTCTTTGTCTCCGCTGGGAACGAAGCAGCCGGTTGGAAGTCGTTCGAGCCGATCTGCACCAAGCTCGGCATCGCCTACATCGCCGTGCGTGGGGCCGGAAATAACGTGCCGACGCCGAAGCGATGCCGGATTGTTCTGGACTGCCTCGACGAGGTTCGTCGGCAGGTGCCGCTCGATCCGGATCGCACTTATATCACCGGGTTCTCTGGCGGCGGTCGCATCGCCTGCTCCATCGCCTTTGCACTCCCCGAGCAATTTGGAGGCATGATTCCGCTTTGTGCCGGGGGCGACCTTCGCGAAGAACCCTGGCTGCGCCGCCGTGCTGTGGATCGCCTCAGCGCTGCGTTGATCACCGGCAGCACGGACTTTAACCGCGGCGAGATCGAACAGTGGAAAGGCCCACTCTGGAACGAACTGGGCCTCCGTTCTCGCGTCTGGGTGCAGGCCGGTATGGGCCATGCCATTCCGAACGCCACCACACTCGGGGAAGCGATCGCCTGGCTAGAGGACGATCGCACTCGCCGCGCAGCCCTCGCGAAGACATCGCCCGCGAGCCGGGCCGATGTGGCGAAGCCACTCACTTCCGAGGAGTTCGCCGCCGTCCTTTTGAAGGAGGCGAAGGAAAAGATTGCCGACGCGAAGACTCGCTACGCCGGCCTGATGCTCGCGAAGGGCGTTTCCGAACGATGGACGGAGGAACCCAGCGGCAAGGCGGCTCGCAAGATGCTCCTGGATTTCGAGGCGAAGAAGGATCTCTCGTGGGAGAAGGACGACCTCGCGGATCAGCGAACGATGCTCATCGCCGAGGCCCGTTCGCTGAGCAACTACGCCTTGAAGGGCGTGCCCGCGGGTTCGCCGTATTTGAAGTTCCGGCCCGACATGGCGAAGAAAGCCATCAGCCTTTGGCAACAGGTCATTGTAGATTCCCCAAGCTCGGACGCCGCGAAGGAAGGAAAGACGTTGCTGCCCCGGTTGGAAGAGTTAATCAAGAAGTGAGCAGGGATTCTCGCGTCGTCCCTGGAGCGGAGTGCAAACGGATCACACGTTCCGCTCGGAAGACGTCGCGGCGCAGATTTACAGGTCCAACTCTTCAAGTTCTGCAAGGTCCGCTTTCTCCATGATGAAGCGGTAACGCGGGTCGGCGTCCTTGCCGAGCAATTCCTTGAACGCCCCATCCGCTTCGATAAGCGAATCGATATCGACTTTGAGAAGCGTGCGATACCGTGGGTCGAGTGTCGTTTGCGATAGCACTTTGAAAGGCATTTCGCCCAGTCCCTTGAATCGCGTGATGTCTGGCTTCGCGTTGGTCCGCAGTTCGGAGAGGATCTGCTCCTTGTGTTCATCATCGCGAGCCCAGTGGGTTTCCTTGCCCACGTCGATGCGGTAAAGCGGCGGCTGTGCGATGAATACGTGCCCCTTGTTGATGAGTTCTCGCATGTGACGGAAGAAGAAGTCCAGCATGAGCGTGGTGATGTGATGGCCATCCGCATCGGCGTCCATCAGCAGGATGATCTTGCCGTAGCGAAGCCCATCGTAGTGGAACTTCTCGCCAGCACTGGTGCCGATGGCGTTGACGAGATCCGCGAGTTCCTGATTGACAAGCACCCTGGCGGTGGGAAGTTCCTCGCCGTTGAGGATCTTGCCGCGAAGGGGAAGCACGGCCTGGGTATTGTTGTTGCGGCCCTGCTTGGTGGAGCCGCCAGCGGAATCGCCCTCGACGATGAAGAGTTCCGTGTCGTCGCGATCGGTGCTCTTGCAATCCGCAAGCTTGCCCGGCAGGCTCAGCCGTCGGCTGCCTGGAGTTTTGCGACGCACTTCGGAGACCGCTTCGCGCGATGCCATCCTCGCCCGGGCAGCGAGAATGATACGGCCGACGATCGCATCCGCGGCGGTCTTGTTGTTGTTCAACCACGCCTCGAGCGCGGGGCGGACGAAGTTATCAACGCTCGCGTCGAGTTCAGGATTGTTCAGCTTTTGCTTCGTCTGCCCTTCAAATTGAGGCTCGCGAACAAAAGCGGACAGGACCGCGACGACACCTTCGCGGATGTCCTCGGCGGCAATCTTCAGGCCCTTCACCTTGATATCGTGCGTCTCGATGAAACTATTGATCGCCTTGCGGATGGCGCTTTTGAGCCCGTTCTCGTGCGTGCCGCCGTTCGGGGTGCGGATGCCGTTGACGTAAGAGCGAAAGGTCTCTTCGGTGGATTCGGTCCATTGCAACGCCACCTCGATCTTGTCACCGGTGGTGCGGGCCGCAGAGAAGATCGCCTCCGTCACCGCGGGCCGCTGAGCGTCCGTCACGATTTTCTGAAGGAAGGTCGGCAAGCCTCCGGGGTTTGAGAACTCGGCGGATTCGCCATTGTGCTCGTCCTTGAAGGTGATGGTGAGCCCGCTGTGGATGAACGACATATCCTCGAGTCGCGACTTGAGCACATCGGCATCGAACTTGATGGTGCGGAAGATCTGGCCGTCCGGCTCGAAATAGATGGAGGTTCCGTGCCCGCGGAACGGGCCGATCTTCTCGAGTTTGCCCTGGGGAATACCGCGAACATAGGTCTGCTGATACTCGTAGCCATCGCGTTTGACGGTGGCGACGAGTTTCTTCGAGAGTGCGTTGACGACAGAGGCACCCACGCCATGGAGGCCGCCGGAATGGAAGTAGCCGCTATCTTCGCCGCCGAACTTGCCACCGGCGTGGAGCACGGTGAGCACCAGTTCGAGGCCTGTCTTCTTGTGCTTGGGATGGACATCGACAGGGATGCCACGACCATTATCGCCGATCGTGATGGCCTCGTGCCCTTTGTGAAGGATCACGGTGATGTGTGTGGCGAAGCCGTTGATGTATTCATCGACAGCGTTATCGAGGATCTCCCAGGCCAGGTGATGGAGCCCCTTCGTATCAACGCCGCCAATATACATGGCAGGTCGTTTGCGAACGGGCTCGAGCCCTTCGAGAACCTGAATCGACTCGGCCGTGGTATAGCGGGAAGCAGCGGCTGCACTCATTGCGTTCTCGTCGTTTCAGAGGTTCGCGATTACTGATAATACTTCTTCGAGAGAATCTCGCCGGTCTCGGCGCTGATAATGTAATGCGGCCCTCCGCCAGCCATTCTCGGCTGCTTGATCCGAAAGGCCACGTGCCAGCCGTCGTTCTCCAGCAACAGTTCAATCCGATAAATGCTGAGATCTTCGTAAACAGGTGCCGCATCCATCTCAGCAATCTCGAGTGCCTTGTGCCCCGAGATCGTGGGTGTACTGGGACGTAGAGTTAACATTGCCATGGTGATCCCTCAACTTGGATATCCCTCGGGTCCAGTCAGTCCCCCAACCCTTCGTTCAGGGCCGACATAGGTGATCCCGGTCTCTGCGATAATGATCCAGGGGACCCCGGAATCGTAAGCGAACTCAATGTCATCAGGGCTAGGATCTGGGTCGCCTCCATCGACAATCAAAACCGGATGTGTGTGGTAGGTCGCCACCAGGTATTGATCGGGTACCAACGGGGGATCATTCAATTTGAGGCTTCTACGCCCGCCTGGTGGTACTCTTCGGATC
>Ga0105044_10002091_pt1 | contig 27139 bp, 27 predicted proteins | sample MAT01_FD_78092 | JGI IMG/M metagenome (GOLD analysis project Ga0105044, IMG submission 78092) | Freshwater microbial communities from Lake Fryxell liftoff mats and glacier meltwater in Antarctica - MAT-01 | ecosystem: Environmental > Aquatic > Freshwater > Ice > Liftoff microbial mat | place... | reverse complement strand
TGGACATCTGCGAGATCGTTCTCAGCGCCGTGGCCATCGGGTCGTGGCGCGGGTGGAACCGGTTCGACCGTCCCGCACGCGAGACTCGACCCGTGGTGACCGAGGAGAACGAGAGCCGGATCCCCGCTGAGATCGAGTTCGAACATGGCACGATCTGACACCGAGGCCACGCTGGTCGAGGCCACCGATCTGTTGAACATCGAGCTGCCCGATCGCCGATGGAGCGACGAGTCCCACCTGGCCTGGCTCTACGGGGCGAACCCGTTCGGCCCGGGAGTCGTGGGCTTCAGGCGCTCAGGGGACCGACTCGATGCCCACTACGCCAACATCCCCCAGCGGTACCGGACCCCGAACGGTGAGATGAACATGATGTTCTCACTGAACGCGGTGACCAGGAGCGTCGCTCAGCGACAGGGCCACTTCTGGTCCATTGCCGAGGAGGTGTACGAACGAGCGGCTGTCGAATGTGGCGCCCACGGGGTGATCGGAGTCTCGAACGACAACTCGACCCCGCCTGTGGTGAAGAAGCTGGACTTCCGTCTCCTCGGCCCGCTTCCGGTCAGGATCATCCCTCGGGGTCCTGCGGCTGAGGCCGTCACCCACTGGCCGGTCGATGCTGCCTGGTTGTCCTCCGAGGCGGCTGAGGTTCTGGACGGCCTCGATCACCCGGTCTCCTGGGGATGGCGGAACCGGATGACCAGGGAGTACCTGACCTGGCGACTGTCCTCTCCGAACACCGAGCCATTCCACATCCACGTCAGTGCCGATCTGATCGCCATCAGCGTCCCCTCACATCTCGGGCCCCTGGCCGCGGCGGTGGTGGTCAAGCTGATACCCCGGGTCGACCGACGGGTGATGTCGGCCGGACCGGTGATCTCGGCCATCTGCGCTCACCACGGCGCCGCCTTCGCGGTCTACGCAGGATTCAACGGCCGGGTACCGGTCCGCGGCTTTCGACCGCCCCGGCGGCTCCAGCCGGCCCCGCTGAACCTGATCTACCGGAGCCTGGACCAACGGGCGGCCAAGCACGATTTCCGGCTGGAGACCTTCGAGTTCCTGGACATGGACGCCTACTGATGCCCGGAGTCACCTTCACGATCGACGTCGAGGACCATCGCCCCGGACCTCACGCCGAACTTCGCTTCCCCCGGGTGACCCACCAGGTGGTGGACTGGTTGGCCGGCCAGGGGATTCGCGGGACCTTCTTCGTGGTCGGCGAGGAATCCCGTCGACACCCGGGACTGATCCGGGCCATTGCCGATGGAGGCCACGAGTTGGCGTTGCACGGTGACCGTCACGTCCCGGTGGGATCGTTGACCCCTGAAGAACTGGCGGCCGATGTCCGCCGCGGCATCGACGGATTGCAACAGCTGGGTGGCGTCGCAGTGACCGGGTTCCGTGCTCCGCAGTTCTCGCTGGTGGCCGGATGCGAATGGGTGGCGGACGTACTGGCCGAGGCCGGCTGCACCTACTCGTCGAGCGTGCTGCCGACGGCCAGCCCCCTGTTCGGCTACCCCGGCGCTCCCACTACACCGTTTCGCTGGCCCAGCGGCCTGGTCGAGTTCCCGGCCACGTTGCTGCCCATGGGTCCGGTGTCTGTTCCGCTCGGCGGGGTCTACTTCAGGCTGCTTCCCGGTGCCCTCACGCAACGCCTCGTGGGCCGCGCCGCCGGTCATGGCTCGGTCCCGTGGTTGTACCTGCATCCCTATGACTTCGACCCGGACGAGCGCATGTACGTCGTGCGCGACGCAGCGGCGATCGCCAGCCCGCTCCAGTGGGTGAACCGGCGCCGGGTCGAGGCACGGGTGGCGCAGCTCCTCGGGCGGTTCCCGGCCGCTCCGCTCGGTGAGCGGCTCGACGAAGTCGGCGACGTCCGCTTCGGCGGGACGTCCCCGGCCCGTCACGAGTCCGGCTGACGGTTCCGGAACTCGTCCAGTTCGGTCCTCAGTAACGCGATCTCCTCGGCCAGGGTCCGTGAGCGCTCCTCCAACCGGGACAGTTCCCAGCTGTAGTGCATGCTGAGCAGCGTGAGCAGGCCGGTGGCGGCCAGCAGGATGATGGTGGGCGGATAGAAGACACCCAATCGCTTGGCCAGGTCATCGACGAAGTTCGGGAGCACCGCGAGGGGCACCAACGCGAACCCCACCGCCAGCCACAGCAGGCCGTACTTGCCGCGCAGATGCCGGCGCCTGACCAACAACATGATGACGCCGATGGCTGCCAGGAGGATGACCGCCAGCACGATCCACATGATCTGCGCCGAGTCACTCACGAGCACCCCCCGGCACCGAGGAAGCTGCTCCGGGGAGCCCCGGCCGGCGCATGGCCCCCTTGGAGACGACCATGACCACCAGCACGCGAAAGAAGTGGTAGGCCAGCCGGAGACCGCGGGTCGAGGCCCGGCCGCCGTGGCGCTCGTGCATCTGAACCGGGACCTCCCGGACGTCGAAGCCGGCTCCGTCGGCCAGAATGAGGGCCTCGACCGACTCCATGTACTCCACGGGGTAGTGCACGGCGAAGAAGGCCAGCATCGGCGCCGAGAACCCGCGAAAACCTGAGGTGGTGTCGGTGAACCGGCGGCCCGTCAGCAGGCGGACCAGGACCCGCAGGATCCCCATGGCCCCGCCCCGCGCCGCGCCGACGTCGTAGGAGTCCGACTGGGCGAACCGGCTGCCGATGGCCAGGTCGGCGCCGGCATCGAGCTGCGCCTCCAGCGTCTCGATGGCCGCCGCTTCGTGCTGACCGTCACCGTCGAACTGCACGGCGCGGTCGTATCCGTGCCGAACGGCGTAGCGGAACCCGGTGCGCAGCGCTCCGCCCAGACCGAGGTTGTAGGGCAGCGAGATGACCACGGCCCCCGCGGCGCGGGCCAGCAGCGCTGTGTCGTCGGAGGATCCGTCGTCGACGACCACGATGTCCACGTCCGGTCGAACGCTCCGGAGCCGATCGAGAGCGGCGGGCAGGGCGTCGGCCTCGTTGAAGGCGGGGATGATGACGAGTGTGGGACTCATGGAACGCCCACCTTCGCACTCCGGTCCAGGGAGCGCCTTCGCTTGCGCTCCATCACCGGACGTTCGATCAGCAGGTGGCACAGCGCGCCGGAGGCCAGACCGCCGGCAACGGTGATGGCCAGCGTGATGAGGAACGGGGCCTGAAACGGTTCGGCCCCGGTCCAGATCTCGGCCTGGGTCAACCAGCACTTGTGCCAGAGATAGGTCCCGAGCGAGATGGCGCCCAAGGCGACCATCACCCGATGTCCGAGGAACCTCCGAATGAGCCCGGTGTGCTGATCCCCGAACACTGCGGGGAGCACGGCAAAGCCGCCGATGATGCCGTACAGCAGCTGTTTGGCCACGTACTCACGTGAGAAATCGAGCGGGTTGCGACGGATCTCGAACAGCTCGGTGATGCCGCCGGGGTTCACCACCACCAGCCAGATGGCTCCGGCGATCATCCATGAAGCCCATGGTCGATCGCCCAGGTACCCGATCCAGCGGGGCAGTGGCAACCCGATGCCATGTCCGACGCTCAGCGCGGCCATGGCCATCCCGATGGCGAAGAAGTCCATGTGGGCGGGGAGCCAGAAGGCCGCCGACGGCGCCCAGGACGCCTCCGATGAGGCCAGCCACGCTCGCCACACCTGGGCGCCGATCCAGATGCCAGCGCAGGACCAGAGAATCAGCCGGCGGCGAGCCAGGGGGTCGAGGTCACGGCCGGCGCGTCGCCAGGCCAGAGCGACGAGGGGCAAGGCGGCGTAGAAGGTGATCTCGGTTCCGATGCTCCACGCCTGGTCGAACTGCCCGAATCCCTGAAAGACGGATTGGGCGGAGAAGGTCTGCAGCAGAAGTGAGTAGAAGGCGATCGAACCGAACGGGTGCTGGTCGAACACGCCGGCCCCGCTCACGGTCGGAACCCCGAACCAGATCATGGCTGTTGCCATGGCCGCCCAATAGGCCGGCAGGATCCGCCACGCCCGGTTGCTGGCGTAGTCGCCGAGCCGGGGCCATGAACGCTGCGTGAGTAATGACGAGGCGAAGGGGCGGAAGAGCAGGAAGCCCGAGACCAGGAAGAAGAGCGGTATGGAGATGTCGAATCGGGCCAGGAACCGATTGATCTCTGGGTGCTTGTCGTACATGTTCGCTGCGAACGCAACGTGGTTGGCCATCACCATGAGGCAGCCGACGGCCCGGAAGCCATCCAGGTTGGGGAACGGTCCGCCTGAGTGACCGAGCGTCAGGCGACCGGTCACGACGGAGATGCTGTCAGATTGTCAGCCGATTCGGCCGGCTCGATGTCCGGGTTTGCGTCGGTCGCTGGCCGAGAGTCCCGCCAGCGGCCCAACAACGTGGCCAGGGCCACCGAGGCTGCGAGGATCACGGCCACTTCTGCCCCGATCCGGAATCGCCAGAGCCCGTAGAACATCGCCGCCGTGATGCTGGTGAGCACGGCGTGCACGGCCAGTGGCCAGATCGGACGGCCATTGCGGCGAAGAATGACCAGCCCGATTGCGGCCAGTGGGGCGAGGACCCAGAACCCGATCTGCGCGCCCCAGTTGATCCAGGGCCGGCGGCCCTCGCCCTTGTTGTAGAAGTTCGCCGTCTGAGCGACCCCGGTCAGGCTCCAGACCCGGGTGAAGCGAGCGGCCATGACGCCGGGCAACTCGTCGAGGTGATCGGTCAGGTAACCCAGCCCCTCGTGTCGGTAGAGCAACGAGACGTCGGAGGCGTCCTGGTCGTCACCGGCGATCGGGAGCCCACGCTGCAACGCCTCCCAGTCGTTGACGCCGTCGCCGTTCGAGTCCACGGCCTCGATGCAACTCAGTACCCAGAGTCCCTTGGCCACACCCCGGTAGGCCGGATCGCAGTTGGTGCCGATGATGGTGAGTCCGTCGTTGGTCGACATGATGGTGGGCTGGTTGAACCGCACCAGGTTCGGGATCACCCACGGGCCGAGCATCAGCAAGCCACCGGCGCCCGTCGCGGCGAGCCAACGAAGTGGAGCGGCGGGGGGTCGGCGATCGCGATCACCGCGATGCGTGAAGCCGATCGGGATCACGAGCAGGGGTACGAGCAAGGCCGCTTCCGCTCGCGCCAGCACGGCCAGGCCGACGGCCAGCCCCAGCCGGAACATCCGCCAGCCGGTCGGCTCATCGAGGGCGCGGAACGAGGCCCAGATCACCAGCGCCACCGTCAGAGCGCCCACGGTTTCGCTCATGATCAGGCCGTCGTTGATCCACAGACCTGGGTGGACCGCGGCCAGCGTTGCCGCGATCAGTGCGGTGGTGTCGGCTCGTCGAGGGAAGACCCGTCGTGCGGTGAGTGCGATCACCGCCACCGTGAGGGTCCCGATCATCGCCATGGTCAGTCGATGTCCGGTACGGGCCCGTGAGGAGGCCGGTTCGAACAACCACGAAGCGGGCGCGACCACCATGGAGGTGAGGGGTGGGTGATCAGCTGAGGGCACGACGCGTTCGGAGATGAACGGATCGCGGAAACCGTCGCCCCGCGCCAGGCTGTCGGCCAACGCCGAGTAGTAGATCTGATCGCCCAGCAGTGGGTCATGCCGGGTGGCCGCCCAGACGTAGGTGATGCGGATTGTGCCGCCGATCAGGAGGACCAACAACAACGCCAACCAGAATCGCCGCGTGGGGCGGGCGGGTCCCGTCACGTCATCGAGCAGTGGGTCGTGGGATCACCGGGGCGTCTCGTCCGGTCCCCCCACCGGTGGAGGAGTTCTCCTCGTGGTACTCCTCCTCGACGTTGACTTCCCAGATGTCGTGCGATGCGCCGTTCACGATGTTCTCGACGGTCAGCATGGCCGTGAACATGGAGTGGTCCTGGTTGTTGTACTTGTGCATGCCGTTCCGGCCGACCGGCCAGACATTCGAGGCGTTGCTCGCCAGCCACGCTCGGAGGACATCGACGTTGTCCTTGTAGTACTGGTCGTAGGTCGGGTACGCCTTGGGCATCCGAACGACATATCCGGCGGTGATCTCGTCGAGGTCGGCCAGACCGAGCAGCGAGAGCTCCCGCGTGGCCAGGGCGATCAGGTCCTTGTCCGACGAGGTCCACATGTCATCGCCCTCGAAGACGAAGTACTCGAGTCCCAGGCAGGTGAACCCGGGCTTCACCATGTACGGCGACCAGGAACCGAAGTTCTGAATCCGTCCGACCTTGACCTCCGGGGCGTGGATGTAGATCCAGTTGTCCTCGAACCCCTTGGACTCCGGGACCACCAGGGCAACGGTCAGGAAGTCCCGGAACTGAAGATCCTCAGCGGCGCGCCGGGTTGCATCATCGACCGGTGGGTCCATGGCCAGAATCAGCTGCGGCATGGGCATGGAACTGATGATGTGGTCGGCCGCGTACTCGGTGGGGGTGCCGTCGGTCGACGTGGTGACCGAGGTGGCGCGTCCGTCTGCGTGACCGATCCGGGTCACCCGTGACTGCATGATCACCTTGGATCCCTGTGCTTCGACCTTCTCCTGGCAACGCTCCCACATCATCCCGGGCCCGAACTTGGGGTACTGGAACTCCTCGATCAACGAGGCGATGTCCTTCTGGTTCCGGTTGGGGAGCAGAGCGTTCTTGACGGCGCTGAACAACGACAGGTTCTTGATCCGCTGGGCCGCCCAGTCGGCGGGCATGGAGGCAACGGGGACCCCCCAGACCTTCTCGGTGTAGGTCTTGAAGAACGTCCGGTACAGACGCCAACCGAATCGGGCGACCAACCACCCCTCGTAGTTGGTCTGGTCCTTGGGCGGCCGGATCCGGGCCCAGCCATAGCTGGCCACGCACTTGACCGCCTCGATGGGACCCAGGTTGGCCAGCGCATTGAAGGCCTTGAGCGGATAGTCGTAGTACTTCCCGTTGTAGAAGATGCGGCTCTTTCGTGGCCGCATCATGAAGTCGTCCTCGTCCAGGATTTCGTGCCAGAGGTGCTCGACCTCGGGAACCTTGGTGAAGAATCGGTGGCCACCGATGTCGAACCGCCAGCCATCTCGTTCGACCGTGCGGCTGATGCCGCCCACGACGCGATCGCTTTCGAGCACGGTGGCGGTTCGTCCGAGCTTGCCCAACTCGTAGGCGGCGGTCAGGCCAGCAGGTCCGGCGCCGATCACGACGATCGATTCGGCCTGAGGATCCCGGCTCGGGTGATCGATCGGGTCGGTCATGACTCGGGTGCTCCATCCTCCAGCGACCGGTGTCGCCGATCGAAACGCTAGCTGGCGAGACCGACGAGTCCGGACTCTGCCGCGCATCCGGACACCTCAGCCGAGCCGCTGCGGATCATCAGGATCTCATCGGTGCGGAAGGAGGCCAGGGGGGTGGACCAACAGTCCACGGCTTGGCGCAGATTGGCCGTTCGGTAGAACGTGGTCATGACGCGCTCGTGGGTGAACGCGTCGGCTCCCTCCACGGTCTCGGTCGTGCGGTCCCGGAGCGTCACGGTGTAGGTCATGGTTCCAGTATCCGCATCGGTCCTGTGGGGAGGAAGAGGGACAACCGTGTGAATTGACTGTGGACAGTCAGGGCGACGGTCGGCTCGCTTCGGCTACGGCTCGGGCCCAGCGATAGTCCGCCTTGCCGGAGGGCGAGCGGACCAGCCGGGGGAGTCGGATCAGTTCCTTGGGCAGCTTGAAACGGGCGATGTGCTCGGCGGCGGCCCGGAGGAGCTCCGCGTCGTCGGGGTCCTGGTCCTGGCGGAGGTGGATGAGCGCTACGACCTCGTGGCCCCATCGATCCGAGGGGCGCCCGCAGACCACAGCGTCGAGCACCGCCGGATGGGTCTTGAGCGCAGTCTCGACCTCCTCGGCGAAGACCTTCTCTCCGCCGGTGTTGATGCACACCGAATCCCGGCCGTGGAGCTCGATGGTGCCGTCTGGCTGCCGTCGGGCCCGGTCGCCGGCCACTGCGTACCGGATGCCATCCAGCTGCGGGAAGGTGGTTCGGGTCTTCGCCCCGTCTCCCAGGTAGCCGAGCGGGATCCGACCGGTCTGGGCCAGCCAGCCCAGCTCGGGCGCTCCCGGGTCGAGCGCGCGGCTGAGGTCCTCGCTGAGGACCACCGTGGTCGCCGACGGGGTGAAAGTCGTGTGCGGATTGTCGCCTGGTCCGGTGGTGGCGACGCCCTGGCGGCCGGATTCGGTGGAACCGAGCACGTCCACGATCGTGACCCCGGGAAGGAGGCTCATGAGCTCGGACTTGAGGGCGGGGGAGAGGACCGCTCCTCCGGACAGGACGTGTCGGAGGTGAGGCATGGTTCGGGGCGACGCTCTCAACGAGTCGACCAGTGGCCGGGTCACCGGGTCGCCGACCACCAGGAGCGAGGTGGCCCGGTGGCGTTCGGCCGCATCGAGGACATCGGCCGCGTCGAGGTGTTCGGGGTGATCCTGCACGATCACCGTGCCGCCGGCGATCCAACACGACAGAGCGTTCCAGTGCGCCGCGCCGTGCATGAGTGGCGGAGCTGGGAGCGCCCGGACGGTGCCGCGGGCGTCGGCCACGATCTCATCGAGCGTCCCGTACTCGGTGCCGTTGCGGCGCCGAACGCCCAGGGCGGCCACCAAGAAGTCTGCCTGGCGCCACATGGCGCCCTTGGGCAGACCGGTCGTGCCGCCCGTGTAACAGAGGTACAGGTCGTCCCCGGACCACGAAGCGACCAGCTCGCTCGGAAGTTCGTCGGACGAGTCGGCCAGCGCCATTTCATAGTCGATCGCTCCGTCGAGGAGGGGATGGCCGGACCCATCGGCGACCTGGAGGATCAGTGCCGGTTTGCGTTCAAGGGTGGGGAGTACTGCCCTGAGCGTCGGAGTGAAGCACTCGTGGACGATGATCGCTCGAGTCCCAGCATCGTCGAGGAGGTGGCGCAACTCGTCGGCAACGTACCGGTAGTTCACGTTGAAGGGCGCACAGCGCGCCTTCCACGACCCGAGCATCCCCTCGAGATACTCGTTGCCGTTGTGGAGGTAGAGCGCAACATGGTCGTGGACTGATTCCCATCGTGGGCCCGTCCCGAACCGGCCGGTGACGCCCAGCCTGTGGTGGGCCAGGAGTCGGGCCAGCCGTCGAGTTCGCGAGGCGGTCTGCGACCACGTGAATCGTCGATCTCGGAACACCAGACACTCCCGGTCCGGGTGGACGGCCGCAATCGCTTCGCAGATGGCCGCCGCGTTCAACTCCAGTGGCTGGCCCGTGGGGACGGTGTCGGTCAGGGGCACGCGCCATTGGAGCACACGACCGGGGCGAAGTCCCCCCTCGTAGCATCCGCCGGGTGACCGACACCACAACTGTTCGTATCGACGAGATCGAGCCCGGCATTGCCGCCGTGGTCCTCGACCGCCCGGATCGGTTGAACGCCATGAGCCGTGAATTGATCGACGATCTCCACCGAGCCCTGGATCTGATCGCCGAACGGACAGATCTCCGAGCGGTCGTGCTCACCGGTGCGGGGCGGGGCTTCTGTGCCGGCCTGGACCTGGTGGATCAGTCGCCCGTCGGCCTCCATTCCGAGGCGGCCCCAGCCGGTCGGGCCCAGCGCGGTATGGCGCTGCAGCAGCGGATCGCGTCGTTGGTGCCGAAGCTGCGTGGCCTGCGCATCCCCGTCATCGCCGCGGTGAACGGACCCGCCGCCGGCGGCGGCCTGGCCCTGGTGCTGGGCTCGGACATCCGCATCGGCGCAGCGTCCTCACGATTCGGAGTTGCCTTCGTGCGAATCGGCCTCTCCGGCTGCGACATCGGTGTGTCGTGGCTGTTGCCACGACTGATCGGCGCGGCCCGAGCCCACGAGCTCATGCTCACCGGTCGCGTCATCGACGCCTCCGAGGCCGAACGCATCGGTCTGATCACCCGGGTGGTCCCCGACGGCACCGTGGTCGACGAGGCGGTGGAGATCGCTCGCTCGATCGCCCGGAACAGCCCGTTCGGGATCTGGATGACCAAGGAAGCCATGTGGTCCTCGCTCGAGATCCCCTCCCAGCGGGCCGCCATCGATCTCGAGAATCGCCAGCAGATCCTGTCCAGCTTCACCGAGGACATGACTGAGGCCATCGGAGCTTTCCTGGACAAGCGCGAGCCCGACTATCGGAACCGGTGATGGCTGGCCAACGGGCGGCACTCGCGGCCGCCCAGGATGCCATCTGGGGTCGAGACCCTGTGCTCGATGCTCTGGTGGAGCAGCACGGTCTGGCACGACTGCCGTCGCCAGCCCCCAGCTCGAAGCGGTTCGAGTCCCTGGCCGAGTCGATCGCGTATCAGCAGCTCAACGGTCGTGCCGCCGCCACCATCTGGGGTCGCGTGGTGTCTGCAGTGGACGGCGAGGTGTCGCCAGTGGCCGTGCTTGCCGCGGGGCAGGAGCGACTTCGTGCCTGTGGACTGTCCGGCGCCAAGACCGCATCCCTGCTGGACCTGGCGGCCCATGCCATTCGAGGCGAGCTGCCGTTGAACCGTATCGGGCGACTCGATGACGACGCGGTGATCGCCACCTTGATTCCGGTGCGCGGCATCGGTCGGTGGACGGCTCAGATGTTCCTCATGTTCACGCTCGGCCGGCTCGATGTCTGGCCGGCCGGGGACTACGGCGTGCGGAACGGGTACGCGTTGGCGTGGGGGCTCGGAGGTCATCCGACCGAACGGCAGATGCCCGAGCTGGGGGATCGGTTCGCCGGTGGACGGTCGCTGGTGGCCTGGTACTGCTGGCGGGCGGCCGACACGGCCAACCAGCAGAGCGCCGGGCGAACATGAGCTGCTCGATCCTTGTGGCCGGGGCTCGGGAGAAGCCGCTCAGTAGTCGATCTCGGCCGCCCAGCAGTGCCACGCAGACGACGTGCCATCGGCGCAGCGATTGGTCGGAACTTCCCAGGTCACGATTCGGCCCTCTCGGAACAATCCGTGGAGCAACGATCCGGACGTCTCGTCGAGGCCCAGCGAGCGCCACGCCTCGGCGGTGTCTTCATTGGCGCCCCCGGCGAGTGGAAGCACTGCTCCAACCGGTGAGGAGTCGACCAGGAACCAGCCGTAGTCCCGCAGCGAGGTGGCCATGATGTGGGCGGTTTCGCGCACGCGCCCCTCGAACCCGCGGTCGTCGAGCCAGGAGCCGATCTCGTCGTCGGTGAGGTCGATGGAGAATCGCATGCCCTCTGGTACGGACTGCCCGATCGACTCAGGGGTTCCCTGTTCGGCTACTCGCTCGAAGATCCCCGCAGGAGCGACTGCGGATCCGCAGGTGACACCGAAGGCCGACGGATCTTCTCGTTCCGCATTGTCGCATTCGGGGCCGGTCATGGTGTTGTTGGTGGCCAGCTTCCAGGCGTGGCGGATGGCGCCGGCCGCCACCTCGGAGGGACGAACCAGGCCTGGGCCATTGGGCAGCCCACCACCGCCCGCGCCCGGAAAGTTCCCCCGGTAGGTCCGCATGTCGGCCACCGTTCCGTCCGGTGCGGTGATGATCATGGCCGATGCCGCGCAGAGATCCGACGAGGCGTCGAATCCGACGCCGAGCGGGGGTGGTGCGTTCTCTCCGTTCTGGCAGTCCCGACTGTCGTTGAACTCGCGCTGATGGCCGGGGAACGAGATGTTCCAGTAGTCCCACTCCCGGCCCGTGGCGGCGTCTTCGACCACCAGGAACCCGTCCTTGCCGTCCGATGGCCTCCACTCGGTGTTGAACGGCACCGCGTCCTCGGGTTCAATGTTGAAGTAACCGGCGAACATGGTCTTTCGGCGGACCCGGTGTTCGGAGTTGGCGGTCGACAGTTCGACCAGGCCCACGCTGTAATCGTTGCCGTCCTGGCCGATGCCGGTTCCCAGGACCCAATCCGTGGTTCTGTCCAGCTGCCCGAATCGGATGAGTCGCTCGGACCACATGTCGCTCCGGGGATGGGGTGACAGTTGGCTGACTGGTGTGGTCCAGACCGATGGCCCTCGCCGCGGTGGTGGGGGCAGGGCGATCGGCCCCCCCGGCCCCCCCGGCCTCCCCGACGTGGTCCGATCGTGCTCGACGACCAGTGCGGCGGCGAACAGGATCAACGCGGCGGCAGTGGCGGCGAGGACAATCGAGAGGCGTGGCACCGGGACAGTCTGGCTCTCAGCCGTCCTGTCCCAGGGTCGAGCGCCGGAACCAGACGATCAAAAGGACCACCAGGGACGCGACGGCCACCAGGACGGCCCACACAGAGCCCGCCCAATCGATGAGCGAGCCGAGTGGGGGGAGCCGGGCAACGAGATCCGGAGGTTGGGCAGCGCGAACAGCACGCCGGCCAGGAACCCCCACGCCTAGATCGCGATGCCGGAGTGCCGGGCCACCACCACCCAGACGATGGCGCCTCCTGCCAGACCCCGACCGCGACGCCGGAGCACGACATGGGGGTGCAGCGGGCCGGCTCCGTCGACATCGGGCTGAGAACATGACTCGGGCTGCGCCACAGGGATGCTCACAACTCGGAGCCTGTCACGGCGTGCTGATGGTCACCGGTTGCTCGATGGGGAAGTGGCACGCCACGAAGTGGTCGGCGCTGTTGCCGACAGGCTGAATCTGTGGTTCGGCCAGCTCGCAGATCTCCTGGGCCTGGGGACAACGGGTTCGGAACCGACAACCAGACGGCGGGTCGAGCGGGGACGGCAGTTCACCGCTCAGGCGCCAGGTGGTGTCCGGTGCGACGTCCGGGTCGGGAACCGGGATGGAACTGATCAACGCCCGTGTGTAGGGGTGAGCGGGCGAGCTGTAGATCTCGTCCGGGCCGCCTGTTTCGCACAACTTGCCGAGGTACATGACCGCGACCCGATTCGAGATGTTCTTGACCACGGCCAGGTCATGGGCAATGAACACCAGGGTGAGCCCGTAGCGTTCCTTCATGTCCTCGAGGAGGTTCAGGATCTGGGCCTGGACGCTGACATCCAGGGCGGACACCGGCTCGTCGCAGATGATCACCTTCGGGTCGGTCACCACGGCGCGGGCGATCGAGATCCGTTGGCACTGACCGCCGGAGTACTCGTGGGGCCGGCGGACCTTGGCCATCTTGGGGTCGATGCCGACGGCGTCGAGCAATTCGAAGACCTTGGCCTCCTGCTGAGCCTTGTTTCCCCGATTCCAGATCCGCAACGGCTCGGCCACGATGTCGAACACCGTCCGACGGGGATTCAACGAGCTGATGGGATCCTGGAAGATCATCTGCAGTTCGGGGCGCATCGCTCGAAGCGATTCACCGCTGAGCGACGTGAGGTCGGTGGAATCGAACACCACCGATCCGCTGGTGGGGCGGGGCAACTGCATGAGGGCGCGCCCCGTCGTGGACTTGCCGCATCCCGACTCGCCGACCAGTCCCATGGTCTCGCCGGCGGCAATGTCGAAGCTGATGTTGGACACCGCCTGGACCTTCTGTCGGGTGCCCTTCACTCCGAACTCGACGGTGAGGTTCTCCACCCGGATCAGTGACCCGGCACGGAGGTGGGTCGTCCCGCTGCCGGCCATCAGGTGGTCCCACCCATGGTGATCGATACCGGCTGAGGAGCGCCCACCGGGTGATGGCAGGCATAGAGGTGGTCGGGTTGGTTGGGCAAGGGGGTCAGGACAGGAGCTTCCGTGCGGCACTGATCGTCCGCGTAGTTGCAACGAGCGGCGAACGCGCAACCGGCCGGCGGGGAGACGAGATCGGGCGGACGCCCGGGAATGGAGGCCAGCCGTGTGTGGCTGGGGTATTCCAGCTTGGGAATGGAGGACAGCAGCGCTTCGGTATACGGGTGCTGGAGGTCGGTGAAGAGCGACCGTGTGGGGGAGATCTCCACGATCTGTCCGGCGTACATGACAGCGATGGTGTCCGCTCGTCCAGCCACCACGCCGAGGTCATGGGTGACCAGCACCATGGCCATGAAGCGGTCTCGTTGCTGTTCGGCCAGGAGGTCGAGGATCTGGGCCTGAACGGTCACGTCGAGGGCGGTAGTGGGCTCATCGGCGAAGAGCAGCTTGGGACCGCAGGCCAAGGCCATGGCAATGACCACCCGTTGGCGCATACCGCCCGACAACTTGCCGGGGTACTCCTTGAACCGCTGGGCGGGGGCCGGGATCTTCACCGCCGTGAGGAGCTGGATGGCGGTCTCCTTGGCCTCCTTCTTGTCCATGCCCATCTTGATGGTGAGGGATTCGGTGATCTGCGCGCCGATCTTCATGACGGGGTTGAGCGAGGTCATGGGGTCCTGGAACACCATGGACATCTCGGTGCCCCACAGTTCGCGGTACTGGTTCTGGTTGTAGGACGAGATGTCGGTCCCGCCGTACGTGATGGTGCCGCCCCGGTGCATGCCGTGTCGGGGGAGCAGGCCGATCACCCCCTTGGAGGTCACGGACTTGCCGGAGCCGGACTCGCCGACGATGCCCAGGGTCTTGCCCCGATCCAGGGCGAACGAGATGCCGCGGACCGCCTGAACGGCGCCCCGTGGCGTGTCGAAGCTGACCGTGAGGTCCTCGACGCGAAGGAGTTCCCCGCCAGGTACGGTCCGTTCGCTCACAGTGCGCTCTCCCGCACGTCGAATTTCTCCCGTACCGCATCGCCGAACAGGTTGAGGGCCATGACTGCAATGGTGATGACTACCGCAGCGGACAGTGCCATGGTCGAGAACTCTCGGAGATTGGACCCGCCGGTGGCCAGGACCCGACCCCAGCTCATCACGTCGTCGGGGACGCCCAGCCCGATGATGGAGAGGCTGCCCTCGGTCACGATGACCACGCCGAAGGCCAGGAACGCAATGGACAACATGGCCGGAAGGACGTTGGGGAGGATGTCGCGCATGATGATCCGGCCGTGTTTGGCACCCAGGGCCTTGGAGGCCGTGACGAACTCGCGCTCGGACCAGGTCAGGGTCGAGGCGCGGGCGATCCGGCCCAGGAGTGGCACGGCCACGATGCCGACCGTCAGCGCGATGTTGCCGACGCTCTGGCCGAGAAACCGCAGGATGGCCAACGCCAGGATCAGGGCCGGGTAGGCCAGGAACACGTCGAACATGAACCCGACCACCGCGTCCACTCGGCCTCGGAAGTAGCCGCCGAGGATCCCGAGGGTGCCGCCCACGAGCAGCGCACCCCCAACGGACAGGAAGGAGATGAGCAGTGATGTCCGAGTGCCGATGACCAGCTGCGAGAAGACATCGCGTCCGGCGCCGTCGACGCCCAGGAGGTGGGTGAACTCGCCCTCGCCGATGCCCCGTCGTTGGGCGACCAGCGCCTTGCGGTCGGCGCAGTTCAACGGGTCGTAGAGCGGGAGACCGTTGCCGGTGCCGCATCCCTCGGTGACGCGCCCGCGGTCGTTGACGATCGGGTCGGCCGTGAAGAGCGGAGCGAAGATCGCCACGATCGCGAAGAGCACCAGCACGGCGGCGGCCACCTTGCCGGTCACGGGGAGCCTGCGACCTGGTGACGGGTCGGTCTCCTCCTCGAGGATGGGATCGAGTGTTTCGGCAGTGGCCGGGACGATCGGGTTAGACATGGCGGATCCGGGGGTCGAGAACGGTGTACAGCAGGTCGACGGCGAAGTTGACCAGCACGAACAGGATGCCGATCACTGCGATGAACGACTGCACGGCGACGTACTCGCGAGCGACCACGGCTTCGACGGTGTCGGTACCGATGCCCGGTATGCCGAAGATCCGCTCGATGATGACGGCCCCGCCGATGAGGGCGCCGACGTTCAGGCCGGCCACGGTGAGCAGAGTGAGGCTGGAAGGTCGAAGGGCGTGACGGAACAGCACCCGACGTGAGCTGATCCCCTTGGCCTTGGCCATGGTGATGAAGTCCTCCTGCAGCGTGGCGATCATGTCGCTACGAAGCAGGCGTGCGTACACGGCGATTTGTGACGCAACGAGGCAGGTCACTGGCAGAATCGCCTGTTTGACGTGCATCCCGAAGTCGTCGAACGGAGACGTCCACCCGCGTTCGGGCAGGATCTTGTTGTCGATCGTGAGGTATTTCTTCAAGAAGAATGCCAGCACGAACGCGGGGATGGACAACGCCAGGAAGAAGAAAATGTTGGTGGCCCGGTCAAAGAACGTGCCGGCTCGATACGCGGTGAACACGCCGAGCGGTATGGCGATCCCGACCGCCACGACCGTGCTGTAGAACATCAACAGCAGCGTGACGGGCAGATCCGCCTTGAGTTTTTCCCACGGGGAGTCCCCGGCTGCGTTGTAGTAGTTGCCCAGGTCACCCCGCACGAAGTCGCCGAGCCAGGCCACGTAGCGGACCGGCAACGGATCATCGAGACGGAGATCGGCCCGGATCTGGTCCAGTTGGCTCTTGTCGGCGCCGACGTTGAACACCAACGCGGGGTCGCCAGGAAGCAGACTCATGAGCAGGAACGAAAAGATGGTGACAGCCAGGAGTACGAGCACCAGCCGTATGACTTTGGGTCCGAGTTGACTCACGGTTCAGCCTCTTGTTGCGGGGCGGGGCCGCCGAGACGACCCCGCCCGAAATCCATGCCGGCTCATTGGTCGAGCCAGACCTCCGTCAGATAGGTCCAGCCCCAGTTGAGGCCGGTGCCCTTCGAACCGTCGGGCAAGGTGTTGTAGCCGAGCTGCTTGACCTTCTTGTCGGAACCGACTGCCCACTCGGTGTACCAGTTCCAGAGGTTGTAGCCCTTCTCGGCGAAGAGTTGGGAGATGCCCTGGTAGATCTCCTTGCGCTTGGCGGGATCAGTCTCGATTCGACCGGTGTCGAGGAGGCGATCCAGCTCTGGATCGTTGATCCTGCCGAAGTTGGTGAGATAGCCCGAGCGCCACCAGGCGGTCTGGGTGTCCGGGTCGGCGCCCGGGTGGTTGCGCCAGAGCAGCACGCCGAAACCGCCGCCGAGTGCTTTGGTGATCAACGACGACTGATCGGTCTCGGCAATGGTCACATCGACCCCGACCTCTCCGAGCTGTCGCTTGATCTCCTCGGCCAACAGCTTGGTGTTGGGGTCCGAGGCGTACGTCAACGGGAAGGCGATGTTCTTGCCCTGGAAGAACGCCGCGGCGGCGTCCGGGTCGTACTTCGGGCCCTCCAGTCCGTCGACGTAACCCAGGGTCTTGGTGTCGAACGGCTGGTTGGCGATCTCGAATTCGCCATCGTTGGACACCAGGTTCAGCGCGTCACGGTCGATGGCCTGGCCCATGGCCAGGCGGACTTCCTGGTTGTCGAACGGCGGCTGCGAGACGTCGACCAGGCCATAGCCGACCTCCTTGTGCCCCTCGACCTCCTTGGTCAGGTCGAACTTGTCGCTCTGGGCCTGGATCTGGGCGAAGATCGACGCAGTGGAGAAGTGGCCGGCGTCGATCGAGCCCGCTTCGAGTGCTGAGTAGCGGTTCTCGCCGCCTTCGATCGGCTTGAAGATGAGCGTGTCGAGGTAGGGCAACTTCTGGCCGTCGGCCCCCATCCGCCAGTAGTCCGTGTTCTTCTGGAGCGTCATCTGCTGGTTGCGAACCCAGTCCTCGGGCTTCTCCAGCTTGAACGGGCCCGTCCCGACGAGGGTGTCCTTGCAACCGTCCTTCCCGGCGTCGATCTGCTTCTGTCCCATGATGCCGTTGCGCCCACCGGCGAGGAACGACAGGTAGGTGGGCCAGGACGACTTCATCTGGACTGACACGGTCAGCGGGTCCACCGCCGTGGTGCTGAGGATGGTGTTGTAGACGATCCGGAACAGCACCGGCGAGATACCGGTCTTGGCGACGAGGTCCGGCTCGCCCCATGCGAGGTCGATGTTCTGCTTGACGATGTCGGCGGTCAGGTCGGTCCCATCGTGGAATTTGACCCCAGGCCGGAGCTTGAAGGTCCACTCCGTGAAGTCGGCGTTCGGCGTGACGCTCTCGGCCAGGTAGGGCTGGGGCACGTAGTTCTCGTCGTAGGCGACCAGCGGGTCGTAGATGGCGTTGTGGACCATGATGCCGGACACCGCCAGCTGACCGGAGGGAAGGCACCAGCCTCCCGTGGACTCTGCTTCGAGCGCCATGGTCAGGGTGCCGCCGCGCTTCAGATCCTTGGCGTCGGACGTCCCCACATCCTTGGTCTCGCCACCGCCGGACTCCTTCTTGTCATCCCCACAGGCGGCCGTGAACAGCGACAACGCTGTCACGATCACCCCGAGGCTCATCAGTCGTCTGCGTCCGGTTGTCACCCTGATCTCACTCTCGTCCAGAGCCGCTGGCGCGGCCACTGCGGTCGTTGCTCGGTCTCGTTCACCGATTGGTGAACTGATGTTGTCCACGTGGCACACAGCACCTCAGTGCTGTGACCCCCGCCACATGGAAGGCGAACACTACAACGCGTGACGTGCAGGTGGTCGACACCCCGTCGGGCCGCCGCCGCTGCGAACCGGGAGCGGCGCTCCTACGGTGTGTCGATGGCGGACCTGATCGTGGGCCTGGTGGCCCTGTGCGGCATCGTTGGCCTGGCCGTGCTCGCCCGTTCGGCCCGGGCCGCCAAACGTGCCCGCTCGGTGACGGTGTCGTTGGTGGTCGATTCGATTGGCGCCCGGCGACGGCTGGCGGACGGGCGGAGCGAGGTTGCATCCTGGCCGGCGCTGACCGTGGTGGAGGTCGTGCGGACGACGGTCCGAACGTCGGACGGGGCGGATGCGTTCGTGCTCCTCGAGGAGCACGAGGACAGCGGATGCCTGGTGCCGCTCGGAGTCGGACACGACACCGTCCTGCTGGCCGAGCTGGCCCGACTGCCCGGCTTCGATCTGCGGAGGTTCTCCGAGGCTCGCTCAGGCAAGCCGCCGGCCAGAACCGTCATCTGGGAGCGGACAGGGTGATGGCTCCGGAGGTGTCCCGGGATTTGATCGCCGAACTGGGGTCACTGGTCGGCCCCGCACACGTGCTGGTCGACCCGGATGCCACCCTCGGGCAGCGCTCTGACTGGAGTGGGCGCTGGGTGGCGCCGCCGGCGGCGATCGTGGTGCGACCGGCCGACACCGCCGAGGTCCGGGCGGTGGTGCTGTGCTGCGGTTTGGCGGGCGTGCCGGTGGTGGCCCAGGGCGGCAACTCCGGGCTGGCGGGTGGGGCCACTCCGACAGGTGCTGCGGTCGTGATGTCGACCGTACGGCTCGACTCGATCGGACCGATCGGACCAGACGGCCAGATCTGCGTTGGGGCGGGGGCGACGTTGGCGTCGACCCAGGCCGCAGCGCGTGCCGGGGCCTTGCGGGTGGCGGTGGACCTGGGGTCGCGTGATGTGGCGACGATCGGCGGGATGGTTGCCACCAACGCGTCCGGGCTCCGTGCTGCGCGCCTGGGACCCATGCGTCGATGGGTGACCGGTCTCGAAGTGGTGCTGGCCGATGGGACCCTGCTCGACCGAATGGATGGTCTGTCGAAGGACGCCACGGGATACGACCTCCTGGGCCTGCTGTGTGGGAGCGAGGGGACCCTCGGCGTGGTGACCGGCGTGCGACTCCAGCTGTTGGGAGTGCCTGAGCAGGTGTGTGCCGCGTGGGTGACGTTCGACAACCTCGGCTCCGCCATCACCGCGGCCTGCTCCTGGTTCGCGGCGATTCCCGACGTCGAGGCGGTGGAGCTGCTCGACGATCGGTCCTTGGCACTGGTGAGTGGTGGCGCCGGTCGGGCCGGGACCGGCACCGGAGCTCCCGGACAGGCTGCCGTGCTGGTCGAGGCGTGCGGCCGAAGCGGCGTCGACACGCTGCTGGCCGCGGCAATCGAGGGCAGTGCCGGAGTGCTCCACACAGAGGTGGCCGTGGACGCGCCAGGGCTGGCCCGCCTCTGGGCGCGACGCGACGCAGTGCCCCTGGCCATTCGAGCTGCCGGGGTTCCGGTCAAGGGCGACGTGGCCGTACCCGTCGATCGAATCGAGGAACTGATCGCCGAGGTCCGCTCGTTGGCCGGGCACGTGGTCTGCTTCGGTCACGTGGTCGACGGAAACATCCACGTCAACGTGCTGGGTGTCGGATCGGCCGGTCGAGATGAGGTCGAGCATGGGATCCTGCGAGTCGCCGCGTCGCTCGGGGGGACCATCAGCGCGGAGCACGGTGTCGGACGGGCGAAGGTGTCGATGCTCGGGTGGCGTCGAACCGAGGCCGAGCTGGCCGCCTTTGCCGCGATCAAGCGCGCCTTCGACCCCGACGGCCTCCTGAACCCCGGCGTAATTGTTCCCTGACGCTGGCGGTCAATACCAGAGGTCGCGTTCCACCAACACGGCCTTGAGGACGTCGTTTCGATCTGTCATGAGACCATCGACCCCGAGGTCAAGCAGGCGGTGCATCTCGTCGGCATCATCGATGGTCCAGACGTGCACATGGAGCCCGAGGCGGTGGGCTCCACGGACGAAGCCCCTGGTGACCAGCGGGAGGCGACCGACGTGAGCTGGAACCTGCAATGCCGCGCCGTCGAACCGGGCGGGGGCCAGCCGGCGTGTCGTGGCCAGCATCCGGCGGGTGGCCTTCGGACCCAGGCTGGTGCACAGGTCGGGCCCGAGCAACCGGCGCATCCGATCGATGCGATCGTCGCTGAACGCCCCGATGCACACGCGGTCGACGGCGTCCGCCCGCTCGATGACCCGCGCCAACTCCTCGACGACGAGGTCGTCCTTCGGGTCGATGTTGATCCGGGTGTCCGGGAACTCGCTGAGCAGATCAGCCAACAGGGGAATTGGCTCGCGTCCATCGACCAGGGCGCGGGACACCTCGGACCACGGGAGCGCCGAGATCTCCCCGGCCGCATCGGTCACCCGGTCCAAGCGGGTGTCGTGGAAGGCCACCACCTGTCCGTCGGCGGTGAGATGAGCGTCGGTCTCGAGATATCGGTAGCCCAGCGCCACGGCGGCTGAGAAGGCGGCCAGGGTGTTCTCCGGTTCGGGGCCATGTGCTCCGCCCCGGTGACTGAATGCGAGGACTCCGGGGTGTTCGAGGAAGGGGAGCATTTCCATCCCTTCCGGGAGCGTCGGGGATCAGCGCGGGAGCGCTGGGTAGGTTGGCGGAGTGGATCCTACGACTCGCTTCGAGCAACTGATCTCGGATCCACTGGCTCCAGTGGAGGATCAGGTGCTGGCCATCGCCGCACACGTTTCGCCGGACCTCGACCCGTCCATCACACTGGGCCACCTCGACGACCTGGCCAGCGGCTTCGGCGGCGACGGCGCGGCGCAGCTGTGCGGTTACCTGTTCCGGGTGGTCGGGTTTCGGGGCGACACCGAGCACTACTACGACCAGCGGAACTCGTGCCTGGATCAGGTGGTGGCCCGGCGGCTGGGAATACCCATCACGCTGTCGGTCGTGGCGTTGGCCGTCGGGCGTCGCGCCGGCGTGGGTTTGGTTGGCGTCGGCATGCCCGGCCATTTCCTGTTGCGCGATGCCGTTGATCCCGATGCCTTCTTCGACCCGTTCGCGGCCGGTGCCGGGCTCGACCGTGCGGCCTGCCGGGAACAGTTCGGCCGCCTGCACGGTCCCTCCGTTCAATTCACAGACTCGATGCTCGATCCGACGGCTCCGTTGCAGATGGTGGAGCGGATCCTGTTGAACCTCACCCGGATCCACCTGGAGTCCCAGGACCGCTCGTCGCTGGCCTGGGTCCTCCGGTTGAGATCGTTGTTGCCGGGCGCTGATCCGTCGGTGCTGCGGCAGTTCGCCGGTGTCTCCTCCACGCTCGGTCGATTCTGGGAGTCGGCAGCGGCCTTCGAGCAGTTGGCAGTCGTTCAGCCGGACCGGGCCGACGCTCACCTGGCCGCTGCCCACCGGCTCCGAGCGAACTCGAACTAGGACGCTGGACCCTCGGTAGGACGCACTTCGTAGTCTGTAACACATGTACATCCCGCACGCCTTCGCCGTGGCGTCGCAAGCGGAAATCCTCGGAACGCTCCGCCGCATCTCGTTCGGCCACCTCGTGTCCACAGACGTGACCGGCCGGCACCCGCTCCAGTCCACGGCGTTGCCGTTCGTCGTCGACGACGAACTGAGCGAGCTGCGCTGTCACTTCGCACTCGCCAACCAGCACTGGAAACACATCGACGGGTTCGCTGCGCTGATGATCGTCGCCGGCACCGATGCCTACATCTCGCCCCGTTGGTACGCATCCAAGGTCGAGGACGGCAGGGTCGTACCGACCTGGAACTATGAAGTCATCCACATTCACGGCAAGGTCGAGATCCACAACGATCCGTCGTGGAAGCGAGAGCTCGTCACCGATCTCACCGACCACAACGAACGCCAAGTTGGCGATCCGGAACGCACCGAGGCATGGGCGGTGTCAGACGCACCCACCGAGTTCATTGATTCCCAACTGAAGGCCATCGTCGGAGTTCGGTTGGAGATCACCGCTGTCGAGGCCAAGCGCAAGCTCAGCCAGAACAAGTCGGTAGCCGACCGAACAGGAGCAATCGAAGGGCTCGTTCGCGCTCCGAGGCCTGACGACATCGAGACTGCCGCCCTCATGAGGTCGAGCGACCAGAGATGACAACCGCTCCCCGTCGAGCCTGGAGTCTCCGTGCGTCTCAGTGAGCGCCGGCTGGCAGGCTGAAGACATGATCGATCGTGACATCAAGCGGTGCCTGGGTCAGATGACCAAGGGCGTCCAGGTCGTCGGGGCCTCGAGCAATGGGACGAGCCGGCTGTACTGCAGCCACTGGGTGACCCAGGTCTCGTTCGAGGAGCCCATCGTGATGGCATCGGTTTCCGCGAAGCACGACACTGCGCCACTGATGCGGTCGTCCGGTGTCTGGTCCGTGTCGATCCTGGCGGGGGACCAGGTGGCCGAGGGTCAGTACTTCTCCTACCCGGGCCGCAAGTTCCGGTACCTGGCGCCCGAGTACGTCGAGGACTGGGACGGGTTACCCGTGGTGGCCAACTCCATGGCATACCTGCGGTGCGAGACGTTCGCCATCCAGAGCGACGTGGGTGGTGTGCAGCTCGATCACTCGTTGTATTTCGCACACGTCACCGCCGTTCGTGAGGGCCGGCTCCGGGAGGCGCCGCTGCTGTACTCGTCGCGTCAGGGATGGCGGATCCAGGGGGACAAGGCTCGTGAGCCCGGTCGGTCGATCCGCGACGAGTTGTTGGCGCGGCTCGAGGCCGCCGGTTTCGACGACGAGCCTGAGGACACCGAGGACGACTGAGCCGACCTCGGCAGTTTCTTGACCGGCTGGTCAAGTTTCAGCCCCTGTTCTAGATTGAACCGAGATCGAGCGGTGTGAGACGAGCACCGCCGCACGATCACTGCTCGAAAGCATCCCAGGGGGTTCTGCCATGACGGTCACCGATGCCGAGGTCGATCTCGATCCCGACGAAGCCCGAGTGCTCGACCTGGTGGACCGGCTGCTGACGGAGTGCCCGCCGGACGGAAGCAACGAGCGGGCCTTCCTGGAGCGTCAGTACGACCTCGGTCTGGCCTGGGTGCACTTCCCGGAAGGACGTGGCGGTCTCGGACTCTCGCCGAAGCTCCAGCGGCCCATCCTCCAGCGGATCGCTCGGGCCGGCGGGCCCATCGGGGGGATGAAGAACCCCATCGGTTACGGCATGTGCGCTCCCGCGGTGGTGGCTCACGGGACCGACGAGCAGCAGGACACCTTCCTTCGTCCGTTGTTCAGCAACGAAGAGATCTGGTGCCAGTTGTTCAGCGAGCCGGGAGCGGGTTCGGACGTGGCCTCGCTGGCGATGAAGGCCGTCCGCGACGGCGACGAGTGGATCGTCAACGGCCAGAAGGTCTGGACCACGCTGGCCCACATCAGCCGGTACGGACTGCTGATCGCCAGGTCAGATCCCGAGCAGCCCAAGCACCGTGGCATCACGGCCTTCATCGTCGACATGGAGGCGCCAGGCGTCGAGATCAAGCCGTTGCGCCAACTCACGGGCGAGGCAGAGTTCAACGAGGTCTTCTTCACCGATGTCCGTATCCCGGATGCCATGCGGGTGGACGAGGTGGGCCGTGGTTGGGGCGTGTCGATCACCACGCTCATGAACGAGCGGGTGTCGATCGGCGGCGGCACTCCGCCCCGCAACTCGGGCCCCATCGGTCAGTTGCTGGCGTTGTGGGAGAAATCGGCCATCACCGACGCGGCGGTCCGCGACGAGTTCATGCAGTTGTGGATCGAGGCCGAGGTCAACCGCCTCACCAATCTGCGCGCTGCATCGGCTCGCAAGATCGGCACGCCTGGTCCAGAGGGGTCGGTGTCGAAGTTGGCCATGGCTGATCTGACGAAACGGATCTACAGCTTTGCGCTCAACCTGCAAGGGGCCGAGGGCATGCTCGGCTCGGGCTACGCCTATCACCAGCCCAAGATGGCGATGTTCAGCGACGACTACGGCAAGAACTTCCTTCGGGCCAGGGCCAACTCGATCGAAGGGGGAACGTCCGAGGTCATGAAGAACATCCTGGGTGAGCGGGTGCTCGGGTTGCCGGGCGATGTGCGAGTGGACAAAGAACTTCCGTGGAGCGCGGTCCCCAGAAGCTGACCCTCCGCCGGGAGATTGACCCTCCGCCGGGTCGGGCGGCTTCGTCGATAGCCTGAAGGCATGGCTCGTCGTACGAAGATCGTCGCCACCATCGGTCCGGCGTCGGATGATCCGCATGTGCTGCGCGCCATGGTCGAGGCCGGCATGGACGTGGCCCGGATCGGGCTGGCCCACGGATCGCTGGACGCTGCCATCGGACGGGCGCGACATGTTCGACAGGTCGCGGCCGAGGCCGGTCGGGCCGTGGGCGTCCTGATCGACCTTCCTGGCCCCAAGGTTCGCCTGGGCACGTTCCCGGACGGCGGCGTCGAGCTGATGGACGGCTCGACCATCGTGCTGAGACCCGGCGTCGACCAGTCCACCGCTACGTCGCTCGGCGTGGACTACGAATCTCTCCTGACCGACGTGCACGTCGGTGACATCCTGGCCATCGGCGACGGGGCTGTCCGGCTCCAGATCACGTCGGTCGACGGAGACGACGCCAAGGCGGAGGTCCTCGATGGCGGGACCGTGCAGGGTCGGCCTGGCCTGCACATCCCCTCGGACCGACTCACCATGCCCACTCCCACCCCGGAGGATCTGCATCAGCTGGATGCCTTCGTGACCGAGGGGGTGGACATGGTCGCCTTGAGCTTCGTTCGCAGCGCTCACGACATCCGCCGGGTCGGCACCGAGCCGCACCCCCGTGGCCCGCTCATCGTGGCGAAGATCGAGACCCGTGCCGCCGTCGACAACCTCGAGCAGATCATCGTCGCCTCCGGAGCGATCATGGTCGCCCGCGGTGACCTCGGCATCGAGATGGGGATCGAAGAGCTCCCGCAGCTCCAGAAGCGGATCATCCGCGATTGCATCTCGCTGGGTCGGCCGGTGATCACCGCCACCCAGATGCTCGAGTCCATGATCACCGCTCCGTCCCCGACCCGGGCCGAGGTGTCGGACGTGGCGAATGCCATCTTCGACGGAACGTCCGCCGTCATGCTCTCGGCCGAGACCGCTGTCGGTGTCGATCCGGAGAACGTCATCGCAACCATGGCTCGCATCAGCACTCGGGCCGACGCCGAGTTCGACTACGACGGATGGGCCCGACGCCTGAGGCTGATGCGACGGGTAGCGGTGGGCGACGAGGACGCGCAGATCACCGATGCCATGACCGGAGCTGCGTGGCGCGCTGCGACCGAGATGGGCGCCTCGGCCATCGTCTGCATCTCGGATTCCGGCTTCACCGTCCGCTCGATCGCCCGTTTCCGACCCACCATGCCGGTGCTCGGCTACAGCCCGAACCCGCGAACGGTGAACCAGCTCACGTTGAGCTGGGGGACCACGCCATTGCCCGGACCCAAGGGAGTGGACAGTCTCGACACCATGGCGCAACTGGTGGTCGAGGCCCGCAACCAGGGATTCGTACGCACCGGGGAGATGGTGGCTGTGCTCGCAGGCGCGGGCACGGTGGCGGGGACCCGAGGCCAGGCCACCGACCTGTTGCGTCTCGTTCGCGTTCCCTGAGGTGTCGTCCCGGCCGCTGACGGTGGATGGCCTTGCCGCGTCTGTTGTCGACGGCAACGGCGGTGGTCCGGTGATCGTGTTGGTCCACGGCGGCATGGACCGCTCCTCCGGGTTCCGAAAGACTGTTCGTTTCCTGTCGGGTTCCACGTTGGTGTCTTTCGATCGGCGCGGCTACGCCGCTTCGATGGCTGCCGGAATCTCCGCGGGGGTCGAAGCGCAGGTCGACGACCTCATGAGCGTCGCCGATGCAGTGACCAGCGGGCCTCTCGTGGTCGTGGGCCACAGTATGGGTGGGTTGCTTGCACTCCATGCCGGACGGCTGCATCCTGACCGAGTGGTCTCGGTCGGGGCGTGGGAGCCGCCCATGCCGTGGCGTGCCTGGTACCTGTCCGACGCGGCCCGCCAGGCCTCCAACGTGGCATCGGGCGATCCGGGCGACGCAGCCGAAGCCTTCCTTCGGACCATGATCGGAGAGCGCGCCTGGGAGCGGATGCCCCAGGCCTGGCGTGACCAGCGGCGGGCCGAGGGTGCGACGCTGCGGGCGGACCTCGAGATGACTCGGTCGGCCGAGGCGGTGCTGGACTTCGGCCAGTTGGTCGTGCCGGTGATCGCCGGGAGCGGCTCGGAGAGCCCTGAGCGATTCCGACGAAGTGCCGCGACACTGGTCGCCGAGGCGCCGGGTGCATTCGGCATCGAGATCGACGGGGCATCACACGGCGCTCACCTCAGCCATCCCGAGGAGTTCGCGGCCGTCGTGCGGGCGGTGGCGTCGCGGGCATCTGACGGACACGACACCCGACCGCCGCGAGGAGACCTAGCCTGACCGACATGGCGACGCGCCCCCGGACCCCACGGCCCAGGCGGCCGCGCGTGGCCTTCGTTCTGTCCGGCGGTGGCAACCTGGGTGCCATCCAGGTCGGGCATCTCCTGGCGCTCACCGGCCGGGACATCGTGGCCGACGTCGTGCTGGGCTGCTCAGTCGGGGCGCTGAACGGCGCGGCGTATGCCGCTGACCCCACGTCGGCGGGCGTGGCTGCGCTGGCGTCGTCGTGGCGACGGGTCGAGGCTCCTGACCTCATGCCGTCGTCACGGATCCCGAGTGCGTTTCAGCTGGTCCGGAAAGGATCGTCGCTGCACACCACCGAAGGTGTCCGCCGAACGATCCACTCGTTCCTGCGCGGAGCGACCACCTTCGAGGAACTCGCCGTGCCCTTCCAGTGCGTG
>Ga0105044_10002090_pt1 | contig 27141 bp, 14 predicted proteins | sample MAT01_FD_78092 | JGI IMG/M metagenome (GOLD analysis project Ga0105044, IMG submission 78092) | Freshwater microbial communities from Lake Fryxell liftoff mats and glacier meltwater in Antarctica - MAT-01 | ecosystem: Environmental > Aquatic > Freshwater > Ice > Liftoff microbial mat | place... | reverse complement strand
TTTTATCTTGAAGATTGAACAACAGGTGTCCCCGCTGGGGTAACAATTCGTTTTCAGCCTGCTTGTAGGAACGCAGAAAAGCTTTAAATTCTTCGTTGATGCAAGCTTTATTGACTAGCTCTTGGTGGGTAGGTGTAGGGAAGCGTATATTTGTGCAGCGAATATTTTGAAGAAAGAGGGTATAAAGTTGATCTGGTAAATTTCCTTGATGGAAAGGGTCAAATTCATGCACTCCATCATTTTCCAAGCTTTCTAGAACTTGAACCAAAGGTCCGTGCTTGTGGATTTTAAAAACTTTGGTGAGAACTGCATAATCTGATGCTAAGCGTTTCCATAAAAAATCAGCGCGGTTAAATGGCTCTTTTAAATGTAATTCCCGCCCTTCTCTCATAAGGCTTTTTAGAGAATTCATAAATCCTTGAAGCGATTTAATTTGGACGAAGAGTGCTCTACATAAAAACTGAGTGGTTTCCAAAAGGAGACTGGCAACCTCATCGGCTTCTTCAGGATAAGCGACAAGCTTCTGATATTCTCGTGTTTGTAAGGCTTCTTTTAGGTAGCCTTGAAAGTCTTGAAAGTATTCTACACAGTTTTTTGTGGGTGAGTTCCTTAACAAATGTCTGTCATGGGCACAGATCATAAGAGCCATGAAGGCCTTTTGCAGGGAATTGATCAATTCATTATGAGGTTGATTCCCACACTCCTTATAAAAGTGATCGATTCTTGATCCAAAGGCTCTTAAAATATTTCTAGCAGCTCCATGCACGTGAAGATCATAATGAAAGCGCATATCTGCGAGTAGATCATTTTCTTCGCTTTCTTTAAAAAATCCACCGAAATCACAGAGTAATTTCACATTTCTTATGAGACGTGAGCTAAAGAATCTAGAGCCATCTTCTTTCCTTAAAGAAAAAAGCTCATATTCTGTATCTTTTTTGACAGATTCTAAGTCGACGAAAATGTGTTTGGATTTTTGCTCGAGTTTTTTTTCGACAACTGCTTTTTCATCTCTAAGAATATGCTTTTTAGCTATTCCTAGAATCCATTTTCCTAGCATCCCATTATCAATTTTACGCGCAATGTGAGTTAAGTAAAAGTCTTCTAGTTCTTTATATTCTTTGGTTTCTGTCACGCTACTTTTGACATTGACATTCCGGTTAAAAATAGAGGTATATTTGTCTAATTTTTTAGCAGCTTCACCGACCAAAACCATAATCGATTTGATTTCTTCACTGGCGTTTTCATCGGTGACATAGCGGTATTGAGTTTTATAAAAATTATGCAAATAGTGCAACACCACTTTAAAAATATCTTTAACGAGAGAAATTGTTGTTTCAGCATTGTCGGGATGCAGCCAATGGACTGTTCGATAGGTGATTGGCAAATTTTGAAAAATAAGATCATGCTGTTGAGTAATGCCGATCCCTTTATCAATTTCAAGATCTGCAATTTGAGAAAGGGCCTCAACGGCTTCAATGATTGATAAATTCCCTTCTCGACGATCATTCGTGTTCATGATCACCTCATTGATGAATGTAGATAAAACCTATATTTTTATTATCTCATGTTTAAAAAAATACTTAAACAATAATTGAAACTTTATTTAATTTATTGTTTTGACTATTTAATTAAATGGTGATAGAAAAAATATTTTTGCTTAAAACTATCTACCTCTTTCTGGTTTCTTTTTGAGAATGTCATTGAGGACAGAATGCAAAGCCTTTACATAACCTTGATAGCCGTTTTGATAGTCTTCTGGCGTTAAAACATAGCTCACATCGGGGGTTACCCCTACATTTTCAATGCGGGATTGATCTTCTCTCTGCAAAATCGATGTTGTATAAGAATAATATGCCACTCCTAGCCGATTAGGATGAGAGCTTGTTGAAACAGTGCCCCCAGCTCCGGCGGTGGTAGACCCAAAGATCAACGCGCGTTGATTGTCTTGCAAAATCGAAGGCATCGTATCTCCGCAAGAAAAATCAAATTCATTCGTTAAAACAATGAGCGGTCTTTTATATGAAATGGCCGCAGGCTCTATTTGATTCATGATTAAATAACCTGCATCGGTAAAGTATTTGCCCTCGTCCCATTCGTGTAGGATAAATTGAAAGTAATCGATTACTGCTTGGACCAACTCATAGTTGACTGGATAGCCGCTCAGGGTTTCACCACAGACAATCAAGGCATCATCGTCATTTTCTATTCTTTTTAAAAGATCTAATGATTCTAAAGCCTCCATGATGTCTTCTTGAGTCAAAGTCATTTGGTAGGTGTGCAAATGAAGAGGCTTGTCAGTTAGCATGCTTAATAACGCATACTGATAAAAAACCAATCCCCCTGGATTATTCACTTGATCAATCACTAAGGCTTGGGTACGTTGTTGAAAAAGTTCAATAAGTCGAGCAAATTCTCTAACTTCTTCTTCACCTCCCCCATAACTTCCAATTCGCAAATAACCAACTCTAGCTTGATTTGGGGTTTCAAAAATGTAAGCATGAAAAGCATCATATTCTGAAGTTTCCCAAATTATTTTACCCAATGGAGGGATAAAACTTTTACGTCCTGCCAAAATATCTTCACTTCCGCTTATTTTGGCGAGTTTTTTTAAAAGCGAAAAGTGCGGGGTCACCATTTCTTTGGCATAATAGGGTTTTTCAAAAAGCAAAGTGGTTTTGTAGATCCCTTTTGGCTGAACTAGCTTGTCTTCTTTCTCAAAATCTTTAATTTTTTCAGGATAGTACTCCCAATTTAATGTATAGGCTTTCACCTCATCTGTTTTTTTAGAGCGCAGTTCAATCACAATGGGCCCCTGCGCCACATCTTCGGCAAATGCTCCTGATCTGAGCGTAAGGGACAATTCCGCAAATCTTTGATCGGTTAATTCTCTGTGGCGATCCCATTGATTTTGACGCGTTTTTTGCACGAGTGCATCGACAGGCTGGCCATCAAACGTCAGAATTTCATCTCCTACTTCCCAGTCAAAAGCCTCTGCGGGTAACTGGTGTGGATCCAACCACGTAAGAAAGTACCGGCCTTGAGATCCTTGCACTTGAAAAGGCAAAAAAGAGGTTTCGGTAGAATGAAAAAACACATTCACATGATAATCGGCAGCAGAAATAAATACGTTTCTCAAAATTTTATGGTAGTCTTTTAAGGAAGGGGACGACAAATTTAAAATTTGGGATCGGGCCAGATCACACTTTTCGCTCAAATCCCAGTCAAAACAAATCTTTTTCCAGTCGGCTGGTGCATATTTTACTTCTAATGTTTTCTGGATAATCTTTAGATCATCGAGCATTTCGCGCTTTAATCCATCAGGTGAAGCAAATAAAACTGCAGCAGGAAAAATTATAAAAAATAAGGCATAAAAAAAACATTTGTTCATAAATAAAATTTGGTATTGATTAAAAAAAATAAGATCTTGAAGTATAAAAATAATGTGTCTATTTTCGGTTTTTGTCAACTAATTCGTGGGGCCCCCTAGTGAAAGATCCGTATCTATTTAAGACTGCTGCAGGAGCTCATTGGCAAACAATTGGTCTCCATTCCCATCATGGGATTTGCGTTCCAGTTTTCTCTTTACATTCTGATTCAAGCGGCGGCATTGGCGAATTTACCGACCTAATTCCCCTCATCGATTGGTGCCGGAATGTTGGGTTGGATGCTATTCAAACTTTGCCTTTAAACGATACCGGTCTAGAAACCAGTCCCTACAGCGCTCTTTCGGCTTTTGCGCTTAATCCGATTCATTTAGGCCTGGTAAAGCTGCCTTTTTATGATGAATTCCCACAGCTTGCAGAGCCATTTGCAGCTCTTCACGCGCTTCTTAAGGAGCCGCGCATTGCTTATCCAAAACTTCATCAAATGCGCAGTGCTTTTTTACGCTCTTACTATACTTTATCTAAAGCAAAAATTGTCGACACCCCTGCTTTCCTGAATTTCAAAGAAGAAAATTCCTGGGTGGAAAACTATGCCTTATTTAAGAGCTTAAAAATTAGCCGAAATTGGTCTTCTTTTACCGCATGGCCAGAAGAAATGCGTTCGCCAACACCTGAAATATTAACGCAATTGGCCGAAGACCTGAAAGACGAAATAGCCTTTCATGTCTTTCTTCAGTTCCTGTGCTACAAGCAAATGGGTGAAATTAAGGAATATGCCGAAAAACAAAAAGTTTTTCTCATGGGAGATATCCCTATTTTAATTAATACTGAAAGTGTGGACGTGTGGATTCATCCCACCCTTTTTAATCAGCAATTAACAGCAGGTGCTCCCCCAGATCAGTATAGCAATGAAGGACAAAATTGGGGTTTTCCACTTTATAACTGGGACAAAAATCGAGAAAGTAATTATGCTTGGTGGAAAAAAAGGCTAGAAGTAGCCGCTCGTTGCTATCATGTTTTTAGAATTGACCACGTGGTGGGCTTTTACCGAATTTGGGGGATCCCCCTCCACTCCTCGGCACGAGAAGGAAGGTTTATTCCAGAAAACTCCACCGTATGGATCGGACAAGGTGAAGAGATTCTAAGCATGATGCTTGAAAATTGTCCCATGCTGCCTATCGGAGAAGACTTAGGAGTCATTCCCCTTGAAGTACGCACTAACTTGCGTAAATTAGGAATTTGCGGCACTAAAGTAATGCGCTGGGAGAGGGTTTGGAACGAAGACCGCCGTTTTATTCAACCTCAAGACTATATTCCAGAAAGTTTAACGACCGTTTCAACTCATGATTCTGAAACCCTGCAACTTTGGTGGCAAAACCACCCCGATGAAGCTCAAGAATACTGCCGATTTAAAGGATGGGATTATGAGACACCGCTTTCAGTGATTAAACATCAGGACATTTTATTCGATAGCCATCAAACTAACAGCCTTTTTCATATCAATCTTCTGCAAGAGTACTTAGCCCTACTTCCAGATATGACATGGCCTAACTTGGAAGATGAAAGAATTAATATCCCTGGACTGGTTCTAGATCGAAATTGGAGCTACCGTTTTCGACCAAGCATTGAAGACATTGTGCACAATGCAAAATTAACTGATTTGATGAAAACTTTGACCGCTAACTCATGAATATTTATAGATCTCTCCTAAACATTATTTTGTTGTGTGCTGGTTGCTTTTTTTTAAGTGCTTCTCCTCGTAAAATCCATGCCTTATTTAGAAGCGTGCCTTCTCAATCGATCTCACAATATCTTGCTTTCTACGAACTATACCCAGAAACTGCTGAGGGCAAACAAGCTTTCAACAAAGCTTGGGAGCTGCTCCAAGGTGGAGGTGGATCTGAAGAAGCTAACTACCTACCTTTAAATTCCCTTAAAACTTCTGCTATAGACTCTTTAGTATCATTAGTCAATAAACAGCCGGATGAAAAAGCTCCTGCTTTAACCGCAGAAGAACTCCAGATTATCGACAGACTAGCAACAAAGCTCCCTAATCGGCTCTTAAAAGGGTTCCATGTCAAGACCGAAGCTGAGGTTCTTAATCTCTCTCCTTTAGAAATTGATTTAGCCCATGCGCTTTTTCTTTCTCATTTAGATGAGGAAAACCCCCATTCTGGTGAAGTTTACAAAGCGATGATGGATCTGATGGCCCTACAGATTTTAGCGAAGCTGCCAAGCAATGCGTCGGCCAAGCAGAAAATCGAAGCCATTAATCGTTTTATTTTTTTTGATTTAGGATTTCGTTTCCCCCCCCACTCCAGCTATGCCAAAGATATCGATCTGTACACCTTTCTTCCTTCAGTCTTAGATTCTCGCAAGGGTGTTTGTCTCGGTGTTTCGCTGCTTTATATTTGCTTAGCACAAAGGCTTTCCCTCCCCATCGAAATGGTCACCCCTCCAGGACACATTTATGTGCGTTATCATGATGCCGATCACCTCATCAATATTGAAACGACAGCTCGTGGCATCCACTTAGACTGTGAAGAATATCTCGGCATTGATACCCGTGCTTTGCAAGAAAGAAATATTAAAGAAGTGATTGGTCTTGCCTATTTTAATCAGGCCGGAGCCTACATTAGACATAAGGATTATGCTAAGACTTTAGCCTGTTATCAAAAAGCCAAGTTATACTTGCCTGACGACCTCCTTTTACAAGAATTGACTGGATATATTCACCTCTTTTTAGGGGAAGTAGAAAAAGGAAGCTCACTGCTTGAAGGAATTAAAAGCTATATTCCGGACCACGCTGTGTCACCAGAAAATATGGCAGAGGACTACTTAAATGGTAAAATCGATGTCGCTGGTGTTGAGGCTATTTTTTTGGAGGTAGATGATTCACGTGCCTCTTTGTTAAATAAAAAAGAAGCCTTGGAAGTAATCCTCGATAAGTATCCGCAATTTCGCGCAGGTATTTTTGCACTGGCAACAGTTTACCTACAGCTACACCGCAGCAAAGAAGCGATGCACTGGTTGAATATTTACCATGCCATGTCCCCGCAAGATGCCACCGTAGAATATTATTTAGCTGCCCTTTGTGCCGAACGCCTGAATCCTAATCAAGCTTGGGTGCATCTCAAGAATGCGGAAAAACTAACTCAAGCAAGAAACCATCAGCCAAAAGCCCTTAAAGAACTTCGCCGACAACTTATCCAACAGTCTCCCTTATGAAAATTTATACTAAAACAGGTGATCAAGGAGAAACTTCCTTATTCAATCTCGAACGCGTTCCAAAAAATCATGTCGTAATTGAGGCCTTAGGGGCTATTGATGAAACAAATTCCTCTCTTGGAATGGCTTTGGCTTTGTTGCCAGCCATTAACTCATTGCAAGCTTTGCAAACTCAACTTGAAAAAATACAGCATGTTTTGTTTGATATTGGAGCTATGGTAGCCAATCCAACGCGAAAAGCTGATTCAATTGACTTTTCAAATGAAATCACCGCGTTAGAAAATTGGATCGATCTGATGGAAACAACTCTGCCTCCCCTGCATCAATTCATCCTCCCAGGCGGTCATCCAGGAGCTGCGGCTCTACACATGGCACGAACAAGCTGCCGCCACACTGAACGTAGACTTATCAATCTATCTACCCAACCGGCATGTTCACCTTCTATTTTAATCTATTTTAATCGACTTTCCGATTATTTATTTGTCGCTGCTCGGACGGTAAATTTTAGGACAGACACTAAAGAACCTTGCTGGATTTCAAAGAAATAGCACCAACATTTTAGTCAATTAATTTTCCAATTTTTATTTCAATTTTATTGATCATTTAAGAACATCTCTATATACTATATTATTAAATCCAAAAAAAAGAGTTAATATGCATCATACTTATTTAATTTCATTTAATGACCTTTCTACTGATAAAAAAATATTTATTAATACAGACCACAAGCTTGAAATTAAAGATATTCAAAAGCTAAAGCATCGACATGCTCAAATTAAAGCTTTGGCGACGGATGCTTTGCATGCACATAAAAAAATTGTGACATTAGATCTGAAGGATCTAAATCTTGAACACCCCTTGCTTGAAGCCGAAACAGCTCCTTCTATTATCTCAGTGACGGAAATTGCTGTCGGAGATCTCAAAAAACTAAGGGGCCCAGCTTTTATCACACGGTTAGAAAGCCTCCTTGAGAGAAAACCTGCTCACATTCCTGTCGTAAAGTTGATTTGGAAAATGATGTTAGGCCCACTGCTCGTGATTGGAAGATTTGTGAGTAAAAACCGAGAAGCCGCTTTAAGAAATTTAAGGGATTTAGACCGTTCTTTTGATTACGATTCTGCTAAAAATTATTTAGTCGACTACAAAACCCATCTCGACTCCCTCCTTTCTCAAGTAGATAAAGAAGATCCCGCTAAATTTAAAGATCTTCGTAGCCATTTAGGAGAGATGCTGGAAAACGGCAAAATTCTACAATTAGCGTTAGAAAATAAAAGCAAGAACTTTATAGGAGAAGTTTCTCAAACATTTGCCACAAAAGCTTGGGAAAAATTTCTGAAGGCAGAAGACAATAATGAAAGTTCTCTCCTTTCATTTCCTTCCGGTTTTTACGTTAATGGCAAATTTCAACCGATGTTAGCTACCCTTTTTGCGGATAAAAACAAAAAAATTCGTTTGGAGCTCAACACATTAGGAACTTCTCAAAGTAAGGATCTACAAAAAACTTATCGATTCGACGATCCTACCGAGAAAAATCTGACAGAAATCATTCACGGATTATGCATCCTTACAACCAACGAAAAAAGCGCACCTCCTGTGCGTTTAAAGCGGCGTGAGAAAATTCGCATTAAAGTCACGCGTCAGTTTAATGTGGACCAATCTGCAGGAGAAGCCAAATCCACTACTCTTTCTGGAGCCTTTAAGCCTGCTTTATGGCTGCATGAAAATTTAGCCACTGCGGGAGGGATTCCACTAAAAAATACTCAGCTCGAGAGTACTTCCAACCGGACCCTAGCGGGTGTCGTCGGAAATGATCTAGATCACTTTTTTCCTGAGCTGCCTATTCAAGAAAAAATTGCCTTTCTTGTTAAATTAGTTGAAGAACATTATGAAGGCTATTTAAAAGCTCAACCTTATCTTACACCTGCCCAACAAGATCAACAATTGCAGCTCATAAAATTTAAGGTCAAAAAATTAGAAGATCATTTAACTAAAAGAATGGACTCTTCAGAATACGCAGCCCTCAAAAAAGCTCACCAAACTTTTGATATTTTCTTTAAAAAAGTTGATCAACTTCTAATTTCTCATGAAAAAATCATAAAAACTCGCACTTTGAAAAAAGATCGAGAAATTAATAGCGCTCTTAGAAAAAGTGCCGGAACATTTTCTTATAAAGCCGTAGACTTGGCTAAAGTAACGCCCCTTTCTTTTGCAAAAAAAACAAAATCTGTCAAAACTTCAGAGGTTTACTCTCAGGAAATTAATCAGCTCAAAGAATCAATAAAGACTAATCAACAACAAACTGCTTTAGAACATCTGACAAGTCTGCAAGAAAAAATTGATAAGCTTGTTGATAAAAAGAATTATCTCGAAGCCAAAAATCTCAGCATTCAAGTACTACAGACATTACCTGTTCCTTCTGATGACCCTAACAACTTCTGGAAATCTGCCCCCATAACTTTTACGCGTCAAATTTCAGATCTTAATAAACATATCTGGGAATGTTCATTGCGAATGAAGGAGCAAGCTCCTTCACAAGATCAACTTGCGCAAATGATTAAATCACAGGTTATTATTGGTAAAGTTGCCGACATTGGACTAGACCAAACAGATTTATTAAATATCATCTTGCTTCACCCTCATTATCGTTTTGGATGGCTTCCTGAGCAACAAAATGAGATTAATCAAATCGTAGAATGCCTCAGAAAGGATTTCAAAGGTAAAACCTCCCGATATGACTTAAAAAGTAGAGGAGCCTCTTCTCTTTCTTTTCAAAAAGCCCCTGTAGCAGAGCATGGGTACGTCGCTCAGGCCCGTGTGCAATTTATGACGGCCTGTTTAATGAAACCTGACTACACAATCTATCCCTTCTATGGCAAAGGCATGGTAGCTACTGGTGCGGGAGTTAATTATCTGGACTGGCTAGTGAAAGAGGCGATCAACAAAGGAGCAAAAACACCTAAAGAAAAAAGCAAAATGATCAAAGTCATCAAGTACGAGGATATGCAAAAGCGATTAGCTGCCATGGGTAGGTTAGAAATGGAATTTGATGAATTCGTCACGATGACAGAATGTGTCAAAATTTATGATCGTTCTTTTTTTGGCAGAGATGCCTTGTGCTATATGCCTTCGCCATGGGGAGGACGTGCTGCAGGATTAGGTCAATACGAAAAAAAATATCATTTTAACAATGATCAATCTAATACTTCAGGTTTGACGGGAGTCCTACGAGGGGAAGAGGTTTATTTAGGCGAACATGATGAAGATGAAATAGGTATAGAAGTTGGAAAATCAGATAAATATACTTATTCTTCAAAGTACAACAACTCTCTGACGCCTCAAAAAGGACATACGGAGCCTTCTCTTTTAAGTGTCAATCTTCAAAAAGATCCCCGCGGCCAAATCAGTCAAGTTAGCAACTATATCATTGAATCCTCACAAGTGGCTATCAATGGCAAACTCTCTTATCAAACAGTTTATGAAACGTTAAACTTAGTCCGCACTCAATCTTATCTTGTAAATGTGCCTGAATTCCAACGCACTATTATTCAAAATATCACTAGACCAAATTTTATTGCGACCGCAATTGAGCAAAACCCCTTATTCTTTGAAGCATTTTCTAAAGATCTTACCTCGATGATCTCTACTCAAACTACGGGCGGAGCCCCATTTTTAATTTTGTTAGGCAATATGCTGCAATTGCACGCCAAAGAGGTGCAAAAAGATCATCCTGCGATCGCATTAGATCACATTGCCCAAGCTTTCCCGAGTCTCGAAACCTCGCTTAAAATGGGCGATGCAACTAAAACTGTACACTCTTGGCTTAATGAGTGGATCACTGACTCAGAGCAAAATTTAGAGGGTGTGGCACAAGCCATGCTTTATCTATCGTATCAAAAGCCCATGGATACCTATTCTAACAAAGACTTGGCTCGTTTAGCTCATGCATGTTCTATTTTTGAAGCCACTGGAGATATGATCGGTATTCCACAGTTTAATGATGAAATAAAAAAATGGACGCGAGCCCAACTTCTTCCCCTTCTGCAACAAAAATGTACTGCTGGAGATGATTTCCGCAATCATTTCGCGGATGAATGGATTCGCTTGGCCACGAATAATCCTACTTACTCAAGCATGAATTGGAAAGTTCAAAAAGACCTATTAAGCAATCAAGATTTCACCATAGATTTAAATAATTTCCAGATAAGCGCTAAGAAAAAAAACCAACGATTGGAAGGTCAGGAAGTTGCATTACCTAATGCAGTCTCCCGTTCTGTGAGTGGTTTATTTGGCGAAGAACCCATTAGAGCCACCTTACGCAAGGGTGTAACCCCTGCTATCAGTTACTATGAATTCACTTACAAAAATGAAAATTACAACATCTATTACAATCAAGAATCGAGCGATATCAATGTTTACCGAGAGTTGCCTCTTAATTTAAAAAAACCAGGCGGCAGTAAAGGATGGTTTCAGTATCTTCCTCAAAAAAGTGTTGATGGTGACGAGCTTTCAGCTATCGAACAAATGGTTATCAAGAACGGACTTTGGGTAAACGCAAAAAAACCTAAACAAGCTTATGTTTATCCACACCCACCTAAAGAAGACACAAACGAACACGGATATGCCATAAAATTAGATCAGAAAGGGAAAATTGTTGAAGTCAAAGATCCCATTTCCTCATTGTATGTAGTCTTGGATAAACGAAACACACTAAGTCAAGTGGCGTCATTTGCCAACCCTAACCAAACCCTTTTCTTAGCCAAATCCAAACGTGGACAAGTGGTTGAAATGCGTTTCTTACAGGATAAGAGTCTCATCCAAAGAAAAGGCCGCCAATGGCTATATATCAATGAAAAGTTGGGTGAGGGCTACAAATGGCTAACCGATTTATCTGATGAACGGCTCCTTTTAGGGGAAAAAAGCAGCGCTAAAGCTTTTCTAAATTCATTTGATGGCATGCATGAAAAATTTATTCTTCCTGTCTCGAATGGCAAAAACCATACTTTTATTATTCAACCTTATGGGATTCATCGTCAAAAGGGGGTCGCTAAAGTTATTTTTAATCACAAAGTGAACATCCTTCCCGAAAATACTCCTCCGCTTACTATCACTTTTGATAGCCAAGGCAAGCAAGAAGGGAATCCTTCCGCTTTTATCTACCTTGCCTATTACTTCTCACATGCCAAAAATTATAGAATGGCAGAACACTACTTAGATTTAGCCAAAAAGGCTGCCAATACCTCGGGCATAGAAGCTCGTGTCTTGGATAATTTAGAAACACTGTTCGAAAATGATGGAGTTTCCTCATTACGGGGAACTGCTTTTCAGCTGAAAGCTCAGCTAGCTATTAAGCACATCAAATCCACCCAATTGGGCCAAACGATTTATACTCCTGCTAATTCTGGCGAGTTTTTGAATAACCTCCTGCATATTGCTAAACTCTACCGCATTTATCAAAAACGAGAGAATGAGATCAAAGAGGGAGCTTTAACTGCAGAGGAGTTGTTTGAGGTTAAGCATTATGTGCAAATGTCGATGATCGATTACATTGAAAAATTTCAAGAAACCACCGCTGCCACTGAACACACGCTGGGCGTCAACTATAGTCAATTTGAATATTTCAAGCCTCAAGAAATCCCCACTCAACCTGATATGTTAACTGTTTTGTTAATGTCATCCAATTTGAAAAAAGGATTAAGCGCAAATGAGTTAATCAAACAAAAGCTGCCTAATTCTGAATATATGGTACGCAATTTTTTCAATTTCATCTTCGCTATTTTAGAGGCTCAACAACAAAAAAATCCAAAAGAATTAGAAAGAATTAAGCTATTTTTACAAGCTCCAAAAGCTTGGGAACTTCATGAAACTGAAGAAACGGATGAAAACCTTAAAATGGCCCAGTTCGCTTGCCAATATTTGGAACTTCTGTGCCATTCATCACCTAAAGATGACAATTTGCAAGAAACCAGAGAAGCTCTGGTAGCAGCACGTAAACGACTTCCTTATTTTGCGCGAAATCTAGGAGTCCTTTCTACCATTTATGATGCCCTTTTTTCTGGTCAAATCTATAAAGTTTCCGGAACTCAAGGAAGCATTAAACGTATTCTCGGTTCTTTGATAGACAGCCCTACTGTCACTAAAAAAGATTACAAAGGAACTTACGACAGTACCCAAGAAGGAAAGCATATGACTTCTCTGCAAGCTGTACTGGATGTGCTTGCTACTAAGCCTGATTCTCTAAGTCCGTTAGAGCATTCAAAAATTTCTGAAATGATCAAAAGCGGAGATTTTAATTTAAACGAACCGCGTGAACTATTAATGCTTCTGCGTGAAAGTGAAGCCCGTGAATTTTCTGTCTTAGAAGTACGCAGCGAAACAGAAAATCTGCGCCAAATGAATCAGTTGGAAAAAGAGATTACAGCTCGAGCCCCACCTATCCCGGTTCCCGCAACACCCTTAAACTTTGCACCAACATCTGCAGAATTTGCACTCATCAGAGCTAAATTCCCCTCAGCGCTGGCTCCTGATAATTCCAAGCTACAACAGCAAAAAACTGCTTTAAAAGCTAAAGCAAAGCGCCTAGAAACCTATTTCTCCGACCATACTAATACTAAGAAAACACATGCGGAAGAAAATAGACAGTTAAAGATTGGACTAGAACTTGCACAAGAAAAGCTCCAAACTGAAATGGAAGCAAGGACCTCTTTTAGCAAAAAAGAAATCAAGGATTTGAAGAAACAGATTTCCGACCAGGTTAATAGCATGGGAAAAAAAGAAATCGCCTCCCGCACTAAACTTCTTTCAGATATCAGACAATACGCCAACCTGCCAGCTAAACTGAAAACGATGGTAGACCATCCAGAAATTTACACAGAATATGAATTGATTAATGAAGTTTTTAAAACTTATAAAAGGTTGGATAGCGCCAAATCTATCGAAATTTTTGAAGATCAGATCACGAATTACTTACTCCTTTCTTCAGCCTATCAACAAATGCAAAAAGCTCAAGCGCTGCTTGTCGATCATGCCGACTCTGTTAATGCTGCGAAAGCCCTAAAAATGGTTCATGCGGGTTTAAATGAGAAGCGTTATGAGCAAACAGGCACGAATGTACTAATCACCCGCATTTGCCTGGTGGCCGAAGCTCGGGATGGGATTGTCTATCGCTTATCTCAACTTAAAACGATCAAAGAATTTTCCGAAAATCCAAATCGCTGGGACTCGTTGATCATGGGGGAAGGTAAAACTTCTTATATTACACCTACTATTGCTGAAGTCCTTGCATCGCAAGGTTATTTGGTCGTAATAACTGTTCCTGAAGTTCTTTTAAAAGGAAATAGACAATCTTTTGACAAAGCCAGTCGCTCTCTATTTGACCAAGCTGGTGTCGCGTTTTCTATTCCATTAACAGAACATCTGCCGCACAATCTCTTAGTTGAAAAATATGTGCAACTTTTAAAAGCTGTCAAAAAGCAAAGCTACGTGGTGACTTCTGTCGAAGAACTATGCTCTCTGCATAATTTAATTATTCAGCTTGAAGATGAAAAACTAGCGCTTTCAGCTAATCCGATGGATAATGGGCACAAAATTTTCTTTGTCGAAAAAAGACTGCATTATCTCCGTAAAATTAGTCGGCTTTTACATGGCGAGGCAGATGAACTGAAGGTTAAAACGCAATTCTTCGGCGATGAAGTAGACACGACTCACGACATTTCGCATGAAGTGAATCTAGCCATAGGCTCTATTTCTCCACCAAACAAAACTGTGCGAGATGTTGCTCGTACCCTTTGTGAAATGATCTTAACAGCTGAAGCAACTGATCCGCTTTTCGGCCTTAAAACTTCCCTCTTACAAGACGCGCAATCCGTCCGCACTAAAGAGGAATTAGATCGTTTCATGCAAGAAGCTGCCAAAGCCTTGCAAAAACACCCTAAATTTTTAGAATTTCTAGGTCAACCTCAAGCCTCAGTGGTGAAAGGAATCCCTCCTAACGATTGGGCGGCTTATCTCACAGGAAGTTCCAATATGCGACCAGCAGCGCTTGGGCCTTGGACTGATGCCGATCCTAGCCTTAAATACATTGCTTCCTCTAAGCAACTGCTGAATACCCTTAAAGGGATGCTTTCAATGAAGACGGGTAATGAATTTGGCTTATCCGATTATAATGGCTTCATGAATGTGCCTAAAACAATGAAAAACGAAGCCAAAGGGATGCGCTTCGGGGATGAATTTGAGCTGATTATTGCCCAATATCTCGGATATTTGGAGTATCTGCCTGCTCAAAGCTTAACTGACGAATCCGAGCGTTTCCTCGCACAAGCCCTCAAAACCTTTCAGAATAAGTACCCAGCCAAATATGACCATTTAATCGAAGACTACGCCAAATCACAAAGCGGCAAATCTGATTCCAATCGCCTCACACTCATGCAATACTTTAAAACGCCGCTTGCCTGGAAGCATCGTTTTGAAATTTTAGACGAAATTGTTTTCGATGGCGGATATATCACCCGATTTAATCAACAAATTTCTACGAATGTGCAAGAGGTCTTTCATGGTAAAAAAATTGGAGGAATTACGGGCACATTAGATCCCTACACTCTTCCTTATATATCCGATGCAATCCAATTCAACCAAGCTGCAGGCGATAAAAAAGTTTCCACACGTGAAGTAGAGGCGGAAACTCTGCTGCGTTTGACTTTAAATTTGGCTGATGGAATCGATACAAAGGTCGGTATCTACGATGATGAAAATCCTTTATCCCATCTCAGAGAAAATGTGCTTGGGAACAAGCGAGCCAAGGCCTTTATCAATAATAGCGGGGCCACAAGCGAAGGGATGGATATGCTAGCCTGGATTGAATCTCTAAGAAAAACTCCAGAAGGTAGCACACGTCCTTACTTATTCCCCCATCCTCAATTCGGAACGACTTATTTATGGCTGCCAGGCGCGAAAGAACCTGCCGCTTATAAAGGTCAATCGATTCCTGAAAATTGCGTCACGCTTTACTTACCGAATAATACACGCGGCGTTGATCAATATATTGGCAATGGAGAAGTACACTTTTATATCGGTGCCACAACGCCATTACCAGAATTTATGCAAACCTTGTACCGCGCCCGCCGCATTGGAGCTGATCACCAAATCTGCCTCCACATCCCTAAAACTTGGGCAGCTCAAATTAAGCCTGTTGACCCTGCTAGAGGAATTACTTATGGAGACATTGCGACTTACATTGTCAATCGCACGGCCGATGCTAAAGAAGGGATCAATGAAACAGCCCAGCTTGAAAAGATCATGGGTCAATTAAAAATGGTGGTGTCCAAATACTTGCGCCAAACAAACCCTGAATTCGATAAAATTGAGTTTTGGGATGAAGCCAATTTACTTGAATTTGGACTATATGTGATGCAAGAAGCAGAGATTTTTAGTGAATTACGCGATCTTTACATAAAAAATAAAGAAATCCAATTTGCAGCACTCTATGAACCAGTAGAAAAGATTCCAGGCGCAGCAAAAATTTTGAATGCTTATGACAATTTAAATCAATCGATTGATGACTTAATGGGTAAACTAGCTAATTTTGCAGGCATGCCCCTAAACGGTAAAACCGATTTAAGTAATGATTTGCAAAAGCTAAAAGCAGATGTGATCGAACAAAAGAAAAATATGCAGCTAAAAGTTGTCGATCATGAACGCTTTCTCCCTGAGGAAACGACCAAAGCCAGTGGAAGCGGCAAAGGTGTTAAAGAACAGGTTAAGGAATTGCAGCAAGAGAAAACCAAAACGAAAGAAGTGCAAGAAGAAGATCCCGCTGCCCGCATTAATTTACCGCCAGAAGCTGCCAGAAGCTATATTCCAATGGATTTGAATGGATTGTTTGTTCCAGGTATATCTATTAATGCGCCAGCACCGCTAGCAGGAGCTTTTGCTAACTTTAATCTGTCGCCGGAAGCCAAAGAAATGATGCGAAAAATCGGCATTCATCGCGGCGACCCTCTGCTCTATCTTGTGGTCGCTCAAGATCCTGGAAGCGCTCAGCCGGTTATGACTTTTGTTGGCAAAAGAGACTACCATCAAATCATTTTTGATGCGCTCCGTAACAACAAAGTGCAAGGGGGAAGAACGCTTCAGGTATTTTCAGTAAAACCAGATGGCTTTAGCCAGATCGACGGTACCTCTAAAGTTTCTGCCGATCTCTTACCTCCAGATGCGATCGCCTTTAAATGCTACTTGGGAATCAAGGAATATGATCAAAAAGAACTTCCTAAGCTCAAGCAATGGGTGCACTCGTTATCTAATTTAGAGCAACATGAACTTAATCTTTTTCTAAAAGAAAAGTGCACTCAAACTCTTTATGATGCGGTGCAAGAACAGATTTAACTATTGTTGAAAAAGTAATCCGGACACTTTCTCAATGTCTTGCACAGTTGTTTGAAATTGAGAAAGTGGAGTCTCTTTAGCAATTTGCCTGTTAGGCAGCAGATAGGCTTCTGATTTCATACTTCCAGTGGTAGTTTCACGCATGATCACTTTAAAAAAATGGGTTGGAACTGCCACATTATTCTTTCCAATTACCTGGTATTTCACATATTTTTTCCCATGTTCTTCAAGATTGGGTAAAAAAAGCGGACCTGTGGTCACATGGACTAACTTGCAGCTTCTTGTCAAATCACGGACGTATTTTTCTAACTTTACCCAATACCCTCGATTAAATTGCGGCACTTGCGGGCTCATATTTGAAAGGTAGAAGGTATCTCTCATCGCGTCGGCACTGCTTTTATGATCGGCAGCTGGAGCTAAGTGCCCTCTATCGAATCCCGATCCTTTAAAATCAGCTAATGTGTTTTGAAGCATTCTTGGAATCTTAGGATCTTCCTGAAAAGAATAATTTTCACGCTCAATTTTTCCTTCTAAATTTTCAGAAGTCAAACATTCATATACCCACTGGGCATTGCGAGTTCTTCCATCATATTCTAGAGTATAACCCGGACGCTCAATCTGCAAGGGTTTCTGGGGAAGTAAAATACCCGGCTTTAATGCTGAGACGACTTTAACGGAAGTGGTCTCTGCCACTACAGCAGGTGATTCAACCTGCATTCCAGTAAAACATCCCAAAACGAATGCGGTTAAAGCTAAGAAAATCGAAGGTGCTTGTTTAAATAATTTTAAAGTCTTTTCCGGGTGTTTGAGCAGGCTGGATCGTTTCATTGTCCCTCACAACTTCTTTAAAGCTATATTATTAATCCAGATGCACCATAACAAAAAAACACCAAGATAGCAATCCCGGGTTCCTCAGAACATTTAAATAACCATAAACATTTTTCTTCTTGATAAAATTTTATCTTTTAGCTAGCCTTTTGCTCTGTTCCTTCCACCTTATAATATACGGAGGTTTTTATGGGTAATCCTTATGACCCTAGTCCAGTGAGCTATCGCTCAAATCATATAGAAACATCAGTTACCGATACATACATAAGTCCTGAACAGAGATTTAATAATAGCATTGATCCAATAGGAATCGGTGAAGAGCACCTTAGAAATATTTGTTTAGTCTCAAGTAAAAAACTAGGCGGACCGGGTACAAGCTCATGCCCAACTGTCCATATTCCTTTTCTCCCAATTCCACCATCATCGACATCTGTAGACTTGAGCGATTTTAAGGATATCGCCATTTCAAACTTAAGCCAGAAAAGAACAAGTCCTCGTGAAGATGGTAAAACGTTCCCTTTAGTTGATCAGAAACTATTGACTTAAGCCCTCTGTTAAGAAATCAGTGCATTAATGCAGAGCTAAAGATCAACTCAATAGCATAATGTGTCATGCACTGTTTCTTGATTGAGTTTGGGTTTGGTGCTTAATTTATACTCTTTTCAAGGTTGTATAAGTTATTCCTTAGCAACAAACCCAATCTCTGATTTCTATGATTTGACTTTTTGTCTGTGCTTACTATATTCTTGCTAGTTTAACCAAAGCTTTGATCATGAAAAAGATAGCACTACTAGGAAGTACAGGGTCGATCGGACAGAGCACCCTGCAAGTTGCTAGGCACCTTAAAGATTCTGTGCGTGTAGTCGCTTTGGCTGCTCATTCAAATCTCGATCTTTTAGAGCAACAAGCCAAAGAATTTTTACCAGAACTCATCGCCGTCTACGATACACAAAAAGCTCTTGAGCTAAGGAAAAGGCTCCCCAATTTCAAGATTGTGGCAGGTAAAGAAGGGTTGAATGCTGTGGCTGCACACCCTGATGTCAACCAAGTGATTTCCGCCATCTCAGGTACTATCGGCTTATGCCCCACAATTGCAGCATTAGAGGCTGGCAAGCACGTGGCCTTAGCCAATAAAGAAGCTTTAGTTTCCGGTGGTTCTTTAGTCATGTCTCTCGTTAAAGAAAAAGGTGTTCAACTTCTTCCTGTGGATAGTGAACATAGTGCAATTTTTCAGTGCCTGAATGGAGAAGATCTCACGGCGATCAGGCGCCTTATTTTAACTGCCTCTGGCGGACCTTTTCGCTCTTATTCAGAAGATCAACTTGCCAAAATCACCGTGGAACAAGCTTTAAACCATCCGAATTGGAAGATGGGTTCAAAGATCACCATCGACTGCTCAACTTTGATGAATAAGGGATTAGAAGTTATTGAAGCTTACTGGCTTTTTAATATTCCTCTGGAACAAATTGAAGTCATTATTCATCCCCAAAGTATTATCCATAGTCTAGTCGAATTTGTGGATGGCTCCCTTATTGCTCAAATGGGTGAACCCAATATGATCGTACCCATCCAATATGCTTTAACTTATCCCAAGCGCCTGCCTGGCATGATGCAACCTTTCAATTTTGAAAAATTTTGCAAACTAGATTTTATCCCCCCCAATACCCAACACTTCAAATGCCTATCACTTGCTTATGAATCGATTAAACAAGGTGGGAGCCTAGCTTGCTACATGAACGCTGTAAATGAAACTCTAGTGAACCGTTTTTTACAACGAGAAATCGGGTGGCAGGATATTGCCATAAAACTCGAGCAATTGATGTTAAAGCATCATACTCAGCCTGTGAATTCGCTTGATGATATCCTAGAAGTCGATGGCGAAGCTAGGCTAATCGCAAGTGAAGCCTAACGAATTTGTAAATTAATATTTTGACGTTTTTAGATTAGCAGTTTACCTGCAAGTATGGCATAATAATGATTTTGTTAAAACAGTACAAAATCTTAAAATCGATTCTGTTTTGTCTCGCAGCCAATTGCAAAGGGATTGAAGCATGCCATTACAACCTGATTCAGAGAATCCAGAACAACCAAAGGTAAGTATCCCATGATTTTTAGCTTGATGTATACGTTGTTAGCCCTGATTGGTCTAAGCTTTTTAGTTTTTATTCATGAACTTGGACATTATTACATGGCACGCCGTGTTGGAATGCGCGTGGAAGTGTTTTCAATTGGATTTGGAAAACCTATCTTTTCATGGGAAAAAAATGGAGTGCGCTGGCAGATTGGTTGGCTGCCCCTTGGTGGATACGTCAAAATCGCTGGAACTGAAACAGATGAGAATCAAGATCCACACGAAATTAAAGATGGTTTTTTTGGTAAAACCCCATGGGAAAGAATCAAAGTTGCCTTTATGGGGCCCTTTGCAAATCTTGCATTAGCTTTGCTTATCTTTGGATTTTTATGGATTACAGGTGGAAGAGAAAAAAACTTTGGCGATTTTACCACTAAAATTGGCTGGGTCGATCCTCATTCAACTTTATATGAGCAAGGCATCCGTCCAGGCGATGAAATTACTGCTTATGACCATTACCCCCTTGATGGCGCCAAAGATCATTTGCAAGCTCCAATGACTGGATCTTCTGAAATTGTGGTTTCAGGAAATCAGGTCAATTATGAGACAGGCAAAAAAATCCCTTTTGAAACAAACGTAAAAGTTTATCCCCATCCGCAAGCTCTGCAAAAAGACTTAGTCACGGCCGGCATTTTAAATTCTGCTAACTATGTCATCTACGATCGTTTACCTGGCGGAGGAGAAAACCCTCTCCCTGAAGGTTCCCCTGTAAACAATAGCGGTATTCAATATGGAGATCGGATCCTCTGGGTCAATGGAGAAGTTATTTTTTCCCTTCAGCAACTGCACCAAATTTTAAATAGTGACAGAGCTTTGATTACGGTGGAAAGAGATGGTCAGATCCAGCAAATCCGTGTTCCTCGAGTATTTGTGCATGAACTAAGGCCAAATGTGGAGTTCCGCGAAGAGCTAAATGACTGGAAATTTGCCGCTGGCTTACAGGCAGCCAAAATCGAAAATTTATACACGATCCCCTATAATTTAAGTTATAATGGCGTCGTTGAAAATCCCTTGAGATTCATCGATAAAGACACTGAGGATCAAGTTTTTCCAGCGCATCCTTTTTCAAAATTAGACCTGCCGCTGCAAAAAGGAGACAAGATCATTGCGGTGAATGGCACGCCTATCACTTATTCTTATCAGCTTTTTACACTTCTGCAAAAAGATCAAGTCAATATCATCGTGCAAAGACTTCCTCAGGCTGTTGAGACAATCTCATGGAAAGATGCCGATCAAGAATTCGATCAGCAAATTCCCGTTAAAAATCTGCAAGCTATTATCAACCGCATTGGAACAGCATCTCCCCTCTATCAAAGCGGAGAACTCCTCCTCTTAAAACCAGTGACACCTAAAACTCGCCATGAGTTTCCTTTGACTCCGGAAAAACAAGCTTGGTTGACAGCCGAGCTGTTATCCAAGAAGAAAGAATTGGAAATGATTGATGATCCTGAAAAGCGAGCCCAAGCCTTAAACTTTTTTGATAAGCAAGAGAAGCAATTATTGCTAGGACTGCCAGGCGTTCAAGACCGAAAAGTTATCTATAACCCTACACCCGGGGAACTTTTTGAGAATGTTTTTGATGAAATCTGGCGCACATTGACAGCTCTTTTCTCTGGCATGTTAAACCCAAAATGGATTAGCGGACCTATCGGAATTGTACAAGTTGTGCATCAAAACTGGATGATAGGCGTTAAAGAAGCCCTCTTTTGGCTAGGAGCAATCAGCTTAAATCTAGGCATTCTTAATTTACTGCCTATCCCTCTGTTGGATGGGGGCACGATTATGCTCTCTCTCTTTGAACTCATTACTGGCAGAAAATTAAGCCCTAAGACAATTGAAAAACTTGTAGTTCCATTTGCAATTTTACTTATCGGGTTTTTTATTTTCTTGACTTACAATGACTTGAGTCGGTTATTAAGCGGTTTTTTTACCCTCTAATTGCCAAAAATAAAAATTAGGTTTTCTTCTTCTTTTTTGCTAAGGTAAAACAAAGCGACAAAGGAGAAGAAAATTGGATTCGATTAAGGTTTTTATTGGCACTGAAGAAGCACAAACTCTACCCACCGAAGTCCTCAAATACAGCATTCGCCGACGCACCACAAACCCAGTAGAATTTCATTTGCTATTGGATATTCCGCTTAAATTAAACCGAAAAATGTATACAGGCTTCTCATTTTTTCGCTTTGCGATTCCACAATTCTGTGAATATCAAGGAAAAGCAATCTACTTAGACGCGGACATGGTCGTCCAGGGAGATATCGCTGATCTCTATAATCTCCCATTTGCAGGCAAAGGAGCCCTTGCCCGTCCTTGTCCCCCAAAATCGTGGTATACAAGTGCCATGGTATTAGATTGTCCTCTGCTAAAACATTGGGATATCGCTAAATGGGAAACTTTAATCAATGCTGGCGTATCATCTTATAAGGGAACTTTATGGGGAGAAACTTCAGGTTTAACTCATAAAGACTTTGCCCCTTTGCCAGAATACTGGAATCATTTAGACACTTTTGATGCCACTACCAAAAATATCCATTATACAAATGTCCCTCAGCAACCTTGGAAAACTCCAGGTCATCCTTTTGCGAATGTTTTTTTAAAAGAATTAGGCGCTGCACTCCAGGATGGAGTCATCACAGAAACTGACGTCCAAAAAGAAATTGCCAGCGGACACATCTACAGCAATATTCTAAAAGATGTTGAAGATCAACATTCATGACTTGCTTAGAACTGGAGCTCGGGAAATGAGATAGAGGGGGTAGTTATAAATAGCACCATCATGTTTTAAATTCATGGCAGTGGCTCGAATGAGTCTAGAAGGAGTATATTTTTGACTGTAGACAAGAAGGCTCTTTTTCTTCTGGCTTGTGCCGGCTTTCACTTCCACCGGATAGATCTCATGTTCTTCTTCGATTAAAAAATCGACTTCCGCTGTGCCTTCACTTGTCCAATAATAAAGTTCTTTGTGTTTGGTTGCGGTTAATTCTTGTGCTACATAATTCTCTGTGAGAGCTCCCTTGAACTCTGTGAATAAAAGATTTCCATCGATAATAACCTGTGGGGAAAGATTACTTTGAGCACCAAGTAAGCCCACATCCGCTAAAAAAATTTTAAAAACATTATTGTCGGCGTAGGCGCTAAGGGGAAATTTTGGGGATTCCACCAGATAACTTTTATGGATAAGTCCTGCATCTGATAGCCACTGGATAGCCTCTTCATAATCCCTGCCTCGAGCACTTTTTCGGATCGCCGCAAAAATAAATTTTTTATTTTCTTTGGCTAGCTGACGATGAATCTGTTTCCAAACTGTCGTGATCTTCATGACTTCATGAGGTGGTGCATGCTTTGCGAAATCTTTTTCATAAGCATGCAAGATTTCCAACTGAATTTCTCTGACAACATTCACTATTTCGGCCTTGGCATACTCGGCGACGGCTTCAGGCATTCCTCCAACAAAGAAGTACATTTTCAATAGCTGAATTAACTTCTCATGCATTGGGTTCGGAATCGGCTCATAGTTATGATATTCTTCTAGGAAAAGACGTGTTTTTTCTTGATCTAGGGCTGAGAGAAATTCGAAAAAGGTCAAAGGATACATATGGAGAAAGTTGACCTTTCCGACTGGAAATCCTTTTTCTCGTGCTGTTTTCACACCTAGGAGTGAACCTGCCGCTGCAACATGATACTCGTTTGCTTCCTCGCAAAAATACTTCAGACTATTGAGTGCTTTTGGACACTCTTGAATTTCATCTAAAACCAAAAGCGTGTGATGAGGTTCAATTTCTACTTCGGTATAGATACTTAGAATTTTGATGAGCTGTTTCGGATTTAACGTATCTTCGAAATATTGGCTTAGCTTTTCATCCTTTTCGAAATTCAGGTAGGCCACGTTCTTGTAAAACGTTTTGCCAAAATGTTTTAAGGAGTAGGTTTTTCCAACCTGCCTAGCTCCGTTTAACACTAAAGGTTTGCGTCGTTCTGATTGCTTCCATTCTTTCAGGAATTTATAAATATCTCGTTTCATATTCTCAATGTAAGCAGTTTTTTGGTAAAAAGCAACTTTTTCTTCTTCAAATGTGATAATTAAACACGTTTTTTATTGGAAAAGCGTGTCTGATCATCACTTTTTTTGTTGGAAAAACGTGAAATATTACACGTTTTTCCAACGAAAAAAGTGATTAAACCCTATGAAACATTGAAGAAACGTTCAATAATTTTGGAAATTTTCAAATCTTAAACAGCGATGCTTTGCTAAAAAATTGTCAAAAATTCTTAAAGTTATTTGCCAAGCCAGCTTTATAGAAGCTCGATGTCATCCCTTATTAGGTTGGTTTTTTTTCACCTGCTTGTTGATTCATTAAACGACCAAATCTTTGCAAAACTTCAGAAAGATCATTTTTACCTAATTCAACTTCAATCAAATAAAATTCTCCACGAGTACTGACAGCTTCAGCAAGGGCTTTATCTAAGTCGGTTTCTGTTGTCACTCGAATTCCTTTTCCCTTTCCTAGTACGCGGGGAATTTCCGTATATTTCCAATTTAATATGTCGTTAAAATCCCCTTCAATAATCGGCCTTTCGGTGCCATACCCATGATTATTCATCAGTACGATGATTGGATCTAAGCCATATCTCACTGCCGTCGAAAGCTCCATGGCAGTCATTTGAAAAGCCCCATCTCCGACAATAACAAATGGGCGCCTGGTAGGACAGGCCAATTGTACGCCCAAGGCGGCTGGAATTGAAAAACTTAGAGAGGCAAAATGTGCACACGCCAGGTAGGAATCGAATTCTAGCCTCAGTTCGGCACTTCCAAATAGACAATCCCCAATATCTGAAATCAGCACATGCTCAGGCTTAAGATGACTTTGAATACAGGTAAAAAAACGGTCTACACTGATTTTATCAGAAAGTTTAGAGATAAATCCCTTTTCTTGCCGCATTGGAAGAGATCGATATCCGTTGGAAAATTCTTTAGTCAAATTCAATAAATTCAGCCCTTTTACAAGATCTTTAAAAGACACTTTAGGGAAATAATGTTCATTAATCTTGAATTCCTGACTCGTCGCAATGACTTGATATTTTTGCGGAAATTTAGCCGTAAAAATGCCTGTATCAAGGTCATTCAATAACACCCCGAATCTCAACATACAGTCGCAAGAATTCACGTATTCCTGCAGATGAGTGGGACTCATCCCTCCCAAATACACTCCTATAAACAATGGATCAAACTCACTAATAGCTGTTTTGCCTAATAAAGAAGAAACAATGGGGATAGAATATTTGCGAGCAAATCCTAAAATCTCTGTGCTTAACCCAAAACGTAAAATTTCATGCCCAATCCAAATAACCGGACGTTGACTTTGCATCAAAATCTGCCGAACCTCTTTCAATCCTTCCTCTAAAGCTAAAACATTCGTTTGAGGCAAAGGCAAAGCAGCTTCCAATGGGAACACAACTTGATCGACTTGGTCTCGCGGCAACTCCAAATAGACAGGCTTTTTTAAAGTCAAACATGTTGTCAAAACACGGTCAATCTCAGCAGCGGCATGCTTGGGATTATTTAAGAGGGCTTGCGCCACCGTGATGTGTTCAAAGATTTCAAATTGAGTCGTTTCGATATGATCTTGCAGCGACTTATTAAACAGATGATGTAAGCGCACCTCTTTTGAAAGCTCTGCTTGACTTGGCGCTCCTGATATGACGACTAGTGGAGAGCTTTCAACATAGGCTTGTGAGATGGCGTTTACAATATTAATCCCTACGCCATAGGTAATGCAGGCCACGCCGAGCCCTTTAAAGCGCGCATAAGCATCTGCCATATACCCTGCCGTGTTTTCACGTGTGGTATTGATGAACTTAATGGAGGGATGTTTTTCGATTAGCTTGTCAAAACGCAGAATATAATCGCCAGGAATTCCAAAGATGTGCTCAATCCCTTTCTGTGAAAGCTGATTGAGCAAGTAAGCGCCTAATGTTTCTTGAGTCATAAAATTACCTGCATCTTGGAATAATAATTTACTGATTTCCGATTCAGTCTCCATTACCCATAGAAGTTGCCTGGCATTTCCGCAACAAAATTGATGCAGTATCCAGTAAATTCAGAAATTTAATTGCCTCTAAGCATGTTTGTCTCTATATGCTTTTCCATGGAGTTCTTTATATCTTGGATCGATCTTGCCCAAAGTTCTTGAAAAGATTCTCTTTCGCGTATGTGCCCTCTGATGGCATTCTTTGCCTCTTGGTGCGTATTAAATTCTTGAAAAGATTTTTTTTCACAAGGATCCGGAGGTGGTAGATAGCTAACCTTGTCCTTCAATACTTCAGGTAAGATGTTAAGTTCTTTATCATCTCTTTTATAGTTTCGACTTAAAACTTCTAAAGTTAAATGGAATAACGATTTTGGTTCATGAGTAAATGAGCTGCTAATGATATTTAAAAAGCTGTTGAGCTTTTTTCCATGACCACACAAATAGGTAATTTTTGCACTAAGGGCTGCATCACCGACACTGATTTCACAATTAGACTCTCTTTTAGAAAGGGCATCCAAGACGATTGAATCTAAAGTTAAGTGAGGCCTTGGTTTTTGTAAAACCACTTTGTCAGTTGTATCTATGGTTTTACTAAATACAGCCTTTAATCTTTCTGACTCTTTAGCGGAAGATTCTTCCCAGCCAGTTGTTAAATGTCTTAAGTAGACTAAGCTAGCTTTTTCCAAGCTATCCAATCTTTCAGGTGTTAGCGGTTTTGCCAACGACTATAGCTGTATTGATTTTCCACTCAAAGATACACGACAGCCTACAAGAGGATGCCTTTCGTCAAATTGATCGGCAAACCTAAAGATATTAAAAAGCATAGAAGCTGTTTTGACATCAGTACATTCATAAGACACTTTTTCGACACTAGTATTGGTGCAAGATTCTTTCAAGTTATTAATAATATTATGGATTTCTGTAGGGATTAATCCATTCATAAGCTGACTCCAGTTAATTTTTAATAAACAATTTTGAGTAACAAAAAACAAGGTCTACCACAGAGCCCGCAGAGAAGACAGGGAGAGTATTTTGACTCTCGGGTGCGATCGGTAACATGGGTAACAGTTGATTCACCCACATAGGTAACACTTTTTTTGTTAAAAAATGTTTATATACCTTTATTTATACATCCGGTTCTAACCCCTTGAGGGAAGTTTGGATG
>Ga0105044_10002089_pt1 | contig 27143 bp, 19 predicted proteins | sample MAT01_FD_78092 | JGI IMG/M metagenome (GOLD analysis project Ga0105044, IMG submission 78092) | Freshwater microbial communities from Lake Fryxell liftoff mats and glacier meltwater in Antarctica - MAT-01 | ecosystem: Environmental > Aquatic > Freshwater > Ice > Liftoff microbial mat | place... | reverse complement strand
CGGGCGCACGGCGCGCAATCGCCGATGTACGGCAATGTACTCCGCTTCTATGCATCGGTGCTCGATGATCAGCAGCGTGCGCCGGCCGCGGATTCGGCGATCCGGCGGTCGATCGACGTATTGCGCGCCAGCGTCGGCACGCGCCATCCGGACTACATCAAGTCGGTTGCAGCCCGTGCACAGCAGCGTCTCTCGGCGAACGATGTGTCCACGGCGGTCCTGCTGTCGCGTGAGGTGGTGGTGATGATCGGCGATGCCTTGGATGAAAGTCAGCCGGCCGCGAGTTCAACACTGCAAACGCTGGGTATCGCGCTCGACTCGCTTGGCCAGTTTGCAGCCGCGGACAGCGCACACCGTCGCTCGATCGCCCTGCGGCAGCGCTTCTTCCCTGCCGATCACTGGGCCATACCTGCGGCAGAGAGCGCGTACGGGTACCATCTTGCGCTGATGCAACGATACCCGCAGGCGGAGCAGGTGCTGATGCGTGCGTACACCCAGTTGGCCGAGAGGCGCGGCGCAGACAGCGCCCCGGCGAAAAAGACGGCTTTGCGATTGGCGCTCGTGTATGCGCGCATGGGGCGGCAAGCTGTTGCCGACACATGGCGCGCGAAATCAGACTAGCATTTGGCGTCTCGCCTGCGCGCTCACGAGGTCTCGGCGAAGACCGCGCGCAGCTGGGCAACGGCCCATACGAGATCGTCTCGACTCACCACGAGCGGCGGTGAGAGTCTGATCACGACGTCGTGCGTCTCTTTGCACAGCATGCCGCGTTGCTTGAGCTTTTCGCACCACGGCCGCGCCGATTCATGCAGCTCGATGGCGATCATCAGACCACGTCCGCGAATGGCCTTGATGCTCGGATGCTGCAGCGTGCGAATCTGCTGAACAAGCCACGCACCATGTTCGGCAGAACGCTCAACCAGCCGCTCGTCGTGCAGCACCTGCAACGCGGTTCTCGCCACGGCGCAGCCCAGCGGATTGCCGCCGAACGTACTGCCGTGCGAACCCGGACCAAACACCCCGAGCACGGCGCGACTGGAGACCACCGCAGAAACAGGATAGAACCCCCCGGAGAGCGCCTTCCCCAGCACGTACATGTCGGGCTTCACGCCCTCATGATCGCAGGCAAACAAGCGACCGGTTCGCCCGAGCCCCGTCTGAATCTCATCGGCGATCAGCAACACGTTCTGCTCTTGGCAGAGCGTCGACAGCGCCAGCAGGAATCCGTCGGGCGGCATCAGGACGCCGGCTTCGCATTGGATCGGTTCGATGAGCACCGCGCAGGTGTTTGCCGTCATGGCCGCGCGCACCGCGTCGATGTCCCCAAACGGCACCAGCACAAAGCCCGGCGCAAAGGGGCCAAAGTCTGCGCGGTATGCGGGCTCGGAGCTGAAACCCACGATGGTCGTCGTGCGTCCGTGAAAGTTGTTGTCGAACGCGATGATCGTCGCGTGCCCTTCGGCGATCCCTTTGGTGCGGTAGCCCCAGCGCCGCGCCGCTTTGATCGCGGTTTCTATGGCTTCCGCACCAGTGTTCATCGGCAGCACCATCTCCATCTGCGCGAGCTGTGCAAGCTCTTCACAGAACGCACCCAATTGCTCATTACGAAAGGCACGTGAGGTGAGCGTGACGCGCGACGCCTGCTCAACGAGCGTGGCGAGGATGCGCGGATGGCAGTGGCCCTGATTCACCGCCGAGTACGCGCTCAGGCAATCCAGATACCGACGCCCCTCCACATCGGTCACCCACGCACCGGAGGCGCTGGCGATCACCAAATCGAGCGGGTGGTAGTTGTGAGCGCCCCACGCGTCTTCGCGGGCAATGCACTCCTCGGTGGCGTGCTGCGAGGGCGCGATGGCGTCGTCCAGGTCTATCGGCATGAGCATCGACATCAGGGCACTCCTCAGAGGATGCGACGCCCAAAGGCGCTCGCGATCAAGTCGACAGCAAGTTCCGCTGTCTGATTATGACGATCGAGAATCGGATTGATCTCGACCAGATCCATGGCCACCATCGCGCCGGAGTCGTGAATAATCTCCATCGCCAGGTGCGCCTCCCGCAGCGTCGCGCCACCGCGCACCGGCGTGCCAACGCCCGGGGCCTCCGCGGGATCGATCCAGTCGGCGTCGCACGACACGTGCATACCACCGGTACCTCGTGTGGCAATTGCCACCGCGTCGTCCATGACGGCACGAAGCCCGCGCTCGTCGATGTCGCGCATGGTGAACGCCTGCAGGCCGAGCTCGAGAATTGTGGCCTTCTCTGCGTCATCCAGATCGCGAAGCCCGACATACACCAAGTGCTCTGGAAGCACCGCTGGGTAGACGGATGACAGTCGCGACATGCGCGCGTCTCCCCGTCCAAGCAGATGGGCAACCGGCATGCCATGCACATTGCCGCTTCGACTGCTGTCCGGTGTGTTCAGGTCACCATGTGCGTCCAACCAGATCAATCCCATGCGCTCGCCGCGTGCAGCGAGCGCCGACGCCGTCCCTGCGACGGAACCCGCGGCCAACGAATGATCGCCGCCCAGGACCAGCGGACAGACCCCGCGCTGCACGACGTTCGATGTGCGAAGCGCGACCTCAGCGCAGACGGCGGTAATGGCGGAAAGTCGGTCGGCTGGTGATTCCGGCAACTCGCTCCGATCGGGCACTGAGACGTTTCCCGCGTCGCTCACCACGTGCCCGAGGCCCATGAGACGTTCGGCCACATTGGCGAGGCGCATGGCCGAGGGTCCCATATCAACGCCGCGGCGACTGGCCCCGAGATCCATGGGGACGCCGATCAGCTCGATGGATCGCGTGGGCGGGATGGACGACATCCGACGCAAAGGGGCCGTCGACGGTGAACTGGTGCGCGGGAGGTCTCGGGTTGCCTGAAGCATGACCGGAATGTGGGTTCAATCGATGACAGCAACAAGCGCAACTCTTGCTTCATTTAGATACCATTTCGTACATTTCGTCAGTCTCTCTTGTCTTTTTGCTGCACCCATTCCCGAAAGGTCATGGATAGTCAGGATCTTCGACTCATCGCGCTCCTGCGTGACGATGCGCGCATGTCGGTAGCCCAGATCGCCAAACAGCTTGGCGTATCTCGCGGCACGGTGCAGAATCGTATTGATCGTCTCGTGTCGAAACGCATTCTGCTTGGCTTCACCGTGCGCACGACGCAGGAGGTCGCCGAGTATCGCGTGCGCGCGATCATGTTGATCAGTGTTGAGGGTGACCGGTCCGACGCGATCCTGAAAGCGCTGCGAGGGTACCCTGACGTGCGCGCGCTGCACACCACCAACGGGCGTTGGGACATTGTCGCCGAGCTTGGCGCGCAGAGCCTTGAAGCCTTTGATGAAGTGCTGCGCAGCATTCGAACGATCAAAGGGATCTCCAACTCGGAGACCAGTTTATTGTTGTCGACACATAAGATGTAGCATGCATGATGTTGCCGTATCGGCGCCGACCTGACGCCGTCCGATGCGCCCCTCCCGCCTTCCTCCACGACTCTCGATGCCTCACCACTCGCACGCGGCCATCACCGGATGGGGCGACGCGCTCCCGCCCGCCGTGCTGACCAACGATGACCTGTCGACGTTTCTTGACACATCCGACGAATGGATTGTGCAGCGCACGGGCATGAAGGAGCGTCGCGTGTCGCACATTTCGGCGATCGAGATGGCAACGATCGCCGCGTCACGCGCGCTCGCCTGCGCGGGTCTGGATCCCACAGAGGTTGATCTGATCGTGTATGGGGGATGCAGCAACGAAGAGGCCGTGCCGAACAGCGCGTCAGGGGTGCAGGTTGCGCTTGGTGCCACGCGCGCCGCGGCGATGGACGTCAACACCGCGTGCACCAGTTTTCTCTACGGACTCTCGACCGCGACGTCCATGATCCAGAGCGGCGTCGTGCGCAATGCCGTCGTGATCGGCGTTGAACTGATCAGCCGATACATGGATTGGAGCAACCGCAACGTGGCCGTCTTGTTTGGCGATGGTGCAGCGGCCGTCGTGCTGCAAGCGAGCGACACCGAGGAAGGGGTGATTGGCACGGTCCTTGGCTGCGACGCCGAGGCCCGGCAGAGCCTCCGCGTGCGCGGTATGGGCGCCGGCTACGCAGGCCGCAACATCGTGTTTGGCGACATGCTGTGGGATTTCGACGGACAGGTCATTTTCAAGCGTGCCGTACAGGGCATGGCCGGCGCCGCCGAACGTGTCATGCGCGAGCACAACGTCACGGCCGCGGATATTGACTTGGTGGTGCCGCATCAAGCCAACCTGCGGATCATCGAAGCCGTGGCCAAGCACGCGGGCGTATCGATGGAAAAAGTCATGGTCACCGTGCACAAGTACGGCAACATGAGCGCGGCCACGGTGCCAGTGAGTCTTGTCGCAGCGCTACGCGAGGGACGCGTGAAGCCCGGCAGTCTGTTGCTGATGCCGGCGTTCGGCGGCGGCCTGACCTTCTGTGCGTTGTTGGTGCGGTGGGGCAGTCGCGTGACGCCGCTTGGCGAGAGCAGCATCGCGATGCCACCGTGCCACCGTACCGCGCTCGAGATGGTGAACGACATTCGCGCCAACCAGGACCCGCACGGGCGTTCCCGCGAGGGGCTGATGTCACCGGTGTTTGCCGAATCCATGACCCTGCAAACACCAGCGGGTAGTTAGCGTCGCGCGACGGGCTCAAGGCGAACGATCGCCGTGGGATCACCCTTGCTGCTATCGAAGGCCAGGTAGATAAAACCATCGAGCCCTTGTCGCACGTCACGGATGCGGCCTTGCTTGCGTACCAGGATGTCCGCGACCTGGGCCTTCTGACCGTCGAGCGTGACGCGCACCAACTGTTCGCCTACCAGGCCGCCAACAAACAGACTGCCCTTCCACGCGGGGAACTTGTCGCCCGTGTAGAGCATCAATCCAGACGTCCCGATCGACGGCACCCACACATTGACGGGCTGCTCCATGCCCTGCTTTTGCGTGCTGCTGTGAATGATGTTCCCCGATCCATAGTTGACGCCGAAGCCAATCACGGGCCAGCCGAAGTTCGCACCGCGCTTGATGAGGTTGAGCTCGTCGCCACCCTGCGGACCGTGTTCCGTGGCCCAGATGTCACCCGTGCCGGGGTGAACGACGAGCCCCTGCGGATTGCGGTGTCCATAGCTCCAGATTTCCGGCTTGGTATTGGGCTTGTCGATAAACGGGTTGTCGCCAGGCACACGTCCGTCATCATGGATGCGATTGATCGTTCCATGATGATTGGTGATGTCTTGTGCCGGATGCGCGTCGAGATTCCCCGACGGCGCCACTTGCCGTTCACCCACGGTGATGAACAGGAAGCCGTTCTTGTCGAACGCGAGACGCGACCCGTAGTGGCCAGACGCGCCCTTGGTATCGGCAACGAAGATGTCCTTGGCCTCAACCAGCTTGTCATTCTCAAACCTGGCGCGCATGACCGCCGTGGTGGACTGACCTGCCGCCTGCGGCTTGGAGTAGCTCAGGTACACCAGTTTGTTGGTGGCAAAGCTTGGATGCAGCACCACGTCGAGCAAACCGCCTTGTCCGCGCGCAAAGACCTCGGGCACACCGGCGACCGGCGTAGCAAGCAGCTGCCCCTCGCGCACAAGGCGCAAGCGGCCCGGCCGCTCCGTGACCAGGATATCGCCGCCGGGCAAGAACGCCATCGACCACGGATTGACGAGACCACTCACCACTGTGGTCATGCGATAGTCTTGCTCAGACGACATCATCACCGGCGACTGCGCCGAAACACCGGTCGCGACGACGGTCAAGAAGAGCGCGACAGCAGCCGAAAGCGGGGAGGGCAGACGAGACATGAGGATCTCCTTCAGGTTCAGGGTACCGAGAGGCAGATGTTACGCGAGAGACGTAGAACGCACACCGTCGAGCAGAGCGATGCCTGACAGCGCTTTAGAAAGCAGCCCGCGGACGTCTACGAAAGACCGTTGGACCAGTCGTCGAGAAACGCGCGTTATAGGTCCCGACAATTGAATCACCCGCGAGGCGGCCGACCAGTGCCGATACCGTATCGCGTCGAGAGATACCCGCCAAGGTGACAAGGCGAATGTTCTCGCCCTGCAACGTGCCGACAACGAAGCGATTGGCGCTCGTGCGGATTCTCCCGCTTACCGACGAGATCGTCGGCCCGGCCGTCTCGAGCCAGAGGTCCATCTCCACGGAGGTTGCGCCGGCAGTTCCCTGCCATGTCGCGTCGAGTGGCGCACGATCGAGGTCACGCACCGCAACGTCTCTGCGCAGCAGCGATCGCGAACTCCCAAACAGGCCGAGTCCTCCCTGCACACTGCTGATCAATCCCGATCCACCGAACGGATCGTTCCCCGAACGGTTGTAGTCGTAGGAATTCTTATCCACGGCGGTAACGACCAGAGACTGCACGAACCCCGGATACCATACCGACGGGAGCCCGCCGGTGAAGAAGTTGCGCAGCGAACCAGCCAGGGCGAATCGCGTCGAGTCCGAAAACAAGAACCACGGACCGTCGGGCGTCTCAATGCGAATCACATAGTTTTCTGCATCGGGGACCGGCGACCAGCTGAGACGCAACGTGTCCGTGCTCCGCGTGAGCGTGGCGGACACCGGCAACTCGCTTGCACCGAACACCCACCCTGGTGGCGCAGAGGGCACGAGTGTCTCACCAGTCACGAGCGCACCGTCAGCCGTGCTGATGCGCAGCCGATAGCGCGCTCCTGGCAGTACGGCCAGTGCTTGACGCGACACGGTATAACGCCCGGTGCCACGACCTCCGACGCGCGTTTCGACGGCACGCACACCGACACTATCACGCGCGTCGAACACGCGCACGTCGGCATCGCTGATGGGTTCCCCACCAGCGGTGCGCACAGGATCGAGCGGGTTGAAGCGTACCGTGTCATTGATCGAGACGCGGCCGGTCAACGACGACTCGAGCAAAATCACTTGCTCCGCCGCATCAGGATTGAGAATCGCGTGCACGATCACGCGCGGGCGCGGCGTAGCGACCGACACGTTGGCCAGCTCGCATCCAGCGGCCAGGCTGATCGTGGCGACCGTAGCGCCTGACACCGCCAGACGCAGTCGTTGCATCATGCTGCGCGTTACCATGAGATGCCCACTCCCGCCGTTGGCAGTAACGGAAACTGTGAGAACGTGGTGCGGGTTGGTGGATTTTTCGCGTAGTCAAAGACATACGTGAAGACGTTCCGCGCGTTATACGCGTTCACAATCGACAGGTACGGCCGCCAATGGAGCCGCCCTGTGCCCTCGCGCGTGACACTCACATCCAGTCGTTGAAAGAGCGGGTAGCGCGCCGCATTTCTGGCGCCACCGATTGGCTCCAGCTGTTGGTCGCTGGTCCCGGATTCGAAGGTGTTCCCGAGTGGGTCGTAGCGTCGCCGCACGATTTGCCCCTCGACGTCTGTGAACGGTGTGCCGGTGCCCAGCCCCAGACGGGCACCGTAGTTCCATGTGCCACCGGGCCGAAAAGACGCGACCAGATTCAGGTTGTGACGACGGTCCTGGATCGGGGCGAATCGTCCGTCCGGGCCATCACGCGTGCTCACGCCGAAGGAGTACGAAAGCCAGCCGGACACGCGCTCACTTTCCAGTTGCCGCACCAACACATCCAAGCCATACGAGCGTCCTGTGGTCACGATGAATTCATCGCCTCGCACGCCGGGGTCGTTCGTCAGATTGGACGCCGGCAGCGTGCTGTAGCTCTTGTTCCATCCTTCCACCCGAACGAATCGCGACCGTCCAAACCATCGCTCGCCGCCAATGCTCTGTTGCCACGCGCGGGCGACGGGCGTGGTACGATCGCTCGTCAGCCAGAAGTCAAATATGCGCACTGGCGCCTGTTCGTTGCGAAGCGCGGGCGTCCATTGCGAGGTCGCGCCGCCGGCCAACGTGAAGGCGAGATCCTTATTGGCGAACCACTTCACGGAGAAGCGAGGAGAGAGCCCCGTCCAGCCCGTCCCCGTGACGGTCTCTCCGCGCAATCCTCCGCGCGCGTTGATGCTCCCTGCGCGCATGGTGTGGTCGATGTACAGCGACGCGGCAGACGGACGTTGGCGAAGTTTGAAGATGGCATCCGCGGGGAGTGCCACCGAGTTCACATCGTAGCGCACGTTGTAGCTCGACCATTCATAGCCAAGCAGCGTCTCGTGTCGGCCGCGCCATCGTGCCACTTCACCCCACGCACGGGATTCACCCAATCGGTTGCGCAGACTGAGTGATCCAGAGCCTAAATCCAGTGTCGTGGCAAACCCCGTCTGCGACAAGCGCTGCATCACGTGCGTGGAGTCGCTTCCCAGCACGCGGCCAAGTGGTTGTGTATACGACACGCCCACGAGCGTATTGCCCCAGTCAAATCGCAACGCGCCACCGCCGGCTTGCGTCGTATCGCCGAAGCTGGCGAGTGACGCGGCGAGCACGTCTTCACCGAAGTAGCCGGTCAGCGAGAACGTCCCGCCGTTGGCGAAGCGATGGCGGAGGTGTGTTTGCACATCGGTAAACCAGTAGGGCAACTGGTTGTCGGACAGCGCCGACACGAAACGATCGGCATAGGTGCGCCGAACGGCGGCGTTCCACGACGTGTTGCCGCGGATCGTCCCACCCAACGACACGCTGCTGGCGAGGAGCGACACATTCACCGCGCCATGAACGCCGCCACGGTCTTCAGCCCGCGGCACTACGCTCAGGACGCTGGACAGTCGTGTGCCATAGCGCGCCGGGAATCCACCGGGGATCAGCTCGAATTCCCCAACTGTCTCGTCAATGAAGGTGCCGAACAGCCCTCCAAGATGGAACGGATTATAGATGGGAAACCCATCAAGCAACACGAGGTTTTGATCGCTCTCGCCACCGCGCACATTGTAGCCGGCGGTAAAGTCATTCGTCGCAACCACCCCCGGCAGCAGTTGCACCACCCGCAGCACGTCGGGTTCGCCGATCACGGGAACCCGTTTGAAGATCTCACGGGTGACCGATACCACGCCCGGATTGGGAGAGAGTTTAAACTGCTCCCGTTCGACCGCGTCGGCCGCCACTCGCACCGTCGCGAGCGCCGAGGTTGACGCTTGGAGTGCCACATCCAGCGTCGTGACGCCACCGGCACGCATCACCAGCGCCCGTGTCTGGGTGGTGTAGCCCACGCGTTGTACGATAACCGTTTGCGCACCAGACTCGACCCCGGCAATGACATAGCGTCCGCTGTCGTCAGCCAACGCGCCGAGCCTGGTGCCCTGGATGCGCACGGTTGCCGCGACGACCGGCGCGAGCGTGGCGGCGTCACGAATGCGGCCTCGTAACTCACCGACACTATCACCGATGGCGCGCGGCGGTTGTGAAACAGCTAGCAGAACAGCGGTCAGGATTGGCAGCATCAGCGGTAGTTTGGATGATCAGGGGCACGATCTCGTATACCGTTCAGGCAGCGCGTTTCGTCGCGCTCAGCAATGGTACGCCTGTCGCGAGATCGACGTTCCAGCGTCAACGGCCCCACGGCCCGACGAGTGCGAATTCGCACAACCGGGATGGCGCCGACGAGTCGTCGGCATCGATGACCAGCCAGCCGTGCACGGGCGACTCACGGGATAACAGCAGGCCCTCCACCTTCGCCGCAAACGGCCGACCAAGCCCGTCGAACAGCATACCATAGCGCGCTGTCCCATCGGCGGTGATCACGCCAAGTACCGAACCCGTCACGAGGCCATCGGTGCTGGCGTCGGCTGATGCCTCGGCGGTCGCCGCGTACAGCATGGAATCCCCCTGCGCGAGGGCGTCCGTGAATCCCAACGATACCCCGTGCAACGATCCCAACTGGTACTGCACGATATCTGTTGGCATCGGGAGTGTCGCATCGCCGCCCTCGAGATACGCGCGCACATCGCACAGCGACAGGTCGCAGGTGGCGTTGACCGGTCGCCGCCCACCTTTCGGCGCACCGTTTCCACGATTGAACAAGCGCAGAACGTCGCCCGTGAGCAGCGCTCCTTCAATGTTCATGTCGCTCCCGGCGAAGGCGTCGGTGTCTTCGAGCCGTGCGTACAGTGCGTGGGCGTCGACGAGAGTCACGCGCGCCGGATCGCCTTCCCATTGATCAATCATGGCGACACGCCGCCGTCGTTTCTTCGACCCGGAGCCCCACGCCCACAAGGTGTCGCGGCCGTCATGCGGGACCGCGACGCAGGCTTCCAGGTCCAGCTTGTACTTCTTGTTGCCACGCACGTCATCGAATTGGCGCAGCCCCTCTTCACCGCGCGGGAGCGCGATCGCACGCGCACGCCGCGTTGCCGGGTCGATGAGGGCAGCAAAATTCGCGTCGTCTTGAATGACCACAATAGACTCACCGATCCACGCCAGACTCGACGCGGCGCGAACATGGGCCGGGCGATCTTCGTCGTCGCTGGCCCCGTGGGCGTACCACAGCGGTGTCTCTGACGTGATGACGACCTGCAAACGGTCATCGTGCGTGGCGGTTCGCGATATCGTCATGGGTTGCTCAGGCGCGTGTGCACTTGGCCTTCAGCGGAGGGCCAGCGCGCTGGTCGGATCGAGGCTCATCGCCCCATATCGCAGCACGAAGTGCAGATGGGGTCCGGTCACGCGCCCGGTCGCGCCCACGTACCCGATCAGCGAACCGGCCGACATCGTATCGCCAACGCGAACGGCGGCACGACTGAGATGCAGATAGGCGCTGATCAGCGCGCCACCGTGGTCGACATACACGACGTTGCCGCCCAAATAGAATCGATCAACAAGCCGGACTACCCCACGATTCGTCGCGCGCACCGGATTGCCGATCGCGCCCGCGTAATCGGTGCCCATGTGCCGACTGGTTATCGCACCGTTGAAGACGCGGCCACCTCCGTAGGGGCTGGTGATGCGTGACGCGCGCGGGGCCACGAAGGGCAATCGCCAGAGCGGCGGTGTGGCATGCGACATGGTGGAGATGGCGGCGGCACGCTCGCCCTCACGCCGTATGCGTGCCGCTAGCGCCGCACTCGGTGGCACGGAAAAACGCGGCGCCACGCGCAGCTGTTCGAGCTGGTAATTGCCTGGCGTGGCCTGGATGCGCACGGTCACGGTATCACCGCGCGTGCAACGCACCCGGAGTGTCACTCCGGATGTTGAATCGATGGGGATCGGCGCGAGTGCCTGCGCCGAATCACCGGAAACCACGAGATACACGGGCTCGCCGGAAACAACGATGCTCGCGATCGACCGTTTGGTGACGGAGGCGGCTTGACCCTTGGGCCCCGCAATGGACAACATCACCAACGTGCCACTGCGCGGGCTCGCCGGCTGCCATCGTATCCCGGCGCTGTCAACACAGGCGCTCCCATGTTGCACGGTGCGCATCGGATGTCCGTCAGGTCGCAAGGCCTCACCCGAGGCAGGCACTGACGACGGCACCAACACCAGCGCGCCGACCGCCGCCACGCGCGCCGCTCGCCGCGGCGCGCGTGGCGCGCGCGGCTGGCCACTCACGTGGGAACCGCTATCCATGCGAGCATCGAGATCACCACCGTCAGTCGCGCGCCGGTGTTCGCCCGGCAATAGCCGCAGCAATGGCACCGACGCCTCCCCGCATCGGGTCACACACAGGAATCCCCAGCGCTGCTTCGTGCGACCGTTGATAGTCATGCCACGCGTCGTCGGTGAGCGTTGAGGAGTTGATGCTGAGACCGATGCACTCGGCGCCGCGATTGGTGATGCGAGCTGCCGTCGTGTACTGCGCGATCGCCTCGGCGAGTAATGGCAACGGGAAATCGGGAAAGTACTCGATGGTGGTCCGCGATGGATCGTGACAGAGCACGAACACATCGGGTTGCGAACCGTGCAGCAACCCCAGCGTGACGCCAGCGTACGCTGGGTGGAACAGCGAGCCCTGCCCCTCGATCACATCCCAGTGATCGGCGGCATTGTCGGGCGACAATGTTTCGGCTGCTCCTGCCACGAAATCGGCAACGACCGCGTCGATGGCGATGCCTTCGCCCGCAATCATGATTCCCGTCTGCCCTGTTGCACGAAATGTCGCGTTGACGCCGCATGCCGTCAGCGCACGCGTCAACGCCAGCGCGGTGTACTTTTTGCCAAGCGCGCAGTCCGTGCCAACGGTGGCGACGCGCATCCCCGTGCGCTTGCGTCCACTCGCTGCCGGGAACCTGGCGTCCGTGTGACGCACGTCGAGCAACCGCACGTGGTACGTCGCGGCTGCCTGCACTAACCGGGGAAACCCGGTGAGGCGCGAGTGCATGCCGCTCACAATATCCAGGCCAGCGCCGATCGCCTCTTCAAGATCGGGAAGCCACGCGTCGGGCAGTTGGCCTCCTACCGGCGCGATGCCGATCACCAAGCTCCCAGCGCCGCGCTGCGCTGCCTCGCGTGGCGTCAACCGCGTCAGGCCAACGCTGACGGTGGCCGTTGGCAGACTCCACTCTCCGAGGACGTCGTTTGGACACCAATCGCGTAGTCCGCAGGCCGTCTTGGCGTCGGTCGGAATTCGCGCATCGCCGAGGTAGAGCAGGTAAGGCTTCCGTAGTTGATGCATCGGCAGCAGTGCCTCGGAGGCGAAGAGTGATGACGGAATGTCGATGCCTCCAAGCTATCCGCCGCCACACACGGCGACTACCGGAATCCCCGGAATTATCAGCGGAATTCCGGTGTGATGGATACACTTCGACGATGTCGCTCCGTGACCATCCCATCGCCGCACAGCGAGAACGCAACGCTCGCATTCAGGAGCACGCCGAACGCGTCGCCCAGGCACGACCGGCCGCGTCGCATCACGGTCCGGTGCCGGTGATCATCGTGCCGGCCAATACGCGGGCGACCGAGCCACTGCCGCCATCCTCTCGCGCCGCATTTCTGGAGCGGCTGGCGGTCTTGCTCGCGGCCGAGTATGCCGTGGTGCGCGAGGACGCATCCGGCTCGACGCCACGACCTGCGACGCCAGACGCCTGGGCAGATGACGCCTTGAGGCAAGCCGCCTCGGCGCTCGACACCGACGTGGTGGCCGTGCTGGGACACGCCTGTGCGACCTGTCGCGGCGAATGCTGCACGGCGGGTGGAAACCATGCGTTCCTTCGCGGCGAGAATCTGACGCAACTCCGCAAGAACCACCCCACGGAAAACGCCGCGTCGTTGCTCGCACAGTACACCGCGCACTTGCCGGTGCGGCACTATCGTGGCTCGTGCGTTTATCATACCACGTCAGGATGCGCGCTGCCGAGAGCACTCCGGGCCGATCTCTGCAATCGCTATGTCTGCGGCGGCCTCACCCAGCTGAAAAGCGCCTTGGCCGTTTCCGGCGGCATGACCGCCTACGTCGGTGCCGCTGACACGGTACATTTGCGTCGGCTCGCCGTGGTCACCGCGGTGAGCGCCGCGCCGGTCGGCCTCAGCTAACCCTTCGCGCCGCGTTCCGCCCCCGTCCCCGTCCCCGTTCGAATGTCCAGCTTCTCAGCGCCGACAGCGCTTGGTCATCACGCATCGTCACGGGTCCTCCCGTTTCTGCTCCTGCTGTTTGTTGGCAGCGGTGCCTGCGCGCTGATCTACGAAGTGGTCTGGTTTCAGTTGTTGGAACTGGTGATTGGATCGTCAGCGATTTCGCTGGGTGTGTTGTTGGCGACCTACATGGGTGGCATGTGCATCGGCAGCCTGATGCTTCCCGGAATCGCCAGCCGAGCGGCGCATCCGCTTCGACTCTATGCCGTCCTGGAACTGTCGATCGGGATGATCGGCCTTGTGGAGCTCTTCGCGATCCCGCTGGTGGGCAAGCTCTACTCACCGGCGGTTGGGCATGGTGCGCTGGCATTGGTGTTGCGGGCGGTTGTTGCCGTCCTGTGTTTGTTGCCGCCAACAATTCTGATGGGTGCCACCTTACCGGCCATTGCGCGGTGGGTGGAGTCGTCGCCGCGAGGCATCGCGTGGTTGGGCTTCTTTTACGGCGGGAACATCATCGGCGCCGTGATCGGCAGTGTCGCGGCCGGCTTTTATCTGCTGCGCGTGCACGACCAATCAATTGCCACGTTCGTCGCGGTGGGCATCAACGTGTTGGTGGCGGGAATCGCGTGGATGATCTCGCTCCGTACGGAAGCCGCTGCCAACGCCGTCTCCGCCGACCCGGAAGCCACCAGTAGTGCGACGCGCACGGCCGCACCGCGACAGGGTGTTCGCGCGATCTATGTCGCCATCGGCATCTCGGGCGCGTGTGCACTCGCGGCCGAAGTGATCTGGACACGCTTGTTGTCACTGACGTTCGGGGCGTCGGTCTACACGTTCTCGATGATTCTCGCAGTGTTTTTGGCCGGGCTTGGCATCGGGAGCGCGACCGGTGCGTGGCTGGCGCGCATCGTTGAGAGTCCGCGCCTGGCGCTGGCATGGTGCCAGTTGCTGTTGACGGCGGGCATCGCGTGGGCGGCCGTCGTCATCTACTCGGCGCTGCCGAACTGGCCCATCAATCCGTCACTCGCGCCAAGCGCGTGGTTTGCGTTGCAAATGGATCTCGCACGTGCCGCACTGGCGCTCCTTCCGGCAGCCACGCTGTGGGGTGCCAGCTTCCCCTTTGCGCTCGCCGCCATAGCCGTGCCGGGCGAGGATACCTCGCGTCTCGTGGGACGTGTGTATGCCGCGAATACTGTCGGGTCGATTCTCGGCGCGACCATTTGTAGTCTGCTCTTGATCCCAGGCCTTGGTACGCGCGATGCGCAACGCGTGCTCGTGGCACTCGCGGCCGTTGCTGCGACGTTGCTGTTCTGGACGCAGCGTACGTCCGAGGGTGTCGACCCGCCGTCGGGAGCGCTCTCGGGTTCTCCCGAGCGTTCACAACGCAGGCGCTTGTTGCGTTTCGGTGCGCCGGTGGTTGCCGCGCTCCTTGTCGCGCTGGTCCCCGACCTCCCAGGCAACCTCGTCGCGCATGGCCGATACGCCGTGACGTGGATAGGGAAAACCGATGTGCTGTACGTGGGCGAAGGCATGAATAGCTCGGTGGCCGTGACGAGAGTGTTGAGCAGCGGCGCCACACAATTCCACGTCAGCGGAAAAGTGGAAGCCTCAAGCCTCCCGCAAGACATGCGGTTGCAGAAAATGTTGGCGCACCTCCCCGCGCTGGTGCATCCCAACCCGCAGTCGGTTCTGGTCGTGGGATTCGGCGCTGGCGTGACGGCGGGTTCTTTTCTCGCCTATCCGTCGGTGACGCGTTTGGTGATCTGCGAGATCGAACCATTGATTCCCAAAGTGGTCTCCACGTGGTTTGTGAAGGAGAACAACAACGTGGCGAAGGACCCACGCACGCAGATCTACTTCGATGACGCGCGAAGTTTTGTGTTGACGTCCGACGAGCAATTCGACGTGATTACGTCGGATCCCATCAACCCATGGGTGAAGGGCGCCGCCTCGCTGTACACGCGCGAATACTTTCAAGCCGTGCGCGCGCACCTCAAGCCCGGTGGCGTCGTGACGCAATGGGTCCCATTGTACGAAAGCACACTGGATGCGGTGCGCAGTGAACTGGCAACGTTCTTCGAAGTCTTCCCCGACGGCACCGTGTGGGCGAACACTATTGATGGCCGCGGCTACGACGTCGTGCTGCTCGGCCACAGCGGCCCGTCAAAGATCGACATTCGGGTCATGGAGCAGCGCTTTCAGCAGGAGGGGTACCGTAAGGTCGGCGCCTCATTGATCGAGTCGGGGTTTGAATCGCCGATCGATCTCTTTTCCACCTATGCGGGAAGTGGGCGCGCGTTGCGGGGATGGCTTCGGGGGGCGGCGATCAATACGGACCGGAACCTGCGGCTGCAGTATCTTGCGGGCATAGGACTCAACAACTACACCGCCGCTGACATCTTTGACGAGATCGTCAAGCTCCGCACCTTTCCCGACTTCCTGTTTGATGCCGACCCCGTATGGAAGGCGTCCTTGCGTCAGGCGCTGGGCGGGGATCGCTGATACACCGCGTATACCGCGCGAGCGTAGACGTGCGCCCGAACGTTTTGCCCTGTCAGGAGCTGCAGGAGAGCATCGAACAGCCGGCTTTGTGGCGAGCCCAGTCGGGGCGCAACGCGTCGAACTGGGCGGTTGCCGCGCCGTCGTCGTACGGGGTCCGCAGTGCGTTCAACAATTCGCCGATGCGCGAGAAGTCACATTGCTCTGCGGCATCTATCGCTTGCTGCGACAAGTAGTTGCGAAGAACGATAGACGGATTCACGGCCCGCATGACCCGTTCACGAGCTTCGGCGCTCGCAGCGCCATTCGTCACGCGGGCGTGCCAGCGGCTCAACCACGCGCGAAGCTCGTCTTCACGAGCGGCTGCCTTGGCCAGGTCATAAAATACATCGCCAAATAACTGCGTCGCTGGATGGTCAATGGGGAGCACCGATGGCATGTGACTCAGCGCGCGAAAGAACCGTGTGAAGTCCATCTCCGCGTTGTACAGCACGGCAAATCCATCGCGGATAAGGTCGTCGTCGCCCGCCACGTCGTCGATCAGGCCAAACTTGGCACGGTTCATCGCGGCATACTGCTCGGCGTACGCGGTGGCAAACCGATCCAACCCGCTATTCAGCGGCTGTTCGTCGGCAAACACCGGCAGCAGTGCCTCGGCCAATCGAATCAAGTTCCACTGTGCAATCGCCGGCTGTTGCGCAAAGCGATAACGCCGCCCCGACGCGTCGGTGGTGTTCGGCGTCCACTGGGGATCGAAGTTATCAAGCCACCCGTACGGGCCGTAGTCGATGGTGAGACCGAGGATCGACATGTTGTCGGTGTTCATCACGCCGTGCACGAAGCCGACGCGCATCCACTGCACGATCATGTGCGCAGTGCGTGCGCACACCTCGGCAAACCACGCAGCGCGTTTTGACGCCGTATCACCTTCGAGATGAGGGTAGTCGCGGGCGATCGTGAAGTCGACCAACTGCGCAAGCAGGGCCTTATCATCACGGGCCGCGAGAATCTCAAAGTTGCCGAAACGAATGAAGGACGGCGCGACGCGACACACGATCGCACCTGGCTCCTCTCGCGGATTGCCATCATAGAGCATGTCGCGAACGACCTGGTCCCCGGTCAGGACCAGCGAGAGCGCGCGCGTGGTTGGAATGCCCAGGTGATGCATCGCTTCGCTGCAGAGAAACTCACGAATCGACGAACGCAATACCGCGCGCCCATCGGCAGTGCGCGAATACGGCGTTGGGCCGGCGCCCTTGAGCTGCAGCTCATGGCGTGCACCGTCCGCGCCAATCACCTCACCGAGAGATATCGCGCGTCCGTCGCCCAACTGCCCTGCCCAGCTCCCAAACTGGTGTCCACCGTAGCACGCCGCGTAGGGCGCCATGCCGGGCATCAGTTGGTTGCCGCCGAACACGCGCGCGAACCACTCGCTCTCGACGTCGACAGTTGAAAATCCAATCCGGTCTGCGACCTCTCGTGAGACGGCGATGACGCGCGGCGCAGCCACGGAGGTTGGTGTGGCCGGACTCCAGCAAGCGTTGAGGACCTGCCTGCGGCGCGGGGAGTTCTCGGCGTCGCCGGGGAGCAGGTCTACGAATCGGTTGTCGAAGGAGAGCGTGCGCATGATCGAAATGTATCGCCGTCACGCGCGCTGGACATCCGCCCGTCCGATGGATAGACCCTGGTGAATGTGGTAGCGACGACGTGGATGTTCCAAGCGGACAGCACGGGCTGATGCAGCAGCATCACAAGACTCGCGTCATGCGACAGGGCGTGCAGCAACGTCTCGCCGGCGTTGTGGTCAACGCAAAAGCGAACGTGCCACGCCGCGACTACGATACCTGGAAGGCCATTCTGGTGAACTGCGTGCGATACGGACCCGACGCGCAGAATCGAGAACAGCATCCTGACTTCCGCGCGCATCTGTTGGGTCGTGTGGCGTGGGTGCAGTCGCTGCATGACGTCAAAAGGGCAGCGCCTTCGCGCGATCTTTGAACGCATCGCGTGGCCCGACGCCGACGGTTAACTGCGCGTCGGCGTGGACCAGATCGTGCGGACGGCGATGATTACGGCTGCAGTAATGGCAGCGCGGACGGCGATGATTACGGCTGCAGCAATGGCAGCACAGAGAAACTCTGACTCGGCCCCACTGGTGTGACGATCGTGCCAAGCATGACGCCGATGCTCGCCTTGTAGACGCCAAAGGGCACGCGTTGCGGCTGACCAGGTCGCGCCGCGCCCGGCGGACCGCCGCCGCCGAATCCTGACGGGAGCGCACCCATGGCACACGACTGCACCGTCGGCGCTGGTTGAGGCGGACGCGGTGTGCTCTCGGTCGGTGCCGCTGTGGCGGCAGGCGTGGTGGCCGAGGGCGCCGGTGGCGAGACCGGCGCTGGGTCACCATTCAAGTTCCAGGTGATGCGCCGGAGGCCCATGGTGCGATCGAGCTCGCAGCGACGGATCGATTTGCCCGTGTTGTCGCTGATCGTCAAGACCAATTTTACACTTGTGGCCAGCGTGTCACGCACATGATACGTGATGGTCGCACCCACCGGCGGGTTGGGCGTGCTGAAGTTGCCGCTGATGGCCAGCGACCCTGCGGCTCCGGCGGGTGCCACGCCCCCGGGCGTAAAGGCATACGCATGACGGAGTGGATACAACCGCGCGGGTTCGGTCATGGACTGCGGCGTGATCTCGCGAAGTGCGCTGTAGTCGTCAAGGACGTAGAAGCCGCGCCCGAACGTTGCCATGACCACATCGCTTTCGCGTTTGTGCAGCGTGAGGTCGCGCACCTGTGTGACCGGCATGCCGCCTTTGATCTGCACATACGATGTGCCGCCATCAACGCTGGTAAACAATCCAAACTCGGTGCCCACGAAGAGCAGCTCGCCATTCACATGATCCTGCGCGATAGCCCACACGTCATGACGCGCCGGCAGATTTCCGCTGATGTTCGCCCAACTCTTCCCCCGATCACTGCTCTTGACGATGTACGGCGCGTAGTCGCCACGCTGCCAGTTGTTCAGCGTCACGAACACCGTATTGGCATCACGTGGTGATGCGTGCACGTCGCTTACGTACGTGAACTTTGGCACGCCCGGGAACGCGTCCATGCGTCGCCAGTTCTTGCCGCCATCCTCGCTTACCTGGACCAGCCCGTCGTCCGTTCCTGCCCAGAGCAGCCCTTCCAGCAGGGGTGATTCGTCGAGTGCGACAATGTTGCTGAGTTCTGTCGTCGACGCATTGAGCGCCACCGATCCTCGCGGCCAGACTTTGCCCATGATGGGCAGTGAATCGCGATTTAACTGCCGCGAGAGGTCCGGACTGACGCGCGTCCAGTTATCGCCTCGATTGTCGCTGCGATACACAAACTGACTGGCAAAGTAGATGCGATCCGCATTGTGCGGACTCATGATAAAGGGCGCGTCCCAGTTGGTGCGGTCGCGGACTGCGGGAACGGCGACTGCGGGTTGAGGCACTGCGACGGCGGGTTGGGGCACTGCAACGGCGGGTTGGGGCACTGCAACGGCGGGGGGGCGTGCTGCTGCGGCGGGGGGGCGTGCTGCTACTGCGGGGGGGCGTGCTGCTACGGCGGGGGTGGTCCTTGCCGTGGTGTCGGGGGCGGGGGCTCCGGCATCATCGCCGGCGGTTGATGCGGCTGTCGGACGGATACTCTGTCCGCGGCCGGTGCGCATGTCAAAACGCGACAGGCCACCGTTCTGTGATTCCCCGAAGAATACATTTGGGTCTTCCATATGGCCGCGCGCCTGAAATCCATCACCGCCAACGATGTTGAACCAGTCACTGTTGCGAATCCCCCAGCTGTTGATGGTGCGCGAGGGGCCGCACTGCGAAAAGTTGTCCTGCGTACCGCCGCACACGTAATAGAACGGCTTGGCGTTGTTCACGCCCACGCGATAGTACTGCGTGATAGGCAGGGTCGCGTGGAACTTCCACGTTTCACCAAAGTCGTACGTTTCGTACAAGCCACCATCATTCCCCAGTAAGATGTGATTCTTGTCGAGCGGATCGAACGCCATCGCGTGGTGATCGACATGCACACCGCGCGCTTCCCAATTGGTATTGGACCACGTGGCGCCGCCGTCGGTGCTTCGCGAGAGATTGGTGCCAACCCCGTACAGGTGGCCGACACGGTGTGGATCCAGAAACAGCTCGCTGTAGTACTGTCCCAGGCCATTGGCGAACCAGCTTTCCCGCGCCGCGGCAGCACGGGCACTGTCGGCCGCGCTGACCGGCGTCGAAGGCGGCGTTTGCGCGCCCCCTCGGCCCGCGCCACCGCCACCACCACCTTGTGCGCCGCCACGTCCACCGGCACCACTCGCATTCTTGCCGAACTTCGCCCATGTCGCTCCGTCATCGATGGAGCGGTAGAGCCCCGATTGGCCCACCGTCGCTTCGATGAAGGCGAAGATTTGCGTGGAGGCCGTTCGGCCCTCAATGGCCAACCCCGTCCGACCCACGTCGCCAGTCGGCAGACCGTTCGTGAGTTTCGTCCACGACTTTCCAGCGTCGGTCGACTTGTGAATGCCCCCTTCGGGACTTCCACCGATCGCCTGTCCCACGTGCCGACGACGCGGATACGTGGCGGCATAGATGACATCGGCGTTCCTGGGGTCGAGCACGAGGTCCGTGACACCGGTGTTCTCGCTGATAAAAAGACTCCGGGTCCACGTCGCGCCGCCGTCGGTGGTTTTGTACAGACCGCGCTCGCCGCCTGCAGAGAACAGCGGTCCCTGTGATGCCACATAGACCACATTGGAGTTGCGCGGATCGATGATGATCTTGCCGATGTGTTCAGACAGCGCGAGCCCGGTCCGTTTCCAGGTCTTGCCGGCGTCGAGCGACTTGTAGAGACCGTCGCCGAAATGCGCGCTGCGTTGACTGTTGTTCTCGCCCGTACCCAGCCACAACACGTCCGAGTTCTTCGGGTCGATCTCGATACAACACAGATTGTGCGTGCTTTGCTCGTCGAACAGCGGGGTAAACGACGCCCCGCGATTGTTCGTCTTCCACAGGCCACCGAAGGCGGTCGCGATGTACCAGGTGCTGGGGCTATTGGGGTCGATCTTGATGTCCGCAATGCGCCCGGTCACCAGACCCGGCCCCAGCGCGCGCACGCGCAGATTCTGCAGTGCCTCTGACGTGAGCGGCGGCGGTGCGACGACCGGGTCGACCTTGGCGGTACCGCGGCGCGGCCGCTGCGCACTCGCGATCATCGGGAGCAAAAGCAGCAACGGGGCGGCTGCGCGGAGCGTTGGCCAGCGAACGTCGATCATGAATGGCAAGGGTTAAGGCAAAGAGGAGGGCATGCTGCGCAAGGAAGTACCGCGAGACGCTGGCTCGGCGTACGCACCGTCGGATTCGTTTGGATTTTCAGGGCTAGTTGGGCACGACCGCACGCTGCTTCTCCCAGACAAAGCGCTTCAGGAAGACACCCATTTTGTCGAAGGTCTCGATCCACTTGCTGTGCAACATCGATTCGTGGAGGTCATCCGGAACTACCAGCAACTCGTGATAAATCCCGCGCGCGCGCAGCAACTGCACCAGTCCAACCGTCTGCGCGAAGTCCACGTTGCGATCGTCATCACCGTGCACAAGAAAGACCGGCGACTTCCATCCGTCAATTGCACCGACAGCAGACGAGCGGAAAGCCAGATTGGTCGAATCAATGACGTTCCCATACAGGTGCACACCCGCGAGATCGGCGCCCGCGACAAACATGTCGGAGTTGCGCGCGAGTGCCTGCGACGTGAGCAGCCCGCCGTATGAGAGTCCCCAGATACCAACCCGCGTGGGGTCAACATCAGCGCGCCCTTGCAAGTACTTGCCACCGGCCACCACGTCCTGATACTCCGCGTTACCGCGGCCTTGGGTATTCGGTGCGTTGCGAAAACTGCGACCGTACCCAACGCCACTGCGATAGTTGATCGACAGCACCACATACCCCTGACTGGCCAGCCACTGGTTCACGCCGTAGGCCCAGTGGTAGAACTGCATATAGTGGTAGCCGGGCAGCATTTGACGCGCGGGCCCGCCGTGCACAAACACGATGGCCGGTCGCTTCTCTCCCGGTGCAATATTCTTTGGAAGGAACAGTGTATTCGAAATTTCGAGTCCGTCGGCGGCCTTGGTCTTGATCACCTCAGGGACGACATGCGCCTGCGTGGGGAACGATGCACCCAGCGTCGGGAAGATGATGCGCGGCGCACCGCCGGACGCAGGCACCAGCGCAATCGACGCCGGCGTGGTGGCGTCCATATAGATCACTGCGACATGCTTGCCCGAAGCGAGTGGTTGTGGGTAGGTCTCGATGCCATTGCCGGTCGATATACGCGTCGGCGTGCCACCGCCTGTTGGCACCATCCAGATGTGGCGACGTTCGATGTCGGTGGCGTTGGTGCAGTAGAACAACGTCTTGCCACCATCGTGTGAAAGCGCCACCGACGTGGCGTTCTCAATAAGTCCATCGGTGGTCGTGAGAAGTACCGGTGCCCCACCGGAAAGACTGACCGCATACCAGCGCTCCCATTCGTCTTTCGGCACGGTGACCGGGAAGATGATCTGCTCGCCCGCCCACATCATGCCAGTCGCCGAGGTGAATACGCTGTCGCGTGGCGCGTTGTGCCAGAACTCCTCTGCTTCCCCCGTGGCAACATCGCCAATCATCAGTGAGAGCGTATGTCCACCTGCAAAGGTGGCCGCATAGAAGCCGGGCGAACGCCGCATGTTGCCGCGAACGGAGTCTCCCGTGCCAGCGCCAGCGCCGCCGCGACCACCGGCTCCGAACGCACCACCGGCGCCGCACCCACCGGACGGATTGCCAGCAGGCCTTGCCGCGGCATTGGTGGCCGGACCTGCAGGGTTGCCGATGCCACCTTGACCCTGCTGCTGCTGCAAGCCGAATGGTGTTCCAGGCCGCCGAGAGAATGCGATCCGCTTGCTGTCGGGCGACCAGGTCACGCCACCGTCGCAATCAACACCCGGTGCGATGTAGGTCACTTTACGCGTAATCATGTCATACACGGCCACGAACGCGTGATTCTCCCGATCGCTCACAAAGGCGATCTTGCGACCGTCCGGAGACCACTGCGGAGTACCATTGCGACCCCACGCCCTGATGAACGGCCGTCCTCCCGTGTCGGTCGGCGACACGGCCGCGCCGCGAGCCGTCCGTGCACGGTAGATCTGTCCATCCTTCGTATACAGCACGTACCGCCCATCGGGAGACAGTTCGGGAGAAGCCCCCTCGGCCACGCGCCACGCCGGTCCGCCAGCCGTGCGCACGGCCCATATCGCGCGCTCGGCGCCATCGGCGCTGTGCGACGGGTTGGCGACCCAGCCAAACCGATTGGGCGCCGATCCTCGCACAAACGTGACGATCGATCCGTCATCGGAAAGGGCGACATCGGTCAGGTCGGTCCCGTCATCCTCTCGAAACTTCGTCAGCATGACGACGCGAAAGTCCGGCGCGGCTGCCGTGTACACGTTGCGCATGCCGCGATCATAGGTCATCCACGCGAGACGATCGACTTTGCGGGCGGAGGCCAGCGTGAGTGGCGATGCCGGCGACAGGAACGGGGCGATGGAGGGCACGTTCTGCCCCATGACGATCCCTGGAACTGGCAGCAGAAGCGCCGCAGCGGTGGCGGCAACACGGAAGGTATGCATAGCGTGCATCGGGTCCTCGTAGGGGTAGCGGTCCACGAGAACATACGATCCATTTCGAGGTGTCGCGATCCCCTGATTTCCACTCTTGCACGAAGCGAATGCTTGTGTATCCACGGCACCGCCCCGCATGACGATGACCACGTGTCGGCGTGCGGCCCTGCGCGTCGCGCTCTTGCTCGCGCCAGGCCTGTCGGGCGGGCACGCGGTTGCCCAGTCCACCGCGAGAGCACGGTCGGACGCAGATAGCGTCCAAAACTTCGCAGCGCTCGTGGGGCGACTGTCGAGTGCCGGCGGACAATTCGATACCGACAACCTGATCTCTAACGAACAGGGATTTCAGCAGGTGCTTGGGGCCATGGATCGACTTGGCCTACGAGGCGGCGCCTACATTGGCGTCGGTCCAGACCAGAATTTCACCTATATCGCGCAGCTCAGGCCCAGGATTGCGTTCATTGCCGACATCCGCCGCGACAACATGCTCCAGCATCTGCTGTTCAAGGCGTTGTTCGCACGCGCGCGAAACCGCGCCGAGTATCTCGCGCTCTGGACCGGAAAACGAGTACCGGATGACATAGTGGACGCTGCGGTCCGACCGATTCAGGATCTGGTGACGCGCGTTGACGGCACGCCATTTGATCAGGTCAGTGCGCAGCGCGCGAAGCGGCTTGTCCGAGAAGAGCTTCAGCGCAGTGGCATCCTCTTGTCCGGCGCCGATCTCACCATCATCGAGCGATTCCACGACGCCTTTATCGCCGCTGGCCTCTCGCTGCGTTTTACCAGCATCGGTCGCGCGCCGCAGCCGTACTATCCCACGCTGCGACAGCTCATCCTCGAGCATGACGCGACGGGCCGTATGCGCAGTTACCTCGCCAGTGAAGAGAGCTTCCAATTTGTGAAGGATCTGCAGCGCCGCAATCTGGTCGTTCCGCTCACGGGCGATCTCGGCGACGCGCGCACCTTGGCCGGCATAGGACGTGTGCTGAGCGAACGTGGGGACCGCCTCGCCGTCCTCTACGTGTCGAACGTCGAGGACTATCTGCTTCGCGACGGGACGTTTGGCGCTTACCTCGCGGCGGTTCGTGCGCTGCCGCGCGCCAGCGAGGCTGTTATCATTCGCAGCTATTTCGGCGGCGGATATGGACATCCGGAAGCGACGGCCGAGTATTACGCCACACAGCTCCTGCAGCGCGCCGATTCGTTTGTGGCCGACACGGCCTTGCGACGACCGATGCGCTACCGCGAGCTGGTCAATCGGAACTGGATTCCGTTGCGACGCCCGTAGCGACCCAGACGATGCCACCGAGCCCGCTGCTTTTCCGCGCAGGTATCGCGATGGCCATCAGCGCCGTTGTCCTGTCGATGGGCCACGTCGCCATCGCGCAGCGCGGAGCGGAGCAACTCGTGCGCGACGCGCTGGCCCCGGGGTCACGGGTGTTGCTTGACGCGCACAACGCGTACCCGGAGCGTGGCCAATGGGCCGATCGCATTGAGCGCGCGATCGCGACGGGCGTGCCCATTGCGATTGAGCAAGACCTGTACTGGTACCGGCCACGCAGCAGCGACCCGTATGTGTCTGTGGTCGCGCACGATGATGACGCCCTGGAGGGGGCGCCGCCGCTCGACGCGTACTTCTTTGCGCGCGTCAGGCCGATCATGGAGCAGGCGCTTCGCGACAATCGGCGCGAGCAATGGCCGCTGGTCGTGCTGAACCTCGACTTCAAGGACAATTTTCCGGCCCATCTCGACGCGGTGTGGGCACTCCTCGGTCAGTACGAGGCGTGGCTGACTACGGCGCCAAAGAACGCGTCAGCTGGCGTGCAGGAACGCCTTCGGGTTGGTCCGCTTCTGGTGCTGTGCGGATCTGATACGGCTCAGCGCCGTCGCTTTCACGACGACGTACCCATCGGGGCATCGCTGCGCGCGTTTGGTGCCGCAACGCCGGTCCCCATCGCGGGACTCACCAAGCCCCAGCGTGTGCGCCGCGCAGTGCGTATGAGCGCGACTAAACACATCCCACGGCCCGCCGACAACTTCGCGCGCTGGGTGAACTTTCCGTGGAATGTGATTGAGGAAGGCGGTCAACCAAAAGCCGGCGCGTGGACATCGCGTGATGCAGAACGACTGCTGGCGTTCACCGCCCGTGCGCACGCCAGCCGATACTGGATCCGATTCTACACGCTTGATGGATTCGCAGAATCAGACAACTTGGGCTACTCGTCGGGATACAACTTCGGGACCATCGACGCGGCCCGCCTGCGGTGGCGCGCCGCGATCGCCGCCGCGGTGGACTTCGTCGCGACGGACCAGTACGAAGACTTTGCAACAGAGCGGCAGGCGGAGCGTCTGCGATGAACGACGCGCCGGCCAGTGACGCGCACTTTGACGAAACACTCAACGCCTGGGTCTTCAGCCGCTACGCCGATGTCCATGCGGCGCTCCATCATGCCAGCATCGTCGCTCATGGCAGCTCCGCATCCGGGCGCGCCATTCACCTCGAGACGCGCCGCGCGATGGCGGACTTGCTCTCAAACGAACGCATCTCCATCTGGCGGGTCGACATGGCCGCGCGGGCGACCGACCGCGTGGCGCGACTCCCGACCGCAGGGTCGTTCGACCTTGTCCAGGACCTCTTCGTTCCGTGGTCCCGCGACGTCGCGTGCATTGTCACCGGCATTTCGCGCGAACTCGCCGACGACCTCGCTCCGTTGGCGCACGACGTGTACCTGGCGGCCGCACGCGCAACGGATGGACGCCCGACGGCCAGTGCACAGCAGTCGACCGCATTGCTCGCACGAGCGCTTGCCGAGGCGCCGCGTGCGTATTCGCACCTCGCTGAGGTGCAGTCGTTTGTGGCGCTCACACAGTCACTGCCAGCGACACTTGCGAACATCTGGCACGAGCTTCTGCATGATTCCACGCAACGACACGCGCTTCGCGAGGCTGCTCGGCGACCCGACCCTGGATGGCCGCACATCGTCGCGGAGCTCTTGCGCCTGGCCGGCCCGGCACGGACGATCTTTCGATACGCCATCGACAGGGTCACCATCGGTGCCGCGCGCCTGAACGCGCACGATCATGTCGTACTCATGATCACGGCCGCCAACACAGACCCCGAATACTTTGCCGCGCCACATCGTTTCGATTTTGCGAGGCCGCCACACAAGCCGCTCGCACTCGGCGCCGGCGCCCATCGATGCGCTGGCGCCGCGCTCGTGCAGCTTGCCGTTGAATCCATCAGCATCGCGCTGCTGCACGTGCCAATGATGCCGAGCACCGACAAACCGGCAGCGTGGGTTGGAGGGGATGCGATGAGGGGGAGAGGGGAGGTGGTTGCGAGTAGGGAGTCGGGAGTACTGAGAGGGGAGTACTGAACTGCAGTACTTGGTACTTGTTCCTGCAGTACTTGGTACTTGTTCCTGCAGTACTTGGTACTTGTTCCTGCAGTACTTGGTACTTGTTCCTGCAGTACTTGGTACTTGTTCCTGCAGTACTTGG
>Ga0105044_10002087_pt1 | contig 27152 bp, 26 predicted proteins | sample MAT01_FD_78092 | JGI IMG/M metagenome (GOLD analysis project Ga0105044, IMG submission 78092) | Freshwater microbial communities from Lake Fryxell liftoff mats and glacier meltwater in Antarctica - MAT-01 | ecosystem: Environmental > Aquatic > Freshwater > Ice > Liftoff microbial mat | place... | reverse complement strand
TAACCTTGCATACCTTTTGATATAACCCCGAGGTCGATTTGGTCTGACCATTTTCTTCGTCTGACCAATAAGTACACGTTACCTCCAAATTTACGCTTGTTTGTTATCCCAAAAAAATCAGGGATGGCTCATATTCGGCATATGACCACTAAAAATAAGGCGGAAGCAATATCTCCCACTTGGCAAGTGCTCAAATTGACTCAAAAAATTCCCGCCAAAATTTTATTATTCCGACAAAGCAGCAATAAACCACTTGCGCGCATCTTCAAAAGCGCGTACCTTCGGGGAACTAACTGTCAAAAAGCCACCTTTTTGTCCCATAATATAATCGATTCCTTGAACGAAGAAGAACTTATCCGAGGATGCCTGCGCGGTTCTGTGCAGTGCCAACGCGCCTTGTACGAGCAGTTTGCCGGCAAGATGCACGGGGTATGCCTGCGCTATGCGCGGAATACATCGGACGCGGCCGACATTCTACAGGAAGGGTTTATTAAGGTGTATACGAAGTTGGGGCAATTTGGGCATCAGGGTTCTTTTGAAGGATGGATACGGCGGATTATGGTGAATACAGCTCTGCGGGCGTATCAGAAACAACGCTTTGATCAAGAATCCTGCGGCTATGAGCGGCTGCCAGAATCGCCCGTCGACCCAGATGCTATTGCAGCGCTTTCAGAAGCTGAACTGCTCGCCGTGATTAGAAAACTACCCGATGGATACCGAACCGTTTTCAACATGGTGGCCATCGAAGGGTTTTCACACGCAGAGGCTGCCGATATGCTGGGCATCCAGGAAAGTACCTCCCGATCACAATTAACCAAGGCCAGGAGGTGGCTCTGCGAGCAAATTGAATTGATAAATAGGGTGGCGGTTGAGGTTGAGAAATGAACAAAATGGCAGCCGTTTAAATGTTAGACCTCTCCGAGGTCTGGTAATCATGGCGACCAATGCTACAAATGTTGAACCTCTCCGAGGTCTTCAGTCAACGACAATGGCTGAAAGGCGGTTTTAACCGGATCGCCAAAAGCAACGCGAAGGAACAACGAACAACTATCAACGAACAACTATCAACGAACAACGAATCCCCACCCCTCAGGAATCATATTGATAATAAAAATGGAACGCACACCAAAAAATATTGACGACCTACTCCGCGAGCGACTGTACGATGCTGCACCGCCGCCGCCTGCCTTCGTTTGGGATAATGTAGCACGCGAACTCGGGAAACGAAACCGGAGAAAGTTGCTCTTTTGGCTGTTTCCCATCGGAATCGCTGGAGCTGCTATTTTGGGAATTTGGTTCGCTGCTGAAACCGGACCAGCGCAAAACGCTATGAACATTGAGTCGAAGCAGACGATCTTGCCATCCCAAGCAGCTGACAATTTTTCAAGCGCTGAAACCACTTTGCAGCCTTCAAATAGCCAACCTGTAACGAATAACACAGCAACAGAAACCTCTTTGCAGCCTTCAAATAGCCAACCTGTAACGGATAATGCCGCAACAGAAAATTCCAAGCAACTTAATACAGCCCTGCTCACACCTGGTTCGAAGGCTCTAAAAACACCAACGCCGACACAGCAAGCCCACGCTGCTTTAACGACCCAAAAGAGCGTTTCAAACTTAAACACAACACCCAATACACCGAAAGAGACTACACCCGTGCCCCTGGAAGCCAAACCCCAAAAAACTATTTTTGAGGGAAAGCAAGTCGTGGCAGGCTTTTCATTTGCTACACTTCCCCAATACCAAGGGTTGTCACTGGTACATTTCAAAACGGCGACGCTGGAAAGCACCACTTTGCGACAATCATGGCCGACTTTGCTGACGCCTGTGACAAGTAAGGCAAAAGCAAAAAAAGCGGTCAAAAACTGTTACGACTTTAGCAGGCAACCAAGTGCCTGGATCATTGACGTGCATGCCGGCCCTTCCTTGGCACAGCGCGAACTGACCTCGAATCCCGACGACAAACCTTATCTCGTCAAGCGCCTCAGTACCGAAGCACGCGACCTGGCATTCAATGCTGGCGTTCGCGCGACGCTGATGCTGAAAGGCAATTTCCTGCTTCGGGGAGGGGTACAGTATGAACAAATGACCGAAGTCTTTGAATTCATCGACCCGGATTATGTGAAATACCATGTTGAAATTACGACGCAGAATGGCATGACAACCATCGATACCGTAAATGTTGATTACGGTGAAAGGTATCAGAAGACGTATAATCGCTATGGCATGTTGGATATTCCTTTAGCAGCGGGCATCGAAATGCGTAAAGGTCGTTCCGGCTTCAACATCAATGCAGGGGTTTCTTTCAATATGTTGTTTTGGAAACGTGGCGCCATTATTTCTCCCAGCACGGGAGAGCCCGCCTGGTTTACGCCGACTGACGGGACATTGGAAGTTTTCAGGCCACGAACAGGGTTGAGCGCAACGGCTAGTATTCAGTGGTTCTACCACGTTACGCCGCGCCTGCGGGTTTTTGTAGAACCGTATTACAAAAAAATCTTGCGACCCGTTACGCTGAACAAACATCCGGTGGAACAACGCTACGGGCTTGGAGGCTTGCGCCTTGGAGTTTCAAAGATTTTAAATTGATAAAAGCAGCGAAAATTCTCCTTGCAGCATCTTTTAGCCAGTACCCAAATTGATGACCTTAAGTACCTAAAAACCATCGAACTATGTTAAAATTAACGATGAAACATATCACCACTTTCACGCTGTTTTGGGCATTTGCGCTGCTCGGCTGGAACTGCCGAAAAGACGTGGTGGAAGTCCGCCCTTATCCTGTGTCAAAACAAGAGCTTTCAGCATTTTTGAAAGAAGTACCTGACCCTGCAAGCACCGTAACCTTTAACGTAAATGCCCTAAATCAAGATAAGATATTTGAAACACCCGGTGGAATGCGCCTTTTTTTCACGGATGTAGATCAGTTGTTTTCTACCACCAACACGCCAACCCCGTTTGCTTGTAGCACCTGTGCTGATTTGAAAATTGAAATAACCACAGCTACCAGCAGGGGCGATATTTTGGCACGAGAACTTCCACCCACCACCACCGACAAGCAATTGTTAGAAAGTGGCGGCATGGTTTCCTTGAAAGTGTTCTGCGGCAATACGGAGTTGAAACTTTTGCCCGGGCGGATCATAAAGATTCAATTTCCAGCACCTGATGCCAAGGAAAACATGTTTGTTTTCGCCGCCAAAAGCGACCCTAACGGTTTTTTGGGCTGGGAAAATACCGGACAAGAGGTGTTTAAAGCGGATTGGCCGGCAATAAGTACTCCCGGTGCGGTAAAAGGCTATGAATTGATTGTGTCTCAACTTGGCTGGAGCAACTGTGCGAGAATCTTGACCCATGCCGATGTATCGTCCTTTTGCACCAACCTCCCGCCAGGCTATACGGGCTTGAACACGCAGGCTTACCTGGTATTTGAAAACGTTCTGGTATTAGTACCGCTGGAATTCGATGATTCGACGCATACTTTCTGCTTTCCCAATGTGCCCGCTGGATTTCCAGTAAGAATCGTGTCGGTTGCCAAACTTGGGCCCCAATACTGGCTCGGTGATAAAACAACAGAAACAGGCACCAATTCTGCCTTGCCTTTGCAGCTTGAAAAACAAGATGTATGGGATGTGCTTGGCTATTTGCGCGGGCTTTAAGATATTTGCCCTACAACAGCAGCAATTGTCCTCACTTCTCTTCATTTTAGCCATTATTCCTGGCCTTGCCATTTGCTATCTCATTTTTAGGATAGACAAATACGAGCGCGAGCCGCTTTGGGCCTTGGCAATGTGCTTTTTTTTAGGAATGCTGGCGACGATTCCGGCAATTGGATTTCAGTATTGGTCAGGTGTCATATCGGGTTTTAAAACCCAAAGTGCCGCGATCACCTTTATTGCATCCTTTGGCGTAGTTGCTGCAAGTGAAGAAATTGCCAAATGTGCAGCCTTGTTGATTGGCGCTTTTCCCCGTAAATTTTTCAATGAGCCCGTAGATGGCATCGTGTATGCGGTGTTGATCGGGATGGGTTTTGCGACCATCGAGAACCTGATCTATGCCTATAATTTTGGTATGAATACTACGGTGGCTCGGGCTTTTACAGCGGTGCCCGCCCATTTTGTTTGTGCCATTGTACAGGGTTATTTTATCGGGCGCGCCAAATTCCAGCCTGAGCGCCGCATCCAACTAATTCTCCTGGGTTTGGGGCTTTCCATTGTCATGCATGGAGTGTATGATTTTCTCATTTTGCAGGAATTGTCGGCCTGGCTCAGCGTTTTGGGCTCCATTTCGGTATACATCTGCCTTTTCTATTGCGGCACCCTGGTGCGGGAACATTTGGAAAATTCGCCGTTCAAGCCAGTTAACTAGTGGGCCTGCAAGTGTAAATTGTCGGGTAAGATCCGAGTTACAGTGTGCTACATTCATCCGGCGAAATTGACTGAATGCTTACTGAGCAAGTGTCGTTTTCTACAAAAATGTATCGTGGGAATTGGTTGTCCACCGTTTTACTTGGGCCCTGGGCGAGCTTTGACAACTTTAAAAAAAAAGTTGTCAAAGCTGTTCGGTGGCTTGGCCTGGCGGCACTAGTTACTTTTCCCAACATTCGGCCACGGCTATCCTGGAATCGCCGCCTCCATAATAAATAAACCAATGGTCTTTGTACCAAACCATACCTTCCACAAAACAGACATTGACCACAGACCCTTCCTTTTCAAAATAACGGGTTGGTGTAAGTAGGTACTTGTCTGAACGGCCAATCAGCTTCTCTGGTTTTGAGCTGGAAAACAGCGCCTGTCCTACGGAATAGACATCTGCGCCTAAAGTTTTATCACCGTTGCTGGCGCTGTTGGCGCTGTTGTAAATCAATACGATGCCCTGTTTGCGGAGCAGTGCAAAAGGCCCCGGCTCCACCAATTGGCTGTCGAACATGCCCGGACGCGGCTGCATCGCCCGAATGAGGTTGCCATTTTTGTCTTCTAATGGCCGCCAGCTGATTAAGTCGTCTGAAGTGGCCATAAAGAGGTCGGTGTCGCCCCAATACATCCGGTATTTGCCTTTAATTTTTTTGGCCTCAATTTTACTGCCTTGTCGTTCGCAGACAATGGCGCCAGATTTCGACCAGAGGTCCCGGTATTTGTACTCCGACATCACCAAGCCGTGCTTTTCCCAGCGTTTCAAGTCTTTTGAAGATGCGACACAGAGTCGTGCCGTATGTTGGTCATAAGCCGTGTAAGTCATGATGTACAGCCCATCGGGTCGGCGCACGATACGGGGGTCTTCACAACCGCCATCCCATTCGAACTGCGTCATCGCATCTCTGTCGGGATACAGTACAGGCTCCTCTCTTTTCTGGAAATCAAAACCATCGCGGCTGTCGGCCAAGCCAATCCGAGAAGTTCCGGATACATCTTGCGCCCTGAAAAGCAACCAAACGCGGTCATCGCGCACGATTGCCGCCGGGTTAAAGACATTTTTTTCGGCCCATTGCAGTTTTTTTTGCCGCATAGGGCACTTAAAATCCAGCTTTACATCAGGTTCCATGATGGGGTTGTGGTCGTCGGAGCGGACAAAATCGCCGAACATCCAACTGTCGTTAGAAACCATTTTTTGCGTGCTTTCGCAGGCAGCAAAAAAGCTGGTACAAACCAGTAATATTGTGGCAATACGCATAGTTTTATCTTTTTTTAGCCGCTTTTTCCATAACAATACCCACTTCGGTAACACCATTTAAGGGACTGTTCCGGGTATACTGTTCCAGTGTAATGCCGTATTCGCCAAGCTGGTTGAAATATAGCTTGTCTTGAAGCAGGATTTTTGTCCGGCAACTTGAGCCGGAGCATTTGCTCGTAGGTTTTCCCTCAATGTCGTAAAAATCAAAAGAGCGGATACGGCTTACTCTTTTCCCATCGGGAAATCGTGTATGAAGTTTCAGGTAAATGTTCTGGGTGGGAAAAGTGTCGGCATGGGTGAATTGGATGTACAAATTGTACAATTGAGCCGTATCACTTACCGGCACTTTAAATTCGAGGGTATCGGCGTATGCCCATTGTCCGTTCGGGATTTTTTTTTCCGATTTAAAAATAAAATTGTCACCGCAGGAGACAAATCCGATTGCCAATAAAAGCAGGATGGTTATAGAGCTTGATGTTTGACGATTGGTCATGTTGAATATTTATGAAATGAAGTTCAGGCTATTGCTTCAGTCGTGCGACCATAATGCCCGTTTGACCACGCTGGGCGACGACATATTGGGCCAACGGTTGACGGGCAATGATTACTTTTTTTGAAAGCGATGAGGCATGCATGAGGTAAACACGCCCGTTCTGTTTAACGGCAAAACCTTGATGGGCAATATCCAAGTCGGCTTTAGCGGAGGTCAGGCATACGAGGTCTCCTTCCTGGATCAGGTGCTCCATTTTTGCGATGCGGGACTGCGGGATGAAGTACCATTTATGTGCATTGATGCGTTTTTCGGCCTTTTTAAGCTCAAGAAACACTTTTTCATGGTTGATTTTCGGGTATTTGGCAGGCCGGGCCGTGATGTAACCCACCTTTTTATCGTAAGGAACACCGCCCATTGAGGCTGATAAATCTTCAATAATACCACATTTTTCGGCTTGGAGGAGCCAGCCAGTGAAATAATGAATCCGGGAGCCATAGCCGTCAACATGTCCGCCCCAGTATCGAAGTTGTTGCAGGAACGATTTATAAAAACCATAACTACCGTCATGAGTCAAGGCAATGGCCACACTGTTTTCCACAAAAGTCCAGCAGTCCATTTCCCGCAAATTCACCGTTAGCGCCTCGTCTTTGACACATTCCAGGCACCCATGCACATACGGAGCGCCTAAAAATGAACGGGCGATGGCCATGGTTCGGGCAATGGTGCTGGTGTCTTTAGCGGCTAGTTGTTGTTTTTCAAGGAATAGGAGAGAATCCTGTTCGCTTTCTCTTTGCTGAAGTTCGCTTTCTTTTGGCTTTGGATTAGTGCTCATTCCAGTGCCACATAGTATGGCAAGGATACAGGGGAATATGAGTGGGGATATTCGTTTTTTCATAGTGTTTGTTATTTCAGCCTTGAAGCCAGTTCGTCCCCTAGGACAGACGCATGAACGCAGCGTAGCAACCGAAGCTTTTTTGAAATATTTCGATGGTTTTTATGGCTTTGCATCGCAATATTCATGCGTCTGCCCCGGGTTCAACCCTTAAACTAGGCATTCTCATCGAGCCTGCTATTCAGGAAGCCTTCCAGTACCGCCATTCCACGTTTATAATCATTATTATTATTGATCACAATGTCGGCTTCGTCTTTGTAGGGCAATATGTAACGCTCAAAAGAGGGCAAAACATGGTGCTCATATTTGTACAGCACGTCTTCGATGGGGTATCCTCGCTCCACCTGATCGCGGTGAATGCGCCGGATAACTTTCAGGTTTTCTTTGGTATTGATAAATATTTTCAGGTCGAAAAGGGGAGACACTTTTTTGAAATGGAAGACGAAAAGACCTTCGACAACCAGGATCGGCGCGGGCTTAAACGTGATGAATTTTGGTGTCGCATCTGGGTTGTTGAAGGTGTATTCTTCAATGGTAACGGAATGTCCGGCGATCAATTGCTGCACATCGTGCCGAAACTTCTTCTTGTCGAACGACTTTGGCAAATCAAAATTGAACTCTCCGTTTTTGTCGCGAAACTGGTTTTCACGGGGCAAGTAGTAGTCGTCTTGAGAAACGATACACACCTGCTCCTCTGTGAACAACTGGCGCAAATCCCGGATAAAGCTGGTTTTTCCGCTGCCACTTCCACCACAAATACCGATAATATAAGGTTTGTTCATTTTTTTTAAGCTTTTGGCTGTTGGTCATTGGCTGTTGGCCGTTGGCTGTTGGCAGCACATTAAAGTTCGTTTTTCTTGGCATTGAGTTTCAGCACACTATCCAAATTACGCCAAAATATAGGGTTGAAGTGTTGAAATGCTATGTAATAAGCAAATTTAAATGCTGTACGCCAACAGCTAACAGCCAACAGCCAACAGCTTTTCAGGTGCGAAAGTAGCTTCTCTGGCGATTTTTTTTTGTGAACCAATCCCTAAGCGTACCTTTTCGGCTGGAAAAAAGCTGTTGGCTTTTGGCCATTGGCTGTTGGCAGCAAAACGTAGTTTATTTTATTTAGCTTTGAGTTTCAGCACTTTTGATGAAACTGACCAATTGATTTGCTATAAGTGCTGAAAAGTAATACAAAACAAAGTACAAATGCTGTGCAGCCAACGGCTAATGGCCAACAGCCACTCATCTCTCATCACTCATCTCTCATCACTAATGATCGGTATTCTGGGCATCGTTCTCATTCTCGGCATTGCGTTTCTCCTTTCCAACAACCGCAAAGCGATCAATTACCGCAGTGTTGGTATGGGCCTGCTGCTTCAGGCTTTGCTGGCCGTATTTATTTTGAAGACTCCCGTTGGGAAAAAAATGTTCGAATGGCTGGGACATGCTGTGACGAAAGTACTCAGTTTTAGCGATGAGGGCGCACGATTTGTATTTGGAATTCTGGCCGACCAAACAGCCTTTGGGCACGTAATCAATGCTGCTGCGGGAAACGAAGCGATAGGTGCGCAGCCTTGGAGCATCGATAGCCTGGGAAACCCCATCTTTTTTGGCGGCTTTATTTTCTTCTTTAAAATTATCCCCACCATCATTTTTGTGGCCTGCCTGGTGAATATTTTCTACCACCTCGGTGTGATTCAAAAACTGGTGGAATGGCTGGCCAAAGGCATGAATTACTTTATGAAAGTGAGCGGTGCCGAAGCCTTAAGCAATATTTCAAGCGCATTTGTGGGGCAGGTGGAAGCCCAAATCATGATCAAACCCTATTTGAAAGGCATGACCATGTCGGAGCTGATGGCATCTATGACGGGCAGTTTTGCTTGTATAGCGGGTGGCGTAATGGCCACCTACATCCTCTTTGGTGTTAAAGCCGAATACCTGATTGCTGCCAGTATCATGGCAGCGCCGGGTGCTTTGGCCATTGCGAAAATTATGTACCCGGAGACAGAAAAGCCACAGACCCAGGGCAAGGTAGAACTGGAAGTTGGCAAAGAGCACTCCAATATTCTGGATGCCATTTCTGCGGGTTGCTCCGAGGGACTGCGCGTGGGCATGAATGTACTGGCCATGTTGGTGGGTTTTCTTGCCTTGATCGCGCTGGTAAATTTCTTGTTCCTGAAAGTAGGTGGCACCATCAATTACGTAGGCCTGACCAAAGACGTGCTCTGGGGCTGGGATCCCTGCACTTTAAGCCTGAATACTATTTTGGGTTCTGTGTTCTCTGTTTTTGCCTGGACAATGGGCATTCCCTGGCACGAAGCACCACAGGCAGGCGCGCTCATGGGTACGAAGTTGGTGGCCAATGAATTTGTGGCCTACCTACAGCTCAAGGACATTATTGCAAGTGATATGATGTCGGCTAAATCTGTGGCCATCGTCAGCTTCGCCCTTTGTGGTTTTGCCAACTTTAGCTCAGTCGGCATCCAAATCGGCGGCATTTCAGCACTGGAGCCTAGCCGCCGTGAAGACTTGACAAAGCTCGGTTTTCGAGCACTTATTGCGGGTACACTGGCTTCGTATTTGTCGGCAACGCTCGCAGGATTATTATATTAACGGTGGACGGTGGACGGTGGACGGTTTGCACAGCGTTGTTTAATGGTTTGGCATTGGTGTTTCAGCACCTGATTGAACATTCACAATTTTTCCAAAATATCAGCCTGGGTGCTGAAACACAATATCTCAAGTTATCACAATTGCTGTGCAACCGTCAACCGTCTACCGTCCACCGTCCACCGTCTACCGTCCACCGTCCTCCCTAATATTGAAATCCATCGGATAAATGAAGATCTTCTGCATAGGCCGCAATTACATTGATCACGCCAAGGAACTGAACAACCCGGTGCCATCCGAGCCGCTGATTTTTATGAAGCCTTCCACGGCGCTGTTGGTGAACAACAAGCCTTTTTACCACCCCGATTACAGCAATAACATTCATTATGAAGGCGAAATCGTGCTGCGGGTATGCAAAAACGGACGCTCGGTTCAACCGGAATTCGCCTCCCGCTACTACGATGCTGTGGCATTCGGCATCGACTTCACCGCCCGTGATTTGCAAGACAAGCTTAAAGCCAAAGGCCAGCCCTGGGAAATCGCCAAGGGTTTCGACCGATCGGCACCAATTAGCAAATTCATATCCCTGGCTGATCTGAAAAACCCAAAAGCCATTGAATTTCAATTAAAAAAGAATGGGGAAGTGGTGCAAGACGGCAACACCAAAGACCTGATTTTTTCCTTCGATACCATCATTTGCCATATCTCGCGCTACTTTACGCTGCAAACCAATGATTATATTTTCACCGGCACACCCGCTGGTGTTGGCCCAATTGCGGTTGGGGATGTGCTGGATGGATTTGTGGAAGGAGTGCAAATGCTGCATTGTCAGGTAAAATAGGTCGCTTGACAATCTTAATAAAAACGCTGGCTTAGCGAAAAAATGAAATTCAGCAAACTACTCGATAGTCCTCTATACTTGGTAAGCGTATTAACGCTCATTGTCCTCTTCGTCTCTGGCAATAGCTATTTATTTGAACCCAAAACGTTTGAGCCCGGAGGCCTGGAATATACCCGTTACAACAACTATGTAATTTTCAAACAGTCCTTTGTGCACCTGATTGAAAACAAGGACTTGTACCAATTATTCCCGTCAGACCATTGGGACCTCTATAAATACAGCCCCACTTTTGCCGTGTTGATGTTCCCTTTTGCGCAATTGCCGGATGCGCTGGGGCTTTTCTGCTGGAATTTATTAAACAGTTTAATCCTGTTTTTTGCCCTTTGGCGCTTGCCAGTAGTGTCCAGGAACACCCGCTATTGGATGCTGAGCCTAGTTTTGATCGAATTGATTACCTCCCTGCAAAACTCCCAAAGCAATGGGCTTATGGCCGGGCTGTTAATCTTCGCCTTTATTTTTTTAGAAAAGAAAAAACCTGCCCTGGCAGCCTTGATGATTGTGCTAACAGTTTTCATCAAGCTGTTTGGACTGGTCGCGCTGGTGCTTTTCTTATGTTATCCTGAACGCTGGAAAGCGATGTTGTACGCACTCGGCTGGACCTTGCTGTTTGCCTTTTTGCCTTTATTGGTTGTGTCGTGGTCGCAGTTGGAATTGTTGTACCAAAGTTGGTTCATGTTACTCCAAAATGACCACATTGCTTCCATCGGACTCTCCATGGCCGGATGGCTTTACAGCTGGTTTGGCGTTGCGTACAGTAACCTGATCGTCATCATTGGCGCGTTCTTGCTTTGTCTGCCTTTGTTGCGCTACCAGTATTTTAAAGAATACACCTACCGGGCGTTTTTTCTGTCCTCGGTTCTTATTTGGGTGGTTATTTTCAACCACAAAGCAGAGTCGCCCACCTTTGTTATTGCCGTTTCCGGCATCGCGATCTGGTATATGAGCCAGCGCTTAAATTGGCTGAACTTGGTACTGTTAAGTCTTGCCCTTGTGTTTACGGTATTGTCACAAACTGATTTGTTTCCCCGAGGCCTCCAAAACGCCTTTGTCGCGCCTTATGTGCTCAAAGCGGTGCCATGTATCCTAATTTGGGTCAAGATAAGCGTGGATTTACTGTTCTTTTACCCAAAATTAGGACTCACTTCAAAGCAGTAAACGTAAGCGTCCTTGCTGCCTGCTTCCCAATATGCTCCCCCAACATCCGGTGAGCCTCAAATTGCACTTCATCAAAAAATTGGTCGGCAGTTGTTTGGTGCGGAAATTTCGGATTCCGTTTGAAATAATTGAGCACCATCACGGGTACCTGTTCTATGACAAGTGGTGGCGCGGTATTATTATCGGCCATTTCCGCAGCTTCCTGCAGCAAGCTGATCGACGATTTCATGTAGACGATTTTTCCGATTTTTTTGGAATACTGCATCTTTTTATTGCCATCCGGGCCAATGACTTCTTCTCCGATATTATACGTGACAACACCTTCAACGACACTGCATGGGCTAAAAACTTCACCGTCATCTGATTTATGGGGCATCAGTTTCGTCAGGTCGATGTTGATGTCGACGTTGTAAATAGATTTGGCAAGTCGCACCGCCTGCGCAAAAGAAGCAAAGGAATAAGAACCGTCAGCTTCAAAATCAGCCACCACAATAGTGCTGCATCGGCGTTGGATCAGCGGCAGCAAACCCAGGTTGTCGCCCGTATGGCCACCGTCGGACACATTCACCCTCGGTGTATCGGAGCTAAGGTTTCCAGTCAATTCCCGCAAGATGTACCGCAGCCAAAATGGGTACTTTTGCAGAAATTTTACCCGTTTTTTTTGCAGGTAGCCACGAATCCGATTTAATACATGTTGTACCGTTTTTTTAGTTTCGAGGTTTTTACCCAATGCTGTTTCAGCATCTTTGATCATTGCTTCCAGTTGTATTTTTTTAATGACATTTTTCGGGTTGTCAATCCAGTAACCAGTACGCAGGTTAAACAATGTCATATAAAAATTGGAAGCGGTGAAACTCATGGAGCCCATACCACTCGATACTGCTGCTGCAGAAATAGTCATGGCTGTACTCAGCTTGGTCGCGCCAAAATGGTAGGTTTTTGTGTTTACATAGCCAGTTGATCTGGATCCAATAAAGTATTTTGAAAAGATAAAATGCTCACTTTCCAGGGTTTTTGCCGCCAAATCATGCGAACCTTGCAAATTGAGTGCGGTCACGATAATATGGTAAGGGGCCCGAAAATTGCCCTCGCTGAGGTCTGCCAATTTCAAATCCTCATGATTTCGGAGGTTGATCCGCATGAGTTGGACATCATCTTTGTCGGTAGCCCCTGGTCGATGCACTGCCACGCGCCCGCTTGTGCGCAGGTAGGCTTCTGACAAACGATCTCGGTAAAAATAGTGCAGGGAAACGTCGTTGGCATTCACCAGCATTCCCATGATAAACAACAGCACAAAGCAAATAAAGAACAAGATTACAATTATTGTACTGCGATCCCAATATTTACAAAACTCAAAAGCGGGCGCTACATCGGAGTACAAGTATTGCTCCAGCCACATCATTCCCTTGGATACCCAGGCAAATGTTAAGCCTACGAATAGGAAAATGGAAAGATTGAGCAAGGGCATTTGCAGCCGTTTTATAATACCTGTAAAAAAACCACCACCATTAAAACGACCACTCAGCGATTGCATGGTGAAATAATAGGCAACAATAACGGGTACAAAAGAGAGCGAAAGGTTAACAGCCAAGCCATGGTCGCCAAAGAGCATGATAATGGCGATTGGGAAAAGGAAGGTGATTAAAGTCAACAGAAATGCCCCGCCCTGCATGCCCGTGTAAAACGAGCGGTACATCCAGCCGCTGACACGCTCCCTGCCATGGTTGATAAAATACAGAAAGATCATAATATGCAGCCCCAAGAAAAGACCCAGTGAGTAGCAAAGTGGCAGGGCTAACATCACAAAAAAATTGAATTCGCCGCCGCTGGAATCCTTCATGTAAATAGTAACGATGTATGCTGCCGCCGGGGCGCCCAACAATCCAACATGATAAAACCATCGGATAATGCGATTTCCGAGCTTGTCTAGCACATCCTGGTCGCTCCTTCGGGGTAAGGGTGTAAGGGGGGGGCGCAAAAGTCCAATGCTATTAAACCAAGCGATGACGCGGTTTTTTAACTTTCCAAGCGCATGCTGATCGCTTCTGTTGGGGGTGGCAGAAGGCGGCGGGTCGCCTGTGAAATTTTGTTCTTTTTGTTCCTGCTCGGCAATCCTGAATGGAATCCTCCGTGAAAAAAAGATAAAAATGGCTGCCAATAAGAATCCCGCTACCCCAAATGCAAACGGGATGGTCCAGTGGTCCTGAACACCATGCCAAACCAGGTCTAATTGTGGCGCAAAGCTATAGCTTGCCCAAGCATGCAGCCGGGCGGAGGTGCTCATTTTCTCCCATTCTTTGCTGTAATAAATGGTGTCGAAAGGTTTATACAATTGGCTTTTGTCAAACACAGGAGCATCTTTCCGGGTTTTATCAGCTTTTTGCTCGTATTGTTGCCGCGCCAATTCATATTGCTTCTTTATGTGTTGATTGAGCGGTTCCGTTGGGTTTTGAAGCGTTTCAATAAACCGATCGTTGGACATCTTTGACAACAACACATGATGGAGCAGCACCAAGCTTATCAACAGCAATAAAAAGGTGGTGACATTGGCGACAATACCGCCAATTAAGGCACCAATCAACCGATGTACATCCCAATCCATGATGCTTTTGTGCGGCGTGAGGTATTCCCCATGTTGCCGCAAGTGGATAAGCTGGTGTTTTGTGCCTAGCTTTCCGTCTTCGATGTTAGGGTATTCATATTGTTCTCCTGTAAATAAAGAGCTATTTTCCTCGAGGCCTACCTGACTTGCGTCAAACTTCGTGTTTTTATTCTCAATGAGTGGCTTATGATTTTCGCTCTTGGGTTTGTCCCGGCTTTCTGGCTCTGCGCTCATCAGCGAAGTGAGGCAAGCACCTATGTAGCCACCGCCAGAAACTGTGCTGAGATAGTCGAAGTATTTGAGCTTGTTGGCTTTGATGAATGCCTGGAGCATGCCCAAGCCAAGGGTAGCGGAGCGCACGCCACCGCCAGAAATACAAAGTCCGGAAAGGTTGTCGGGCGTAGCTTCCTCTTTGATACCATTGGCCTCGCGGCGCTTTTTCAGGTAGTGCTCCAGTTCAACTTTGTGGACTTCTCGGGAGCGCCATTCAAAATCAGGTATGGAAGTGTCGGGCGGAGTATTTTTATTATCGGGCATGGCTCAAGGTTTTGGTGCCCGAAAAGTAAGAAAACCTTAGAGATTTCTCATTTTTTATCAAAAATCGCCGTCAAGGCTGGTTCCAGGGTAGGATACTGAAACTTAAATCCCGTCTGTTCGATTTTTGCTGCGGAAATGCGGTTGCTGTTTAATACGACCGCCGACATTTTGCCTAGGAAGAGCCGAAGGGCAAAGCTTGGTGCAGGCAGGAAAATAGCGGGTTGCTGCATGGCCTTGGCAACAGTATGTACCATTGCTTCTCCGCGTACAGGCGTGGGCGCTACGGCATTGTACACGCCCGCTACATTGTGCGTTTCAATTGCCCAAATCATCATCCTGCAAACATCGTCGCGGTGAATCCAGGACCACCAGGCTTGGCCATCGCCAAAATAAGCACCCAAGCCAAAACGCAATGGTTTCACGATTTCGGCCAGTGCCCCGCCTTCCTTGGCAAGTACTACACCAATGCGTAATTTCACCGTGCGAATTCCATGTGCCGAAACAACATCGGCCGCTTGTTCCCATTGCTGACAACAATCAACCATGAAGCTTTGATCTACGGGGCCATCAGGTTCTGACATCACTTTTTCACCAGAGTTGCCGTAATAGCCAATAGCAGAAGCAGAAATATAGGATTTTGGTTTGTGGCCCGTGCGCGCAATGGCATCGGCGAGCACCTGGGCCGCTTGTACCCGGCTTTCAATGATAAGGCTTTTTCGGTTTGGCGTCCAGCGTTTGTCCGCAATGCCAGCTCCTGCGAGGTTAATGATAGCATCAACGCCCTCCAGGGCCGCATCATCTATTTCACCCTTCATAGGATCCCATTTGAATTCGCCTGCCTTGCGTGGGCTGCGGGTCAATAGTCGAACCTCATAATTACGCTCGCGCAATAGGGTTGCAAGCCTCGTACCGATGAGGCCAGAACCGCCTGCGAGGAGGATTCGTTGTTTGTTGTTCGTTGTTTGTTGTTCGTTCACGTTCAAATTAAAGTTGTTCGTTGCTAGTTGATCGTTGTTCGTTCACATTCACTCGATTGATGTAAGGGACGCTGTTCCAAATTTGAACAGTTACTCGCACAAGTCAATACCTGACTAAAATCAATTGGCAAAGCAGTTGTTCCAATTTTATTCTATCCTAAAACTAAGCAGATGTGTCATTCCGAGCGAAGCGAGGAACCTGATGGTATGTCGTACTCCAGGTTCCTCGCTCCGCTCGGAATGACACATCTGCCTGATATTCAATATGCTTTTGAGTTGGTGCCAGCCAAAACGAAGAGGTGTATATACGTCAGATATTACCATGAATCATTCCTTGTTGGAAATTGGACATTGATTTTAAATTAAATCAGCCAAACAACTACCAACGAAAACACCAAGCGCTCGGAAACGAACAACAAGCAACTATCAACGAATTAATCGATTTCAACCTTCACCCCACTTTCCGAACTTTTTGCATTCCCTTTTTTCTTGTCGTCTACGGTAATCCGGCTACCGCTTTTCAGCTTGCGGGCAATGGCAGAATACGGTCCTGTAACCACGGTTTCGCCTTCCTCAAGTCCAGACAGCACTTGAATATGGTCGTTGTCCTGGATGCCTGTTTTTACTTCACGTACGGCAACGGTGTCGCCTACAACAACAAACACAATTTCTTTGATAGAGTTCTGGCCAGTGCTTTGCTTTTTTGCAGGGCCTTCTTCCTCCTCCTTTTTGCTGTTTTTCTTGTCCTTCTCATCTTCCTTGGCGGTTACAGAAATGATGGGGATACTGATGGCGTTTTCAGCCAACATCGTGTAAATATCGACCGAGGCCGACATGCCAGGGCGAAATGGGAAACGACGGCCTCCAGCGATCAGTTCTTTGTAAGAAGCTGGATCGATGCGGATTTTTACCACGAAATTGGTCACTTGGTCGGAGTTGAGGCTCATCCCGGCGGCGGTGCCGACATTGCTGGCACTGTTGGCAATTTCCGACACTGTGCCTTTCAGAATGCGGCCCAGATAAGCGTCTACTTCAATATCCACTTCGTCTTTGAGGCTGACTTTGAGGATGTCGTTTTCGCTGATGTCCACTTGGACTTCCATGCTTTGGAGGTTGGCGATGCGCATCATTTCGGTGCCGGCCATTTGCAGGGTTCCGACCACGCGTTCGCCGCGCTCTACATTGAGCATGCTAATGATACCGCTCACAGGGGCTGTGATGATTGTTTTTTGGAGGCTGGAGCGCAGTTCTTTCAACCGGGCGCTGGCGCTGTTGATGCCAAATTCTGAAACCCGAACATTTTCCTTTGCACTGGCAAGCGAACTCTCTGCGGAACGCAACGTGGCTTCGCCAACGGCTAATGCGCTTTCTGCCGCTCTCAGGTTGTTCTGGGAGGCTTCAAATTCAGCGGTGGAAATAATACCCCCGTCTTTATACAGTTTTTCATTTCGCTGGTGGATATTCGTCGCCACCTTTACCTGCGATTCCAGGCGGCGTTTATCGGCTTTCAGTTGTTCAATTTGCGCATTGCTGCCGGCAACATTGGATGTCGAAATCTCTCGCTGGGATCGGGCAGTGCTCACAGAAGCTTGTCCTTGTTCTACCGCGCTTTGGTACTCATCGGGTTTGATTTTGGCCAAAATCTGGCCAACTTTTACCGAGTCACCTTCCTTGACGTAAAGCTCGATGATCTCGCCGGACACGTCAGAGCTGATCTTGATTTCTGTTTCCGGGAAAATTTTCCCACTACCACTGACGGTTTCCCGGATGGAACGCCGCTCCGTCTTTTCTACGGTTACTGTTTCTCCTTTTGGTTTTTGCTTAGCCTTATAAACGGCTGCTGCAATCAGGAGTAAGAACGCACCGATCAGTACGTAGAGAAGGGTTTTTTTTCGTTTGGGCGAAGCTGTTGCCATTTCGTTGTCGACTTTTGATGTTCAAATATTGATAAGAAAATATGCCACAAGATTACGGTGACTGTTCACGGTTTGGAAAATAGTTGGATAAATGGAGTGAAACAACGGATGAATTTAGAGAATCAGCACATTTTTATCAATCTGGGTGCAATTCCAAAAATATTTCACCCGTTTTAATCTTAACCTGGATTTTTGGCATGATATTTTTAACTAAATGGTCAGCGAGCGATTCAGGTTGAAAACCAAAAGACCCAGCGCCTCGTAGGTTTTATCGTTCGAGGTTTCTAATCCGTCCAAACCGATTGTTCATGCTTAAATTTTCATCCAATGAAGTTAATCCTTGCACTCCCCGCTGTTGGCCTGCTTTTTTCAGGGCTGACCTTTCTCCCAAAATCACCGGCAATTTCCAACACTGCTACGCCACAAGCTGTCGAAGTTCTGGACCCCGAAATTTGGGCAAACAAAAGTGAATGTTTCAAAAACGAAACGTTTGAGCTGCACTTTTCCATGCCACATGCTACCACCTTAGGCGTAGTTGACCCTGACGGCAAGTTTTTCTACCTCGTATTTCCGGCGGCATGCACCATTGGCAATCTCGTGCCACTGATGAGCAGCGAAGATTTTGAACACTGCAGCACCATCACCATTAATCCAGCGACATTGAAGGCTGATCCTTACACATACGGTGTGATAGAAAACCAACCCGTTTTTACAAAAAGTGGGGTGTACCGCTTTATGCTTGGCGACAACCTGCATGTGGACGACGAAGCGGCCCTGAACATTGTTTCAGTGCGTTACAAGCGGAAAAACCGCCCCGTCCCAGTCATGGTTATGAATTGATTATCAATTCAACGTCAACTCCTTGCCCTCGTAGAAATCGAGGATTTTCAACTTGAACAAGTAATCGTATTTCGCGACGACGAGGTCTACCTCGGCCATGTCGCGGTTGGTTTTGGAAGTGGTGAGGTCCAGGATATTGACTGCGCCCAATTCGTGGCGTTTTTCCGTATTTTGAAAAGCGATGTTTGTAGCATCAAATGTTTTCTGCGCAGCTTCCAATTGCTGCCGTGCAGCGCGTGCATTCGCGATGGCTGTTTGAATGTCGTTTTTCAGCGTCTGCCGGACTTGAGTTTGCTGCATTTGAGCCGTCAACACGCCCAGTCTGGCACGCTCCACACTGAGGCGGGTGCGACCATTTTGGTAGATCGGGATGTTCAGGCTCAATCCTACTCCCTGGCCAAAGTTCTGATCCAATTGGTCAAAATATTTGAGTTTTGAAAACTCATACCGATCTACATACTGGCCTATGAGGACATCCTGGCCATTTAATTGCAAGGTAGTATTCACCAAATCGGTGCCAACCAATTGCCCATTTTGGAAATCAAGAAATCGACTGGAATAATTGGAACTCAGGTTTGCGAATGCAGAAAGCGTTGGATAGTAGCCTGCTTTGGCGATATACACGGATTCTTCCGCGCTTTTTACTTGAAACCCCGCCGAGCTAATAACGGGTTGTGTACCCAGCGCTTTTTCAAACAATGGAGAAAGAGTCAGCGCGTCTGGATTGGCATCGGCAGGGATCAGGGAGCTTGGTTGCTCGATGCTGAGGTCGTAATCTGGCTCTAGTTGCAGGTATTGTTTCAAGGTAAGGAAGCCGAGGTCAACCGTGTTTTGGGCTTGCACTACGGTTTGTTCGTCGCGCGCAATCTGGGCTAAGATGTTGTATTTGTCCGCCATAGGCACGGTGCCGGCATTGATCAATTTCATGGTAACATCAAGTTGGGTCTTGCTCTGCGCTACACGTTTGTTGGCGTTGTCCAATTGCTCCTCCGATAACAAGATGTTGAGATAGGCGGAAGCAATGAGCAGGCCCAGGTCGTTCACGGTCCGCTGTGCTTCGGCGGTAGCGGTTTTGAGGTCCCAACCCGCTTGTTTGATGCTGTGGTTGATCATGCCGCCCGTGAACAAATTGATGCCGGCGTTGAGTCCAAGGCTGTTGAATGCGGTAGCCTGGGTGCTAAATGTATTGGTTGTCGGGTCGATGGTACGACCGAATTGCTCGCCTACATTCACGTTCGCGCCCAGGTTGGGCAAGCGCGAAGCCTTGGCCTGCTTTTCTGAAAGCACCGCGGTGCGTACGTTGGCCAGCGCCTGTTTGATGGTTATGTTGTTGTCTTGCGCATATTTGATGCAGCGTTCGAGCGACCACACTTCTTGGGCCTGTGTCCTGGCGGCAAAAAACAAAAGGAAGAGCAGCGCGTAAATTTTCATAGTTTGAAACATCTGTAACGTAAAGGTTATTCCTGCGGAGACTGTCAATTTATCTGCCACAAGGTTACGCCAAGGAGTACCTACGCCATGAAAAAATTATATAAAAGGAGAAAATTGGCGGATTAATAGGCCAATTGCAGCACTTGTTGTCCTTCCAGGAAAACACCATTCGTGATTTTTACCCGAATTTTGCTGCCTTCTTCTGTGACAATGGATTCGCCATTGAGCGGTCGGGTGTTGTACTTAATAACCGAGCCTGCGGCTTCGTAAAGGGTAGCATGTACCTCGGCACTGCTCTGGCTCGATTGTACAATTTCCATTTCTTTTAGGCCAAATTCTGACATACCGAAAGTGTAGCCACCGCCGTCGCCAGGCCTGCCAAAATACACCCAGCAGTAAAGCGGCAGGGTTTGGTTGTCGAGCATGTTGTGCGCTGCGGCGCTGTAGAATCCTTTGGAAATCAAGAGATATTGGCCGCCCATGTACACGCCGCTGGAATGGCTGCTTTCCAAAATGGCTGCTGCTACTTTGGTAAATAATTGATGCAGCTCAAGCGACTTGCTGGCATTGCCCATGACGGAAATAACCACTTGTGATTGGTGGCGCAGGGCTTCTTCGGTGGCGGTCGTCCAGAGCCACGACAGTTGCGCAGCGGCACGGATTTCAATGGGGTCGGCTGTATAGTTCAATTGAGCGATCATCACCGTGGCACCGGGCGTGCTGAACACGATGGTTTTTTCTGAAATATTGACGGAGTCGGCTTTGACTTTCCAGTCGTTTTTCAAGGTAGCGATCAGGGCCTTTGCATCCAATGGGGCTTTGTCGTTGACCATGACGATGCCGGAGACGACGTGTTGGGATTTTTGAGTTTGGGCGTTGAGGGTGATTTGTAATGAAAAAAGGAGTACCAAGGAGCTGACGATGCGCATGGGCGAAATTGACATTGAATTTGTTTTGGTTGGTAAAAGGGGATAAACGTTGAAAATGGAGATTTGATGTGTGGTTGGGACTTTCAATACACTTTCTCCGCACAATTACACTGCCCCAAAATTTTCTCCGTCTTTATTTTGTACGTCGATAGATCAATGTTAGCCTGTTGAGCAGCCATTTTTACAAAACCCAAAGGAACACCAGCGCTGATGTTTGAATAATGTGCCATTCCTAAAAAATTCTCGCCTGCCGCCGTTTTTTTTGCACCAAAATATTTACAAATTACCTGCTTCTGAACAATGTGAAAAGAATCCAACCCAATGGACACCCTGTTGGTATTCACTTCCCGCATGAGGCTGTCATTAAAAATAACAAAGGGTCGATAGGCATCGCCTTGTAACAATTCGATGGTCGTATTCAGAAAATCATAGCCTGGATCCTTCACCTTTGAGTTATTCCAAACCAAATCGAACAGGCAGGCACCCCTGGAGTGATGTAGGTTTCCATCCTGAATCGCTTGTTTTATAATGGGCAAAATAGCTTCTCTGTCTGCCAGGTTTTTGGACGAAATAAAGTTCCACAACAACATATAGACCATATTGCCCCGCTCCTCATTTTGGGCATCATAAATACCCAAATCTTCTTCGCTGGGGAAACCATTCTGCTTACAAAATGCAATGAACCGCACACAATTATCATGGCCCACGCTGTCTTGTTTAGCATAATATTCCTTCGCACATTCACGGTCTAGCATGTTGAATCCCCCAAAATCCAGGAGCAGCGCTTGATCTATGTCATACAGTTCCCGTATGGTTTTTTGACAATTGGTTTCGGGTTGGTTGTTCCAACGGAATTTCGCTTGAAGCTTGTTGATAAGGCTTAAATTCTCAGCATTAAAAATACGCTTTGGGAGTGCTTGGAATAGAGAAGCCGTATCGCATTTCTTCGCACTAAAAAGCAATTGGATGGCAGGCCCGTTCTTTTCGTAAGCGGCACATTTGCTGTTCACGATGATGTAGTTTTTCAGGTCAACAAAAAAGGGGTGCTTTTTGAATAAAAAAGCGGAATCGTAGCAGGTGGCGGCGGTTCGAAAATCGTTGATATAGATGGCACGGGCGGCCAGATTGATGTAGTGGTAGTATTTTGTGATTTGTGGGTCGAGTTTGACGAGCGGGTCGGCAGGATAGGCTTTAGCGGGATCATCAAAGGAGCAACCTTCCGCTGCGGCGCTTCTGGGGACGCGTTGCTTTAATGGTGATATTTGAAGGATGTTTAATTGAGCCCATATAAAAGCGATCCCGATAAGACACTGGAGTTTCAGCATGGAATTGTTGTCTAGTAAGTTGTTTTTGTGTGGAACAAAAATATCAAATGTCTCCCTGGATTCCACGCAAATATTTCATACTAATAAAATAGGTGCCGAAAACGCTCTTTTTGTTGCTTTGAGTATGGAAGAAAATAAGCGGATTACCTTTACCTGCCATACCCCCAACCAGCTTAAAGTTTCAATGTATGCAACAATCAAAGCTTCTATCCGAAATCCGCCAATACTTTCCCTTGCTGGATAACAATGGCTTGGCGCAAGACATCGCTGAAAAGGCCAGCCTCCTGAAGGTGCCCAATGGAAACGTCCTAATGGATGCTGGCGATACCATTCGATTGATACCGCTTGTCGTCAAAGGTTCGATTAAAGTGGTGCGCGTAGATGATGCCGGGCACGAAATGTTGCTCTATTATGTCCATCCCGGCGAAAGCTGTGCCATGACGCTCTCCTCTTGCATGAAACAGCGAAAAAGCAACATAAAAGCGGTGGCACAACCATCCCTGGAACTCATCGCTCTCCCATCCGATTTAGCCTATATGCTTGGCCGGAAACACCCGGCTTGGATCGATTTTGTGCTGGAATCCTACGCCTTGCGCTTTGATGAACTCCTGGAAATGGTGGATGAAATCGGTTTCGCAAGCCTGGATCAACGATTGGTCAAATACCTGCAGGAGAAATCGGAATTGCTCGGCACCTTAATTCCGCACATCTCGCATCAGGAAATAGCCGACGACCTGGGTACGGCCCGTGCAGTAGTATCGCGCCTACTAAAACAGATGGAGCGCAAAGGCATGGTCAAACTATCGCGCGGGCGCATCAAAATACTTGGACTTATGCTACCTGAGTAGCAAAGCCTTTCTACAACAAGGCGGAAATTTGTATCAAAATAAGGTACAAATGGAACAACAAAGTTTCAGTTGGCGCAAGCTCGCACTGGTATGTATGATTTGCCTGGGTCTTGCTACAGCCATCGCCTTCATCATTCATTATTTCAAACCATAGAAACAACAACGATTATGAAAAAGAACATGGGTTCTACCGACAAGGTTATCCGCCTCATTTTGGCAGCGGTATTTGCTGCACTTTATTTTTCGGGAAATGTGACCGGAGTTTTAGGCTACGTCCTGTTGGCACTTGGGGCCATTTTTGTGCTGACAAGTTTGGTCAGTTTTTGCCCCATTTATGCCGTAGTTGGCTTGTCGACCTGTCCGGTGCCGGAGCGGAAGTGAGGAAGCAAATGGCATCTTAGGTTAAAATCCAAAGCTTTTGTAACTCTTTGTGGTGTATCTGCGTCTTCTCCGCATTTACACCACTTTTTATCTACATCAAGCTATGAAACAACTTTTCCTATCAATTGCCATCCTTACCCTAACAGCCTCTGCCTGCTTTTCTCAATCCTCCCCTCTCCAGGATTTTATTGACAAGTACAAAAACGAAACGCCGTTTTCCTACGCCTTTCTGAGCAAAGACATGTTCGAAGTCGCCATGAAACAAAGCCTGGAGGTTTCCGACTGGAAGAAAATACACAACGTCGTGCGGAACATCGGCAGCCTCAGCATATTGGTGGCTGACAGTATTCAAACAAGTGCAGCCTTGTACAAAGAAGCCCTGAATGCCGTTCCAGAGGAAGATTTTGATCCACTGTTGACCGTTAAGGACGGCAATGACCGGGTGCGGATATGGGTGCGGGAAGAGGCCAGTGTGTTGACTGACTTGGTATTGTTGGTTGGCACGTCCGATGAATTTGTGCTGGTATGTTTTTCCGGCAACCTGGAGTTGAATAACTTGACGGAGCTGGTTGGCCTTTTTGATGCCAATTCCGCGGAGCAACTTGCCAAAACCGCTCAGGCCATAGCCGCAGATTTTAGCATCAGCCCCAATCCAAACAGTGGAACTTTTACCCTGGGTTTTGCGATGCCCGGAGATGTTGCGACCCAATTGACCGTGCTGGATCAAAATGGTCGGCAGTTATCGGTCGTTGATCTATCAGGAGCGCCTTCTCAAACAATTTCTTTGCTGGATTTGCCGACAGGATTGTACTGGGCGCAAGTAAAAACGCAGCAAGGGAAGATCGGGGTGAAGCAATTGCAAATTATGAAAATGCCGTAACAGACTACCCTTCCTTCCAAACCACCTTCTGCTCCCGATCAATATAAACCCATTTCCCCTCCAAAGCCGTCAGCGCCATGCCATTGCGAAATGGCGTGGCGCCGTCAAAAGTGGCGGGAATGACAATCTGACCTTCGGTGTTGATGTAGCCCCATTTGCCATTGGAGCGCACCTGGGCGAGCCCCTCTGAAAAAACGCCGGCATCTTCAAACTTGGGCATGATGACGAGTTTTCCCGATTTGTCCACGTAGCCATAGGCACCGTTGATCTCCACCAAGGCAAGGCCTTCGCCAAAATCACCCGCCAGATCAAACATGGGCTCAATGGCAATAGCGCCCTCCTCCTGGCTTACAAAACCGTACTTGCCATCGCGGAACGCAAGGGCCATGCCGTCAAAAAAATCGCCCTGGACATGGCCTTTGACAAACTCAAACTGCGGCGCAATGGTTTCCTGGCCCAGGCGGTTCACCAATCCCCAGCTAGTATCCTGCACCACCACGGCGACATTTCCTTGGAATGAAAAAGCGGCATCCCACCGCGGCTCAAGGACGAATTTCCCCGATTGGTTGATAAAGCCCCAAAGGCCGTTCACGCCCGCAGGTGCGAGGCCATCATGGAAGTTGCCGCTGCCCGAGAATACAGGTTTTATGACAAAATCGCCGTTTTTATTGATATATCCGGCGCTGCCTTCCAGTTTTACAGCGGCCATGCCTTGGTTGAAATCGCCCGCTTCGTCAAAATATGTGGGGATGACTTCTTTGCCTTTCGTATCAATAAAGCCCCAGGCATTCACCACTTGTACCCGCGCCAAATCCTCGCGAAAAATACCGACAGCCCGGTAAAGCCGACGTACATACAAACGGCCCATGGCATCAAGCAAGGCGCGTTGGCCATTGAGTTGGGCAGTTGTAAAGCCGTTGTAAAAATCATCGACCTCCAAAAACTGGGGTTCGATCACGACAGTACCTTCCGCGTTGATAAACCCGAAGTAACCGTTTTCCCGAATTTTGAATAGTGGTGGATGCATCCTGTGTGCTGAAGCCTTTTGGTGACGGCGCTGTTTTGTTTAATGGCGAAGGTAAGAACAGTTGCGGACTGAAGGAGTAATGTTCTGGATTGGAGTTTTCAACATTTGGACTATCTTGCTTCATTATTATTATATCCTCACTCAAAAGGGTTCGGAATATCCAAGTACCTCCGTGTGATACTGTAGAATTTTCCATCTTCAAACCTTCCCAACCATGCGCATTACCTAAACCTTTATATTATTCTATTTCACCGCTAGCCTTTTTGCCCAAACAACCATCTTCGTCAACCAAAATGTAGCAGGTGGCCTACAAAACGGCAGCAATTGGGCGAATGCCTTGCCCGATTTGCAACAAGCTTTGAGCCTTGCCGCTGATGGCGATGCCGTATGGGTCGCAGCAGGCACCTACTATCCAACAAGCGACACTGACCGAAGTATTTCTTTCGTACAGAAACAAGGCGTAAAAATGCTGGGAGGATTTGTCGGAAACGAATCAATAGAAACCCTTCGCGATTTCATGTTAAATGAAACAATCCTTTCCGGAAACATTGGCCTACCAGATGGCAGCGACAATTCCTCGCATGTTGTCCAGGGTGAAGGCTTAGACAGCACAACAGTGCTGGATGGGTTTGTTGTCACACATGGCAATGCAGATAGCCCAGGCGAGTATGGAAGCGGCGGCGGCTTGCTTTTGTCACCGTCACAGATCGTATTCAATACTTGTCCTATCATTCAAAATTGCCGATTTGAACACAATTATGCCTTTCAAGGCGGAGCTATTTCATGTGACCGAACCGATGATGGCTACTATTATATAAACCCCATGTATTCGGAACTGTCAATTTTTTAACAACCATTCAACGGGCAATGGCGGAGCCATTTATAAAACAGGGCCAGCCTTGCTTAATCGCCCTTTCTTACTGGAAAACTGTTTGTTTACTGGCAATAGCGGTGGTATTTCTTCCGCCTGTGGGAGCGCTGGCAAAATGAACACCCTAATTACCAATTGTACATTTTACAACAACGCCGGGTTTATCATCAATAAAAGCTACCATTCAAGCTTTGATTGGGTAAACAGCTATGCACGCACCATAGTGCGCAACTCGGTAATCTGGGAGCCAAAAGCCAACCTGTGGAGCATGTTTGGTGACAATGATTTCACGATCAACCAAATACAGGGATACTTTATCGACCATAACCTATTAAGCCTGGATTCTTTCCAGGCGGCTCCTGTCCCGCCCATTTTCGGTTACAATAATATCACCCATCAAGAGCCACTATTTGTAGATGCTGCCAACAGAGACTTTCGGTTGCTCCCCTGCTCACCAGGTGTGAATGCGGGAGAAAATATCGTGGTGGATACCCTGAATTTGGCGTATGATCTCGATGGCAACCCTCGCATAGCATTCGACAATGTCGATATGGGTGCTTATGAGGCACAAGGCAGCTGCTTTACTTCAAAAAACCTTGAGCCTTTGGAACCCGCTTTGCAGGCCATCATTTCCCCAAACCCGGTAGGTACAGGCGAGAAATTTGGGGTGCAAGTTTCTGGTTTTAATACAGCTGAAATTCATTGGGCAGTTTGGGATATTCAGGGCAGAGAAGTTTCAACCGGGAAAGCACCATTGCCTGGAACAAGTAAGTGCTGGCTTACAGCACCATTTATACCTGGGGTATATGTTCTCAAGCTGTGGAACGAGAAACAGGTTGTGGTTCAAAAAATAGAAGTAAAGTCTTGAACAACGCCCCATTG